>Ga0137403_10000906_pt1 | contig 37811 bp, 29 predicted proteins | sample CZOMad2_1_16fung_FD_122057 | JGI IMG/M metagenome (GOLD analysis project Ga0137403, IMG submission 122057) | Vadose zone soil fungal communities from Angelo Coast Range Reserve, California, USA - CZOMad2_1_16fungal (Hybrid Assembly) | ecosystem: Environmental > Terrestrial > Soil > Vadose zone...
GCGCGCGTCGCGACATCACGCGGAACCAGGTTGCCGTATTTGGGATACCACTCTTCCAGGAAGTACCAGCGCTCCGACTCCGGGATCGACTTCGGGTCGCGTTTGTCGCCTTTGTTCTTCGGTACCCACACGCGCCCACCCTCGCCGCGCGCCGATTCCGACATCAAGCGCAACTTGTCTTCACCCGGGATCGAGGTCGGATGCACCTGGATGAATTCTCCGTTGGCGTAGTACGCGCCCTGTTGATAGAGCGCGGATTGCGCCGAGCCGGTGCAGACAACGGAGTTGGTGGATTTACCGAATATTGCTCCGATGCCGCCGGTGGCGATGATGATTGCGTCAGCAGGGAAGGTGCGGACTTCCATCGTCCGCAGATTCATCGCGCAAATACCACGCGCTACGCGATTGCCGTCGAGCACCGCGGAAAGAAATTCCCAGTGCTCATACTTCTGCACCCGTCCTTCTGCTTCGTAGCGCCGCACCTGCTCGTCGAGTGCATAGAGCAGTTGCTGGCCGGTGGTTGCTCCCGCGAACGCGGTGCGGTGATAGAGCGTTCCGCCGAAGCGGCGGAAATCGAGCAATCCCTCAGGTGTGCGATTGAAGGTGACGCCCATGCGATCGAGCAGATCGATGATCGCGGGAGCCGCCTCGCACATGTCTTTCACCGGCGGCTGATTGGCAAGGAAGTCGCCGCCGTAGATGGTGTCGTCAAAGTGCTGCCAGGTGGTATCGCCCTCGCCCTTGAGATTCTTCGCAGCGTTGATGCCGCCTTGCGCGCATACGGAATGTGAACGCTTCACCGGGACGATGGAGAAAAGATCGACCGTGCCGCCCTTCTCGGCGATCTTGATCACGGCCGCGAGCCCCGCAAGCCCGCCGCCCACCACGATGATCTTGGGGTTCGCTGCCATCACTTTTTCCCTATCGGTGGGGTCGGGGGGGCGGGCTTGGTGCGAAGCTGGTCGGCACTTTCGTCGGCCGGCATGCGCGGATGCATGAAGAAGGAGCGCAGGCTCATCCAGCCGACTCCGGTCATCACACAAAAGAACAACACACAGACGATCAGGAATCTTTGGCGCGCTTTTTCACCAACGGTGATGCCCCACTTCGCGCAGAAAAGCCAGATACCGTACGCAAGGTGCCAAGAGGCGGCAATCAACCCGACCATATAAGCCGGTCCGCCCCACCAGGTATCGAGCAGCTCAGACTGAACTTTTCCGAATGAAGCTCCGGGATGAGCGTGGAGATCGATTCCGGCAAACCGCAGATGCCATGTGTGCCATGCGATGTATGCAAACGCGATGATCCCGGTCCAGCGCTGCAGCGTGTACATCCAGTTGCCGGTCCAGGGATAGTCGCGGACGTTGCTCTCGCCGCGCCACCAGATCACCAGGCCGTACCCGCCGTGAAACAGAATAGGTAGCCATATCCCGAACGCCTCCAGGAACAGGACCATAGGCAGGCTGCCCAGGAATTTCACTTGGTTGGCATACGCCTCGGGCCCGTTAATGGCGGTGGCGTTCGAGACCAGGATGTGCTCGATCAGGAACGCGCCGACCGGAACGATTCCCGTGAGTGAATGCAGGCGGCGGAGAAGAAAGGAATGGCCCTGGCCGGCTTTAAGAGGAGGCACACCGCCCGGAATAGCCGCCTGTGCAGGTGAGGCTGGCGCTGCGGTGGCGGGCGTTGGTGCCATTGAAAAGGCGTCTCTCCCTGATGCGAACAGAGTTCGAAGGCGAACTTTTCATTATCGAGTCGTGCGATTGTTTAAGTCAAGACATGCGTCGGTCCTAGATTCGCTGTTGTAGCCGCGGGGAACCTCGATATAATGACCCGCGTTCCTCCACAGGAGAGACTCGATGGCAACCCCGGCAGCGGCGTTCGCGCAGATCGCGACGGATTGTGAAGCGGAAGGACTGACTCCGAAGAATGGCGAGAAGATCGGCCAGGAGATAGCCAAAGCGTTCAACGTGCAATCCGATGAAGTCGGAATCATGCGCGTGGACAAGGCCAATCTCACATTCGTCTATCCGGCGAGGCTGCACAACGTCGGCTCCATCCCGTTGAACACCACCGGTTCAGTGGCGGCCCGATGCGCGCAAACCAAGCGCGCTGAGATATTGAACAACTTCGCACAAGCGAAACACACCAGCATCTTCGAGTCAGTCGACCTTACCGGCAAGAAGCACGCCATTGGCGAAAAAACCGAGCATCACGTGATTCAGAAACTGGTCTCCGTGCCGGTGGTTGGACCTGCAGGCGTGCTAGGCGTCATCGAGGTTTGCAGGAAGGGAACTTCGTCGCCGGCGGCGGGACCGGACTTCACCCCGGCTGATATGCAAAAGCTAGTAGTGATCGCCGGCTCGCTATTGAAATGTTTTGCGAAATAGACTGCGGCTCGATCACACATTAAGACCCGTGGCTTCGCGGGTCTTTTGTTTTGCTCTGAAGGATTTACGCGCCTGGATGGAAGAAGCGGATGATCCAGAACACCACGGCTGCCACAAGCGCGGATGCCGGGATGGTCAGGATCCAGGCCCACACGATCCTTCCGGCGACTCCCCAACGCACTGCCGAGATGCGGTGCGTGGAGCCCACTCCAACGATCGCACCCGTGATGGTGTGAGTCGTGCTGACCGGAATGCCCATGTGGGTCGCCATGAACAGCGTGATGGCGCCCGCGGTCTCCGCGCAGAAGCCGCCCACAGGCTTGAGCTTGGTGATCTTGGCTCCCATGGTGTGAACGATGCGCCATCCGCCGAAGTAAGTACCTAAAGCGATTGCACCGTTAGCGCCCAGAATGATGTACCACTTATACGGTCCCCACCCATGAGCAAATTCTTCGGGAGTTAATATTCCTCCAGCGAGTAATGCTCCCGCGATGATGCCCATGGTCTTCTGCGCGTCATTGCCTCCGTGACCCAGGCTATATGCCGCCGCCGACATGAGTTGTAGTTTTCGAAACCATTTGTCGATGGAGCGCGGCGCGCGGTGTTGAAAGATCCATGACATCGCGACCATCAGCGCCAGACCTAGAATCATTCCGATCAATGGCGCGAGAACGATGAACATCACGGTGAGCATCCACTTCTCGCCAAGCCCGGGGACAACTCCGATGATCGGCAAGGTGAGCTTAGGTTCACGTACCAGCACTGCGAACCCCGCTCGGGCGATGCCAGCGCCCGCCAATCCGCCCATCAATGCATGTGAAGACGAGCTGGGAAGTCCCAGCCACCAGGTGATCAAGTTCCAGGTGATTGCCCCGATCAGCGCCGCCAGGATCACATACGCGGATGCCTGCTTAGGGTCGATGATCCCGCTGGCGATGGCTTTTGCCACCGCCGTTCCAAAGAAGAATGCCGCGGCAAAATTGAAGAATGCTGCCCAAACCACCGCTAGTTTAGGTGACAACACACGAGTAGACACTACCGTTGCAATGCTGTTGGCGGCATCGTGGAAGCCATTGATGAAGTCGAAGACGAGCGCCACCACGATGGTGATCAGCACCATCTCCATGGGAGCGGTCACGAGCATCCTCTGCGTAGAAGCGATGGCTGGTTTAGCATTTCGGGATCAGGCGCTCTTCAGCAGAACGGTTTCGAGAACGTTGGCTGCGTCTTCGGCCTTGTCAGTCGCCGTTTCCAGGACTTCGTACAGTTCCTTGAGCTTGATCAACTGAATCGGGTCCTTCTCTTCGTCAAACAGTTTTGCGATGGCCTCGCGCGCGATCTTGTCAGCAAGGTTTTCGATGCGGTTCACCTCGACGCAGTGGGTCATGATGTCGCCGTTTTTCTCCAGCAACTGCACGCCTTTGGTAAGGGCGTTGCCCTGCTGCACGATGAGGCCCGCCAACTCGGCCGCGGCCTTGGGTGGACGGTTGATCTTATAGATCACCAATCGCTCGCCGGCAGCGTAGACAAAATCGAGGACGTCATCGAGCGAGCTGGCTAGGCGGTGGATGTCTTCGCGATCGAATGGCGTGATGAAGGTCTGGTTGAGCTTGGTCAAGATGGCGTGCGTCATATCATCGCCCTTGTGCTCAAAGTCGTGCAATTGATGCACCCGCGCTTCCACGTCCGTGTTCTCGCGCAGAGTGGTCTCCAGCAGCTTGGCTCCTTCCACGATGTTGCCGCACATCTCGGCGAACATGTCGAAGAACTTCTGATTCTTGGGGATCAACCGGACCATGCACAGCTCCTTCAAGGCTGACAGTAAACGCCAGAGCGCGGAATCGAACCGTCTAATATCTCACACGGGGTTGCGTGCCGCCTAGTCACTGCTGATCAAGCCACAGCAGCTGCAGTTTTTGCCACTGCGCACGGGCTCCTTGAAACAGTGCGCGCAGAGACTTCGAGATCATGCGCACTACGATGATCAGCAACACTAGCAAAATTGCCACGACCACCGCGGCGGCGTAAGGATGCTGCGTCGCGAACCAAACCAGCGCGATGGCGAGTGCGTCTTCCGTGAGACTCAGGCCAATATTCGATAGCGGCTCTGGCGATGGCGTCACGGCGGCGCGGATCGCCGTCTTGCCGCCGTGCGCGGCGAACGCGATGCCAGACGCCAGCACTGCGCTCGCGAGCTGCGATCCGGGCGAAAGCTGCGCTGTTGCGCCATAAGCCAGCAGCCCGGCTACGGGCACGCGGACGAAAGTCTGCAGCGCGTTCCAGATCAGGTCGAAGGCGGGAATCTTGTCGGCAACGAATTCAATAATAAAAAGCGCGACGGCCGCGGCAATCGTCGGCCAGGCCTGCAGCAGGTGCAGGGAAGGAGGAAGCGTAAAGAGGTCGGCGCGAGCTAGGAGTCCCAGGACTGCTACCGTTGCATACACATTCAGTCCGGCGGCAAAGCTTGCGCCCACCACGATGGCCAGCATCTCCTGCGGAGTGAAGGGAAGGGGCATCCGTCGCGACTCTCCCGGTCGATTCTATTTGGATGCTGGAACAAAAGAAAAAAGGCCGCCAGATCTGGCGGCCTTTTCTGCTGACCTCGTTAAAGGGTGGACTCGATCTCGAATCCCCAAGCCTGGAGTAGCGGCTCAGGAATGTACTTGGAATTCTTGTTGCGACGCGCCCACTCGCGCAAACGAATGGAGCGCTGGTACTGCTCGGGCTCGAGCTTGAACTCCTTCACTGCCTGCTCAAAGGAGGTCACAATAGGAATCACCGGTCCGATAGGCTCCGGCTTTCCCCAGTTAGGATTTCCGCGACGCTTTGCCATGATAGGTAAGTTCCTGTCTGTTATGGATGAATGCTCTTAAGTCTTTGATTCCTAAAATACCAACAGGATTCAGATGGATTCACCTGAGATCCGATTGGTCTATCACCTTACGGCTGTACCGCTGACGAAGGGCCGATTTGATGCTTGAAGCGGGGCTCTCTTGCAGAAGTCCTGGGGCCGTTTGAAAACGTTATAGTATATGTGCTCCCCATTGATTACGCAAGGCAAAAGCGCCTTTTATGTCGATTTATGACGCTCATTTGCACTCGCTGTAAGGCCATACTATTCATACACTTGCGTCAATAAATGTCATGTTATAGGTGACTTCCTGCTTGCAGATTTCTTGGCGGCCTGGATGAGCTGGGTTACGTAGATTTGGGACTGTGCAACGAATTGGTGCCCGGGGCCGGAATTGAACCGGCACGCCCCTTTCGGGGCCCGGGATTTTAAGTCCCGTGCGTCTGCCAGTTTCGCCACCCGGGCATGTTGATTACATTGCACTTTCGCTCTCCTGCTCTTCTTGGGTATGCCCAAAGTATGCCCAAACTGGAGATGCAGCGCCGGCCTCAATCCTGCTGGCTGCTTCGGTGAGGTCCCTTTCGCTGACGATATTGTAACGGTCACACTGCAATTTCCATAGCAACGAGAGCTGCGACACAACAGTGTCAAGCTGTCAACTTTCCGACACCTTTGTGAAGACGCCAAAGTGGCGCCCACCGTAATTTCTAGTGCCACAGAGACTTACGTTTGGGGTCAGAGGTTTGGGGTTTGGAGAATAGCGTGCACCGCCAAGAGCAGGAGATGCGGCCATGGTGGACCTCAACATTGCAATCCATACGACACTGCTGCTGGTGGACGATGACGTTCAGCAACTGGAATTACGGGCGCTCGTACTAAAGATGTCGGGATTCACAGTCCTGACCGCGAGCAGCCCAGTCGAGGCAATCTCGATCATGGCGCAGCATCCCGCTGCGAAGGTGGATGTAGCCATCCTCGACTACGAAATGCCAGGGATGAACGGTTGCGTTCTGGCCGATTACCTCCGGGAGCGCTATCCCGAGCTCAAAATCATTCTGCACTCCGGCGCTCCCCACATTCCAGAGAGCGAAATGGGAAGCGTTGATGCCTTCGTGGCAAAGGGCGCTGGCGTTACGACCCTGTTGGAAGGTGTCTCAATGCTCGCGGAGCTTCGCGCGATCCAAAGCGACGACCTGGTTGCGCCCGCCCTGCAGTAATGGCGCACGGCTGAACGCAAGCCAGCCGGGCGGCAATGCGCTATCATTTTCTGCGTCTTACGATCTCTCGAAAGAGTCAACTTCTGCGATGGGTCTGCCAACCAGTCCGGAACGGGCGAACACGATGCGAGTGGGGCAGATTTCTAATCCGATCGTCCGGCTCGTCATCTGTGTGGCGCTGGTGCTCGCCGTTATCGCAGTGCTCTATCAACTACCGATCGCCGATCGGTATTTGGCTGCCGCTCTAAACGTCTTCTTGCTTCTAGTCTTGGTTGCGGCAGTTCAGTGGGGCGCCCGGTATGCGGTCTTTCTCTCTTTTGTTGCCGCGCTCGGATTCAGCCGGTTGCTACCGCCACAGGGTCACTTTCATGTAACCGATACCCGCGTCTGGACTCTCCTGGCAGCATGTCTTGTCACCGGGCTGGCCGCCAGTCGTCTCTCGAATGGTTTGCGGCGGGCGGTTGTCGAGGCTGACCAGCGTCGTGCGGAGGCGGTCACTGCGCAAGAAGCCCTCCAGCTCAGCGAAGCCACACTTACCGGAGAGAAACGCATTCTGGAGATGGTGGCAAAGGGAGACTCGCTCGCACAAATACTGGACACTTTGTGCCGGCTGGTGGAGGAGCGAGCCAGCGATGTCCAAAGTTCGATTCTACTGGTCGAAGGGAACTGCTTGTGGCATGGTGGCGCACCGAGCCTTCCAAAGGCCTACATTGATGCCATCGATGGAATCGAGATTGGGCCTGTTGTAGGTTCCTGCGGGACTGCCGCATACCGTGGAGAACAGGTGATCGTCGAGGACATCGCAATCGACCCTTTGTGGGCTGAGTACCGGGAGGCTGCTTTGCCCCATTCTCTGCGGGCCTGTTGGTCCACACCCATCTTCTCTTCCCAAGGCAAGGTGATGGCGACGTTCGCTATGTATTATCGCGAGCCGCGCAGGCCGAGCCAGCGCGATCGAGAAATCATCGAGCAGATCACTCATCTGGCGGGGGTTGCGATCGAGCGTAAAAAGACACAGGAAGCGCTGCGGCGAAGCGAATCCTATCTGGCGGAAGCCCAAAGGCTGACCCATACCGGCAGTTGGGCCTTTAGTCCGAATGCAAGGAAACTTGTTTACTGGTCAGAGGAGCAGTTCCGGCTTTGGGGATTCGATCCGCTACAAGGCCCTCCCGACCCGCAAGTGGCCCTACAGCGGGTCCATCCCGAGGACCGGGAACGGGTCGGAGGAGTGTTAGAACGTGCATACGCCGGCCATCTCACCGATAACGTCTCTTGGGAGCACAGGATCGTGTTGCCCGACGGAACCATGAAGCACCTCCAAGGAATCAGCCATCCCATTTTCGATGAAGCCGGTCAGCTGGTTGAATATATCGGCACCGCGATTGACGTTACAGAACGCAAGCGGGCTGACGAGCGGTTGCGCGAGAGCGAAGGGCGCTTTCGTACGATCTTCGAGAATGCAGGCGCCGGCGTTGCGTTAGTGGACGGGCATGGACGCCCCCTTAAATGCAACCCGGCCTTTACGAAGATGCTGGGCTTTACTGAGGAAGAACTGCGCGGGAAGATGTTCACCGAATTTACCCACCCCGACGACATAGAAGCGGACTGGAAACTTTACAAAGAGGTGGCGGACGGAAAACGCGACAGGTACGTCATTGAGAAACGCTATATCAAGAAGGATGGCCAAGTCATGTGGGGCCAATTGATCGTTTCTCGCGTAGAAAGCAAAGATGGCGAGCCGACAGACTATATGGTTGCCATGGTGGAAGACATCACGGAACGCAAGCGGGCGGAAGCAGAGCGCGAAAAGCTGCGCCAGCTGGAGGCAGATCTTGCGCACATCCAGCGTGTGAGCATGATGGGGGAACTGGCTGGATCACTGGGCCATGAAGTCAAACAGCCGATCGCGGCGGCCATCACCAACGCCAACACGTGCCGACGCTGGCTGGAGCGGGATGAACCTGATCTCGCAGAGGCGCGCGAGGCAGTCGCCAGGATGATCAAGGACGCCATGCGGGCATCCGATATCATCACCCGGACCACCTCGCTCTACAAGAAAGAGGCCGTGCACCGCGAGATGGTCGATGTCAATGAGGTGATCGACGAGATCATTGTCCTGCTTCGCAGTCAGGCGACGCGAGCTCGTATCTCCGTAATCAAGGAACTCGCGGCCGATATCCCGCAGGTCTTGGGTGATCGCGTGCAGTTGCAGCAGGTAATGATGAACCTGATGATGAACGGCATCGACGCCATGAGCAACATTGTTCAGGCACGCGAACTCACCATCAACACCGGTCTCGACGGCAGCGGCGAACTGCAGGTTCGTGTCAGTGATACAGGAGTTGGATTGCCGCCCGAGGTGGGCCAGATCTTTGATGCCTTCTTCACCACCAAGCCTCACGGGACGGGCATGGGATTGGCGATCAGCCGTACGATTATCGAATCCCATGGTGGCCGCCTATGGGCCACCCCACAATCCGGCCGCGGCGCCATCTTTAGCTTCACCCTGCCCACTGCGATCGGGACATATTGATGGTAATGAAAGATCCGCCCACCGCGCCCACCGCGCCCACCGTCTTTATCGTTGATGACGACCCTTCGATACGGATCTCGATCCAGGGACTGCTGAAATCCGTGGGACTGCGTTCCGAGTCGTTCGCGAGCGCCCAAGATTTTCTCGTCAGGCGCGGCCCGCAGGGGCCTAGCTGCCTGGTTCTCGATGTGAGGCTTCCAGGGCTGAGCGGCCTCGATTTCCAGCATCAATTAGCTGACGCCGGCGTGCAGATCCCCATCATCTTTATCACCGGGCATGGCGATATCCCCATGACTGTTAAGGCCATGAAATCTGGCGCGGTGGAGTTTCTGGCCAAACCCTTCCGCGACCAGGACCTGCTGGATGCAGTCCAGCAAGCGCTCGACCGGGACCGCGACCGGCGCCGGCAAGAGGGCGAAATCAGTGAGTTGCGAAAGTGCTATGACTCCCTGACGCCGCGAGAGCGCGAGGTGATGCAATTGGTGGTGAGGGGCATGCTCAACAAGCAGGTCGCAGCAGAACTGGGAACGAGTGAGATCACCGTAAAGATCCAACGCGGTAATGCCATGCACAAGATGAAAGCAGAATCACTCGCCGAGTTGGTCAGGATGGCTGAAAGGCTTAAGCTCCCCGCCGCCAATTAGCACTCCCCCAATAAGGGTGGGCGCGTAGATGGCTTGGAGGGGCGGCTGCGTTTCTGTTTCCCCGCAGCCGCTCATTGGGAGAGAGTTTAGTGCAGTTTAGTATTGCAGTGTCACCAACCCTGTTTATGCATTTTCCATGCCAAATACCCGCCGCCCTCACTAACCCTTGCACGCGATACCAAAAGTCCTGATCTTCTGAAAGAGTTATGTGTCGGGAATGCCCGCGCGCGGTTCCTGCGTGTCGCGCGCTCGACTGCTCTGTCGTGACGATGTGCCATCCCGTCACGCGTATTAGCAACTTCATACCAATGGATGATTGCGCACCTGCTGTATCCCACTTTATCTTGCTGATATGGCCACTCAGGAAAAACAAAGAATCGTTGCAATCGTGGATGATGACGAGTCAGTCCGAATTGCTCTACAAGGGCTGATGAAACCGGAAGGCCTTTCTGCGCAAGCGTTCGCTTCCGCCGAGGAGTTCCTGAATTCGGGGCAACTGAACCAGACCGCATGCCTCATCACCGACATTCGTATGTCAGGCATGTCGGGTCTCGACCTGCAGGCCAGGTTGAATTCCGAGCGTCACAAAATCCCCATAATCTTCATCACGGCGCACGGAGATACCAACATGCGCATGCAGGCTCTTCGGGCAGGCGCGGTTGAGTTCCTGGCGAAACCTTTTAGTGATGATGTGCTGCTTGGGCATGTACGGGCAGCTTTGGCTTTGTAGTCGGCCGGCAGCATTCACCGAACCCCGGGAGGTTGTAGTGGCGACTTCGGTACCAATTAACTCAGGCCAATACGAGCTCAGCGCACGTAGGTTCGAGCAAATAATCGGCCAGAGCCCCGCATTGGAAGCAGTGCTCGAAAAAATTGAGCGAGTAGCGCCTACGACGTCCACGGTGTTGATCGAGGGAGAAACGGGCACCGGGAAGGAACTGATCGCCCGTGCGATCCACAATGTAAGTCCGCGCTGCGGCCGCCCACTTGTCAAGCTGAATTGCGCCGCCATCCCGCTCGATCTGTTGGAGAGTGAACTCTTTGGGCACGAAAGAGGTGCCTTCACAGGCGCTATCGCCCAGAAGATCGGCCGCTTCGAAATGGCCGACAAGGGCACGCTGTTTCTTGACGAGGTCGGTGACATTCCGCCGTCATTGCAGCCCAAGTTGCTGCGCGTCTTACAGGAACAAGAATTTGAGCGCCTTGGGAGCGGGCGCACACATAAGGTAGACGTTCGGGTGGTCGCCGCGACAAACCGAAACCTTGCGGAGATGGTCAACCGGAATGAATTTCGCAGTGACCTTTACTATCGGCTGAATGTCTTCCCGATCGCCCTCCCGCCGCTGCGGTCACGCCAGGAAGACATCCCGGCACTCGTGACACACTTTGTTGAAGTTTTCAGCCTGCGTATGGAGAAGCAGATCGACGATATTCCCGCCGTAACTTTGGCGGCGTTGAAGTCATATTCCTGGCCGGGAAATATACGAGAGCTTCAGAATCTGATCGAACGTGCTGTGATCCTTGCTAATGACGGAGTGCTTCCCAATCCGTTGCCTGACTCGACGGCGCCAGCGTCGACGGTTGCTGCAGCTCCGACCACACTCAAAGATTCCGAGCGGGCACTTATGCTGCGCACGTTGGTTGCAGCTGGCTGGGTGATCGGAGGACCGAACGGTGCCGCCGCGAGGCTCGGGCTGAAAAGGACTACTCTTATTCATAAGATGAAGAGACTTGGTATCGAGCGGCCAGAGCTATTGGCCGATACCTCGGATGTTCCCCCGCCAACTGACGGCCCGATTACCGCGGAGTTTGAGCGTTGATGGTCATAATTCTCCGCCTCCGAGACCGCCTCTTGAACTACAGGCGTGGCCGGCAACCTGCCTAATCCCTCCTATACGGAAAGAGTTCTTCGAACGCATGCATAATCCTCTAAGATGGCTGGGCACACGGGGCACGCCCAAAGTGCCAAACCATGGCGACGATTTCGATGCCCGTCACTCGCCAAGCACGGTCGGGACGGATGTATCACGGCCGGCATCGAGGGCTGCGAGCAAAAGCCGGCCAATTCACTTTGCCGGCCGCGGCCGATGGACACTCGGAGGGAGCTCAGTGAGCATCTGGACCGCAGACGAGAGGAATGCTCCCTCCGCGCTGTTTCGCGCCGCAACTGCCGCCTTGGCCGTCGGTATTTTCATTTCTGACACGGCTACACACGAAGATATCGAGGTCGCCGTTCTTTACGTCGCCATCGTGCTGATGTCCGCTCGGTTCTTGCGTACGCGCGGCCTCATGGCGGTCGCAGCGGGATGTATTGGTCTGACGGTGATCAGTGCCCTGTTGACGCCTGCACCCATTTCAACGCTAACCGACGTCGCTAACACCCTGATCACCATTTCGGCGATCATCGTGACCGCTTTTCTTGTCCTGCAAGGCCAATCAGCAGACATGAGGTTGCAGGAAGAGCGCGAGCGATTGCGTCACATGGAGGAAGATCTCGCACATGTTAACCGGGTCAGCACGTTGGGAGAGCTGGCGGCGTCGTTGTCTCACGAACTGAAACAGCCGATCACCGCGGCGATCACAAATGCAAACACCTGTTTACGCTGGCTCAAGCGCGACCAGCCAGACATTGAAGAAGCGTCTGCAGCAGCCACCAGGATCGTTCAGGACGGGAACCGTGCGGCTGACATCATGGACCGCCTGCGGTCCTTCTATACGAAAGATACTCCAGTTGCGCGAGAGTTGGTCGACGTGAACGACCTCATTCGCGAAATGCTGACATTGCTGCGCAGTGAAGCCAATCGGTATGCGATTCCAATGCGCACCGATCTTGGCTTTGAACTCAGCAGAGTCTCAGCAGACCGCGTGCAGCTGCAGCAAGTGCTCATGAACCTGATGCTTAATGGCATCGAGGCGATGAGAGACACAGGCGGCGAGCTTATCGTGAGATCGGGACCGCGCGACAAGGGTCAACTGCTGGTCTCAGTCAGTGACACCGGTGTGGGATTGCCGGCGGACAAAGCAGACCATATCTTCAATGCTTTTTTTACAACCAAATCCCAGGGCAGCGGGATGGGACTCGCGATCAGCCGTTCCATTGTGGAGTCGCACGGCGGCACCTTGTGGGCAGCATCCAACCCCGGACGGGGTGCCACCTTTCACTTCACTTTGCCGGCGGCAGCCGACTCGGATCCAGGGTGAACTGAGAATGATCAAGGCATGCTGCTCTCGGATGGCGAAACCGCCCTTCGCCGTCAATGTGAAGAAAATAGCTTTATTCGTGCGGTAGTTGTGAGGTGTCCCAGCCGCCGCCCAAAGCTTCAACCAGCAACACGCTCGCGCTGCGGCGGCGCGTAACCAGATCCACAGCAGTACGCTCGTCTGCCAGAGCAATGCTCTGGGCGGTGAGCACCGCGAGATAGTCTGCCGTTCCGGCCTTGTATTGTTCGGTTGCGATGTCGAGCGACTGCTGGGCATACTTGACCGCTTCCTCTTGGGTTGCCGATTCCTGCTCGAGAATGCGCAAAGTCGCTAATTGATCTTCGACTTGCTGAAAGGCAGTGAGTACACCCTGACGATAGTTAGCGACTGTTGCATCGTAGGCCGCGCGCTCCAGGTCAAGCTGAGCTTTTCTTTTTCCCCCATCAAATATGGTCTGCGTCAGCTGCGGACCAAGGGACCAGAACCGACTTGGCCAAGTAAACCAATCTGCGGGGGTCGTGCTCTGCAACCCTCCTGTGGCGCTGAGCAGGAGGGAAGGGAAGAAAGCTGATTTGGCGATGCCGATCTGTTCGTTCGCCGCCGCGACCTGGCGCTCGGCCGCGGCGATGTCAGGCCGGCGCTGCAAAAGATCCGATGGAAGCCCGATCGGTATCGCCGGAAGGGGCGTCTTGAGCAAGTCACCCTTGATTGAGATCTGCGCCGGTGGTTTGCCGATCAGGACTGCGATGGCGTGTTCGAATTGAGCACGTGCAACACCTAGCTCGATCAATTGCGCGCGCGTCGTTTGAAGCTGAGTGGCGGCCTGCGCAACGTCGCCTCCGGAGGCGACGCCGGCTTCCATACGGTCTTTGGTGAGCTGCAGGTACTGCTCATAGTATGTGACAGTGCGTTGCAACAGGTCCGCATCAGCATCGATGCCGTGCAGCTCGAAATAGGATTCAGCCAACTGCGCCTGAAATGAGAGACGAGCATTTTCCAAGTCCGCCGCCGATGCCTGCGCCGATTCTCGCGCAGCCCTCACACTTCGCCGGATGTTGCCCCAAACATCGGCCTGGTAGGAGACGTCGAACGGCATGGAATAAACGTCGCGGGTGCCGGTGACAAAATTGATCGTCTTATTTGAGATTGTGCTCGACTGGCGAGAATTTGTCAGCGATGGCGAAACCGAAGCGGTCGGGAACAAGCTGGAGCGTGCTAACCGCACTTGGTCGCGCGCTTCGCGGTACTGGGCCTCCGCCGCGAGCACGTTCTGGTTGGAGATATTGACCTGCTCTTCCAGAGCGTTGAGCTGCGGATCGTTATAGATCTCCCACCATTTTCCGCGCGGTATGGCCGCGTTGGGCTGCGCCTGCTTCCAGGTTTGCGGCCCATCTTCTTTATACGCGGGAGTCACGGGTGCCTCGGGGCGCCGATACTTTGGGCCGACCGCACAGCCGTTGAGCACAGCGGCAATGGCCGTGAAAAAAAGACCGGCCGCCCACTTCTTTGATCCAGGCTTGAACATCTTTATAAAGCCTCCGGTGCTGCCGGTGCGAGCTGCCGGTGCGTGCGCCTGCCACGGCGTTCCCACCAGTGCTGGAGGCGGTCGAAGTACAGATAGACAACCGGCGTAGTGTAAAGAGTGAGCAGCTGGCTCAAGAGGAGACCGCCGATGATGGTGATCCCGAGAGGCTGCCGTAGCTCGTGACCCACGCCTTTGCCGAGAGCCAAAGGAAGCGCACCCAGCATTGCAGCCATAGTTGTCATCAGGATCGGACGGAAGCGCAGCAGGCAGGCTTCATAGATCGAGTCGCGCGAATCCTTGCCTTCATTGCGCTCGGCGGCGAGCGCGAAGTCCACCATCAAAATGGCATTTTTCTTGACGATCCCGATCAGCAGAATGATCCCGATCATCGCGATCACCGTCAGATCGGTGCGGGTGATGATCAGTGCTAGCAGCGCACCGACACCCGCGGAGGGCAAGGTGGAGAGGATGGTGATCGGGTGTATATAGCTCTCATACAAGATTCCGAGCACGATGAAGACGGTAGCCAACGCGGTCGCTACCAGAGTCGGCTCATTACCCAGCGATTGCTGGTAAGCCTGCGCGGTGCCCGCATAGGTGGTGTGCACCGTCGCCGGTAGCCCAACCCGCGTTGCCGCGGTGTTGATCGCGTTGACTGCATCGCCCAACGCGACTCCGGGTTTCAGGTTGAATGAGATCGTCACTGCGGGGAACAGGCCTTGATGATTGACGGCAAGCGGCGCAGTTACGGGCGCCCAATGAGCGAACGCACTCAGCGGCACCTCCTGGCCTGACGGCGAAAGTACGAAGACCTTATTGAGCGTTTCCGGGGTCTGCCAAAACTGCGGTGCTGCTTCCATCACGACGTGGTACTGATTGACCCCGGTGTACATGGTGGAGACTTGCCTTTGGCCAAAGGCGTCATAGAGGGTGTTGTCGATCAGTTGCGGTGAGATGCCGTAACGCGCAGCAGCATCGCGGTCGTACTGCACCATGGATTGCAGTCCCTGGTTCTGTTGGTCGCTGTTGACATCCGCGATCATAGGAAGTTTTCTTAGCTCCTGAAGCATGTGAGGAGCATAGCGGGTGAGATCGGGAAGGTTATCTCCCTGCATGGTGAACTGGTACTGAGCGGCGCTCGATCGTCCACCCACGCGGAGATCTTGAGCGGCTTGCAAAAACAAGGTGGCCCCAGGTACGCGGGCCAGCTTCGGCCTGAGCCGGTTGATGATCTGGTCCGCCGAAACTTGGCGAACTTCCAGCGGCTTTAGCAGGATGTACAGGCGGGCGCTGTTGGTTGCGTCGCTTCCTCCGCCGGTAAAGCCAAGGACGTTTTGCACTCCCGGATCGGCGTTCACGATCTTGATCATCTGCCTCAAGGTGCGGTCCATCGCTTGGAACGATGTGTCCTGATCCGCCCGGATGGTCCCGATAATACGGCCAGTATCTTGTTGCGGGAAAAATCCCTTGGGTGCTCGAACCGCCAGGTAAGCAGTGAGCCCGATGGTGCAGAGCAGCACCGCAAACGTCACACCAGAAAAGCGGAGCGCCACATTCAGCGTGCGGCCGTAGAGCCCAAGGATCCATTGAAATGCGCGCTCGCTCAGCCAATACAAACGCCCATGCTTCTGCTCATTTTTCAGCAGGTGCGCGCACATCATGGGAGTGCCGCTCAATGAGATCGCCATTGAGATCAGGATGGCGACCGCCATGGTCACCGCAAATTCCCGAAACAGCCGGCCAACCAGTCCGCCCATCATGAGCAGAGGGATGAACACAGCTATCAGTGACATGCTGATGGTGAACACAGTAGAGGCGATCTCTCCCAGGCCCTTGACGGCTGCCTCAAACGCGGGCACGCCCTGCTCCAGATAACGGGTGATGTTTTCGATGACGACGATCGCATCGTCTACTACGAATCCCGTCGAGATCGTCAGCGCCATCAGCGAGAGGTTGTCGAGACTGTAGCCCAGCAGATACATCACCCCAAACGTGCCGACTAGCGAGAGTGGAACGGCAACGCTTGGAATGATCGCGGTGCGCACGCTGCGAAGGAAGAGGAAGACAACCGCGATCACCAGACCGATAGAGATCAATAGCGTGCGCTCCACGTCGTGCACCGACGCCCGGATCGTAGTGGTCTGGTCCATCGCGACGTTGATGTCGATGGCGCTCGAGATGCTCGCTTTCACTTGCGGCAGCACGGCGCGGACGGAATCAACCGTGGCAATGATGTTCGCTCCCGGTTGGCGAAAGATGATCACCAGAATGGCAGGCTGTCCGTTCGCATAACCAGCACTTCGAACGTCTTCCACGGAATCAAGCGTTTGGCCCACATCCCCGACCCGCACGGCCGAGCCGTTGTGATAAGCAATGATCAGCGGCGCGTAATCCACCGCCTTGTGCAGTTGATCGTTCGCGCCGATCTGCCACATCGCGGTTCCATCCGCGATCTGCCCCTTGGGCAGGTTGGCATTGGTGTTGCTCAATGCAGTCCGCACCTGATCAAGGCCGACTCCATAGTTGTTCAGCGCGTCGGGGTTCAATTCAACCCGCACCCCGGGCAAAGAGCTGCCGCCAACACTTACCTGCCCCACACCTGGGATCTGCGCCAACCGCTGCGCCAGAATGGTGGATGCAGCGTCGTAGATCTGTCCCTTACTCAGCGTTTTGGAGGTAAGCGAAAGGATCATGATCGGCGAATCAGAGGGGTTTACCTTGCGATACGTCGGGTTGTTGGGGAGGTTGGCGGGTAAGTATCCGCGCGCGGCATTGATCGCCGCCAACACATCCCGCGCGGCGGCATTGATGTCGCGACTGAGATCGAATTGGAGGATGATGCCGGTCGATCCCAGGGTACTTGACGAGGTCATTTCAGATACGCCGGCGATCCGTCCAAACTGCCGTTCCAAAGGCGTGGCGACCGAAGATGCCATGGTCTCCGGGCTGGCCCCCGGCAGTTGCGCAGAGACCGAAATGGTCGGGAAATCCACCTGCGGCAAAGGCGAAACGGGTAACAGGCGAAACGCCGCTGCGCCTGCCAGTGCGATCGCGATCATCAGCAGCGTTGTCGCCACTGGTCGATGGATGAAGATTTCCAGGGACTTCATGGCTTAATCCGCCGCCACCAGTTGTGGGTTTTCCGCTGCGACTTTTTTCTGCCCGCGGCCGAAGCGGCTCGCCAGGCGATCAAACCATAGATAGATCACCGGGGTGGTGTAGAGAGTGAGCAGCTGGCTGACAAGCAGGCCACCAACGATGGTAATGCCAAGAGGATGACGCAGTTCCGAGCCCATCCCTGAGCCGAGCGCGAGCGGAACCCCTCCAAGCAGTGCGGCCATGGTGGTCATCATGATGGGGCGGAAGCGCAGCAGGCAGGCTTCGTAGATCGAATCGATCGCAGCCTTGTGTTCGTTGCGCTCCGCTTCGAGTGCAAAGTCGATCATCATGATGGCGTTCTTCTTGACGATGCCGATGAGCAGAACCAATCCAATGAGCGCGACGATGGTGAAGTCGGAGCGCGTAAAGAGAAGAAACAGCAAGGCGCCCAGAGCGGCGGAGGGCAGCGTCGAGAGGATCGTCAGCGGGTGAATGTAGCTTTCATAAAGTACCCCGAGCACGATGAAGACAGTGATCAAAGCCGCCAGGATGAGCAGGGGCTCATTCGACAACGAATTCTCGAACGCGGCCGCGGTGCCCTGGAATGAACCCTGAATACTTGCAGGCATCCGAAGTTCATTTTTTGCGTGCTCCACGGCTTTTACGGCTTCTCCCAGCGAAGCGTTGGGTGCGAGGTTGAACGAGAGAGTAACCACCGGAAATTGGCCTTGGTGATTCACGGCAATGGGAGCAGTCGTGGTTTCCATGTGGGCGAATGCGGCCAGCGGAACCTGGTTCCCACCGGGGAAAGCACTGCTTGACGCGATCGCAGCAGGGGCATTGCTTAACGAGGCACTCGCGGATGGGGCATTCGTGGACGCCACGCTACTGCCACGGCTGGATGGAAGTATTGTGGCGGAACTGAGACCAATCCCCGTGGAAGCCCCTGCCCGGATGAACATATTGCGCAGATCAACGGGGTTTTGCTTGAACCCCGGTCGAACCTCGAGTATCACGTGGTACTGGTTCAGTTGCGTGAACATCGTCGAAACCTGACGCTGTCCGTAGGAGTCATAGAGAGTCTGGTCGATCATGGCGGGGCTTATGCCGAGGCGCGAGGCGGTGTCGCGATCGTAGACAAGCTGAGTGCGTAGACCCGCAGACTGCTGATCGCTTGCCACGTCGCGCAATTCCGGGATCTGCTGCATCTTGGTAAGCAGTTGCGGGGCCCAGGTGTCGAGTTCATCGCGATTGGGGTCTTCCAAGGTGTACTGAAACTGTGTGCGACTGACCCGGTCTTCGACGCTGATGTCCTGTACAGGCTGCATGTATAACGTAATATCGCGGATTTTGCTGACCTCTGGCTGAAGGCGGCGAATTATCGCGTCGGCGCGGTCAGCGCGCTGATTCAGTGGCTTCAGATTGATCATGACGCGCCCGTTGTTGAGTGTGGTGTTGGTCTGATCGATCCCCACGAAAGAGGAAACGCTGTCAACGGCTGGGTCGTTGCGAATGACACTGACCACATCTTGCTGAAGCCTCGACATTTCGTCGAATGAAACACTCTGTCCGGCGACGGTGGTCCCCTGGATGACACCGGTATCTTGGATCGGGAAGAAGCCGCTCGGTACGATCAAGAACAGGAGTACTGTCAGGGCAAATGTGCCGGCAAAGATCAGCAGAGTGGCGGTCTGATGCCTGAGCACAACTTTCAAAGTCCGTCCGTAGAAAGCGATGATGCGCTCGAAGGCGTTCTCCGACCATCGATACAACCTGCCCTGTTCGGCCTGAGGTCTGTGCTTCAGCAGCTTTGAGGACATCATTGGCGTTAGCGTCAGGGAGACAACGGCTGAGATCAGGATCGTGACCGCCAGCGTGATAGCGAATTCGCGGAAGAGCCGGCCGACGATGTCGCCCATGAACAGAAGCGGGATGAGAACTGCAATCAGCGAAATGGTGAGAGAGATGATCGTGAAAGCAATTTGCTCGGAACCATGCAAGGCGGCCTGCAGCGGCGATTCGCCCTGCTCGATGTAGCGGGCGATGTTTTCTATCATGACGATGGCATCGTCCACCACAAAGCCTGTCGAGATAGTTAGCGCCATCAACGTGAGATTGTTCAGGCTGTAGCCCAACAGATACATCACACCGAAGGTGCCGACCAGCGACAGCGGCACAGCAATGCTGGGTATAACGGTTGCCGAGAGCGTCCGCAAGAAGAGGAAGATCACCATCACGACCAAAGCGACGGTCAGAGCCAGCTCGAATTCAACGTCACTGACGGAAGCACGGATGGTCTCAGTTCGGTCGCTGACCACTTTGACTTGGATCCCTGATGGCAACGTGCTAGTCAGATTGGGCAGAAGGGCCTTGATGCGGTCAACGACCTGAATGATGTTGGCGCCCGGCTGGCGCTGCACATTCACGAGCACGGCAGGAGTACCGTTGATCCACGCGGCTTGGCGGACATCTTCCGTTCCGTCCACCACGTCAGCAACGTCGCTGAGTCGTACGGGCGAGCCGTTTCGATATGCGATTACCAGCGGAAGATAGTCCGCGCTGCTCAGCAGCTGATCGTTTGCGCCGATCTGATAAGCCTGATGTGGACCATCGAAGCTGCCTTTAGCCGCATTCACATTCGTGGCTGTGATCGCGCTCCGCACGTCCTCGAGGTTGATACCGTAGTTCGAAAGAGCAGCCGGATTCACCTGTATGCGGACTGCGGGCTTCTGCCCGCCTCCGATGCTCACCAGGCCCACGCCCGGAAGCTGCGAGATCTTCGGCGAAAGCCGGGTGTCGGCCAGGTCTTCAACTTTGGAAAGCGGCAAAGTAGTAGAGGTCAGAGCCAATGTCAGGATCGGTGTGTCCGCCGGGTTGATCTTGCTGTAGAGCGGCGGCGTCGGAAGATCGACCGGCAGGTACGTCCCGGAGCCATTGATGGACTGCTGCACCTCCTGCTCGGCAACGTCGAGGCTGAGGTTCAGATCGAATTGCAAGATGATGATCGAGCTGCCGGTCGAGCTAGTGGAGCTCATCTGCTTCAGGCCAGGCATTTGCCCGAACTGCCGCTCGAGTGGAGCAGTGACCGAAGACGCCACTACGTCCGGACTCGCGCCTGGATATGTGGTCGCCACCTGGATGGTGGGGTAATCGATTTCCGGCAGGGCCGAGATCGCGAGCTGCTTAAACGCAACCGCGCCCGCCAACAGAATGCCGAACATCAGTAGGGATGTGGCGATCGGACGCAAAATAAAAATGCGCGACGGGTTCATCACTATTGGCCCGGGCCGGACTGCGAAGCAGCATGCGCGCGGTTCCGATGCTCCTGTAGAGAGTTGGTCGAGGCTCCTGAGGGCGTGGCGGTGCTTCCAGGCTGCTCAACTTGCGCTTGTACTACGCTGCCTTCCTGCAGCTTGTCCACTCCCTGCGTGACCAGCACGTCCCCCGGGGCAACTCCGGAGGTGATCTCTGAGTCTTCGGCGTTCGCCGTCCCAATGCTGACTTCGCGGACGGTGACGCTATGGTCGGGCTTCACCAGGTATACAAATGTTTTTGAACCATTCCTCTGAACGGCGGCGTTCGGAACCAACGTCACGTCTTTCTTTTCATCCACTAGGAGCTGCGCGTTGACGAACTCGTTTGGAAACAGCGAACCGTCGTGATTGGAATAAACTGCGCGCAGCTTCAGCGTTCCGGTAGTCTGATCGATCTGATTGTCCACCGTCGTGAGCCGCCCACGCGCGATCGCTGTTTTTGAGTCAGAGTCGAGAGCATCGACCATGAGCTGCTCACCCGCACGGATCCGCTTTAAGACCGGCGCCAATTGTTGCTCGGGCAAAGTGAAGATGACGGTTATCGGATCCGTTTGTGTGATTACGACCAGCGCTGTGCCAGCAGAAGCGGTAACCATGTTTCCGGGATCGACGAGGCGCAGACCGACACGGCCGTCGATGGGTGAAGTGATGTGGCAATACGTCAGGTTCAACTTTGCGGAGGCGATATTTCCCTCGTCGATTTTCACGGCACCCTGGTCCTGAAGGACGGTTGCCCTTTGCGTGGCTTCGATCTGCTGCGCCACGGCATTCTTGGCGATCAAGGTTTGGTAACGCTGAAGATCGACTTGCCCATTCTGCAGGGCGGCCCGGTCCTTGATGAGCTGGCCTTCGGCCTGCGTCAGCTGCACCTCGAACGGACGCGGATCGATTTCGACTAGTGGATTTCCTTTGCGCACGGCTTGGCCCTCTTTATAGAGCACCTTCAACACTTGGCCGTCGACTCGACTTTTTACGGTGACGGTATAAACCGGAGTGACTGTGCCGAGACCGGTGAGGTAAACCTCGATTGTGCCCTTCCGCGCCGGTGCGGCGACGACCGGTATGGGCGGGGGCGCTTTATCTTTGGCGCTTGCTGCCTCGGCGCGGCCGCGCGATTCGCGAACTCCTGCCCAGGCCGTGAGGGCGAGCGCAACGATAGCTGCGAGAGAGATCCAGAGGCGTTGCTTTGCTGCAGCGACAGCCTTACCTGGGGACGCGTCAAGATCCTGTGTTGCTGGCGGGGCAAAGTCAGAAACGGCCTGTTGTCTTTCCGGATTTCTAGAGTCAGTCATTTTCTCCGTTTCCACCCGTTCCAACCGGGCACACCGGTTGTTGTTTTGACGTATCCCCGGGGGAGACGGCGACAACGCATGCTGGATCCGAATCGGTAGCTTTGTTCGGTTCACGGGCTTGGCTTTTCTCAACCAAGGGGACTTGGGTCGTAGTTTCGCCCGATGAAAACGGCATCCCGAACTCAGAAGTCACGACTTGCCTGCCGTCGCTGTTCCATATCTCGCGCAGGTAATGTCGGCCGTTCTGGACAAGAAAGACAAGCTTGTGATCGTCAGCCGAGACCGGCGTTCTGGTGGGCATCAGGAAGGCCTGTTCCTCCGCCGCTGCTTCTTCGTTCCGTAAGACCACAACGGTCTCTAGTTCTCGTGAGAGGGTATAGTCGCCAGCCGGCAGAAATGTGCCCTCGATCCAAAAGTCGTAGGGAATGTGCGCTGTTGCGGTGCTGGTCGAAGAAGAAGTAGTGGTTGTCTGCGCCGCCGTAAGCGTTGCCAGGACCAGAATAATAATGCTGAAGGTGATGAAGCTTCGCTCAGGCCCCATGTCAGTATCCTCATTAATCCGAAGGCACGCGGCATACCAATGTTGTCCGCCACGTTCCTCCTTCACAAGCTATTGTTTTAAGGGAGATACGGCGACCAAGCGCAGGCCTTGACAGACAAATGTGGAGCGTCATGTGTCGAGTCGTCGACATTTGTCGACGAGAGATTTTCGTTGGGATTCAACGCTCTCGATACGCAGCGCCCACCCAAAGCCGCTCCCGATTCATAGCTCTTCCAAAGCTGCTCTGTCTAAATCTTGAGACGGATGACTCAGTCACCCCAGTCAAAGGCGATGTATTGCAGCTTTCCGGCGCGTTCGATCTGCAGCACCACAGCATGTCCGTTTTTTGTTCCTCGAAGCTGGGACCTGAGTTGTTGGACCGATTCGATCGGCGTTCCGTTGAACGTATGCAGAATGTCACCCGCACGCAATTCCGAGCTGTAAGAATTCAATTCTGGTGACTGCGCGACCACCACAACCCCCGAGGGGATCCGGACACTACTGCGGAGAACACTGGGAACGACATCGTTGAAGTCGCGAACGAATATGCCGAGGCGCCCGATCAGGTTTTCCGGATCGATGAGATCCGCCAGATCGTTTGGCTTGTCGTCATCCTGCTGCGCAGGGATTACAAGCGACACCTTTCCTGAGCCGCGCAGCACATCCATCAGAACTGATTTTTTGGGGGAATGAAGATAAAGTGCCGTTGCCAAGTCGGGCAGCGCCGTTACTGGGTGGCCATCCACCGAATGCACAACGTCGCCAGGTCTTAACCCACCTGCGGCCGCAGGCCCTCCTGAAGTTACGTCAGAGATGATCACACCCCAGTCGTGCGACAGTCCGAGCCCTTCGGCCAGAGTCGGGGTGATTTCCTGTGCGTTCGCTTGAATTTCCGTGCGATGGACATGGCCGTACTTGCGCAAGTTTTCATAAACAAATTGAACAGTACGGGCCGGGATAGCGAACCCCAAGCCCTCGCTTCCGCCACTTTGGCTTAGGATCATGGTATTCAATCCGATCACATAGCCATCGATGTCGATCAGCGGGCCTCCGCTATTACCGGGATTGATGGGTGCATCGGTTTGAATGTAAACCGCCGGTTGATCGGAGTCCGGTTGTCTTGCAACTGAACTCACAACGCCCATGGTGACGGAACTCTGCAATCCCTCAGGACTGCCGACGGCCAACACTAATTCGCCTGGATGAACTGAACGAGTCGGCGCCAGATTCAGGATGGGCAGGTTCTTCGCATCCACTTTGATAAGGGCAAGATCGATATCTTTGTCTGCACCGACGAGCTTGGCGTCCAGCACTCTGTGCTCGCTTTCTGTTCGGGTCGCAAACGGAGCACCGCCGGTGGTACTGTTCAACGTAACCCGAATCCGTTGTGCGCCCTCGACAACGTGGGCGTTCGTGACTATGTACCCGTCGCGATCAACGATCACGCCGGAGCCAATGCCGTGCTGGCGCGCAATGAGAGCGACATCGTGGGATTCACTACTGTGGTCGATCGGACCATAGGAAGTGACGGTGATCTGAACAACCGCCGGTGTCACTTGTTTGGTCAGCGTAACTAGCGAAGTGTTGAATTGTCGTAGCAGGTCGGAACCGTGCGAGGAACCGCGCATCCCTTCGTTGGCAGAGGCTTCGGCAGCTCGGTTCGCCGTCTGTCCCCATGCGCAGCTTTTAACCACAAGCAACGCAACGGCCAGCGCGGCGAAGAGGACACCGCGGCGAACTTCAGATGTATGTCTTATTGGGCCTCTGTGTCGGGTATGTAAGAAACGTCTCATGATGTTGGTGAGTGTGCGATCGTCCTTCTCTCGAATGGCTCAGAGGTCTGCGATAGAGGCCAGCCGAGCAGGCTGGCCTCCAGACAGGCCGTTGCTACGGGAGCGGGGTGAGAGGAACCACGACAGCTTCCATTCGGCCTTTTGCCTTCGTGGCCGCGAAACTCACGTCGAGTACGTTACCCTTGAGTTCCCGTAGGAAATAAGAATCTCCCGCGCGATCGAATACCAGCGCTGATTCGTTCCTATCCGGGGATTCACCGTTGTTGTTGTCACCGGCCGGAGTTCCCATCAGAAAGATGCTGTGTTGACTGGATATATCGACGATCCTGACGACATTGCCCTCAAGATCAAGCCCAACGTTATAGGTGCCTGCCGGCATTAGCTGTTTTCCAGCATGAAATTCAAACGGGATATTGGCCCGCACCGTTTGATCGATCTGGGCTTGTGCCACGGAAACGCCGACTATGGTTAGAGCAGCCGCTAGTACAGAAAGATGAATCAGTAGTCGTCTCATTTTATTAGTCCTTTTCTGTCGAGATTCTCTCGATCGATATATCTAAAAGCACCGCGGCTGCCAAAACCGCGTCCTCCGGTTATTGCCTCATTTTCAATAATTTAGGCAGAAACGTTTTCTCGGTAGGCGCTTGAAATGTGTCGATACTCAGACGATGTCGATTGACGATTGCCTTTGGTCGACACCAGCAACATAGGCGGGTCATCATCGGCCCCATCGCGCGAAAGGAAAGTCGGAAGCTCGGCGCTGTCGGGGTTCCCGGAGCCGGTTCAGTCGTGGCAGGGAGCCGTCGCCTGAGACGTTGGAGACAAAAACGGGACGTGCAAAGTGTCGCAAGATGCGCCAGCGCATCTTGCGACAACTTGCATTAGACAGGTTAATGGATCAGCGGCACGCCGCGACGATCGGCTTTGCCGCCATACCCAATTTCATCTGCGCCAAATGTACCGTCACCGGCTCACGAACTGATAGAGCCGCTCATCGTAGGGCGCACCCAAGAATGGCGCTGTATTCGTCCGGAAGTCTACCGAATGCTGCGCGCTCACGTGGGCGTCGAATGCCTTCACGTTTGCGAAGGTCTCAACGAGTTGAAAGTGGTTCGGGGTCGGCGTTTGGCTGAGAAGGCCGAACGATTGGACCCCGGCATCATGGAGGCTGTCGCTCACGAATGTATCAAGCAGCGGTAGGACCTGGCCCACGAACTGGGGGTCAACGTCCACGTGCGTGATCACAAAGATCTGACGGGCCTGGGCGTGTTGGTTACGAGGATTCACGGTGCCCGTGAGCAGATTGCCGAGCCGTTGATCGAGCGGCGCCTCTAATAGAGGCGTTAGCTGGGTCAGGATGGCTTGGGTAGCCGACGAGCTCTGGAAGTTGGCGAACGACTGCGCACTGCTCCAGGTCTCCGAGAGAGCGAAGAAGTTCGGGCGATCGATCTGCTGTAGCACATCGAAGCTGGCAATGCCGGAACTGTCGTCAGCGGCCGCGGCAAGTCTTTGGAGCACTTCGCTCCCGGCCTTCGTGTCCGCGGGTTTGAATTCCACGTAAACGATCACGGACTGCTGAGGCTCGGACTGAGCCACAGCAATACCAGCGAGACCGGAGAGCGCTGCAAGAAGCAGGAACACGAATACTAATCGTTTACCAAACATGATCACCTCTCCTTATCAAGGGGCTGTTTGTCACCTTGGAATCCCCGCAGCGAACCACGACCCGGCTCCAGTGACCCGGATGAGGAGCACCGGGCTAGTGCAAGAATTCGGCGGGGGAGGCGAAAGCGTGTCGTCAATACGAAAATCGCCATTCACGTCGAGCGGGACGCCTGCAGGATTTGAGCTGTGTTGGATGTTCCCGTCATTTGCGCAGAACAGCGTCGCAAATACGCTCGCGTTGCCGTTGCTTCCAACGGCGTTGCCTGCCCCCAGAAGGAGACCGCGACCGTCGATCCGGACGCTCCCCTCCTGCTTCACGTCAGCCGAAAGGTCCCGGATCACCCAGATCTGGCCAGCGGCTGCGACGCCTCGCACGCTGGTAGCTGTTGAACCTGTGGTGATATCGCCGATCCCTCCATTGAACCTTACCAAGTTGGGGGCCAGGGACGACTGAGCAATACTTGCGGCTCCCATGACGAGAACCACGGCTATTAACATACTGATTTTCTTCAAGATGATGCTCCTTTGTTTGATATCAGGGTTGTAGGTGATTAGTTCTGCGTCGTGATACGGAACTGCTCGCGAGTCGGCGAACGACTTTCTGAGCTTATTTTCCGGACCTCACTATCCGCACCCGATGCAAGATCTGCAGCAATTGAGACTTTTGTTGTTTCCAAATCCCGGGTGGGATATTAGCTTCACCCGTATTCCTTCACTTGCATGCATCCTTCCAAAGCGGGCTGGGGGCGAAATAATCCCAGTCCATCTTCATTGCAACAAGTGTTTTTTTGGGCGACGCGATAGGGCAATCAAGTCGAGCGTGACCAAATGCGGTCAGGCGTGTCGAACTCTCGACTTTGTTGCGAGCGCATTTCTGCCGAGACCGATGTGGATTCCAACTCTGGATGTCTTCCAGCCGAAATAAAAAACCAACCATCCAAAGCCTCCGTTTTGCGATTCATCTTCTTTTTCCTGCCGCTCACGTCTTTGCCTGCCGATTCACCTCCTGTCGGAGCACTGCTTGCGCTTACATGTGCGGGCCAAGTCTCCTCTGTTGGCAAAATGCGAAAGGAAAAACAGTGAAGAAATATCAAGTGATTGTTGTCAGCTGTCTACTGCTGTCAGTCTTGCCTTATGGATTTGCGCAAGGCTCGGCAGAATCCTCGGTGCGCGGCAATCTCTCCGGCACGGTCGTGGACACTTCGGGCGCAGTAGTTCAAGGCGCCAAGGTCACCATCACGGGAGCGACAGGTTCAAAAACCGATTCCACCAATTCCGGTGGACAATTCTTCTTCCCCTTGCTCACCCCGGGCTTCTACGGGATAAAGATCGAGAAAAGCAGCTTCAAGACCGCCGCTGTCACGGGTATCGAAGTCGTGACCGGCAAAACGTCTAACCTGCGGGTCAGCATGGTGGCCGGCCAAATATCAGAAACGGTTGACGTCTCTGTCAACGCAATCACGGTTGACACTACCTCCACCGCGGTTGCAGCCAACCTGACCGATACCTTCTATCAATCCGTTCCCGTAGGTCGCGGCGTCACCGGCTTGTTCTATGCATCACCGGGCGTTGCTTCTGGCGGCGGCAGCGGTACAGCCAACCCCTCTATCTCCGGCGGCACCGGCCTCGAGAACCTCTACGTTGCGGACGGTGTGAACATCACCGACGGCGGGTTCGGAGGCATTGGCGTCTATTCACGTAACTATGGCTCACTCTCCACCGGCATCAACCTCAGCTTTGTGAAAGAAGTGCAGGTAAAGACGGGTGGATTTGAAGCCCAATACGGCAAATCCACCGGCGGCATCGTGCAGATCGTCACTAAGTCCGGTGGCTCTGCATACCATGGGTCCATCGGAGGCTACTTTGCTCCCACAACCTTCGAAGGTGATCGTCTGCAGACCGACGATTTTCAGCAGGGAAGCACTGGGGAACGATTCAATCTACAAGGCAAGATCCTTCACCAAAGCAATTACGATGTTGATGCCGAGATTGGAGGGTATGTCCCGCATTTCAAAAACAAGATCTTCTTCTTCGGTTCTTTTAACCCGCAATGGAATGCTGACCAGGACCAGTTTGCGCAATTCCGCAACCCTTCAGACCTGGGTACTGCTGGTCTGTCGGGACCTACGCAAACCTTTCTCGGGAATGTGACCGTCCCCGTTCGTGTTTATTCTTACGCAGCCAAGCTGACTCTCAAACTCAGCGACAAGCATCAGTTTGAGTCGTCGGTCTTCGGGGACCCCACCTACGGGGACAACAGGCCGAATTTCACCCTGGATACTGCCAGCCCAACGACTTTCGATAAGCTGCAGTATGGAACGCGAAACTTCGTGGTCCGTTACAACGGTTCGTTGACGCCAAGCTGGCTCGTGAACGGATCGTTCTCATGGGGACACAACAACCTCAGCGACACGCCCTCCGCACCGGGCGTCTATCAAGTGGTGGACTTCACGCAACGCACCCCTTGCGGCTCTCCTTTCCTTAATACAGATTGCACCGCGACCACCAACCCCTTACGTGGTTCGTTCACACGTCAGGGCCTCGGCTATTTCGAGAACACCCAGGGCGACAACTACGGCGTCAACCTCGACACGTCCAAGTCGTTCCGGTTCCTCGGCGACCACAATGTGTCGGTCGGCTACAGCTTTGCCCACTCAACTTACGACGGCACCAAAGCCCGCACCGGTGCGAATATCGCAATCGATCCGGCTACAGCCGCGACCGTTACCAACGGCGATCCCACGCTGACCAGTGAATTGCTCGCCAACGGCACAAATGCGGACTTCCAGCTGCGCTCTGATCCTACTCAGTGCATTGAGAACGCCGCGCCGGGGAAAGGCTCGGAGATATTTGTCCCTGGGCTCGCGAATTGCACCGACGGCGGCGAAGGTGTCTTCCTGCGGCAGACCCGTGGCGAGTTCGGCGATCTGAACTTCAAGACCAAGAGCGACTATCACACGCTGTATGCGCAGGATGCCTGGTCCATCAACAAGTACGTGACCATCAACGCCGGCCTGCGTTGGGAGCAGCAACACATAGCAGGTGGGACTGCCGCGTTCACCTTCACGGATAACTGGTCGCCGCGCGTCGGTATCAGCATCGATCCTTGGGGCAACCGCAAGACCAAGATCTTTGCCAACTTCGGACGTTACAGTGAAGCGGTCCCGCTCGACATCGCCATCCGTTCGCTCAGCCAGGAACTCGATTTTGCTGACACGAACTGGCGTCCTCCGACAGACGGCGCAGGACACGTAGTGGAAAATCCAGACGGCACGCTGAACCTGTCTAGCCTTAACTCGGCCACCGACATCCTCGCCTTCAATTCAGGTGCATCACTGCAAACGGGTGAAGCATTTGCTCCGGGGACCCGCTCTGAATACCTGGACGAGTACGTGGTCGGATTGGAGCATGAGTTTGGCAACTCGGGAGTCATCTTCACGGCGCGCTACACTGATCGCCGGATCAAACGCATCGTCGAAGACTTCGCGGCATTGTCGCCAGAGGCGGCCCAACTCGGCCTTAGTCAGCAGTTTGTGATCGGGAACCCGACGAAGACGACGGATGTCTTTGTCAATCCCGCTCAGATTGATTTCACCGCAGCACCTGGTGATTTCAATGGTCAGGGTGTGTACGTCGGCCCAACGGTAGCGGGTTGCCCAGCTCCTAATGCTGCTGGCTTCCCGTATGGTCAGCCTACTGACAGCAACGGGAACGTCACAAGCAACGCCACTGGAAATGCGATCTGTATTACGAACCCGGCGACCGCTGGCAATATCGGCGGTGACGGCATCGCTGACGGCTTTGTGAACCCGGTCCGTATCTACAAGTCGATGGAGTTCGAAGTGAACAAGTCGTTCTCCAAAAACTGGCAATTGCGCGCCAACTATCGCATTGCCAAGCTGTTCGGCAACTACGAAGGTTCATTCCGTAACGACAACGCACAAAATGATCCCAACATCAGCTCGCTGTTTGACTTCACTCAGGGCGACTTCAACCTTCTCGGCCAGCAGTTCACGCCGGGTGTGCTGAACACGGATGTCCGTCACTTGGTCAATGGGTTTGTCAGCTACACCTTTGGAAACCGCTACATGAAGGGGCTTACCATGGGCACCTCTGTGCACTTCCAGACGGGTATTCCCATCAACAACTTGTTTGCGCACCCGGTTTATGCCAATGCCGGCGAAATTCCGTTCTGCGCCGACAATACAACTAACTGCGCTTCCGCGCGGGGATCGCTCGGCCGCACACAGAACTATGGTGGGGTAGATTTCCATGCGGACTACCCTATCCGTATCACGGAGAATGCCAAGCTTCGGTTGGCGGCGGATCTGTTCAATATCACCGATCAGCGTACCCAGCTTAACGTCGACCAGAATGCGCAACGCACCATCGGCATTCCCAATGCCGATTTTCAAAAGCCGACCGGTATCGGACCTTCTGCCGTGACCGGAAACACCAACCCCGCGTACCAGAGACCGTTCTACGCTCGCTTTGGCATCAAGTTCGAGTTCTAAAACTTGATGATTGCTTCCGGGGAGGGGCGAAAGCCCCTCCTTTTTATTTGGTCTGAGAAACGGATGCTCGGGACAGCAAAGTAGCTTGGTCAGTCGTGCTGACGGGCGATTCCAAGCCTGCGCATTGCGTATAAGAGCGTGGTTCGTGGTATTCCCAGTCGCTTGGCAGCTCCGCGCAAACCTCCGAGCACCCAGTTAGTTTCGCGCAAGACCTGCACAATATGCTCGCGCTGGGCATCGGCCAATGAGTTCGGCTTCCATTCCCTGCAAGCGGTGTTGCCGGCCGGGGATTTCAACCCGGCGATTGGGGGCTGAAGCACACTCCCTTTAGAGAGGATGACCGCGCGTTCGATGAGATTTTGAAGTTCGCGAATGTTTCCCGGCCAGTCATATTGCACCAGGGCATCCATGGCCTCGACTGAAATAGTATCGATCGCTCTATTCATTTTTTGCGCGTACTTTCCGGCGAAGTAGCGCACCAGTTCAGGAATATCCGTTCGCCGCTCGCGGAGCGCTGGCAGTTGGAGCGGGAAGACATTCAACCGGTAATAAAGGTCGGCGCGAAACTGCCTCGCTTCAACCATCTTGCCCAAGTCGTGGTTGGTGGCTGCGACGATCCGTACGTCCACTTTGATGGAGCGTGTGCTTCCTAGTCTTTCGAACTCCTGCTCCTGCAGCACGCGCAAGAGTTTAGATTGAAGCTCTAAGGGAATATCACCTATTTCATCGAGGAAGAGGGTTCCTCTGTTCGCCAGTTCGAAGCGCCCAACTCTACGATCGATCGCGCCGGTAAACGCTCCCTTTTCATGGCCGAAAAGTTCGCTCTCGAGAAGCCCCAGGGGGATTGCAGCGCAGTTCAACTTAACAAATGTATGATCTCTCCTCGGACTCAGCTTGTGGATGGCGCGAGCGATCATTTCTTTTCCGGTCCCAGTTTCGCCGTTGATCAGGACCGTGGAACTGGTCGGCGCCACGATCTCAACCTGCGTCAATACTCTTTTGAGGGCTGGGCTGGAGCCGACCACCTCCTGAAATCTGTGCTCAGAGCGGATCTCATCCAGAAGGTAAAGCCGTTCCTCCGCAAGTTGCTGTCGGGATTCGTTGACATTGCGGTATTCAAGCGCATTTTCCAGCGCGATCGCGACTTGCGCCGTCACCTGCACCAGGAATTCCACATCCTGCGCACTGAATGCATTTTTGCGTCGATCCAGAAGGTGTAGCACTCCCATTTTGCGGGTTCCGCTAATGATGGGAAGAAAGCAGCCGGACTGGAATCCTTCGCCAGCGTTCATCTCTAAAGCGATCGGAGCAAGGTCGGTTGGAGGACTGCCCCAGCAGAAAGGCTCTCCACTTTCAAAGGCACGCCCAGGACTCGTATCAGCGATTGGCAGCACCATCCCATCCACCAGGAAGCCCCGTCCGTCGGGGAAATCCAAGCCATGGGAACGCAACTCCGCTTTTTCCTTGTCGGGCAGTGACAGGCATGCGGCGTCGCATTGCATGGCGCGCCGAACGCTGGTGGGTATCGCCCTAAACAGTTGGTTCAGATCCAGATTGGAAACCACGGCATTATTCAAGTCCAATAGCAGTTTTAGTCTGTCACGTTCGTGCGAGAGTTGAGCCTGGAGCGCAAGAATGGATTCGTAATTCAACGTATTCTCCACCGCCACCGCCACCTGCCTGGCAAGGAGGTGAAGAAGCCCTAGATCCGCTTCGCTGTAGGCCCTCGGTCGGTTAGCACCGAAATGCAAAGCCCCGAGGCGTCGTCGTGCCGTTGTCAGCGGGACTAGACAACTCGATCGGACTCGGTGCGCCCGAATCAGGTCAATAACGGCGCTGAAGCGGGTTTCACGCTCGGTGTCGGCAATTATCAATGCCTGTTGCGTTTGCCAGACGAGCCCCGCTATTGATTCTTCCATAGAGAACTCCAAGCCGGATTTGACGGGGGAGGCGGCTCCACTGTCGAGGAAATGAGTTCGCATCACATTGCGATCCGCGTCATAAAGCGCGACCGCGAGGAAATCAAAATCGACGATACAACGGGGGCATTCCGGAGGGCGGAGACCTTCGATAAGGGCACGAAACAGATCAGACAGATTTGTGTGAGATGCGATGGCACGCGAGACCTCCAACAACGTGCGGTGTTCCCGCGCCTCACCTGCAGCTAGCAAGTTCTCAGGCAGCCCTATCAAGCTCATCTTGTAGTTCGACTCGCTTTTGGCTTCCTTAGATTCAAACTTTGCCAGCGCACCGAATATTTTTTGGCGCACCTTAGACTTGCTCTTACCACTGCAGACTACGGGAGTGTGTTCGAACTGTGGTGGGGCTTACTCTGAAGGGAGCGGCTCACACTACGCCGTGCGGAAATATGCATTTGGAGAATGACTCGTCAGGCTATCAAGCGCTCTTCTGGGACGTGACCTCGGATGGACTTCAGCAGCTCTCCAACCTGTCTGCGACTCGCCTTAAGCTGTTTGCCGCTCCTGAGAGTTAGAAGGTACTCGCCCCCGCTTTGTGGCTCTAAATGACCGATCTGATCAACGTTCACGATGGCCGAGCGATGGATCCTGACAAAACGTTCCGTGTTCAGCAACGATGCGAGTCTCGTCAGAGAAGTTCGGCTGAAGAGAGTTACTGACCCTAAGCTAACGTGGACGTAGTTTCCCGCTGCTTCCACGAAATCAATCTCCTGCTCTTTGAGAAGAAAAACCTTCTTGTCGCACTTGATCAAAACTCTGCGCATCACAGGCTGCCGGCCAGCCACAGTATTGTTCGGGGACATCACCACACCTCGAGAACGCGAACGTGCTCTTCACAGACTTGCATGCGTTAATTTTCGGGACGAGCTTGACTGCTCACCGCCCGGGTACCAGAGATGTTGCATGTCAGGTGCCAGAGATCAACATTCCGAGTAGACCTTAGCGCCGTTCAAAGTGACCGATTTAGCCCACGACTGGGTGCTGGCTGGCTTCGCTTGGTAGCGGGGGCCTGTCTAAGCGCTGACGCGGGTGACGAGACGTGACAACCATTCGACACACAACTTACGAGGGCGGCGCTGTCCGAAAGAGATCCGCTCTCTTGCTGTGCGACATGGCAGCCGTCGCCCGGCTACAGACAACGCATTTCGCAACGAGTGTCTATTCCTCGACGCCCTACACGACGATATCTCGACACCTTGTCCAAGCGGTGTGATTTAGCAGTTCAAATCTTCCCCAATTTCAATCACTTGCAACGTGCGGGTAGACGCCGCTTTTGGCAAGTCAACTGCTCTTTCAGAAACAACTCTCTGAGCACTATTTGTTTTCTGGATCGTATTGTACGGAGGACCAGCAAGCGGAACACGACGTCTTCCCGCAGTACGAATAACCATTCCCAGCAAGATCATCCCAAGAAAATGGAGCAATGAAACATGAAAAAGCGAACTGTCCACGCGGGTGGGTCATCCGGAGCACCGCCTGTTGCCACAAAAGAAGAAAATCCTAGCGAGCGTGGCGTTGCCAACCGGCGCTCGTTCATGAAGGGCACTCTGGTGGCTGGAGCCGCCGCTGTGGGGGCTGGGATCTTGGCGAATGCGCCATTCGCGTTCGCAGAGAAAACCAGTGGTGCGCTGACAAAAGGTGATGCAGCGATCCTGCGGTTCTTGGCTGCTGCCGAGATCATTGAGAGCGATCTGTGGCTGCAGTACCAGGAGCTTGGTGGAGTACAGGATGATGAAGTCGCCAAGCTGGCCAGCCAGTTGATTCCGGGATATCCCGCAGCGGCTACCGGCGGAAATCCTCAGTATCTCAATGACCTCCTGCCTCTCGATAGTGACATGTCGCAATATATTCATGACAACACAGAAGATGAACTGACGCACGAGGTGTTCATCAACGAGTATCTGGCGTCGAAGGGCGCCGAGAAGGTTAACCTGGACCGCTTCCGTACTCTTCCCAGCAGCAAGGCAACGGGCGCGAACCAATTTGGCCGGCTCACCAACCTGATGAAGCTCACTGTAGACACCTCCTTCTGGACGCGGTACCGCAGCCGCAACAAAAATCCGGACTTTGGAGATACGTTTCCGCAAGCCATCCCAACGCTGGCCGTCGGACAACATCCCGCAATCCCGCGCACGGACAATGATGCCAAGGATGCAAATTTCTTTCAGGCCATTGTCAACACTGCGGGCTTCCACTTTGCTTTTATCGAGCAAGGCGGGAGCAGTCTTTACCCGATGTTGGCCCAGCGAGTAAGCAGCGTGGAAGTTTTGCGGATCCTGCTCAGTATCGGCGGAACCGAGATTGCGCACTTCCAGACCTGGCAGGACAAGGCTGGCAATGCGCCTCCATTGGAAGTCGTCGATCCCGTGACCGGCGTGAAGGTGACCTTTCCCGACCTGAACTCTCCTCCGTTTGGCGGAGAGGACTTCCAAACAAACCTGATCATGCCTGAGCCAACCGTGTTTCTCAGCAAAAAGCTGCCGGCATGTTCGATCATTCGGCCGACGGCCACGGAGGGAGCCGCGATGGGAGCTCTTAGCGCGCTGACTGCTGACGGACTTTTCATCGGCCAGTCGCCAGCGTTCTTCTCGTTCCTGCGTCAACTTGCGGAAGAGGCAGATGCCGCTAAGCGCGACCACCGACAGGAGTAATTGCCGGCACACTAATTCTCGGGCGGGCGTTTGTGACTTAACCGTTACAACGCCCGCACTTATTGTTCAAAGGAGCAAGTATGTTTGAAGGACTCCTTCAACCCATGCATCTGCTGGTTGTTTTCGGAATCGCCCTGCTTGTTTTCGGACCTAAGAAACTTCCCGAGCTGGGCAAAGGCCTCGCGGAGGGGATCCGCGGCTTCAAGTCCGCCATCAAGGGCGAAGAGAAGCCGGCCGACACAAACCCTGCCGGCGATCCAAACTGACCGGAAGGGGAATCGGCTCAACGGGCAGCTAGTCTTGCATTGCGTCACAAGTGTCTACCCATCGACGCTCGACGCGATGTCACCTCCGACACTTTCGATGGAGCCGCACCCTTACGTTCTGAATTTTCCTTCCATTTCAATCACTTGCCGGGAGGCAGGGTTGGCCCCGCTTTTGGCGGGTCAAGTGCTATTTCGAGGTTGAAGTAGAGGTCGCGAAATCTAGCCGGTGTGGGCAGGCCATACCGGCCGCGCCCTCACAAGGAGAAGTGATGAAAAAGCACAGTGTCATAGGTTCCATTGCAGTAATCATCTTTTTGGCGACTTCGTTGTTCGCGGTGGATGTGAAGACCGACTACGACCGGACCGCAAGTTTTGCCCAGTACAAGACGTACTCCTGGGACGAAGTCCAAGTACAGGACAAGCTTTGGGTCGACCGAATCAAGAATGCAGTGGATGCAGCGCTGACAGCCAAGGGCTGGAAAGAGGTCCCGTCAGGGGGCGATGTCACCGTCATGGCAACGACGATCACCCGAAATGAACAGACTCTCACCACCTACTACGACCGCTTTGGCGGTCGGCGCTTTGGAGGATTCGGTGAGGCCACGACCACGGCTGACGTCTACACGGTCGGCACACTCGTTGTCGACTTGGTCGATTCTCAGACAAAGAAATTCATTTGGCATGGCTCGTCCAGCGACACGGTTTCAAACAAATCCGACAAGAACATCCAAAGTCTGAACAAGGGAGTACAGAAGATGTTCGAGCACTTTCCTCCCGAGCCGAAGAAGGGATAACTCCTGGGTGGGTGCGGACACACTCACGTGTGTTCCGTGCCCATCAAGACTGATTCCCACCCCGGAAAAGTTCCGAAAGATTGGACCCAGAGAAAGACATTCACACACAACTCTCTGGTCAGCTTTTGTTCCTGATCGCGTTGCAGGGGAGACCATCGAAAGGACCACGGGGTCTTCCCGAACACGATCGATCATTGCTGAAAGAATCTCGTGCTCGTGTGTACCTCCTCTGAACTTGATGCTGGTTTCTTCGTACAGGTAGCGAGTACGATGTTTCTACTCGAAGGGCGACTTCGCCTGGGTGGCGCGTGAAGGTAATGACCGCCAATGACGACCTCGAACGCTTCCGGACCGGCGCAGCGAAGTACGCTGCCTACCTCGAGACGCCCGACGGCCAATTGCGCCTCGATCTCGCGTTTGCCAACTTGCAGGACTTCCTCCCGCAGGCCCCAGGTTCTTTACGTGTTCTAGATCTGGGGTGCGGTACCGGCGCGATTGCGACGCGCCTGGCGAGACTTGGTCACCACGTCACGTTGCTGGATGCGTCCCTACCGATGCTGGATCTCGCGAAGCGTGCCGCGAGGGATGCTGGAGTCACGGAGAAGATCGTGTTGAAACACGGCGATGCCGCCCAGTTCTCGAACTTGTTTCAGGACGCGTCGTTTGATGTGATTCTTTGCCACAATATTCTGGAGTATGTTGACGACCCGTGTGCCGTGCTGCGTAGTGCGGCTCGCGCCTTGCGAGGTCCGTCCAGCGTAATCTCGGTACTGGTGCGTAACCAGGCAGGTGAGGTGCTAAAGGCCGCAATAAAAGACGGCGACTTGGCAGCAACCGAGCAATACCTGACCGCTGAGTGGGCACATGAGTCTCTGTACGGTGGCAGGGTGCGCTTATTTACGGCAGAGAGCCTGCAGGCCATGTTGCGGGAATCGTCACTCGCGGTAACTGCTGATCGTGGTGTGCGGGTCATCTCGGATTACTTGCCACCAAGGGTTCCGCGAAATCATGAGTATGGTCGGATTGTTGAGCTAGAGCGCAAACTGGGCAGGCGACCAGAGTTTGCCGCAGTCGCTCGCTACACTCATTACTTGGCATATCGCGCAGCTCCGGTAGTGAAGGATGCATGAACAACGTCAAAGTCCAGCCTTCGTCGTCCGCATCTCGCATCATGACGCCTGATGCCGGTGTTGCACTCGGACTGGGACTTACGAACGAATGTAATCTGGCCTGCTCCTTCTGCTACCGCGATCCTACTCGCGCGGATCGTCTCTCTTTGGATCAAGTGAAGGCAGTCATGGAATGCATGCCCGTACGATCGGTGAATCTCGGCACGGGTGAGAACGGCATGCATCCGGACTTTAAGGCGATACTGGCCTACCTGCGGACGACAGGGGTCAAGCTCACCATCACTTCCAATGGTCACAGTGTTGCTGTCCTAGAAGACAGGGAGCTGAGTGCCTTCCATGACATCGAGTTCTCTCTCGATTACGCCACGCAAGCCGAACAGGATGCGCAGCGCGGACCAGGCAATTGGAAACT
>Ga0137403_10000907_pt1 | contig 37799 bp, 36 predicted proteins | sample CZOMad2_1_16fung_FD_122057 | JGI IMG/M metagenome (GOLD analysis project Ga0137403, IMG submission 122057) | Vadose zone soil fungal communities from Angelo Coast Range Reserve, California, USA - CZOMad2_1_16fungal (Hybrid Assembly) | ecosystem: Environmental > Terrestrial > Soil > Vadose zone...
CGAAATCGTCACCAACGCGTAGCATCTCAGCGTGACCGAATTCTCCATCACCCACCGCGTCCAGTTCTCCGAAACCGACATGGCCGGCGTCGTCCATTTCGCCAACTACTTCCGCTGGATGGAAATGGTCGAACACGCCTTCTTCCGCTCTCTCGGATTAAGCGTGATGATGACCCACGAAGCCGTCGAAATCGGCTGGCCACGCGTCGCCTGCAGTTGCGAGTTCTTCGGGCCGGCAAAGTTCGAGGACGAGATCACCCTCAAACTCCGCGTCACCAAAGTGGGCGGGAAGTCGCTCAGCTACGAAGTTGATTTTCTTAAGGGTGACACGGCGCTGGCGAAGGGAAAACTGACGAGCGTCTGCGTCGCGCTGGTAGATGCCGAGTATGCGCTCCAGACTCGCCCGGTACTCCCGCGTGGTGCGGACCACCTCCGCGGCCAGCCGCTCCAGCCGCTCGCTCTCGGCATCACCCCTGCGCACCGTGCTCTGGGGCCGCGCCACCGGTGCGGTGCCGCTCGGCGGCACACGATTCTGCGCGCCGGCCGGCAGGCCGGCGGTGAGGACGAGCAGGGAGAAGCCGAGCGCGAGGAGCGAGCGCCTCACCCGATCATTGTAGCGCGGCCAGAAAGGGCTCAGCGTGGCGGCAGCAACGTGTTCGTGAGGCCGACGACCGGCTTGATCACGCCGCCCACGATGCCGGTTACGCCGCCGACGACGGTCGTGGGGCTCCCGCCGGTGACGCTCCCGCCCGTGAGACTCGTGCCCGTGAGGCTCGTGCCTGTGAGGCTGGTGCCCGTGAGACTCGTGCCCGTGAGACTCGTGCTCGTGAGGCTGGTGCCCGTGAGGGTGCCGCCCACCGCGGTACTGATACCAGTCACGACGCCACCCACGGTGCCGACGCTGGAGCCACTCACGGTGCCGACGGTGCCCTGCCCGAGTACGGTGTCCGTGGTCGGGGTGGTCACGGTGCCCGCCGTTCCTACGAGCTTGTTGCCGAGTTTGAGTACGGGACTGCTGGCCTCGAGGAGGACCTGGTCCACCGTCCCGACCACGACCGTCGTGGTGTCGGCCACGCCGGCCAGCGTGCCGGTGGCCTCGGTCACGGCCGTTCCGGTGAGCGCGGAAGTGCCATCCACCCTCTTGTCGCCCCCGGCCGGAACCAGGGCGCCGACCAGCGCCGCCGCCTTGGCCTGCTCACGCGCGCCGATCGCGCGCCGGAGCTCCACGGGGACATTCTTGGTCTGGTGCTGCTGCTCGGGCGCCACTTCGAGGTCGGCGGTGAGGCCACGCGACGCCTCCGGCGTGAGCGCGCGCACCTTGTCCAAGCGGCTGTCCGTCACGCTCACGCTTTCCTGACCGCCCACGCGCGCGGGCGTCATCGTTCCTCCCTTGAGGGCGAAGACGTCCACCGCGCCGCGAATCACCGACACTGTCGTGGTGATGGGTGCCGCGCCGCCGCCCGCCGGGACCGGGCCTTCGCTCACCTCCACGACCAGGACCGTGCCCCGCACCACCGCCACCGCATTGGGCGTCCGGAACTCGATGGTCTCGCCGGGCTTCATGCGGTCCTTGAGCACGCTCGCTCCCACCTTCCCCGAGTCGAGGATGACGGTGGAGCGGAGCGGCTCCTCATTGATGGTGAGGACGGAGAGCTCGCGGGCGGTGACCACGGCCTTGCCGCCCAGCAACACCCGGACGATGGACTTCTCGCCGGTGCTGATGCGGTCCCGGGTGAAGACGGGATCGCGGAACCGCATCGAGGCGGGCTCGGTCAGGCCGATCCGGGCCACGGTGGCCTGGCCGGAAAGCGTGGTCACGACCCCGACGGCGTCGGTGGTCTGTGCAAATACAGAAGCAGGTCCGAGCGCCAGCGCGAGCAGCGCGGCCACGAATCGCCAAGGATGGGCACGGAGCATCAGGTGGTCCTCCTTCAGTGATGACGACATCATGACCACCTGCTATAGCAAGGCCGCTGCCAGCCATCTGCGCGTCAAGCGCGCGAAAGTATTGGGTGCAATTCCTTCGGCGGGGGAGTGGTTCCCGCGGCCTGAGAGGGAGGCTTCGAAAATGAGGGGGCGCCCCGTTGGCGCCTGCTCCCTCGTGAAAGCGCCGCGGAGGGCCTCCGCTCCCCCGTCCCGGGTGTCGGCGGATCTGACAACCCGGAAGCATGAACAACTTGCGCGGTGTCATGTCGCTGTACTCACAGCCTTCCGACGGGGCGTCTCCATGGCACACCGCTTGCCCCTCTACCTGCTCGTCAGTACCGAAACATCGCGCACGAAAGATGAACGAAATCCAATCCGGAGGAACCAAGACCATGCAGGCAACGGCAATCGCCCGACGGTTCGCCGAGCGTCGCAGCGCGTGGCTTCAGATCATCGCGCTGGTGCTCTTGATCGCCGCGGTACCGTTGTTCTACGCGGGTGGCATCACGCAGGGACGGCTCGCCCAGGAGCGGGTCGATCAGGGACGCGTGGAGATGGAGCAGCGGATCATCGCGTTGATCGTGGAGCGGAACCCCCAGGCCACCATCCGTGACTTCGCCGGGTTCCCCCACACCCTGCTCGAGATCACGCAGGCCTCGGACCTCGACTTCCGCATCGTGCTCGCCATCGCGGACAAGGAGAGCGGCTTCAAGCCCGACGCCATCGGCAAGTCGGGCGAGATCGGACTCATGCAGATCATGCCGTCCACCGCGGAGCTGGTGGTGAAGCGGCTGGGCCTCGAGTACACCCCGCCGGAGATGGGGCGAAACGGGACCTACGCGTCGCTGGGATCGCTGGCGGATCCCCGATTCAATATCCGGGTGGGAACGACCTATCTACGCTGGCAGATCCAGCGCTATGGCTTCAACGCCACCGCGCTCCGCGCCTACAACCGGAACCCCGACAAGGCCACCGAGAACCGGCCCCAAGACCGATACGCCGAGGAAGTCAGCTTCCGGTATCTCGCCTTCGCGCACGCCTTGCGGTAGGGGCGTCTAGAGGTAGCGCGTCGGCCACATGATGGTCCGCCACATGTGCGCCGACGCGCTGGCGTCGAAGCCCAGCCCCTCCGCGGGCTGGCGGAAGTGGCGGCCCACCACCTCCGTGAACTCCTCCAGCTCGACACGGGCGTTGGGGTCGAAAGAGTAGAGGTCGTTCACGGTGAGCATGCGCGCCGACATGTACCACTTGTGGCGGGTCGCGTACTCGTACTCCCGGTGTAGGTACGGCTCGGGGCGGAAGTCGGGTCCGAAGAGCTTCACGTAGAGCTCGGGATAGCGATAGCCCACCGACTCATCGGGGTAGAAGCGCAGCACCTGATGGTACCGGATGGCGAAGGTCACCTCCGGGTCCACGTAGGGCTCCAGGAGCTGGGCCGCCCAGTATCCGTGGTCCGAGCGGATGAACCCGCTGATGGCGATGTCATGGAGCAGGCAGGCCAGGACGATCTTCTCGCTCATCCCGTTCTTCTGGGCGAGCCGCGCGCTCTGGAGCACGTGATTGGCGGGCCCGAAACGATACTTGAAGAAGTCGAACAGGGTCGGCTTCTCGGGCATCCTCGGCAGTCGGGGGTCAGGCCCCATGAGGTACGTCTTGCCCTGATCCGGGGGGCGCGGCGGCGCCTGACGCGGGTCGCGCTCGCCCGAGGTATAGATCGTCGACTTGACGATGACCAGGCGGTCCAGCTCCTCGATGGCGGCGTGATCGGCGGCCTCGGCGCGCTCTAGGCTGTTCATGCCGTGATCATGGTATCCGGGACTCCCGGCTGTCAAGTTCCCCGCGGCGCCGGCTAGCGCGACTTGTCCAGATCCACCTCGATGCGGCGGAGCTTCTGGAGCTGCACGCGGAGCCGATGGGTCTCGTCGTCGCGCGACTGTAGCTCGTTGAGGAGCCCCCGATAGCGCCGCGCCTCGGCCTCCCAGCGGCTGCGCGGGTGCTCCGCGAATACCCGCCCGAAGGTGAGATAGGCCACGCGGTAGTCTCGGAGCGGGCTGGCAGGGTCGGCCTGGAGCTGCCCCAGGCCGAAGAGCGCGCCTGCGCGCACCGGATGCTCGGGATAGTCGCGAATGACCTGCTCGTAGAGGTCGCGGGCCGCCAGCAGCATGCCGTCGCGCGCGAGCTCGTTCGCGCGAGTCACGAGATGGACGGGGTCTCCCACGCGGCTGGGCGGCACCGGCGGCGGGACCGGCGGCCCGGCCACCGCGGCCGACGGGGCGCTCGGCGGCGTGGGGCAGAGCCACGCCAGCGACGGCACCTTCCACTCGATCGTGGCGCAGCCGGAACCAAGGAGAGCCACCACGGCGACCAGAGCGGTGGCGCGCGCGCGGCTCACGACGGAGAACCCCCCGTGCGGGGCAAGGTCACCACGAAGCAGCTTCCCGTGGCGGGGTCGGATTCGACGGTGACCCGACCGCCGTGCGTTTCCACCAGCCCCTTGACCACCGCGAGACCGAGCCCGGAGCCCTTGCGGCCGGCATGGGCCTGCCGGTAGGGATCGAAAATGCGCGGTAGGTCGTCGGCGGCGATGCCGACCCCCGTGTCCGTCACCCGGAGCTCGACCTCCGCGCCCCAGTCACGCACCTGCGCGGCGACGGACCCGCCGCGCGGCGTGAACTTGACCGCGTTGCCGACGAGGTTCACCACCACCCGCATGAGGCCGCCCTCGTCCCCGAGGACGGAGAAGTCCGCGCCACTGGTGGTGGTGGTGAGCGTGATGCCGGCGTCCTCCGCCTGCGGGTGGAGCTCATCGAGGGCTCGCGCGACGACCTTGGCGAGGTCCACCGGCTGGCGCTCGAGCGGCATGAGATGGGCCCGAAGCCGGGTGAACTCGAGGATCTGGTTCACCATCGCCAGCATGCGCTCCGCGCTATCGGCGATGACCCGCACCATCTTCATCTGCCGCTCCGCGAGGGGGCCGGTCCGGCCCTGGGCGAGGAGCTGGGCCGCCCCGCGCATCCCGGTGAGGGGGTTTCGCAGGTCGTGCGAGATGTGGGAGAAGAACTCCTCCTTGAGCGTGTCCACTTCCTTGAGCCGCGCCGCCATGCGGTTGAAGGCGCGGGCCAGGTCGCCGATCTCGTCGTTCCGGTCCGTAGGCAAGGGCTCGGTGAAGGACCCCTCGGCGAGATCGCGCGTGGCCCGCGAGAGCCGGCGCAGCGCGTGCGTCATCCGGAAGGCGAGAAAGCCGGTGGCGGCGAGAGCGGCGACGAGACTACCCACCAGGGCCCACACCACCGCGTTCCAGGTGCGTCCCGCGAGCGCCCCCGCATCCGCCTGCGCGCGCTTGAGGGCGGCGTTGGTCGCCGCCATGAGCTTGCCGACGCTCGCCTCGGCGTGATCGGCCGCCTCGCGCGCGTCCCGGCTGGAAATCCGCTCGGCGCTCGCCGTCTCGCCGCGGGTGAGGTGCACACGCTCCTGGTCCACGAGGGCGCGATAACGCGTGAAGGCGGCGACCGCGTCCGCGTGCCAGCGAATCTCGTCGTCGGAGCCCAGCAGCGTCCCCAGCCGGTCGAGCTCGCTGCTGATGCGCGTGGCCCGCTCGTTCCAGAGGTCGGCGTAGGCGCGGTCGCGGAGGACAAGATACTTCGCTTCCAGCCGCACGAGCCGACGGAACGACTCCGGCAGCCCGCTCGTGGTCTCGATGGCCGGGACCGAGTGCGTGGCGATGCCCCGGTTGACCTCGACGAGCTCGTTGACGGCGTGGAGGCTCCAGCCCGCGACGCCGCCGAGCACGAGGATTACCAGGGCGGAAACGAGAAATATCTTGGGAGCGAATCGCATAATGGGTCCACCCCGATAGTGAGCAAGACGTGAGCCAATGAAGTCGGTGAGTGAAATCGAACGGTTGCCAATGTTCCCCTTCCGCGAAGGGCGTCAGAATTCGTCCAGGCGCCGCCGCTCCTTGTGAGGGAGGGCGACGCCTGGTATCGAGCGAGCGGGGCCGTCCGGGCGGCGCCGCGTGAGTATCTCTAGCGGGCGAAGGCGAGGAGCGCCGAGTGCGTCCAGAAGATCACCGCGCCCAGCGCCATCACGGTCCAGCAGAGCTTGGAGTAATCGAGCTTGGCCATGGTCCCCTCCGTCGGTGCCACGTTTGGATGCCGCATGACGGGGTAAACAGCAACTGCGGTGCCAACGGACACCCCACCGAAAACGCGCGCCATTCCGGCCTCTTCTCAGAAAGGAAAGAGCGGCCGGGACGCACGGAGACCCCACCGGGAGGCGAGGGAGCCTGCGAGGATTGTTGGCCGCGCCGCGAGGCGCGGGGCGCGTCAGAATACTTCGTCGCGCTCGCCGAACTCGAACTGGAAGGTGCACTCCTCCACTTCGGCGCCGCTCACCAACCCCTTGGCGGCGAGGAGGCGCTCGAACGTGGCCAGCCAGATCTCGTAGTACTCGAAGCGCCCCCCGCGTTGCTCTGCCGCGGCGACCTGGGCGATGAGCTCCTGACGGAACTCCTCCCACGCGAAGGCTCCCTGCTCGGACAGCGCCACTGCCATGCCGAAGGCCCGTCCCTGCCACGGCTCCGCGAAGACCAGCTCACCGTTTTTCCGCGGCATCGCGGCGGGCCCGGTCATGTCGGTCACGAGTCGTTCCACCACGGCGGCGGCGCCCGACTCGTCGGGCCCGTCGGACACGGGAGGACAGCAATGCGCCCCGTCGCCTGTCCCCGCCGGCGCGAGGCGCCGGCGCCGGAAATCGTCGACCGGCTGTCCGTCCGGACGCGCCTGCCAGGACGAGGCCGTGAAGTGATAGGGCGCCAGCGCGGGCGGTGGCGGCAGGATCCCGTCGGCCTCGAGCATGCCGTCCACGTGATCGTAGAGCGCGAGGACGAGCCCGTCGCGGTTCATCGAGTGGAACCACTGCGCCTGGCCGTCGAAGAAGAGGAGGACCACGTTGGCGAGGGCGCACGGCCCCAGGCACCCGCCGATGGTGAGATGCACCACATTGCGCAGACGCCGGCGCTCCCACTCGCGGTGGAAGAGCTCGCTGCGAACAGGGGCGAATCCGTCCTCCACCCGCCCGCAGCAGCATCCGCTGGCGCACACGAAGAGCTGCCCGCGCGATCGCGCGACATTGACGAGGCGGCCGTCGGGCCGGACGACCAGGTTGCGGTGGCGCTCGTACATCCGCTCAGCCGCGCGGCGGGGTGAGGCGGACTTCCGCGACCCCGATGAGGGCGTCCCGGGAGATCAGCGGCACGAGCCCGGCCTCGTCCAGATGCTCGGAGCCCGCCGGCGGCTCCGGCAGCACCATGTAGCGCAGCTCGGCGCTCGAGTCCCAGACGCGAATCTCACGGGACTCCGCCACCTCCACCCCGAACTCGCCGAGCACCTTGCGCGGCTCGGCCACCGCGCGCGAGCGGTAGGCGGGCATCTTGTACCAGGTGGGCGGCAACCCCATCACCACCCACGGGTAGCAGGAGCAGAGCGTGCAGACGACCATGTTGTGCACCGCGGGCGTGTTCTCTACCACGCGGAGCATGTCGAACTCGACCCCGAGCTCGGCGAGCGCCGCGCGCGAGTCGCCGAGGAGGCGTCGCTTGTAGTCCGGATCTCGCCACGCCCGCGCCACCGCGCGCGCGCCCACCAGCGGCCCGGTATCCGCCTCGTAGCGCTGGATCACGCGATCGACCGCGTCGACGGGCAGGATGCCCTTCTCGAGGAGGAGCGACTCGAGCGCCCGCACCCTCGACTCGACGTACTTGTCCACGTTTGGATGGTTCTTACCCACGGGGCGCTCCCGGCTCGAGGTAGGGCTCCCACAAATCGATGTAGATCTTCTGATTTGGCTCCGCCGCCTCGCCGAACATCTCGCGCGCGTCGAAGCGGACGCTGTAGAGCGCCTGCGGCTGCTCGCCTTCGCCGTGCGCGTGGGTGTCGGGAAAGACGTGGGCGCCGTGCAGCGCGTGGATGACGCCGCGCCGGCCCCGCGCGTAGCGGGGAAGCCGCGTGTGCCCGCGCGGGTGAATATTCCGCGTGATCACGGGGTCGCCGGGCTTGAAGCGCGGCGGCGCCGTGGCGGCCCGCTCCGAGGGCTCAGCCAGCCACCCGAAGCTGGGGGCCGGAGTCGCGGGCAGGTTACGGACGGCGGCGGTGGTGGGCGCGTCGGGCCGAGCGGAGAAGAACTCCGTGCGGCGCTCCAGCTCCTCGGCCGAGACCACGCCCTTTTCCACGAGCACGCGGGCAATGCCGTCCAGCCAGTGCTCGTAGTAGCCGGACCGGAGGTAGTGGGCAGGATCCATCCGCTCGATGCCGTGGCGGAACTCGTCCAGGTTGTAGAGACCGTTGCTCATGCTCGCGCGCATGATGGCGTACACCACCGCCTCCCAGGGCGCGTGAAAGGCGGGCTCGTTCGCCTCGCGCTTCACCGGCCCGAAGCCGTGCATCCCGCCGAGATCGTGGACCCCGTCCATGGCTCAGCCCGCATCATCGGCCGACCCCCTCCCTCGCGTCAAGCCTCACCAGATCCAGCGGGAACGTCCCCGGGCGCTCCCGGTCCTCTGAGATGTGGGCCCTCCCGGGAGCTTCCCGCAGGCCGGGGGCCATTCCGTCGAGTTCTCGCTCCGCCATTTCCGCGGCGCGCCGCGGAAGCGCGAGCGACGGCGGTTGAGATCGTGCCACGACTGTGCGATAGCTAGAATCGTCGCGCGCGGCAGCGCCCGGCCAAGGGAGGCATCCATGATCGCGGAGCGCGCCAGCGTCTGTCCCCTCGACTGTCCCGACACGTGCAGCCTCACCGTCACGGTGGAGGGGGAGCGCATCGTGAAGGTGCGCGGCTCGAAGGCCAACCCCTATACCGGCGGCGTGCTCTGCGCCAAGGTCCCGGCGGCCTATCCGGACTGGGTCCACGGGCCGGGACGCCTCCAAACCCCGCTCCGCCGCGCGGGCGCCAAGGGCGAGGGTCGCTTCGAGCCCATCTCGTGGGACGCCGCGCTCGACGCCATTCACGCCCGCTTCACCGCGATCATCGCCGAGCACGGGCCCCAGGCCATCCTTCCGCTGAACTACGCCGGGCCCCACGGCATGCTCGCGGGCGCCTCGATGGACCTGCGGTTCTTCCACCGGCTGGGCGCGACCTTGCTCGACCGACGGCCCCTGTGCGGCGGGATCCGCGCGGAGGCGTGGATGGGCACCTACGGCGCGGCGCCGGGCATCGCCCCGGAAGAGGTGCGCGCGGCCAAGCTCATCGTCGTGTGGGGGAACAACGTCACCTGGTGCAATCTCCACCTCACGCCCCTGATCAATGCGGCCCGCCGCGACGGCGCGCGCGTGGTGGTGATCGACCCCAAGCGAGTGAAGATCGCCGAGCAGGCCGACCTCCACCTCGCGCTGCGGCCGGGCACCGACGTGGTGCTCGCCTGGGCCATCGCCGCCGAGCTCGAGCGGCGGGGCGGGCTCGACCGCGGCTTCATCGCGCGTCACGTCGAGGGCTTCGAAGCCTTCATGGCGCAGGCGCGTCGCTATTCTCCCCCGGAGGCGGCGCGGATCTGCGGGGTGTCCGAGGGCGAGATCCGTCAGCTCGCGGCGTGGTATCACACGCTCTCTCCCGCGGCCATCAGCGTGGGCAACGGGCTGGAGCGCAACCAGAACGGGGGCAGCGGCATCCGCGCGGTGTTCGCGCTGCCCGCGCTCGCCGGCAAGTGGGGAGTGGTCGGGGGCGGGCTCGTGAACGGCGCCGGCCACGCGTTCCCCAAGACGCCCGCGCGCCTCGTGCGTCCCGACCTCGTGCCGGCGGGCACGCGGACGATCAATATCATCGACGTGGGCCGGCACCTTCTCGATCCCGCGCTGGCGCCCCCCATCAAGGCGCTGTTCGTCTACAACCACAATCCAGTGATCGTGCACCCCGACCAGAACCGGCTCAAGCGGGGCCTCGCGCGCGAGGATCTCTTCACGGTGGGATGCGACGTGGTGATGACGGACAGCCTCGCCTATGCTGACGTCGTGCTGCCCGCGGCCAGCCACTTCGAGTACGCGGACCTCTATGCCGCCTACGGCACCCACTGGCTGCAGCGCGCGGAGCCGGTGATCCCGTGGCAACGACAGTCGCTGCCCAATACCGAGATCTTCCGGCGGCTCGCCGCGCGCTTCGGCTTCACGGAGCCCGCCTTCCGCGCCGACGACGCCGAGCTGATGGACGACGCGGTGGATGCCACGGACCCGCGCCTGCGGGGATTCTCGGGGAGCCGAGTGCCTCTGGAGGCGCCGCTCGCCATGACGGTGGACGGCGAGCCGGCCTCGCTGTTCCGGAACGTCAGTCCTCGCACGCCGTCCGGCAAGGTGGAGCTTGCCTCCGAGTACCTGGAGCGGAAATACGGCGCGCGGCTCCCCGGGTACCGCCCGATCGAGAGCCCGCACCCGCTCGCCCTCATCACCCCCGCGTCGGACCAGCGGATCACCTCGACCTTCGGCGGACTTTCTGCCAGCGACGCCACGCCGCCGCTCGAGATGCATCCGGAGGACGCGCGGGCGCGCGGGTTGCGGGAGGGCGACACCATCCGAATGTGGAACGACCTCGGCGAGGTGCGCCTGCCACTTCACGTCACCGACCTGGTGCGTCCGGGCGTGGTCTGCTCGCTCAAGGGGGCCTGGTTCCGCACCAGCGACAACGGGCAGACGGTCTCCGCGCTCGCGCCCGCGACCCACGCGGACCTTGCCGAGGGCGCCTGCTACAACGACGCGCGGGTGGAGGTGGCGGCGCACCGAGGCTAGCGCCGCGGCGCGCCCATCGATGCTCGCCCGCCTGTTCGAGGGCACCACGCTCACCGAGCGGTTGCTGTGGGGCGCGGGGTTCTTCGTCGCGTCGTCCCTGCTGAGCCTCGCCGCCGTCACCGCGGTGCTGGTGGCGCTGCCCGTCGACTATTTCCGGGACGATGCCGCGCCGGCTGAGTGGCCGCGCTCCACCCTGCTGCGCTGGGCGTGGAAGATCGCCAAGAACATCCTCGGCTTGGCCCTGATTGCCCTCGGCCTTCTCATGTCGGTGCCCGGCGTGCCCGGACAGGGGCTGCTCACCATGGTGATCGGCCTGATCCTGCTCGACTTCCCGGGCAAGCGGGCGCTCGAGCGGCGCGTCGTGGCGCGGCCGGCCGTGCTGGGCGCCATCAACCGCGTACGGGCCCGCTTCGGCCGGCCGCCCATGGCGCTCTGAGCCTCAGCGCTCCACGTTCTCCTGCTCCACCGGCTTGCGCGCGGTCATGTTGAAGCGGCCCTCGTAGATCGGGCGCCCGCCGGTGTCCGGACCCTGGTACTGGACGAAGAGCATGAGGCCGCCGGTGATGGTGGACAGCGGCGGCTCGAAGTGGGGGTCCGGATAGAAGAGCATGGTGCCGGGCCCGTAGGTCGCCTCGCCGATCCGGAACTCGCCCTCGAGGATGTACCAGACCTGAGCGAAATCGTGCTTGTGGAAGGGATGGTGCGACCCGGGCTCGTACCGCACCAGCCCCGCGTTGGGCTCGGTGGGGCGCTCCGGCCGGGGGTGGAAGAGCATCTTGCTCCACTGGCCGGGCCAGCGCAGCGTTTCCCAGGTACGGGCGTCGGCATGCACCGCCTGGAGCGGCTGATGGGCATCGAGGGGGATGGGGTTGGACATGGTGGTCCTCCTGTCAACGAGTCCGAGCGGGCCCGCGGTAACCGACGAGCGCCGCGCGAAGCGAGCGCCGTCCCATATTGCTGAGACTCCGGATCATCGCCGGCGCGATCAGCCCCGTGTGGGGCACGCCGATGAGATATTCGGCGATCCACCAGCAGTCCACGTCGCCCGTCATCCAGCCCGGGCGGGCACGGTCGAAGCGCGCCAGATTCAGGGGCTGGGAATACGCGCGCAGCGTCCGCTCGCCCCGCAAGTTCATGTAGTCGTCGAAGTAGCTCATCGCCAGCTCACGGGGCGTGCGATACACGGGCTCGCGGAACCGCAGGCCGGAGAAGTTCGACTTCGCGATGGCGCCCCAGTGCCCGCGCACCCGGTACACCGCCAGCACGTGGTCGGAGTCCTGCACCGCCTCGAGGTCCAGGAGCAGCGGCGGGAAGCCCAGCACGCGCAGCGCTGCCGCCGCGAAGACGGCGCCCTCGAGGCAGTGGGCCGTCCCCTCGCGCAGCACGCGCCGCGGCGACCACGCGGTGGTGGCGAGGTGATACGGCATGTCATCCAGCGCGCGCTGGATCCCCGCCGGCGTGCGGAGCGCGCGTAGCGCGCGCAGCTCGCGCGGGGTGAAGCCCAGGCCATTGTCGGTCGCGGACACGGCCCCCATACTACTCGATCCCGGAGGCGGGCCGAGGACGCGGGTCAGAGGCCGGTGGACAGAAAGCGGCCGACCACCCGTTGCAGCTCGTCGAAGACGAACGGCTTGGTGAGGCACGTGACGGCGGTGCGAGAGAGAAAGGCCTCCACGTCCGGGCTCAGCGTGTCTCCGGTGATGTAAACCAGCCGGGAGAGCAGCGCGGGATATCGCTCCGAGATCTCTCGATAGAGCCCGGGCCCGTCGAGGCCCGGCATGCGGACGTCGCTGAAGATGAGATCGTAGGACCCCACCGCGATCTTCTCCAGCGCGGCACTCCCGCTGCCCACCGTCTCGACCGTGTGTCCCTGCAGCCCGAGCAGCCCGGCCAGCACCTCGAGCACCACCGGCTCGTCGTCCACCACGAGGATACGCCCGCGGCGCACCTCGGTCGTTTCGCCCGGCGTGGACTTCATGGTGAGGACGGGCAGGGCCTGGATGGGCAGCGACACCACGAAGGTGGTGCCCTGACCCACCTCGCTCTCCACCCGGATGGTGCCGCCGTGGGCCTCGACCATCCCCTGACACAGGGACAGCCCGAGCCCGGTGCCCTGGCCGGCGGGCTTGGTGGTGAAGAAGGGCTCGAAGATTCGGGGCAGCACGTCGGCCGGGATGCCGGGGCCGGTGTCGGACACCTCGATGCTCGCGTGGGTGGCGTCGAAGCGCGTCGCCAGGCGGAGCCGGCGCGGCGCCGGCATCTCCCGCATCGCGTGGTGGGCATTGGTGACCAGGTTGAGAACCACCTGATGGAGCTGATGCGGATCGGCCCACAGGGCGGAGGACGGCGCCGCGAGGTCGAGGATGACCTCCACGCTGGCCACGCGGAGCTGATAGCCCACCAGCTCCAGCGCGTCGCGTACCACCTGGTTCAGGTCCGCCAGCTGGCGCTCGGGAGGATGCTGGCGGGCGAGGGCCAGGAAATTCTTCACGATGCGCCCGCAGCGGTCCGCCGCCGCCGCGATCTTCTGCGAGCGCTCGGCGTCCCCCGCGTCTTTCGTCTTCATCTCCAGGAGCCGGGCCTGCCCGATGACCACGGACAGGGGATTGTTCAGCTCGTGGGCGACCCCGGCCAGGAGCTGACCCATGGCGGCGATCTTCTCCGTCTGGAGCAGCTGGGCCTGGGTGCGGCGCAGCTCCTCGTGCCGATTCTTCAGCTCCTCGTAGAGGCGGGTGTTCTCGATGGCCACCGCGGAGTGGTCGGCGAGGGCGGTGAGCAGTCGCTCCTCGAGCGGCTTGAACTGCCGGGGCCGGCGGCTGGAGATCGCGAGCACCCCCACCAGGCTGCCGGAGCTTTCCAGCGAGACGGCCGCCGTCTGCTCCCCCTCGACCAGGGCGGGCGAGGCCGGCGGCGCGAGAGACGTCGTGCCGAGGAACGCGCCGAGATCCACCCGACGGTCCGTGACCAGCTGGGCAGCGGCGGCGGCATCCAGCGGGCGGGCGAGGGCGCGCGCCGCCGCGTCGTCGAGCCCCACCCACGCGTGCGGGCGCAGCTCGCCCTCGTGCAGGAGCCACAGCACCCCGCTCTCCGCACGCAGCAGCTCGACCGCTGCCCGCGTCACCCGCGCGGTGAGATCTCCGAGCTCGCGCACGGTGGCGATGGACCGCGTGAGGCTGTTGAGGACGAGCAGCGCGTCCTTCTCGTCGGCCAGCCGCTGCTGGCTGAGAACGATCTCGACGGTGGAGAGGAGCTTGGCCAGATAGCCGGGGCGCTTGACCACGTAGTCCGCGGCGCCGAGCTTGAAGGCCTGCACCGCCGTCTCCTCGTCACCCTGGCCGGTCACGATCACCACCGGCACCCGCAGGCCTTCCTCCCGGATCGTCTTGAGCATCTCGATGGCGGTCATGTCCGGCAGGCGATAGTCGAGGAGGAGGAGGTCGCAGGGAATGGCACGGAGGCGTTCGATGGCGGTGCGGCCGCGGGCCACCACCTCGAGCTCGAGGTGACGGCCGTGCTCCCGGAAGGCCCGGCGCGTCAGCTCGATGTCCGCCGGCTCGTGCTCGACGTACAGGACGTGGACGGGGGCCCGCCGCAGCTCGCGCGAGGAGGCGTACCACCGGCACGCGTCGCTGATGACGGCCGGCAGCGTCTGGAGATAACCCGGCCGCTTCGACACGTAGTTGGCGGCGCCGGCCTGGAGCAGGCGTACCGCCGACTCCACGTCGCCGGAGCCCGTGACCAGCACCACCGGAAGGGAAAGGTTTCGCGCCGTCACACCCTCCAGCACGTCGAGCCCGGTTCCATCGGGCAGGCGGAAGTCCGACAGCACGAGGTCGACCCCGCCGCCCTCCAGGACGTCGACGGCCCCGGCCACGGTGGTGGCCAGCTCCAGCTTGATGTGGGGCGCGTGGCGCGCGAGGTGGCGGGCGGTCAGCTCGCGGTCGGTGGCGTCGTCCTCGACGTAAAGGACGCGGATCGTGTCCATGGTATGTCAGCCCGCCTGGCCTGCGGGGTACGGCACATTGGTCACGATCCAGTAGAGGTCGATGCGCTCCACGACGTCGCGGAACTTCTCGAACTCGACGGGCTTGACGATGTAGCTGGACGCGCCCAGCTCATAGCTGCGCTTGATGTCCCGGTCCTCCGCCGAGGTGGTGAGCACCACCACCGGCACGTGGCGATACACCGGATGCCCCTTGAGCTCCTTCAGCACGTCCAGCCCGTCCACCTTGGGGAGGCGGAGGTCCAGCAGGACGATGCCGGGCGTGGGCGCGCCGTCGGCAAAGGCGCCCCGGCGGTGGACATAGTCGAGCGCCTCCTCCCCGTCGCGCGCCACCACGATAGGGTTGGAGATGCGACGCCGCTTGAATGCGCGGAGGGTCAGCTCGACATCGGCGATATTGTCCTCGACGAGCAGGATAGGGGCCGGATCGCTCATGGGTCTCCCTCGGTGGTTGTGGGGAGCGACAGGAAGAAGGTGCTGCCTTTTCCGGGCTCCGACTCCGCCCAGACGCGTCCGTGGTGCCGCTCCGCCACCTTGCGCACGATAGCGAGGCCGACCCCGGTGCCCGCGTAGTCCTCCTGGCGCTGCAACCGCTCGAAGATCTGGAAGATGCGGTCGTGGTGCTTCATGTCGAAACCGATGCCCGTGTCCGCGACCCACAGCAGCGTCGCGCCGGCGTCGGCGCGCGCGCCGACGGTGATGGTGCCACCGGACGGGGTGAACTTTACCGCGTTGCCGATGAGGTTCCGCAGCGCCTCCCGCAGCCCCTCGGGCTCGCACTCCACGAACTCGGCGTCGACGCTCCGGTCGAGGACAAGTCCACCCTGCTGGATGTCATCGGCGTGCTCCTCGCAGACGCCGTCCAGCAGGGGGCGCAAGGACACGCGCCTTCGGGTCATGGGTCGGCGCTCGACCCGCGAGTATCGGAGGAGATCGTCGATGAGCTCCCCCATGCGAATAGCCCCCGCCTCGATGAGGCGGAGGTAGCGCCGGCCGTCGTCGTCCAGCCGGTCGGTGTGGTCCTCCCGCAGGGCGAGGGCGAAGCCGGCCAGGCCACGCAAGGGCGCTTTGAGGTCGTGCGACACCGTGTAGGTGAAGGCCTCCAGCTCCCCGTTGGCCGCCGCAAGCTGGGCGGTGCGCTCGGCGACCCGCTGCTCCAGCGACTCGTTCAGGCCGCGGATCTCCGCTTCGGTTTGCATGCGCGCGGTGACGTCCGACACCACCACCAGGCGGGCCCGCCGGCCGCCGAACTCGATGAGGTGCGAGGCCGACTCCACGTCCATCAGCTCGCCATTCTTCCGCCGGTGGATCCAGTGGCCGTGGCGCTTCAGGTCGTCACCGTCGACGGCGAAGGCCTGGCGCACGCGCTCCGCCTCCTCCGGCGGCCGGATCTCGGTGATCCGCATGCGAAGGAACTCGTCACGCGAGTAGCCATAGTGAGACACCGCGGTCTGGTTGACCTCGAGGAAGTAGAGGGTCTCCAGGTCGAACACCCACATGGGAAGTGGATTGCGCTCGAACATGAGGCGAAAGCTCCCGTAGGACCGCTGCAGCTCCTCGGCCAGCCGGTTGAGGGCGGCGCCGACCGCGGCGATCTCGCGTCCGCCGGCGGGGGCGGCCCGCGCGGTGAAATCCCCGTCGGCCAGGCGCTCCGCGACCTCGCTCAACCGCCGGAGCGGCCGCGTGAGCGAGCGGCTCAGCAGCACGCCCGCGAGCGCGCCCGCACCGGCGCAGGCGAGGAGCATCGCCACCAGCCAGCGCGCGATGCCGTTCACGGGCGCGTGGACGGCGGCGGCGGGGCGAGCGACGACGACCGTCCAGCCCAGCCGGGAAACTGGAACGCGACCGCCCAGGAACGGGGTGTCGTCGCTCGGCGACCGGAACTCCACCGGGCCCGGCGCCATCGCGACCAGTGCCCGCGCCAGCGACGCGGCCGCCGCCGCGCCGGCCTCGTCCGAGGTGGCCACGAGCTCGCCCGCTCCGTCGGCGATGACGATCCGGCCCCCCTCGTCCCCTCCCAGGTGCGAGACGAACCGGCCGAGCGCGCTCGTCGACAGCGCCGCGACGAGGACACCCGCCACGCGGCCCTCTTCGTTCCGCACCGAGGCGGCGATGGGCACCACGGGCCGGCGCTCGGGCCCGAAGGCCTCGACGCCGCCCACGCGCACACTGGTGCTCAGCAGCGCCGCTCGGAAGAGACCCCGGCTCGAGAGATCCTGGCCCACCGCGCCCGGACACGGCACGCAGGCGCGCACCACGCCCGCCGCGTCCTGGACGAGGACATGGTCGAACTGGGTGAAGCTCGCCAGGAGATTCGAGAGTACCCGCGTGACCTCGGGCCAGTCGGCCCGGCCGATCTCCGCGCGCAGCTTCGGACGGCCCGGCGCCTCCCGCACCACGCTCTCCGCGTCCGACACGTACTGGGCCAATGCGCGCGCCACCACCGTGGCCATCCGGAGATCGGCCGATTGCACCGCGGCGCTGATCCCGTGATGCGTGACGACGAGGGTGAGGGCACCGAGGAGCGCGAGGGTGATCACGACCAGGAGAACGACCGTGAGGGAGAGACGGCCGGCGAGGCTGGGCGACCTCATCCGGGCGGCCTCACGCGGGTGAGGAGACGATCCACCGTCCGCGCCAGCTCGGCGAGCTCCAGCGGCTTGACCAGGCAGGCGTGGGCGCCCGCGGCCAGCAGCGCGGGGACGGCATCGATATGGCCGGTGAGCCCGATGATCTTGGTGCCCCCGGTCTCGGGCGTCCGCGCGAGACGCCGGCAAACCTCGATACCGTCCAGCCGCGGCATCACCACGTCGAGCACGACCACCGCCGGGCGCAAGGCGCCGGCCTTGATGAGGGCCTCGTAGCCGTCCGTCGCCGTCTCCACCAGGAACCGGCCGCCCTGCCGGCCGAAGAACTCCGCCAGCAGCTGCACCACCTCGGGTTCGTCGTCGACGATGAGCAGCGGCGTCGCCATGGAGGCCACCGAATACGACGGCAGACCTCCCTGTCGGAGGAAACGCTGGAACTCGTCGACCGGGATACGGTGGTGGCCGCCGGGTGTCCGATAGGCGCCGACATCCCCGCGCTTGATCCAGCGCTTGAAGGTGGGAATCGATACGTGGCAGTGGCCGGCGGCCTCCGCCGTGGTGATCGGTCTTGGTCGATCGATTCGTTTCATTTTGTCCGATTTTTTCATTTTCGGCAGCCGATTATAACCCGGGAGGGACCATGAGCAAGAATCTCCAGGGGCAAGAAATCTCCAAGGGCACGAATCTCCAAGGGCAAGAATCTCCAAGCGCGACCGTGAGGCCTCCCCTAGCCTGGAGCCGGGAGGAAGGAGGGACCATGCCGCATCCCCTGGTGGATCAGCTCCGCTTCACCCGCAGCGAGTGGGTGCGCGCCTTCGAGGGCGTCACCCCGACCGAGGCCGAGCGGCGATTCGGACCGGTGAACTCGATTGCCTGGCTCATCGGCCACCTCGCCTGGCACGAGCAGATCAACTGGCTTCAGCGGGCGCAGGGCCGAACCCTGGTGCCCGAGGTGGAGCGGTTCGGCTTCGGCGAGCCGGGGAGCGCGGCCATGCTCGACGAGGTGTGGCGGGCGTGGCAGGCGATCACCGGGGCCGCCGATCCGTATCTCGATACCCTCACCTCGGAGCGTCTGCTCACCCACTTCGAGGTGAACGGTGTCGCGCACCGGGAGAGCGTCGGGACGACGCTGCGGCGGCTGACCTATCACTACTGGTATCACCTGGGTGAGTCCCAGGCGATCCGCCAGCTCCTCGGCCACACGGAGCTTCCCGTCTTCGTGGGCGACATCAACCGGGCGCCGTATCGGCCCGAGACGGCGCCGTGAGCAGCGGCGACGCGCCGGGCGGTCGCGCGCGCGATCTCCTCTGGCAGGCGTGGGACGAGCCGGGGCTCGAGCACCTCACGCTCCACTCCGACACCGACGGGGTGTGGGCGGACGGCCTCATGCTCGGCCTCCACGGAAGCCGGCGAGTGCGCGTGCGCTACCTCGTCCGCTGCGACGCGGCGTGGCGGGTCCGGGAGGTGCGGGTGGAGGCGGACGCGCTGCCCGCGCGCGTCCTCGATCTGCTCTCCGACGGCGCCGGCCACTGGCAGCTTCGTGGCGGTGAGACAATCCCCGCCCTGGACGACTGCCTGGATGTGGATCTCTACGCCTCCGCCTTCACCAACACGCTACCCATTCGCCGCCTTCAGCTCGATCCAGGCGACGCCGCGGAGATCAGGGTGGCCTATATCGCCTTGCCCGGCCTGGAGCTCGCCCCCGCGCGCCAGCGCTATACGCTGCTCGCGCGCAACGCCGCCGAGAGCCGCTGGCGCTACGAGGGTCTCGGCACCGACTTCGTGGAAGAGATCCGCGTGGACGGCGAGGGGCTGGTGCTCGAGTACCCGCGCGTGGCCCGGCGGCTCGTCATCCCCTAGCGGGTCAGCTCAGGACGCGGACGGGCTTGCCGTCGAGGAAGGCCTTGATGTCCTCGACGGCCTGGCCGAAGAAGATCCGGTAGGTTTCCTCGGTGACGTAGCCCAGGTGCGGCGTGATCACGGTATTGGGAAGCCGGCGGAACGGATGGTCGGCGGGCAGGGGCTCGGGCTCGAAGACGTCAAGGCCGGCGCCGGCGATCGTCCCCACCTCCAGCGCGCGGATCAAGGCGGGCTCGTCCACGATGGGCCCCCGCGAGGTGTTGACGAGATAAGCGGTGGGCTTCATGAGCCCCAGCTCGCGGGCTCCGACGAGGCCACGGGTCCGGTCCCCCAGGACGAGGTGAATGCTCACCACGTCCGAGCGCGCGAGCAGCTCGTCCTTGCTTACCAGGGTGGCGCCCACTTCCGCCGCCCGGGCGGCGGTGAGGTTCTGGCTCCACGCCAGCACGTCCATCTCGAAGGCGCGTCCGTACTTCGCCACGCGCGAGCCCAGCGTCCCCAGCCCGAGCACGCCCAGGGTCTTGCCGTTGAGGCCGAGCCCAACGGTGGTCTGCCAGCGGCCGTCCCGCGTGGCCCGGTCCTCGACGGCGATGCGGCGGAAGAGGGCGAGCACCAGCCCCCAGGCCAGCTCGGCGGTGGGGTACGGGAGCCCCGAGGTCCCACACACCGTGATCCCGCGCTCCGTCGCCGCCTTCACGTCGATGGAGGCGTTGCGCATCCCCGAGGTGACGAGGAGGCGCAGCCGGGGGAGGCGCTCCAGCAGCGCGCGCGGGAACGGGGTGCGCTCCCGCATGGCCATCACCACGTCGAAGTCGGCCAGCCGCTTCACGAGCGCGTCGGGGGAGTCGAGGTGGTCGGAGAAGGCCTGGGCGTCGGTCCCGGCGGGGAGGCTCTTCCAGTCCGCCATGCCGAGGGCCACGCCCTGATAGTCGTCGAGGATCGCCACGCGCGCCATGCCGGGAGTCTCCGTCCGCTCAGCGGGGATCGTCGCCCAGCCGGTAGTCGGCGGTGAGGGTGTCGAGCCGCGCCTTGATGTCGGCCCCGAGATCCTTCTCCACCGCCGGCAGCACGTCGTCGAGCTGCTCGGGACGGCTGGCCCCGATGATGGGCGCGGTAACCGCGGGATGGGCGAGCACCCACGCCACCGCCAGCTGCGTGAGCGAGATGCCCGCCTCCGCGGCCAGCGGACGCAGCGCCTCGACGGTGGCGAACTCGCGCTCGTGCCAGTAGCGATCCTGATAGCGCCCCGCCGCGCTGCCCAGAGTGAAGCGCGTACCCGGGGTCGGGCCCGCCTCCCGCCGGTGCTTGCCGGTGAGGAAGCCGCCCGCGAGCGGGTTGTACGGGATGACGCCGATGCCCTCCTCCCGGCACAGCGGGAGCAGCTCGCGCTCGACCTGGCGGAAGAGGAGGTTGTACCGGGGCTGCACGGAGTCGAAGCGGACCAGCCCCTGCGCCTCGCTGCGGCCGATGGCGCGTGCCACCTGGTAGGCCAAGTAGTTGGAGCAGCCCACGTAGCGCGCCTTCCCCGCCCGCACCACGTCGTCCAGCGCGCGCAGGGTCTCGTCGATGGGTGTCTCGCGGTCGGGCGAGTGCAGCTGATAGAGGTCCACGTAGTCCGTGCGCAGGCGGCGCAGGGAAGCGTCGATGGCGTCGAGGATGTGCTTGCGGGAGAGCCCCCGCTCCCAGGGCCGGGCGCCCATCACTCCCGCGCACTTGGTGGCGAGCACGAAGTCGTGGCGCCGCCCCGCCAGCCAGCGCCCGAGGATCTCCTCGGTCCGCCCCACCGTGTCCAGGCTGCCGCCCACCGGATAGACGTCGGCGGCGTCGAGGAACGTGATCCCGCCCGCGGCCGCGCGGTCGAGGATGGCCACCGCGGTCGGCTCGTCACACTGCAGGCCGAAGGTCATGGTGCCGAGGCAGATCCGCGAGACCTGCAATCCCGTGCGGCCGAGGCGAACGTGGCGCATGCCCGTTACCGGTTCGGTCCCCGGCCCATGGGATAAGGCTGCCACCGGATGAGGCTGGTGCGCGGGAGGACTCCCGGGTTCACCGCCGAGCGCGGCCACTTGCCCTGGAGCACGGTGGCGATCTCGCGCCCGAGGCGGCGGCGCGTCTCGGGCGCCATGCGCGCCGTCGCGGAGGCGATATGCGGGGTGACGATGACATTGTCCATGGCCAGCAGCGTATTGGCGGTGTCCACCGGCTCCGTCTCGAAGACGTCCAGCGCGGCGCCGGCGATCCAGCCCTGCCGAAGCGCCTCGCTCAGCGCCTGCTCGTTCACGGTGGGGCCGCGGCCGTTGTTGATGAAGATGGCGGTGCGCTTCATGCTGCGGAACTCCCGCTCCCCCATCATGTGATGGGTCTCGCCGTTGAGCGGCGCGTGCATGGAGAGGAAGTCCGAGCGCAGGCACAGCTCGAGGAGGCTGGTGACGGGCTCCACCCCCACCGCCGTCATCTCGAGCTCGGCCAGGAAGGGGTCGTAGGCGATCACGCGCAGGCCGAAGGCATGGCAGCGCCGGGCCACCGCCTTGGCCACGTTGCCGAAGGAGATGAGGCCGATGGTCTGCCCGTAGAGACGCGGGATGTCCTTGAAATAGGGCCGGCCCTCCGCCCACTTCCCCTCCACCGTGAGCTGATGCATCAGCCGGAGACGGCGGTGGGCGGCCAGGAACATGGCCATGGTGTGGTCGGCCACCTCGTCGATGAAGACGTCGGGGACATTGGTGACCACGATGCCGGCCTCGGTGGCGGCATCCACGTCCACGGTGTCGGCGCCCACGCTGCCGAGCCCGATCACCTTGCAGTTCCGGAGCCCCTTGATGATGGCGGCGGAGATGCGGCGATTGCGCGCGATGAGCGCGTCGGCGTCCCGCGCCGCCGCGATGAACTCTTCCTCCGTCTTCGCCGGCACCTCGATGATCTCGGCGCCGATGGGGTCCAGCGCCTCCCGCTCGATGCTGTAGCTGGGGTCGGCCAGGTCATAGGTGATCCCGCCGGACGGCTTCTGGATGACGACCTTGTACTTGGCGGCCATGATCCGCTCTCCTTTGTCTGCCTCTGCTGGATGCCGAAAGTCTGATCGACGCGGCCCGGATACTCTACCTCACCACATCACCACGCCGCCGTCGATGTTGATGGACTGGCCGGTAATGAACGCCGCCGCGGGCGAGCACAGGAAGCCGATGAGCCCCGCCACCTCCTCGTCGGTGGCGGCGCGGCCCATGGGGATGCGCTCGAGCTGCTTCTGCCAGCCCTCGCCGCGGCCCAGCACGTCCATGCGCGCGGTGTCGATGGTGCCCGGGCACACCGCGTTGCAGGTGACGCCGTGCCGCGCGACCTCCTGCGCGATGGACTGGGTAAGGCCCTGAATGCCGAAGTTGGCGGCATTGTAGGCGGCGGTATTGGGGCTGCCGCGCTTCCCCGCGATGGAGGAGATGTTGATGATGCGTCCCCACGTCTGCTTCGTCATGATGGGCACGACTTGCTGGCAGAGGAGGAAGGCACCGGTGAGCTTGACGTCGAGCACCTTCCTCCAGATGCTCTCGTCCAGCTGGGAGATCGGGACGCGGTCGTTGCCTCGAGGATAGGCGGCATTGTTCACCAGCACGTCGAGGCGGCCGAGCTCCTTCACCGTCGTCTCCACCAGGCGCTTCGCGGTGGCGGCCTGACTCACGTCGCCGGTGAAGGTCAGGGCCCGCCGGCCGGCGGCGCGGATCTGCGACGCCGTGCTCTCCACGTCCTTCCAGCCCGCCTTCTTCTCGTCCTCGGGATAGGCGGACGGGTCGCGTCCCGTCCCCGTCACCACGACATCCGCACCCAGCTCGGCCAGCGCCACCGCGGTGGCGCGGCCGATCCCGCGCCGCCGACCCGCGCCCGTCACCACCGCCACCTTGCCGTCCAGCACGCCCATGAGGATCCCTTTCTGGTCGAAGACGCCGCTCAGTAGAGAGGAGAGCAGTACTGCCGGAACGCCCGGAACTCGGGAACCGCCACCCCGCAGAGGGGGGCGGGGCGAAACCGTTGCGCGCGACAGTCGAATCGAACCACGCCGGGCCGGTGGGGATCGTTCGGGTCGAAGACGGCGAAGTCCACCATATCGGGCGCGCGCTCGGCGTAGTCGTACGCCAGCACCGAATGATTGAGCTTGATCCGCGGGAAGTCCGTGATGAAGAGCTGCACCGGCCGCCCCGCCTGCAGCTCGGAGACCGCCTCGGCGGCCACCCGCTCCTGCTGCCCGTGCGGGTGAGGAAAGACCATGCGCCAGTTGGACCAGTGGACGAGCGTCCACAGTCGCCCGCGGAGGCCGGCCTTCACCGCCTCCTCCACCTCGCGGGTGAGCTCGTGGAGCGAGGCGAAGCCCGGCACCGCGATGCGCCGGCCGGGCGGGAGCGGCGGCCGCCAGGCCGGCCGGCGAGTGACGCGACGGACGAGCGCGGTATAGTCGGCGGGCGCCAGGCGAGGCGCGTCGGGTTCGAAGCGTGCGAAGCGCTGAAACTGCACCACTGCTCGCGCGATCACGAAACACCAGTTGGCGTACAGATCGGGCTTGCCGCGGTGGTGGATGCGGCTGTCGTTCCGGAAGGCGAAGGTGTCGACCCCGAACCGGAGCGCGGGGCCCCCGGAGGACCGCCGGAGGACCGCCGTCAGGGGCGCCGCCGCGGCCAGCGCGGAGGTGAGCCCGATGGCGATCAGGGCCACCACCACCGGGACCACGATGAAGTAGAGGGCCGAGCGGATGAGCATGGCGGGGGGATTCTACCGCAACCGGGGCACGCGCCGTTCTTGACCTTCCCCCGCCCTCGGGGCTACCTTCGGCCCGAGGCAAAGGAGGCCGCGTGCGCCACATGCCCGCCGTCGTCATGATCATCGTCACCGCGCTCGGCGCTACCGTGCTGGGTGTGATCGGTCAGGAGCCGCCCGCCATCGCCGCGCTCGTGGTCCTGGGCGTCATCGGCGTGGGGCTCATCTTCTGGGCGCGGGGTGGGAGCGCCGCCGAGCTGGAGCGCCTGCGCGCGTCGGCGCTGAGCCGCGACAACCGCCTGGCGGGAATTCAGGGCGAGACGGACCGGATGCGCGCCGACCTCCAGCGGGCGCTCGGCCAGCAGCGGGAAGCGGAGGAGCGCGCGCGCGCCGCGGAGACCGCCGCCGACCGGCAGAAACAGTCCGAGATGGCGCTGCGCGAGAGCCGTGCGGAGGTCGAGCGGCTGAAGAAGGACGTGGAGGCCGCGCGGCGTCACGCCATGGCGGCGGCCGCCGCGCCCGCGGCCGCGCCGGCTCCCCCGAGGGCCACGGAGCCCGCCACCACCGCGGCGCCCGCGGCCCCTGCCGCCCCCGCGCGTCCGGCCCCCGCCGCCGCGGCGGCCGCGCCCCCGCGCCCCGCGCCCGCGGCTCCGGCGCCGTCGCCAGCGCCCCCGCGCCCCGCGCCCGCAGCCCCGGCACCGCCGCCCGCGCCCCCGCGCCCCGCGCCGGCCCGCGCGCCCGCAGCCCCCGCGCCCCCTGCACCCGTCATGGCACGGCCGCCGGTCGCCGAAGCGCCCGCGCCGGCCCCCACGGGCCGGCGCGAGCCCGACCCCGCGCCGGGCACCGCCGTCGGCACCTTGCTCCTCGTGGACGACGACCCGAACTTCCTCTTCGTGGCGGCCAATATCCTGCGGCCGGCGGGTTTCCACGTCCTCGAGGCGGAGAGCGGCCAGGCCGCGCTCGAGCGGGCGGAACAGCACACGGGAAAGATCGACCTCCTCGTCACCGACATGATGATGCCGGGCATGAACGGACGGCAGCTCGCGCAGCGCTTCACCAAGCTCCGCCCCGGCGTGCGGGTGCTCTACATCTCCGGGGTCGTGGACGAGGGCAGCGCGCGGGACGCGATCGAGGGGGAAGCGGCCGACTTCCTCGGCAAGCCCTTCGAGGCCGACACCTTCACCGCCAAGGTGCGGGAGCTGCTGCGCACGAGCTCGCGCGGCGGCTAGGAGCGAGCGCGGGGATCGAGGGCGTCGCGGATGGCGTCGCCCACGAAGTTGAGGCCCACCACCGTCACGAACAGCGCGGCGCCCGGTCCGAAGACGATCCACGGCGCCTGCTGGAGATAGCCCCGGCCCGCGTTGATCATGCTGCCCCACGATGCGGCGGGGGGCTGGATGCCGAGCCCCAGGAAGGACAGCGACGCCTCCGCGAGGATGGCGAACGCCACGCTGAGCCCCGCCTGCACCACGATGGCCGCCGCCGCGTTCGGCAGCACGTGGCGCCCGGCGATGCGCCAGCCGGACGCGCCCAGCGCGCGGGCCGCCTCCACGTAGTCGCGGGCCTTGATCGACAGCACCTGCCCGCGCATCAGGCGCGCGAAGGTGGGCGTGTAGACCACGCTCAGCGCGATGAGCACGCCGGTGAGACCCGCGCCCAGCACCGCTCCCAGCGCCAGCGCCAGCACCAACGGGGGAAAGGACAGCACCGCGTCCATCAGCCGCATCACGAGCCCGTCGGCGCGGCCGCCCCAGTAGCCGGCGAGGAGACCGAGCAGGCTCCCCACCACCAGCGCCATCGCCACCGACGCGAAGCCGGCCACCAACGAGATGCGCGTGCCCCAGATCACGCGCGAGAGCACGTCGCGGCCGACATTGTCGGTGCCCAGCGGGTGGACGCGGTCCGGGCGCGCGAGCGCGTTGCCGAGATTCTGCTTCAGGGGATCGTGGGGGGCGACCAGCGGCGCCAGCACCGCCCCCAGCGCGGCCAGGAGGACCACCGCGGCGCCGACGGGCGCCAGGCGGGCGCGCGCGGCTCGGCGCAGGACGATCCAGCGGCGTTCGGGCCGCGGCGCCGTGGACGCCGCCGGGATCGCCGGCGGCGACTCAGCGAATCCGGATCCGCGGGTCGATCCAGCCATAGAGCAGGTCCACGATCAGGTTGCTGGCGATGAAGCCCACGGCAATCAGCAGCACCACCCCTTGCACGAGGGGATAGTCGCGGGCGAAGACGGCGTCCACCACCAGCCGTCCCACCCCCGGCAGCGCGAAGACGTACTCGGTGATCACCGCGCCGCCGATCAAGGTGCCGAGCTGGAGCCCCATCACGGTGACCACCGGGATGAGGGCGTTTCGCAGCACGTGGCCGCCGATCACGCGCCACTCGGAGACGCCCTTGGCCCGCGCGGTGCGCACGTAGTCCTCGGCGAGGGCCTCGAGCATGCTCGAGCGCAGCGTGCGCATGATCACCGCGGCCAGGGCCAGCCCCAGGGTGACCGCGGGCAGGGCCAGCGAGCGGAGCCCGGCCAGCGGCTCCTCGAACGGATCGCTGTAGCCGGAGATGGGCAGCCAGCGCAACGTGACCCCGAAGAAGAAGATCAGGAGGAGGGCGAGGAGGAAGTTCGGCATGCAGATGCCGAACAGCGAGAACAGGCTGCCCGCGCCGTCCAGGGGCGAGTTGCGACGCGCGGCGGAAAGGATCCCGATGGGAAACGCCACCACCAGCGAAATAACCATGGCGAGGGCGGCGAGCTGGAGGCTGGGCCGGATGCGGCGGCCGACGTTTTCGATGACCGGCTCGCGGTTACGGATGGACCGGCCGAAGTCCCCCTGGAGGATGCGCCCCATCCAGTGCGCGTACTGCAGGGCCAGCGGCCGGTCGAGGCCCAGCTCGCGGCGGAGGGTCTCTTTCACCCCCGCGTCCACCGACTCCGCCATCATGACGTCGATGGGATCGCCGGGCGTGAGATGGATCAGCATGAACACGCCGGCGGAGACGAGGAAGAGCACCGGGATGGTGGCCGCCATCCGGTGCAGGACGAGCTGCCACATCCGCGCGGCCTACTTCAGCCACACCTCTCGGAACCGCATCATCCCGTCCGGCACCGGATCGTAGCCCTGCACCCGCGGGCTGAAGGCCTTGGGCTCGATGGGATGCACGATGAACAGCATGGGCAGCTCCTCCTGGAGCAGCCGGGTCAGCTCGCTGAACAGCTTCTTGCGATCGGCCTGGCGGGGCGTCTCGCGGGACTTGTCCAGGATGGCGTCGATCTGCGGATTCGAGATCCCCGACCAGTTCAGCGAGACCCCGGGAGAGGTCTTGTAGAACTGGTAGGTGTTGCCGTCGGGATCCGGCCGGCCCGACCACTGATAGCTGATCATCTCGAAGCTCTTGCTGTTGCCATCGGCGAGCAGCGTGGCGGAGTCCACCAGCTTCACCTTCATGGTGATGCCGGCCTCGGCGAGCTGAGCCTGGAGCACCTCCGCCTCCTGGATATTGAGGGGGATATTGTTGGTGGTCACGGTGAAGCTGAACCCGCCCGGCTTGCCGCCCTCCGCGAGCTTGGCCTTGGCCCGGGCGAGGTCCCGCTTGATGAAGGGAATGCCGCTGTCGTACGCCCAGCTCGTGGGCGGGATGGGCCCGTTGGCGGGCACGCCCACGTTGAGCCACACGCCCTTCACGATCTGCTCGAGGTCCACCGAGTAGGCCACCGCCTGGCGCAGGGCCTTCACGTTGAACGGTGGCTTGGTGTGGTTGAGCTGATAGGCGAAGTCGGCCAGGGAGGGGACGTCGACCACCACCACGTTCCGGTCCGCCTTCACCGCCGCCACGTCGCGCGGCTGGACATAATCCATCACGTCGATCTCGCCGGTCTGGAGGCTCTGGAGCTTGACGGTGTCGTCGGGGATGGGCCGGTAGCGGATCTGATCCAGGTAAGGGCCGCCCGACTTGCTCCAGTAGGCCTCATTACGGCGCAACACCAGATGGGCGTCCTTCACCCACTCGACGAACTGGAAGGGGCCGGTGCCCGCGCCCCGGGCATTGCGCTCCAGCTCGGCGCCCTTCTCCTGGATGACCTTCGGCGAGACCATCATGCCCGCGCGGTCGGTAAGGGTGGCCAGGAGCGCCGCGTCCGGCCGTCGCAGGTTGAGGCGGATGGTATAGGCGTCCACCACGTCCACCGACTCCACGCTGGCGAGCTCGCCCTTGCGCACCGACTTGGGCTCGGTCTTCATCCGGTTGAAGTTGAACTTCGCCGCCTCCGCGTTGAAGTCGGTGCCGTCGTGGAATTTCACGCCCTGACGCAGCTTGAAGATGATGGTCTTGGCGTCGGGCTGCTGCCACGACTCGGCGAGCCCGGGCCGAAGGCCCAGCTTGTTGTCGAGGGTGACCAGCGGCTCGTAGATATTGTGATAGACCTGCCGGTCGACCTTGCTGCCGGACAGATGCGGGTCCATGGTCGCGGCCTCGACGTAAAAGCCCACCCGCAGGGTGCCGCCTTTCTTCGGGGCGGGCGCCGCCTGGCCCCAGGCTCGGCGCGCCCCCGGCGACGTCAGCGGCGTGAGCCCGCCCGCGGCGAACGCGCTCAGCCGGAGAAAGGCGCGACGGGACACCGCGCGAGGGCCGGTTCGGGGTCGATTCGACGGCATGGCGTATCCTCCGCTGAGGGGGTCGTCTGGAGGGGTCGGGTCGGAGCTTCGCAACGCCGTCGGCCGATGGTCGGTCCCTCGGACGGCGTCGCTGCGCGTCCCGCTGTCATGGGCTGAAATAACGCGGTCAGAATATGGGAGAGGCCGGGGCGTGTCAAGGCGCCGGGCGCGCGCGCCTCACATGGGAGGCACCACGCCGTCCTTGCCCACCAGGATGCGGCTGGTGGCGAGGCTGCCGTCCGGCTGGCGCTCGGCGGGCACGAAGACGTGGGCGCCCGGAGCGAGCAGCGCGTGGGTGGCGATGGCGAAGGTCACCACCGGCGTGCGCGGCGGGACCGTCACCTTGAGCTCGCCGTCCTTGTACTTGAGCGTGAGGAGATGGCCCGCCGTCCGGACCACGATGGCGTCCACCGTGGCATTGGTCATGGTGCTGTTGGGGGTGAGGTCCCACGGGGTATGACCCTCGGCGCTCCCGCGCGCCATGTGGGGAAAGATCGTGATCTCCTGCGCGCGGTACATCCCGTCAGCCTGCTTCACCGCGGCCACCCCGACGTACGCGCCCGGCTTCACGTCGGCGAGGACGGCCTTGCCGACTCCGAGCACGGTGAGGCCCTCCAGAAGGCGCACCTGCACCGTCGGGCCCTCGCGGGTCTTGATCATGAGCACGGGGCCGATGAGCTCCGAGATGCTGCCGCGAACCCGGGCCGGCGTCTGCGCCACGCCGGCGGGGGCGAGCACCGCGAGGAGCGCGGCGCCCAGCAGCAGCACCCGGAGCCGCCCCGCGATCACTGCAAGGGCGAGAAGGCAGCCGGCAGGACGATTTTGTTCTCCTGCGTGATGAGCCGATCGGCACCGCCCGGCGGCGGCCAAACCCCCGTCTTCCTCGCTTGCTCCCGCACCTGGGCGCGCTGCTCGAGGCTCTGGTAGGCCCAGATGTGCACGAAGCCGTTGGCGGTGCCGAACTCGACGCCGCCCGCGAGCACCACCGGCGACAGCTTGATCCGCTCGGGCAGCTTCGCCTCCCAGCCCTTCATGGTGTCGGGAAGCGTGCCCCCCTTGAGCGTGTAGTAGCGGATCTCGAAGATGGGCCCGATCTTGCCGGGCTGCACCTCGGGGACGAACGGGAAGGGGTTGACGATCTCGGACTTCATCTCGCGGATGAACTCGGCGGTCTTCGGCGGCCACGCCCCGTCCTTCACCGCCTCCGCCCGGATGCGCGCGCGCTCGGCGAGGTCGCGATAGCCCCACACGTGGATGATCTCGTTGAGGGGGCCGATCTCGGTGTGCCAGAACGCGGTAAGCTCTGAATACTTCTTGCGCTTCTCGTAGGCCTCGCCGAAGCGCTTCTCCACCTCGGCGAGACTGCCCGGCGCGATGCGATAGGTACGGATCTCCTGGATCATGGTTGGCTCCTTTCAGCGGTGAATGGGCACCCTGACTGGTACGGGCCTCGAACGTAGCGCAGCGCGGGGCGCTGCACAAGCCGGGCGCTGAGCCGTCGAGCGTGCGGATGCCGCGGAGCGCGGGGAAGCCCGCGCCTCCTCTCGTGCGGCGACCGGCGCTACGCTATGCTGCGTCCCGGGGAGGACACGCGATGATCGAACGGCGACCCTTCGGAAGGACCGGCCACTCCAGCACCGTAACACTGTTCGGCGCCGCTGCCCTCGCCCAGGCGAGTCAGGCGGAGGCGGACCGGACGCTGGAGCTCCTGTTGCAATACGGCGTCAACCACATCGACACCGCCGCGCGCTACGGCGACTCCGAGCTCCGCATCGGGCCGTGGATGGCCCGGCACCGGAAGGACTTTTTCCTCGCCACCAAGACCGGCCGCCGGAGCGCGCGCGAGGCCCGCGAGGATCTTCACCGCTCGCTCGAGCGGCTCCGTGTGGATCGGGTGGACCTCATCCAGCTACACTCGCTCGGCCACCCGGACGACTGGGACCAGGCCATGGGGCCGGACGGCGCGCTGGAGGCTCTGGTCGAGGCGCGCGCCCAGGGGCTGGTGCGCTTCATCGGGGTCACCGGGCATGGCTGGACCATTGCCGCCATGCACCGGCGGAGTCTCTCGCGCTTCGACTTCGACGCGGTGCTGCTTCCGTTCAACTTCTTCATGGCCCAGAACGAGCGCTACCGTCTCGCCTTCGACGAGGTGCTGGCCATGTGCCGCGCGCGCAATACGGCCGTCCAGATCATCAAATCGATCGCGCGGGGCCCCTGGGCCGCCACCGAGCGCAGCCACACCACCTGGTATCAGCCGCTGGAGGCGCCGGCGGACATCGAGCGCGCGGTGCACTGGATCCAGGGGATGCCGGATATCTTCCTCAATACCGCCGGCGATCTCTCGCTCTTGCCCAGCGTGCTCGAGGCCGCGTCCCGTTTCGAGCGGCGGCCCTCCGACGTGGAGATGGCCCGCATGCTCGGCGCCGCCCGGATGACGTCGCTGTTCGGGCTGCCCGCGTGAGCGCCGGGGGCGCCGCCGGTCTCGCCGCCCCCGCCGTGCTGGCCTTCCTCGCCGCGCGCGAGGTGGCGGTGCTCGCCACCCTCAACCCGGACGGCTCGCCCCTGGCCATGCCGATGTGGTTCCTCGCCGACGCGGAGGCGATCACCATGCTGAGCGTGGACGGACTCGCCAAGGTGCGAAACCTGCGAGCGGACCCGCGCGTCAGCGTGGTGGCGGAGGCCGGGGAGCGCGGCAATATCCGCGGCGTGGCCGTGCAGGGCCGCGCCGAGTTCCTCGCCGACGGGCCCGTGCGTCGCGCCCTCGTGGAGCGGTTCCACGCGCGCTACGATCCGGATCTGGCCCGGCTCTGGAAGGGCCGCGCCATGCCGCCGGACCGGGTGATGTTCCGCATCGTCCCCGCCCGCGTGCGCGCGTGGGGGCTACCGCCCGCCTGACGTGCGTCGGCGAAGAGGGGCGGGGGGGGGCGGCGGATCCGAGGAAGGAGTCGGGCGGTCCGTCGTGGAAGATGGCCGCCCCCTTGACGCGGGCCGCGGCGAGCGCCAACCGGGCACTCGCCGCGGCCCCGAATCAGCAGCGCTGCTTGACGCGTGCTACGACTTCTCGACCTCCGCCGATGCCGGTCCACCCGGCTCCTCGGCGCCCCGACGCATCCGCTGCTGCCAGCGCGCCTCGCGGAGCGCCTTGAGCTTGTCCCGCTGATCCGCGGTGAGCTGCGCCTTGCCCTGCTCGTTGGCCCGGATGAAGGCGAGGCGACCGTCGGCCCGGAGCTTCTCGATCTCGCGCACCTTGGCCTCGACCTTGGCCATGTCCACCGGCTCGCTCCGCAGGAGACCGCCCAGATCCAGCGCGGCGAGCTGCACGTTCGCCCGGCGCTGAATGCCCGCGCGCCGCGCGTCCATCTGAAGCTTCTGCAGTGACTCCACCTGCTGCGGATTCAGCCCCAGCTCGGCGCGGTGCCGGAGCGCGATGGCGGCCAGCGACGGCATCCGGTGATGCCGACCATGCCGCTGCCACCGCTGGCCTTCGCCGCGCATGTCACCCCGCCGCCCCGGCATGGGACCGCGGACTCCGGGCTGGGCGTCGGCCACCGGTGCTGTCTCCCCCGCCTGGGCCAGCACCACCGCGTCGGGGGGCTCGGCGGCCGCGGGAGGGGCCATGGCCAGGGTCAGCGCCAGCACGGGCAGCGCGAGACCCGCCATCCAGTTGATTGGCTTGCTGATCGACTCGATTGCCCTCGTCATCGTAGTTCCTCCTGTCTTGACTGCTTCTACTCATACAGACGACCGAGGGTGCCGGGCGGTTGACGTGGGGGCCCTCGATGTGGTCGCCTGTCGGGGCCGGCCTGGCCGGCGGCACCGCCACCCGCTCCCGGAGGCCAAGATGACACAGGCATCGTTCGGACTGACCCTCGCCAACCGCGCCGTCGTGCTGGGGGCGCTCAAGGCCCGCGATCTCCTCGAGATCACCGAGCGCGCGGAGGCCTCGGGCGCCTTCGACACGGTGTGGGTGGGCGACAGCCTCCTGGCCAAGCCGCGGCTCGAGGCGGTGAGCCTGCTCTCGGCGCTGGCCGCCGTCACCTCCCGGGTGCGGCTCGGCGTCGGGTGCCTCGCCACCTTCGTCCATCGCCATCCGCTGCTGTTCGCCCAGCAATGGGCGAGCCTCGACGTGATCTCGGGGGGCCGCTCGCTCCTGGCCGTCTGCCTCGGGGGCCCCGACGAGCAGAGCCCCGCTCAGGCCCTCGAACATCGCGTCATGGGGATCCAGGCCTCGGAGCGGGTCGCGCGGCTGGAGGAAGGAATCACCGTTCTCAGGAAAGTCTTCGGCGGCAAGAAGGTCTCGCACTCGGGCCGGTTCTATCAATTTGATGGTGTGACGATCGAGCCGGCGCCGGTCCAGCGCCCCTGCCCTATCTGGATCGCCAGCAATCCCACCGGCCTCACCTGGAAGGGCGGCGCCAGCGCGGCCGATTCCGTGGTGGAGCGGAGCTTCCGCCGGGTGGCGCGCTACGCCGACGGCTGGATGACCAACAAGGTGAGCCCGGACCAGTTTCGCCAGCAGTGGGCGCGCATCGCGGCCATGGCGCGCGAGGAGGGGCGGGACCCGCAGCGGTTGGAGAGCTCGCTCTACCACAACATCAATATCAACGAGGACCGCGGCGCCGCGCTGGAGGAGAGCAAGTCCTTCCTCGACACCTACTACACCAGCAAGTTCACGCCCGCCTTCGTCGAGGGGTGGACCGTCGCCGGCAGTCCCGCCCAGTGCGTGACTCAGCTGCAGGCGTATCTCGACGCGGGCCTCGGCCACGTGGCGCTCCGGCTCACCTCCTGGGATCAGGCCGGGCAGCTCAAGCGCTTCCTCACCGAGGTCGCCCCCGCCTTCTTCCCCGGAGCTCGCGCATGATCACCGGCATCGATCATCTCGTCATCGCGGTGAAAGATCTCGAGGCCGCCACCCGGGCCTACGGGGAGCTGGGGTTCACCGTGGTGCCGGGCGGGCGGCACCCGGTGGGGACCTACAACACCCTCATCGCGTTCGCCGACGGCTCGTACATCGAGCTGATCGGCTTCTACCGGGACAATCCCGACCATCGGTGGTGGACCGCGCTGCAGCGGGGCGGCGGGCTGGTGGACTACTGCCTCCAGACCGACGACCTCATGGGCGACACGCGCGCCTTCCGCGACGCGGGCGTGGACATCGCCGACCCGGTGTCCCAGTCGCGCGTGCGACCGGACGGCTACCAGCTCCGCTGGGTGTTCTCGCTCGCACGCGGACCGTATCGCGGGGTGGCGCCCTTCCTCATCAACGACGAGACGCCGCGCGAGGAGCGGGTTCCCCGCGAGACGACGCACGGGAACGGCGTCAGCGGTATCGGCGCGGTGCGCATCGCCACCGATGATCTCGCCGCGGTTTCCGACTGGTACCCCAAGGCCACCGGGCAGCCGGGCACCGCGATCACGAGCGCGGAGACGGGAAGCGCGGGCACGCGGTTCATGGCCGGGCCCCACGCGCTCGAGTTCCTGGCCCCGGCCCCGCCGGGCGGCGCGCTCGCGCAGTGGCTGGGCCAGCGCGGCGCCTCACCGTACGACGTGACCCTCATCACACGATCGGGCAAATCCGGCCCGCTCGACACGACGCGCACCATGGGCGCCCGCCTGTCGCTGATCGGCGCGTGACCTTCACGGAGGCCTGCATGCTTTCGACCAGTCCCCAGGTATCCATCCCCGATGTGTCGATCACCGACTACGTGCTGCGGCACGCGGCCCGGCTCGGCGACAAGCCCGCCCTCATCGACGGGCCCACCGGGCGCACGCTCAGCTACGGGCAGCTCGCGGAAGGCGTCCGCCGGGCCGCCGCCGGCCTCACCCGCCTCGGCTTCCGCAGGGGCGACGTGTTCGCGATCTACAGCCCGAACCTGCCCGAGTACGCGGTGATCTTCCTGGCCGTCGCCTCGCTGGGCGGCGTGAATACCACCGTCAACCCGCTCTATACCGCCGACGAGCTCGCCAAGCAGCTCCAGGACTCGCGGGCGCGATTCCTCGTGACGGTGCCGCCCTTCCTCGACAAGGCGCAGGAGGCGGCCCGGAAGAGCGGCGTGGAAGCGGTGTACGTGTTCGGGACCGCCGAGGGCGCCCGACCTTTTGCCGAGCTCCTCCAGGGCGGCGGCGATCCCCCGAAGGTCGCCCTCGATCCTGCGAAGGACCTCGTCGTGCTCCCCTACTCGAGCGGGACCACCGGTCTCCCCAAAGGCGTCATGCTCACCCACCGGAATCTCGTGGCGAACCTCTGCCAGTGCGAGGGCATGCAGAACTTCGAGGCCTTCGACGAGCGCGACGTCGTCATCGCGGTGCTGCCCTTCTTCCACATCTACGGCATGGTGGTGATCATGATGCTCGGGCTGGCCGGCGGCGGGACCATCGTCTCCATGCCCCGCTTCGATCTCGGGGAATTCCTCGGCCTCGTGCAGAAGCACAAGGTCACCATCCTCCCCCTCGTGCCGCCCATCGTGCTCGGCCTGGTCAAGCATCCCATGGTGGCGCAGTTCGATCTCTCGAGCGTCCGGCTCGTCTTCTCGGGCGCGGCGCCGCTGGGCGAGGAGATGGCGCGCGAGCTCAGCCGGAAGCTCGGCTGCCCGGTGGTGCAGGGCTATGGCATGACGGAGGCCAGCCCGGTCACCCACCTCAGCCCCACCCGCAATGCGCCGATGAAGCCGGGCTCCGTCGGCTGTATCGTGCCCAATACCGAGGTGAAGATCGCCGACGTGGTCACCGGCGCCGACGTGCCGGCCGGACCCGGCCAGCGTCCGCCAGAGTACCTTTTGGCGGCGGCAAAAACGGAAGGCTGCAGCCCCATCTGCTGGTGCGAAACAGAGGACAGAAGAGACGAGGCCTGAATTAGGAGGGAATCCTCGTGCAGAGATTGCAGGGAGAGGAGTGCGGACCAAGAATGAGCTGGGTGGGGAGATGGAGGTGGTGTTAACTTGATGAGACATTCCTTGAGGGGAGATTGTGATGAAGGGCATGTTGCCAGCTTGCACTTTATTTATGAGCATAGACCAGTCAATGGTGGACAGGACAGGTTGAGAGCATGGAGCAGCATTGGGAGGGCCAACAGAGGAGTCAAGCACAGGTTCATCTTGAGAAAGAGTGGGTATATGCAAGTCAACAGGCAGGTTGGAGGATTGGGGCAGGGCTAGCAAGAGAATGGCTGTGCTGGGAAGCAAGGTGTTGAGTGCAGAGGGTGGTAACAAAGAGGAAGAGGTGACAGGGATGGATGAGACAGGGATGTTAAGCTCTTCCTTGTAGATGACACAACATCCAGGTGATTTTGATTGGAATGGCAAGCCTGCTTCTCAACATTTACACATCATTTCAGCTTATTCTATGTTTCTGTGAGTAGAACTCCATGCTGAAGCAGGTGGGTTTGCAAGATTTTGGGTGCAGTTGCAGGTGCTGGCACTGGTGGTGGCATGGGTACAGCCTTGTCGGGTTCAGACTATGGGTCTGTGCACATGCCACAGTCATGACCTCTGGGATGCAGCATGGATGGAAATGAAAGATGGGATGAACCTTAGTTTGGTGAGATTGCAGATGAGAAGGTTGGTGAGAAGAGAGCAAGTTGATTTAGTAATCAACTCTCTACTCACATATGCAGCCCAAATTAAGCTCAGCTTTGATGCTTAATATATATACTGGCATAGCAGTTATCTTCAGTATATATCAACTTGTTAGGTAATTCAAGGCTGTCCGGAACTGCCCACCCGGAGATACACTATATGGGGCTATTACCCCATATGGTAGACACCCCAGCCACTCACTCATATTATAAGACACACTCCTGTAGTTAATCACCCCTCAGTTCAGTTGTCATGAACTGAGGGGTATGTACTGCCCTTCGTGTATGTATGCACCATGCTGACACATGTACAGTTCCATCTTCTAGGTAGTATTATACATCTTAGTTCAGTCATCACAAACTGAGGGTTCCATCTTCTAGTCCTACTATGTACCTTTTAGCTCATTAGGTTATGGGTCCCAGCCAACACGAACCCTCCATGTCAACTAACAACAAAGAAACCCTTTGGGCCATACCCAAACTGGCTGCTGATGGCTCTAACTGGGTCACACTTAAGACCTGGTTGTCAAGAACAGGTTTTCCGACCCGACTAAAGTGCAATAAGGTCGGGATCGACAAAGAAAAGACGTCAAGGATGATCGTCAGGGAAAAGCTCTCAAAGAGGGCTGTCATGAAAGAAGATGGGCTCAGAAGAGTGTATCTTCAAGAGAGAAGATTAACACCAATAAGAACTTAGCGAGAGCGACCACTAAGTCCAAGAGTGAGACACAGACAGTCTCTAATGGACATGTCAGTTGACAGGCAATGAATCAAGATGTTTGAAGAGCATCCCAACATCGGAGACCTCATCAAGTGAGCAGGATATAAGCCAAGCAGTCCTTAGAGCAATGTTCAAGAGCGACAATACTTATGATAATCAAACTGAGGAGATACAACACAGTCAGAGAACTAGTTATAGAGAAGAGAACCACAGGGTTGCCAGTACATGTATGCTATCAGGATGGAGTCTGGAGAGTATCTGTAACTAGGGAGGCTGTCCACATGGGGGAGAAGGGGATGGGGATGTGAACAGGCTACAAGGGCACATACAATTGGTCTCTGAACTGGGAATGAGTCTAGGTATGCATACAAGCACTGTGGGGCAATCAAAGAGGCATTAGCATGTAATAAGATAAGAATAGATGGAGAGAAAAGAGGGTTGGGACCCTCAGGTCACCAGACTGCCAGCTAAGTGGCCTGCCAATGAGGTGGCATGGGTGGCATGGGTGGCATGTGGTTGCATGATTGTCATGTGCAGGCCACATGATCTTGGAAGGCCTCTATGTCCTCAAGGCCGTGTGATGGCTGTTTGACCAGAGTTCTGGCATTAACCTTGGATGTGATTGGAGTTGGCTTAAGGGGTCGGGTTGGGTGTGATCAGAACCAATTGAGTTGGTGGGTCCTAGAGGGGTCAGTGAAGTGACTCTGATGAAGCCAAGGTAATGGATGGGACTTAGCATGGGGAACGAATTGTGACAGCCTCCACTGCTGCTTTGGCCAACCTCTTGGATACAGTTTGAGTGGCTCTAACTTCTGGTTCATGGCCTGTGAAGCATACAAAGAGTCAGTCACCTTGGCTCATTTGTCTGGGTCTGGGTGTGTGAAGCCAGGGGGTTGTCTGGGTTCAGTATGTTCTGACCTATCCTCTGGGACTTCCTCAATGTGCACCCATCAACAGGATTCGGTCTTGGG
>Ga0137403_10000908_pt1 | contig 37794 bp, 31 predicted proteins | sample CZOMad2_1_16fung_FD_122057 | JGI IMG/M metagenome (GOLD analysis project Ga0137403, IMG submission 122057) | Vadose zone soil fungal communities from Angelo Coast Range Reserve, California, USA - CZOMad2_1_16fungal (Hybrid Assembly) | ecosystem: Environmental > Terrestrial > Soil > Vadose zone...
TTGCCCCTACCAGGAGATCGTTTGCATTGGTAGTGGTCACCGCGCCGCTGCTGCTAGTGGCGTTGTTCCCTTGTGCTCCGACGGCGACGTCCAGCGGACTGACAGGATCCAGCCCGCTATACTCCGCTATCCGAATGTCCGGATAAATCGCTGCGGTTGTGAATGTTACGGTGACTGTATTGGCGCCTGCTGCCGCAGCTGCGATGTTTTGCGCGTAGTAAATTACCAGTGAGGCGGTTCCTGATTGAACCGTCGGGAGCAGAGCAGGAGAATAAATGTTTCCTCTAGTATCGCTAACGGAGACGACTGTGGCAGTGGAATCGTTCCACCCCACTACCACTACGTTCAAGTTCCCGGCCGTCTGCGCCAGCGCGTACACCACTGCCACCGTCGTTTGCGGACTCTGCGGAGTCGCTGAATTGCGCTGCACGAACGAAATGGAAGCTTGAGCCTGCCCTGTGAATCCCAGCAAGACAAGGAAAAAGGCTCCGAGGGTTCGACCAAACAAAATTAGAGAGGGCGGGAGCTTGCAGCGCCACAGGCACGAGGGCATAGAATCTCCATCACAAAACTGCTGTTCTTCAGGTTCAATCTGTTCGCGTGCGATGAACAGGCTACCCCGCGGGTTTGGCAGCACTGCGAGTTCCAAAGGAGTTTATGGGTAAATCGCTGAGTGCTTTAGACTTAGGCGGCCTGGATACAGAGCAGCCAGAGGACATGTGCACTATTATGGCGCATTTGGGTAAGGTGGTTCCACGGGCCAGCACAAACTACGGCTTGGGAACGACGTCGGGACTCTCTCGACGGGCTGAACTAGCCCGGCGATGAAGTAATCCATGCATAGCGGCAAGTTACCCTCCAAACGAATGGCCAGGCCCGTTTATTCGACTCTGCGGAGCCAAGCTTCACGCCAATAGTGATAAATCGCGCGAGGGCACAGGCGGTGGTATTCGGAAACGCAGGCCACGCCCTCAAGGATGATGCACGGGGACTTCATCTTCATTATCTTTCCGGTGCGCTCGTCGACAATCTGGTTTACGCGTTTGAGGACGCGAAAGGTACCGCCGCAATAGCGGACCATCTCGGAATCGAAAAGTAAGCCGCGGTTCTTGTTCCTGCGATCAAGGGTGGACAGGATTTCGTCTTTGGACCGAACTTGAACAAATTCTCCGGGCTGCAGATTCACTTCAACGGTCGGCGTCGTATCAAGCAAGCCTTCAATGTGGGGGTAACGGACACCGCTGCGAAATTCTTGCAACTTGTTGAATGCCGTTATGACCAGCGAGCGGACGACCTCCAGAAAGCTGAGGACAGTTTCCAAAATGGCTTCGGATTTCGAGTCGCCGATGCCACGATGAAGATTGCCGGAGCGGACGTCCCGGAAATATTGGCGAAGGTCCCACCAGTAAAGATGAGAAGTGAATTCGCGAAGCTCGGTGGCTTGGCATGTATAGAGAGCGTTTCCTGGGGAGGCGGGATCGGGGCGAACGACCGATTCGCGGAGACGCTGTTCGGTGCAGGTTAGCTCTGTGGAACGGGAATCGGGCAACGATGGCGAAACCGATTCAGTTATGTGCGAGGCACTCAGGAAATCAGGTTCTATCTTTTTTAGCCAAATCTCATTCCAAAACAGGAGACAGCCTGCATCGCAATTGCCGTGTGCGGCGCCGTCACACCGGACCCCAGTAAGATGGACTGCGTTCTTGACGCGGCGCAGACTCCAGTCCTTGATGTTGTCGCAAGTCTTGTCGGCGCGCTTGAACACACGGAAGCGCTTGCCGCAATATTGAAGCATTTCAGGCATGAAAGGCATCGCGTCAAGCTTGCCGTTCTGGTCGAGGGTGGAAAGAATTTCGTCGCGGCTTCGGACTTCGACTAATTCACCTACGATAATGTTAAGTGGATGCGTGCTACTATTATTCGCCATTTCTCAAGACCTGCTGGGATGGACCGAGTTGACCTTGCCGCCACTCAACCGGGGAATTGAAATCACGGGAGGCGTCAGACTGGGTCCGCCGTCCGTTTGAAACTTCCAGAGTTGGCTGATGAAACCAACGAAGAAAGCATGCGTGCAGGCTGTGCGCACGGCTAGGCTCCATTTTCCCGAAACCATGTTCAGCAGAAGCCTGGGGATGCTACGAAGAATTTCCTTGGCAATATAGGCTGTGTACCGCCAAAGCGGAACAGCCGGTGGCTGTTCATAATATGCGGTCGAACGGCCCATAGAGTAGCTCCGTGCAAGCACATAGGTGACTGTTAGTCGATTGGTAGAGATCTGATGTCTCACCACTATCGCCGGATCATAAATTAGCCGATATTCAGCTCCCCGCAGACGTCGAGAGAGTTCAACATCATCGGAAAAACCGCTTGCCCCAGGGCCCAACTCGGGGCAAAACCCGCCGACTCTTGTCATGGCTTCCATCGGCAAGACTGCATTTAGACCCCACAGTTGGCGCGGCGGCTGGAGATCACATAGCTTGTCTCCCAAATCGATCCGGCACATCATAGACTCAAAGTAATCGTCGAACCAACTAGGTAATTTGCCGTCGTAATCGACGTAGACACGTCCTTGAACGACCCGTCCTTTGCATGCTGCAAGACTGCTGCGAATCTCATTGAGATAGTTATTTTGACAGATTACGTCATCATCGATAAGGACTAAGACTTGTCCTTGACACATTTGAATACCCTTGTTGAGGGCGCAGCTTTTCCCTCCCCGATTCTCAAACACAAATTTGAAATGATCTGAGTAGCGCTCTCTAAACATCCGGCAAACAGACGAGGTCCGGTCAATTGATCCGTTATCCGCGACGATCACCTCCCAATCGCTCTTAGAAATATTAGACGAGATAAACAAAGAATCTAAAGTCCGCGTTAAACTGGCCGCCCTATTCCGGGTCGCGACGAGTATGCTGATGGAAACGCTATTCGACTTGTCCATTTCTCTTGAGGCCTATCTCGCTGCAGCCTGTCTCAATTAGAGGATCCAGCTTCGCAAAAGCGACCGAATGCCATCCCATTCGCCGAATTAGGGATGCGCGATCGCGGTGCAAATTCACCTTGTAGCGTAGACCCTTCAAATCGCAACGCAGGGCTTAACGGGTCTCATAGATGTCGTAAAAGTACTGCCCGATTTCCCTGCATGCCTTCTGCTTAAATGCGACGAACCGCCGTGCTGTTGTAATTCGCGAGTTCGTGGTGTTTCCGCGGCAGTTTTTCCGTACAGACCACGACCCATCGTTCGATTGCCCGTCAACCTTCGGGAGCTGATCCAACGTTGACCAGAGCGCGGGGTACCGCGAAACGATTGCAATCGCATGCCCAAAAGGTCGCCCCTTAGCATTATGCGTTACTCTATAAACGTATTTTTTACTGTTAGTTAGCGGGATAAGCAAAGGCAGTGGCACGCTTAGGCCAGCATGGCGGTGGCAAAACCTTTCTCGCTTTGGGTAATGGCGTACCCTGAAGTCCGCCATATCCCGGGAGGGCATGTCCAAGCTTGCAAATTCTCAATTTTGTAGCCCAGCGTGCTATCCTGATCTGGTGAAGTCACCTGAATCCGAACGGACGGGATGTGTAAGGACCTGGTGGCGGTAAGATTGTCGAGCTTGGCGAAACACAGGTCTTTGGGCCCATCCCGATGTCGGCAACTCTAATTCCGGGATGAGTAATAACCCACCGCTAGTCTCTGTTATCACGCCAGTCTATAATGGCGCTGAGTGTGTGGCGGAGTGTATCGAGAGTGTGCTCCGACAAACGTATGATAATTGGGAATACATTCTCGTAGACAACTGCAGCACTGATGGCTCGGACTCTATCATAGAAAGATATGCGTCGCGTGACCGGCGCCTCCGGCTTTTGAAGAACGCGACGCACTTACCACAGGCACAAAATCACAGCTTAGGGCTAAGGCAAATCTCACCGAAAAGCAAGTACTGCAAAATCGTTCACGCGGACGACTGGATATTCCCGGAATGTCTTGAACGCATGGTGGAAGTGGCAGAGTCGGACCAGAGCGTGGGAATTGTAGCTGCGTACTCCTTGGAGGGCGTAAGAGTAGAAGGAGCGGGGCTGCCGTATGCAGCACGTGTAATTCCGGGTCGGGAAGCCGGCCGATGGCTTATGTTGAACAAACGATATTCGCTGAGTACTCCAAATGCACAGCTTTACCGCGCTGACGTGGTGCGCAGCATTGATCCGTTCTTTGATGAGCGAAGTTTGGCATGCGATGTGGAGGTCGTATATCAGATACTGCAAAAGTGGAACTTGGGCTACGTACACCAGGTTCTGTCGTTCCATCGCCAAGACAATGAAGGGATTTGGCAGCGCATTAAGTGCCTCCAGCCGATGCCGCTGATTAGGTTTATTTGTGCTACACGGTATGCCACCTTCTTCTTCGACTCAGAGGAGGCAGCTCAACAGCGCAGACACATTGAGCAGCGGTACCTGAGGCTTTTGGGAGAGTATGCGTTGCAGCCGGTACCCGAGGGATTCTGGGACTATCACCGGAAGGGACTGAGAACGATCGGCTACAAATTAACAAGTTTTAAGTTAGCAAAGTGGGTATTCATAGCAATCTTGGACCTCATCGGCAATCCGAAGCGGGGTTTGGGTCGCCTCGGCCGATCGTTTTTACAAAGGATACGAGCACGCTCGGAGGCTCGAGTGCAAAGCAAGTCACGGGCCGGCTTGGAGAGCAGCGGTACGACTTAAACAAAGGCAGCGCAGGCTATCCACATTGCGGATTGTCGCTTCCGACGGGCGTTTCGGCATCAGTACCTGGGGCTACGTATGGCACGTTCTGAGGGTGTAGTCCGCTCAACTCCCAACGTTGTGGAAAAAAGACGATACCGGAACGGTTGTCGAGCATTCTTCCGGAAGAATACACGTTGGCTAATTCGATTTCGAGCTCGGCGCAGTGCTCGACGTTGTCGTGAACGGGAGAAGCCGCTCCGGTAATCCACAATGAGAAGTAGTAGCGCGCGGGGAGCAGATTGAGAAAATCAATTTGCAGGTCCACGTATCCATCGCCAGGAGAGACGAGCGGGATGTCGATGGCGTGATGCCAGGTGCTAGTATCCGTAACGAGAGTGCCGAGCTCAGTGTAAAGACGGAAGCCGAAGCTGGGAAAGGCAATTGGCTTGTCGGCATGGTAGTGGAGACGGATGACGAGGCTGTCTCCGCTGCGGACGACTTGGACAGGCTCACCGGTAGACGTCAAGTACTCGACACCAGTGTAGCGGATCTCGCCCGAACCGCGGCGGTGTTTGACAGAGCGCAAGTCAGCCATACTTTCGCGAGCGTTCGCGAAAGTATTCATGTAGGCTTCGATTACTTCGCGAGGAGCGCCATCCATGACCACCTTTCCGGCGTCAATCCAGATGCAGCGAGAGCACAGATTTTCGACGGCCGCCATATTGTGAGAAACAAAGAGAACCGTGCGGCCCCCGCTACGGAGCCCATCCATGGCGTTGAGGCATTTGCGCTGGAAGCCCGCGTCGCCGACGGCCAGAACTTCATCAACGATGAGGACATCAGGATCGAGGTGCGCGGCCACGGCAAAGCCCAGGCGCAGGCGCATGCCGGTCGAGTAGCGCTTGATCGGTGTATCCAGGAACTGTGCTACGCCGGCAAATTCCACAATGGAGTCCAGCTTGGTGGCGACCTCGCCGTGCTTCATGCCCAATATGGAGCCGTTCAAATAGATGTTCTCGCGGCCGGTGAGTTCTTCGTGAAAGCCAGTGCCCACTTCAAGAAGAGAGGCGATACGGCCCGACACGTGAACTTCACCGGAAGTGGGATAGGTGATTTTGGACAGCACTTTGAGGAGCGTGCTTTTTCCGGCGCCATTGCGCCCGATGATGCCCACGACTTCCCCGGCATCGACACGAAACGAAACATCGCGAAGGGCCCAAAGGATATTGGGAGAAGCCGAGCGTCGACGAAAAGGCGCGCTCAGCATGCTGATCAGCCGTTCACGCAACATAGTGTCGCGCTGAAGCGTGCCCAGGACAAACTTTTTAGAGACTTTTTCAACAGCAATGGCTTGGCTCATAGTCCAACCGAAGCGAAACGGCAATGCTCCCTTCTGAACTCAGACGATGTCCGCAAAGGATCTCTCCGTTCTGCGGAAGTAAATGGCACCAATGACCAGAAGAAACGACGTAACGACGACGGAGATGCCCACTAAACGCCAGTCCATGTGGCGCGAATTAAGTAGAGAAGAACGGAATCCCTCGAGAAACCCAGCCATCGGATTGAAGGCGAGGAAACGCTTCATTTTGGGGGACAGAAACGTTATGGGATAAATGATAGGAGTCACAAACAGCCAGATCTGAACAAGAAACGGCAAGGCATACTTGACGTCGCGATACCGCACGTTGAGGGCAGCCAGTATCATGCTGACGCTAAACGCCAGCAGGATCATGCCGCCAAGGAAAAATGGCACCAGGAAGAACGACCATCCAGGCTTCACACGGTAGTAAATCATCATAAGGGCGAGAAATGTCGCGCCCATTAGAAAATCCACGAGGCCGCTGAGTACAGTCGCGGCAGGCAACAATACGCGCGGAAAATAAACCTTAGTGATGAGTGAAGAATTGCTGACGAGACTGTTTCCGGCGAGGCTCAGAGTGCTGGAGAAGTAGGTCCAAGGAACTAACGCACAGAATGAAAACAGAGGATAGGGAATACCGTCGCTCGGAACACCCGCTAGCCGGCCAAAAAAGAGCGTGAAAATGACCATGGTAAGCAAGGGCTGAATAACTGCCCAAGAGGCGCCAAGCGCGGCCTGTTTGTAGCGAACCTTAACGTCGCGCCAAGCGAGAAAATAAAGCAACTCGCGATAGCGCCAAAAGTCTGTGAACCACTCCGAATTCATTCTTCAACCTCAGGTAATCCAAACGTCCATTTCATTGTAGTTTTAGGCTGACCTTTCTTGCGTAAAAAGCTTCAGCGAATCCTGTTGGAGAGTTCGCCTCTACTCCGCGCAGCCGCATCAGAGCCAAGAACGTGTCATTGGAAAACCATTGCTTCGATGCCTGCGTGCGGAAAGCCTGCTGAAGAAAGGCAGCCTTTTTGCGACACGTGGATGCTTCTAAGGGAGAAAACACATTGGGCGATCCCAAATCTCCGTCGTACTTGGGAATTTCATATTCCAGGATGAGGTGATCGCGGAAAGTGTTCCAGGTCAGTTCGTTGAGCAGGCGATGATCCTGGTGCAAGTCATGACGATAGTGGGTGAAGACCAAGTCAGGATTGATGCGCCTCTTCAAGCGTTCGAATTCCTCTTTGATTTTCATGCCCACATAAGGGAAAAAACCGTCGCGATAGGAACGAATGTTAATGTTTCTTGACTTCGTACCCTTCAAAAAAAGACCGGCGCTGCGGAGCGCCTCGCGGCGCCGTGGCGCGCTGGAGCTAAAAACGACCCAGTCAACACGGGTCGAGGGCTGAGATTCAATGAGGTGCAGAATAGTTCCTCCACAACCGATCTCGATGTCGTCGGAGTGCGCGCCAAGGCAAAGGATTTGAAGTGGCCGCTTGCCGAGATCTGTCAGGCGAATATTGATCATGGCAAACGGGTGATCCTAAGTCGCATCGGCCGCAGCATCGAGGATCGAAACCGCCGCCTCCTCGCGTGGTCGCGCATTTTTCCAGACTTCCCACGGGGCGTCACCATGAGCGTACATGTCGTCCAGTTGCTGCTTGTCCTTAAAAGTGTCCATGGATGCGTAAAAGCCATCGTGGCGGTACGCCACCAACTGCCTTTGTGTCATGAGGCGCTCAAACGGCTCATGGACGAGCTCCTCGCCATTACGCAGGTACTGGAAGATTTCTTTCTTGAAAACGAAATAACCGCAATTGATGCGAAGGGTAGTATCGCGTATGGACTTGACCTCGCTGACAAACCCGTCGGCGTCGGCGGAAACAACGTGATAGGTAAGATTCGGCTTGGCCGAAACGAAGGTGGCCACTTTATCGTGATGCCTGGAGAACTCAATAAGGCTTGGAAGGGGCATGTCCGTAAGTCCGTCAGCGTAATTTGCGAGAAAAACCTCCTCGCCCGCGAGGTAGCGCTCAACAGCCTTCAGGCGCTGACCGATATTTGAATGCGTTCCGGTCTCGGCGAAGGTGATGTTCCAGTCGTGGATGTCACTGTTGAACAACTGGAGGTCTTTGCCGCCGTTGGAGAGCGAAAAGTCGTTGGAGACACATTCGTCGTAGTGCAAAAAATATTGTTTAACGGCGTCCGCGCGGTATCCGAGGCACAAGATGAAGTCTTTGTGGCCATAGTGCGCGTAGTACTTCATGACATGCCATAGGACAGGCCGGTAGCCAATCGGAACCATAGGCTTGGGGACATTGTCAGCGTATTCACGCAACCGCATCCCGAGTCCGCCACAGAAGATGACCACTTTCATGGAAGCGTTCTCCTTGGGGTCCGTCCGGAGGACGAACCAGTTTCGAACCGTAAGATTACGAGTAAACCTTCACTTCCGGGATAGGCACAACGAACTTGCCTCCCCAATCCCGAATGAATGCATTCTGCTGCATGATTTCCTGTTTGAGATTCCACGGCAGAATCAGCAGATAATCCGGCCGTGTACGCTGGATCTGATCCGGCGGATAAATGGGGATGTGTGTTCCCGGCAAAAACTTGCCGTGCTTATGGGGATTGCGGTCGACGGTATAGTCGATGAAGTCAGTGCGGATGGAGCAATAGTTCAACAGGGTGTTGCCCTTGCCAGGCGCACCGTATCCGGCAATTTTCTTTCCACTGCGCTTGGCCTCGATAAGGAATTCGAGTAGTTTGCGCTTGGTTTCTTTTACTTGGTCGGCAAAACGGGAGTACGTTTCCATGTGTGCGTACCCCAGTTTTTCCTCTCGCGCGCGCAGCTCTTGGACGCGCGGTGTCACGGCGTGCGAGGAGTCGTCTACGTGCCGGGCGAAAATGCGCAGCGAGCCGCCGTGGGTGGTCAACTCCTCCACATCAAAGAGCGTGAGGCCATGCGCGGCAAAGATCTTTTCGGCTGTGAGAAAGGAGAAATAGGAGAAGTGTTCATGGTAAATGGTGTCGAACTGATTTTCTTCCATCAGGCGCTGCAGATGCGGGAATTCCATGGTGATTACGCCATGCCGTTTGAGCAGAATTTTCATTCCCGCAACAAAATCGTTCAGATCGGGGACCTGCGCGAGAACGTTGTTTCCGAGGACCAGATCGGCCTGCTTGCCGGATGCCGCGAGTTCCCGGGCGGTTTCGGTTCCAAAGAACTTCACCAACGTCTCGACGCCTTTCTTCACGGCCTCGGGGGCAACATTCGCGGCGGGCTCAATGCCCAAGACCGGGATGCTTTTCTGCACGAAGTATTGAAGTAGATAGCCGTCATTGCTGGCCACTTCGACAACGAGGCTGGAATTATCGAGAAAAAAGCGGTCCGTCATCTGATCTGTGTAGGACTTGGCGTGTGCAAGCCAAGAGTCCGAGTAAGAGGAGAAATAGGCGTAATCGCTGAAAATGTGCTCCGGACTCACGTACGCTTCGAGTTGCACCAGAAAACAGTTCGAGCAGACGTACACATGAAGCGGATAAAAAGGCTCCATCCGGTTCAGATGGGTCGAACTCAGATAGCTTTCACACAACGGTGACATACCGAGATCCACGAAGGTGTGCTGGAGCCTGGTCTTGCAGAACCGACACAGCGGCTGCACGGAATCCCGCATCATCTTGGCTACGGATTCCGAGTCGTTCACAAGTTGATCTACTGTAGGCATACGTTCGTCAAACCTTTCAAATGGCAGCTGCTGCTTGCAATTCGCCAGGACGTACCAGAGGTGGCTGCGTCTCGTATAACGAATAAAGCTCTTCCGGCACATGCGACAGGTCCGTGCCGCGCAGATAATCGTGCATGCACGTGCCGGTGCACTCGGAATCCACGTTGGGAGCGCCGCGTCGCGCAACAACATCGTCAATATGCACGGTTCGAAAATCGATGCTCAGCCGAGTGCGGCCGGAGGTGTTCGGCACGCTCGAATGCATTTGCGCGCCGGAAAAAAGCAGCAGGCCTCCCGGAGGCGCGATCACGCGGATCTGGGGGTCTAGCTCCATAGGTTCCTCGGGTCGAGGCTGCTTGCGGGTGTCCTCTTTCAGGAACTGCGCAGCGTTTTGGCGGCTGGTGCGGTTCCATTCGTCATAGTTGTAACCGGCGGAGCCGTTGCGTACCGGCTGATTCCAGTACCGGGGGTGAAAGGCCATGGCGTTTTCCGAAACGATGGGATAAATGGGCATCCACCAATTGATTTGGCACAAGGGAGCGGAATACCAGGTGTCGCGATGAGGATGGAACGCGTAAGCAATTCCGGTAGTGAGGTACTGATCGCTGGTTGAAGTACGCATGCGCGGCACGTCGAAATAGGTTTTGCTGAGGTCACATCCGGTTTCCCGCAGAATCCCCTGAAGACATTCCTTGGACTTGGGATGATGGATGAACTTGGGTTTGAGTTCGGCGAGTATTGCTGCATAGCGCTCGACGGGCAAATGAAACTGCGCCGTCTCCGGGTCCGCGCCGGCAAACGCCTCGGTGAGCATTTGGCGTGCAAACTCGACGAGGGCAAGGGAGCTGGGCGTGGGCGAATGGACGATGAGTTGGCCGCTATACAGCAGATCCCGCCTGTGTTCGTCACTGTTTGTGGTGTCAATGTAAATTGAGTTCATGATTTTGTCCTTTCTAACGACTCCGCGGGCTCAGGCGGCGCAAATTCGAGGCACTCGCGCAAGAGACCCTTCTGTTGCAAGGCTTCGGCGGCCGCGCGGATGGAATCAAACGACAGGTTCGAGCGTTCTGCGATATCTAATAGCGGATGGCTGCCGTCGGAAAGGTTCAGAACCCACAGCAGGGCCAATTCTCTGACGCCGGAGTCGGAATTACCGCCCGTCATCCCGTACAGGCCGCGCTTTCCGAGCTGGGGCTCACATTTGGGATTCAAATTCAAAAAGGTTCCGTTCCTCTCGAGGAGGGCGAGGATCTGAAGGCAAGCGTCAAATGACTCGGCGAGTTTCTCTGGATGGACAAAGCCCAGATTGTCGGCTGAAGTGTGATACTCAGGGAATGTGCCGTGAGGGCTGCGCGAAAGGCGTCCCACCGGCAAATTGATTCCCGGTGAACAGAATTGCCTTTCGTCGTAACCGTAGGGCGAAAAATCCAGGAGCTGATGCTCATAGGAACCGTGTTGAAGGACGTGGCTAGCGGCACGGTCAATCTCAGCATTGCCCTGACGGCTCTTCTTGTAATGCAGTTTTCCGCCATCGCCCAAGCCGGTGAGCACCAACCCGTGGCGAATGCGGGAAATCTTCTCTTCGTTCAACGCCAGCCAGGCGATGGCGCCGATGGTTCCGGGAATGAATAAGAACCGATAGGAATACCTGCGCGGCCGCGCGGACAAATGTTTCGCGAGGAATGTGGAGATGGCCATGCCGGAAAGATTGTCGTTGCACATGGACGGATGGCAACAGTGTGTCGAGACAAGGATTTCATCGGGCAGATCGCCGGGAAGAAAGCATTCTCCGTAGGTCAAATGGCCAGGCTGCAAGGTGGACTCGATGACGACTTCATATTCGTCGTCGGATAGGAGCTCGAGCTGGCGCTGGCTCACACAAAAGCCCCAGCTCTCTTTGTAGTAAGAGGTTCGGTAGGGAATCCAGTCGGGGCGGTCAGCCAAGCCGAACAGATGAGCCTTCAATTCCGCAAGCTGCATTTTCTGCCTGACGGGGACACTGTAGTTGACAACATGAAGATTCGAGCTTTGGAAATCGATGACGCGTTCGCCGCGGGAATTCTTCACGTAGGCATCGCGAATATTCCATTCTTTGGGAACAGTCCAGTCAAAGACTTGCGTGCCGGTGGGCACTTCGCGGAGCGTCAGCGGAACGAGCTTTCCGACGGTACGCAGGGTCTCACGCAAGCCTTCGCCGGTGATGCTGCGGCAAATGGGATAGAGATCAGCGATCAAGCGGTGCAATTCACCACCGATACCGGTGCGAGCCGCCGCGGATTGGATAGCCGACGAATTCATTGGCTTAAGCCACTCTCCGGGAGCAAGAAGTCCGGATAGTTGCGATCACGCTCGAGGATGGTCCGCTCCGCTGGCGGCCATTCGATGCCAAAAGAAGGATCGTCCCAGCGCACGCCGCGGGCACATTCCGGAGCGTACGGTTGCGACATCTGATAGAAAACCTCAGTGTCGTCGAGAAGAGTTTGAAAACCGTGCGCAAATCCTTCCGGTATGTACAACAGCTTTCCGGTTGCGGCGCAAAGCTCGACGGCAAAGTGCTGACGAAAAGTCGCGGAAGACTCACGCAGATCGATAATGACATCAAAGATCGCTCCGGAAGTGCAGCGGACCAGTTTGGCCTCCGCGAACGGCGGCGCCTGGTAATGCATGCCGCGCAGAGTCCCCTGCCGTTTATTGAACGAGACATTACACTGCGCAATTTCCGGATTCAGGCCGTGAGCAGAAAATTCCTCGCGACAAAACGTTCGAGCGAAGAAGCCGCGGTCGTCTTCCCGCTTTTCCAGTTCAATCACGAAAGCGCCGACCAATTTAGTCTCCCGAAAAATCACGAAAGCACCTGGATCCAAGTGACGACGTCAATTGGCGGTCTCCTGGAACACGCTTGCGACCTCAGCCGGCTGCCAGCGCAGAGTGGAGTCCAGACGCCGCGAGGCCAGCAAGCCCTGAAGGTGATCAATGCGCTTGTAGCGTGCTCCCTCAAAATCCTCGAGGCGCAAATCAACCTTCTGGTAAGCCTCGTAGAGTTGACGGGCACCTTTACGCGCATCCCACTGGGGCTGGAAGTTGCGCAGGGTACGGGAGATCCGACTGAAGTCGGCTCGGTAGCACCGCTTATCGGGCCCGGCATCCGTGGCGTACTCAATTTTGCAGCCTGGCACGGTTTCCCTGACAATTTCAGCGAGATCGCGCACTTGATAATTTTCTTCACTACGGCCGACGTTGAATGCCTGGTTATGCACTGCTTCACGAGGCGCTTCTATGACAGCGAGAAATGCTCGAGAAATATCTTCGATATGAACGATCGGACGCCACGGCGTACCATCACTCTTGATGTAAACCCGCCCAGTCGTGAAGGCCCAAGCGACCAAGTTGTTGAGAACAAGATCGAACCGCAGGCGTGGGGATACTCCGTACGCAGTGGCGTTGCGAAGAAAGGTGGGACTAAATCGAGAGTCGGCGAGTTTGGCGACATCGCGTTCGACCAAGACCTTGGATGTGCCATAGGGAGTGACAGGGTTGAACTCGGCGGTTTCGTCAAGGATCTTGTCACCAGCGGCGCCATAGGTGCTGCAGGAGGAGGAGAACACAAAGCGCTCTACGCCTACTTGCTTGGCGCATTGCGCCAGATGAACCGAGGCCAAATGATTAATGTCGTAGGTCAGCTGCGGGTTGAGATTCCCGAGGGGATCGTTGGAGAGTCCGGCAAGGTGAAGTACGGCATCGAAACCCTCCAGGTCGGCAGGCGTAACGTCCCGGATGTCTTTGCGAATGGAGGGGAACTGCGTAGGGGGCTCGCCGAAAGTGCATTGTTCGAACAGGCCGCTGTCTAAACCGACGACTTCATGGCCCGCTTCAGCTAGAAGCGGAGCCATAACCGCTCCGATGTACCCTAGGTGACCTGTAAGCAACACACGCATGGTCCACACTCTCCGACGAAGGAAATGACAAACTTTGGCGCAAGTTTCTGCCTTGGGAGAAGCAAACAGGGGGCCACTCGAAAGAGGGAATAAGGTAGGCGATAGAATCTAAAATACAGACAATAAAGCACTTATTTGAGGAATGTCCAGGAATTGCCAAGGAATTGTCCCGACGATTTCCCTTCCAAGGCATTGTTTTTCACGTTCCACGGGAACTCAGGAGGCGCCGGGGACCCAGGATCCCACGTCGAAGGCCCATGCCAGACTAGCTGTCACCCCCCTGATTCTTCCTTCGGATTTAACCTCTTTATTTTCAGCATATTAGTCAGTGAGTGTAATAGATTCGTTCCTGGGACTCGCCTTTCTTTGAACTCCTGGGTTACTCTCATCAAGTGCTGGAAGAATCGAAAGGTTTCTGTCTGGATCCGGTTGTGGTCGGGTTGTGGGAGTCGCCGGTTAGCAGGCGCTGTTCAGTAAGACAAGCTGCGCGGAAAGAGCAGAAGAGCGAAGATGCAAGACCGAGACGATAGGGCTGCTCCCAAGTTGCGAATCGGAATCATGGTGAATTCCCTAACCGTTACGCGTTGGGTCGCCAAGATTGTCGCGGATATTCAGGAATCGTCGTTTGCGGAAGTCGTGCTGGTTGTCCGAAATTCCTCGCCGCAGGCAGCCCCGAAGAAACCTTGGCGGCAGCGGCTGAAAACCTACTGGACACACAGTTTATTTGAACGCTATCGGCGCTGGGACCGCCAACGCCATCGGGCAGAGCTTGATCCGTTTGAAGAGGCTGATCTGACTGGGCTGTTGAAAAACGTATCCATACTTTCTGTCCAGCCAATCGCAAAAGGATTCGTGGACCGTTTTGCCCCGGAGGACATTGCACAAATTCGCGAGGCGAACCTCGACGTCCTGTTTCGTTTCGGCTTCCGAATTATTCGCGGAGAAATCCTGTCGGGCGCAAAACATGGAGTGTGGTCCTTTCATCATGCGGACAATCGAGAATACCGTGGAGCACCCCCGGGCTTTTGGGAGATGTACGAGGGCAATCCCGTCACAGGCAGCATTTTGCAGGTATTGACTGAATCGCTGGATGGTGGGCGCGTGATTTATCGTTCGCACTCGGCGACAGATTTCAGATCGCTCTATCTGACGCTCAACCCCTTGTATTGGAAAACCTCCGAATTCGCAATTCGCCGATTGCGCGACCTTTACAGGCATGGCTGGGGCTATATCCAGTCGCTTGAAGTATTCAACGAGGCGGATAACTACAAGAAAGGAATCTATCGCACTCCGCCGACACCGGTCATGTTGGGATTCCTGGCGCGACTGGCCCTTCGGAAGATCTATGGCCGATGCCGTTCGCTGCTTTTCGGGGAACGCACGCAGTGGTTCATTGCTTTTCGGACAAGAACCGATAAGCGGAGTGCACTCACGGACCGAACTGGATTCTGCGTGGTTCCTATGCTTCGCGACCGATTTTACGCGGATCCGTTCCTTCTGAAACGAGACGGTAAGACTTACCTTTTCTTTGAGGATTTCGAGTTTCAAAAAGACCGGGCGGCGATCTCGTACTTGGAGATCGATAACCAAGGACGGCTGAGCGCACCACAGAGAGTTCTCGACAATGGGTATCACATGTCTTACCCATATCTTTTCGAAAAACAGGGAACTGTCTACATGATCCCGGAGACCAGGGCCAGAAAGACGATCGAACTTTACCGTGCAACGGAGTTTCCGCGAAACTGGGAACTTGTAAAAATCATAGCCCATGATGTCCTTGCCGTGGACTCCACGGTATTCGAACACTCAGGAAAGTTTTGGCTTTTTGCAAACATTGCTGTCCCCGGCGGATCCACCTTCGACGAACTTCACTTGTTCTATTCGGATTCTCTGGAAGGTGAATGGACACCTCATCCGAAAAACCCAATCGTCTCGGACGTGCGGCGTGCCCGGCCGGCCGGTGCCCTATTCTTCGAAGGTGGAAAACTCCTTCGTCCGGGCCAGGACTGCAGCCTCCGATACGGATATGCGCTGACGTTTAACGAAGTCGAGGTACTTTCAGAAAGCGATTACCAGGAGAAACCCTACAACCGCATAGAACCCGATTGGTGTCCCGGAAGCATATGCACGCACACCTACAATCGCACGGAAGAATTTGAAGTGTTGGATGGGATGAAGCTGAACCGCTACCTGCGACTCCTGATGGACTAAATGCCGAAAGGTAGATGAATCCGTTGTGCTCCCCGCTAATTTAGCCAGTCAGGACCTCATTTTTTAGTACACCTGCGAAAGCCGAGAAGGCCTCGTGCGGAGCGCGATTTTGGATTCCGGGGTGAGGTTGGTCCTGATTATACTCCTCGATCTGAGATCAAGATCGATCCGGAAACAAGCAAGCAGCTCAGCTAGCGCTCCGAACGCGTGTTGCCCCCACTCAATCGCATGGCAGCTCGTCTCAGTGGCCTTGCCAGGGGACCAGGGCACTGCGCGATGAAGCTCTTCAGTTGAAGTCGCCACGAGACTGACGAGCGTGGAACCTCTGCCATCACTTGCCGGACGGTCTCAAAGTTGCCGTTTTCAAACGCTAAAGCGGCTGCAATGGTTCTCCGACGGATGACCTCGTCCTCGATCAGTCGGGCATGTTCTTTCGCCGCGGGATGATGTTCCCGCACATAGCGAAGAATCTCCACTTCCGCCATGATTTGCCTCAAAGCATTTCCTGAGATATTACCCACGTGTTTTCGAATGCCGACGAGCGGTTGGGATACGACACCGACAGGTGGCCGCACGACACATCTCAGAGTGAACTCCAGATCTTCCGAAAGGAGGCGTCCAAGAGCTTCATCCCAACCGCCGACACGATCGATGAGTGCCCGCTTAATCAAGACTGTGGATGGGAATATGGGCTGATGGCACAAGAGCCGGTCGAACATCGAAACAGTCACGGCGAACGATCCATTCCCAAGCTCGCGCCGTGGTATATCCCAATAGCCCGGCGGAGAGGTATCGAATTTCGTCTCGACCGACCATGCCCCATCTGTCACCGTCTTGAAATTGGTAAAGCAATATTGAAGATCCGGCATTTTTTCGCAGATATGAACCTGCGCAGCCAGCTTTTCCGGATGCCACAGATCATCACTATCACAGAAAGCGATCCACTCCGATCCAGATGCCTCGACGCCGACATTTCGTGCCCGCGTGGGACCAGAATTCTCAATTCGCAAGTATTTCACTGTGTTCGCAAACTGCTGGACCACAGCCTGTGTCTGATCGGTTGACCCGTCATCGACCACGATCACTTCTGCTGGGCGGTAGGACTGATTTAGAATGGATTCGAGCGACTGCGCGATTAAATCGGCGCGGTTGAATGTCGGGACAATTACGCTAACTTTGAGAGCCATTAGCTCCTACCGCAGACCCTCGAAGGTGCTTTCCAACGGCCCTGGATCGAAAACTTCGCAACAAATCGTGCACTGCGTCCTTGAGAACGCATGCTTGCCGTCATAGTGGACCGCTCAACTGCGACTAGGTCTTGCCGATGATGACTTCAATTCGATGAATGATCGGGTGGAGTAACCGATAAAGGCTTAGGTCATACCGCATGCTCTCACGCACGCAGCGAAACGCTTCACGGAAATCGCGCGCTTCGTAAAAATAGCGATGAGCAAGACGCCACATATTTCTTGCGTAGATCGAAGCGATCTCAGTTTTGCCTGAATCGGCCAACTTTTTGTGATGCTTACGCAACACCTTCTCAGTACAAGTGAGGATTCTCCTTAGGTTTCCCGTCATTAGACTGCCCTCTGTCCGAGCATAGATGTAAAGAGGCTCATTTATGTAGGTAAAGGGCCTCCCCCCCTCAATCATGCGAATGTTGATGTCCCAATCCTCGCGAACCGCTAAATCCTCATCGTACATTCCACTCGCAAGGAATACGGATCTCAGATAGAAAGGGCTTCGCGTGACAAAGTCCTTCTCAAGGATTCCCAATAGCAAGCTGCTTGAGGGAAATTGGGAGCACTTGAGGATTCTATCGTCTCCAATTGTTTTCACGATGTCGACTACACACCAGACTGCACCTGTTGCCCTGAATTGATGAACCATTGTTTCCAGTGCTGTCCGGTCGAGACTGTCGTCCGAATCCAGGAATGCGAGATACTCACCTTTGGCTTGCCGTGCCGCGAGATTCTTGGTGTGCGAGGTGCCCCGGTTTTCGTGAAACAGATAGCGCACCCTGGGATCACTGCGGTAGCGTGAAACAACCAAGGCCGTACTATCTGTCGAGCCGTCATCCGATACAATGATTTCAAAATCCTGTAACGTTTGTGAGAGGACTGAGTCGATCGTAGCGCCAATAGTCGCCGCGGCGTTGAAAGCCGGGATAATTACACTCACCAAACTCATCCTCGCTCCTTTGTACCAGGCCGCGCAGAACTAAGGCGTAAACTGCCGGATGCAAGCCTCATTAAACCATTCCAGAGAACCAGTTGTAGGTGAGCAACTCATATGCCATCTGCAATCTTTCGAGGATACCTGTGATCGAGTCCATTAGACTCCTCAAAACGATAAGCGCTCCGTTCGGAGACTCTTAGGAGCCCGTTTGTCAGCCTCCCAAAACCTGGAACAATGGCCCTAACCGCCTGTATTCAAACATGTTAGTCGAAATCCTGGGCTTGGCCTATCGCGACATCCGATGGGGAACGCCGAGGTCGTTGGAGAAGACAGAATTAGGTGGGCGGCGAAGAGCAATGGCAAAAGAATGCCGCGTAGTGCGAAAAGACTTTCCGGCGGGCTGACGAACGTGCGTCCATAATCTGTATCTTATTGAAAATAAGTAGCTTAGAAAATCAACAAAGGCAGGACACTTGCCTACAAAGCACTAGCACTTGGTGTCCTCTGTCCGACCCAAGTCTTGTTCTCGCAGGCGGTTCGATGGTGAGGCCCAGAGCCCTCCCTTCTGACTGAAACAAGATGGGACCTGATGAATTCCATGTTGAGCAAAGACAAAAAGAAGGGGGCATGCTGCGGGGCAGTCTTGCCACCGACGCACATAATGAGTGTCGACGTCGAAGACTATTTCATGGTGGAGGCATTTGCCTCTTCGGTCTCGCAGGATAGTTGGGAGAGCCGGCCTTCGCGGGTTGTGAGGAGCACGGGGCGCATTCTTGATCTATTTGATAAGTACGACGTTAAGGGTACGTTCTTCTTTGTAGGATGGGTGGCGAAGCAGTTTCCAGAATTAGTTCGGGAAGTACACTCGCGCGGCCACGAACTCGCGTGCCACAGCTACTGGCATCGAACAGTTTATTCATTGACGCCAGACGAATTTCGTGAAGATACGCGAGCAGCGGTTCGAGCCATTGAGGATGCCGCCGGCGTCAAGGTCTTTGGCTATCGCGCGCCGAGCTGGTCTATCACCAAGGATTGTTTATGGGCCCTGGACGTCCTCGCTGAAGAAGGGTTTACCTACGATTCCAGCATCTATCCGATTCACCATGACCTGTACGGTGTTCCAGGCGCCGAGCGGTTCCCATACAAACTGAATTGTAAAAGCGGAAACAGCCTAAAGGAATATCCGCCGGCAACAGTTCGAGTGCTTGGCCAAAATCTTCCGGCAGCTGGCGGCGGTTACTTGCGCATTTTGCCGCTCACCTACACACATTGGGTGTTCCGAAAGTTCGAAATGCAATACCACGAGCGCGTGATTGTCTACCTGCATCCGTGGGAGCTTGATCCGGAGCAACCCCGAATCCCCGCGGGGCTAAAATCTAGATTCAGGCACTACACAAACCTGGGGAGCATGGAGAACCGGCTCGAAAGTCTACTGGCTAGATACGCGTTCGGATCTTTCGACCGACTTTTTGCGGAGGGCAGTGCAGATTTTTGTGCTTCTGTGCCCACCCCAAGAGAGGTCCTGTATTCGTGATGGCCGCTATCGAACTTGGCCGTGCTTCGAATAAATTGCAGCGAAACTGCCGGACCTCACCGTACTTGGCCTACCACGAAATTACGGAGGCGGAGTCAGAATATCTTTACGGAATTTCGAAACGTCAGTTTATGGAGCATCTTCGCTGGGTGCAACGACTTGCAACCGTGAACCGCTCGGGGTCAAACTTGCTTCACATCACCTTTGATGACGGACACGTTTCCCAATACGATCACGCGTTTCCAGTACTTCAAGAACTCTCAATGAACGCCACCTTCTTCGTAACTGCAGGCTGGACAGGGAAACGCCCCGGATACATGACCTGGAAACAACTTGCCGAACTGGCGCGGTGCGGGCATGAAGTCCAATCGCATGGGTGGTCTCACACTCTGCTGACACAGTGTTCGGCTAAGGAATTACAAATCGAGTTGTTGCGCTCAAAACGTGACTTGGAGGATCACCTCGGGGCTAAAGTGAACGCTATTTCTCTACCAGGCGGACGATGGAATAGGCGCGTTCTTGAAGCCTGTCGGGAATCGGGTTATGAGCAAGTGTTCACATCCGATCCTTGGATGGTATCCGAGGATGTGATGGGCTTGCAGATTGCCGGACGCTGGATGGTTACTCGTAATATGAACGCGCAGAGAATCCACTTCCTGCTGAGGGGAAAGGGAGCAGCGCTGTACCTCCTGCGTGCCAAACACCTTGCAAAGGAAACTGCGAAATTGATGCTTGGAGATAACGCCTACCGGTCACTGTGGAGGATGTGGGCTAACAAAAACAAAAGCCAGGAGCATGCGGGAATAACCTCCGATTCCGCCAAGAGGCCCCAAGCGTGAGGACATCAATCAGAGTTTTGCATCTGATCAGCAGCGGCGGTGGCTACGGTGCCGAAAACGTAATAATTCAACTGGCGCTCGCTCTGAAACGGCTGAATTGCGAAGTCGTAATAGGCGTATTTCAAAATAGACATCGCCCGAACACAGAAATTGCGGAGACCGCACGTCTTCAAGGACTGGAAGTCGCACTCTTCAAGTGCCGAGGAAAAGTTGATTTTGGCACGGTCAGGGCGATTCGCAATTTCATATCCGAACGCGAATTGGATGTTCTCCACACTCATGGGTACAAGGCTGACATTTATGGATATCGAGCAGCAAGGAGCACCCGCGCGGGTCTTGTCGCCACGGCACACAGTTGGCCCGGCAAATCGCCCATTCTTCGCCTGTATGCGTTGCTCGATCGGGTGATACTGAGATGGTTTGACCATATCTGTGTAGTATCCAGCAAAGTTGGGGATACCCTACGCCGGTTCCACGTGCCGAGTAAAAAAATCACGGTGGTGGAGAATGGAATTGATATCGGGCACTTTTCCGGAGGACGACCAGTCCTCAGAGAAGAACTCGGGCTGCGAGAGAATCCGCTGGTTGGATTCGTTGGACGGCTAGCTCCAGAGAAGGGGTTGCAATACCTGCTGCACGCGGCTGCGGGAATGCTGAATACTTTACCGGTGGCAAAGTTCATCCTGGCAGGAGAAGGACCAGAACGCTTGACACTGGAGAAACTTGCCCGGCAATTGGGCATCGAAAAGAGTGTCATATTCTTAGGCCGGCGATCTGATCTTGCGAGCATCTACGCCTCCTTTGATGTATTCGTTTTACCTTCACTGAGCGAAGGAATGCCGCTGGCCGTTCTGGAAGCGATGGCGGCGAAAAGGCCTGTGGTCGCGACTCGAGTTGGGGCGATCCCGACAATGGTGAAAGACCAACAGACGGGCCTGCTGGTGGATGCTGGAGACATTACTGGACTTCAATCGGCTATCTCTTTGTTGTTAGGTCGCCCTGATCTGTGCCGCAGCTTTGGGCAAAGTGGTCATGAGGTCGCAAAGGCCCTCTTCTCCTCGGATTCGATGGCGAAAAATTACTTGGGCATTTACCGCCACGTTGTTTCTCTGCCTTCCAATACAGCCACCCTGGCTCATACAGCCGCCGATCGAACCTGAGGATCTGTACAATGTCGTTAGATAGCATAAATGACAGAGTGGAAGCAGCGAAGGGAATACGCATCTCTGTGATCATCCCTGCGCTAAACGAGAAAGCCGTCATCGGGCGATGCCTCGAGGCCCTTTCACGCAATCGGCTTCCGAAGACTGATTTTGAAGTCATCGTCGTAGACAACGGTTCGACCGATGGAACAGTCGAAACCGTGCGTCAATTCGAAGCGCCCTACTGCTTGAAAATAATCAGCATAGAAGGAGTACGCATCTCTGCCTTACGCAACCGCGGAGCCGCAGAGGCCAGAGGTGAGATTCTGGCATTTTTGGACGCTGATTGCCTGGCACCCCCCGTGTGGCTTACGAATGCCTTGCGGTTATTTGAAGCTCGCCGTGAAGGGATCATCGGGGCGCACTACCAGATCCCCGACGATGCGACTTGGGTGGGCAGGGTTTGGTGCCAGGATAGATTGACTGAAAAAGTTGGAAATGTTTCCTACCTGCCGTCTGGAGATCTCTTGATTCACAAGGATCTATTTTTTCAAGTAGGAGGATTTGACGAATCACTTCAGACCAATGAAGATTTTGAGTTCTGCCAGCGCGTAATCGCTGCAGGCTTCACGGTGAAGTCTTATTCCGAGTTGCGGGTTGTACACCTTGGGACACCGCGCACTCTACTTGGCTTTTACAGAAAACAACGTTGGCACGGTACCCATGTCTTTGCCGTTTTTCTGCGCGACCCGAAAAAACGCAAAAATCTGCGTCCGGTGCTTTTCTCTGTTTACACTCTCGGATGTCTCACGGGGCTCCTCTCGGGAGCCGTCTGGGGAATTGTCAGAGCAAGGTGGGGGATCCCTTGCGTCTTTACGGCGATACTTGTTCTACCGCTTTTGGCAATTGCCGTTCGCAGGTCCGCAGCCCTCGGAAAATGGAGTGACGTGCTGCCACTCGCGGTCCTATATTTGGCCTTCGGAATGGCGCGAGCGAACTGCCTCTTGAAGTATAAGACCTGGACGTCAGCCTGAGACTGCCTTGTAAGGGCCGGTCGGCTGCGAATGTATCGGGCTCTGCGGTTGGAAGCGAAGAGGGACCCGAATATTGGCCTTGTTCGCGATCCCCGGCAGCTTTGCTTTCAGAAGCAGGCAGGGCAATTAATTGACTGTTACCGTAAGGCCGGTCGGAGGATTGGGCCTCTGGGCCGACGTAGCCGCAGAAAATTCATACGCCCCAATCGAAGGGGGATTGGGCCTCGGCCCGCCGTTTGCATCCCAGGAAGACTGATGCGTGCTTGTTCCTGCGCCAATCGCCGGACTGGTAGACTGTAGAGTGAAGTCCGAGCCAAGGAGGGCGAGCAGTGGGTTAGCTGTGATGTTTCCCGTTGTCTGAGAAGGAGTGCCAGAAACGCCAAACCAGATGTTGTTTGAGCCGGAAAGCAAAGAAGGATTCGCAGTGGGGTTGAGGTAAAATTCCCCGCTGAGTTGATAAACGATGTTGTTCCACATGGCCATCGGGGGAGCGCTGAAATCAACAGCCCCAGAGTCATTCGTCCTACGACCCCCACAGTCGTAGAGGGTGTTGTTATAGACGAGCGCGGTTCCGGTCCCACCCCCACCAGCGATTATACAAGAATAGTGAGATGACCCATTAACAGGATCAGGGCCAGTACCAACGTGATAAATTACGTTATTATAGGCTTCTACGGTGCCCTGGGATGGGTCTACGGTTGAGAAATTCAGACCATCGCAGATGGAGTTGTGAATCCAATTGTCGTGAACGTGCAAATCGAACTGATTCGCCCCACCAGTTGAATAGAACTGAATCGCCCGACAGCCGCCAGAAGTTGTGCTTCCTGTGGGGTTATTGTTGCTCTCATTCCAAGCCGCCCAGATGTGATTCGAGTTCGTTGTAAAGTACACGCCATGATAATACTTGTCGATAATCCCGACCTGGTCTCCGACATTGTGGACGTAGTTGCCATAGAAACGATATTGTGTCGTGGTGTCGGTGTGCATACAGGCAGATTGGCCGCCTCCGGTTGGACAATTGAAGTCATTGTTGATGACGCGCCATCCAGTCACGTTAAGAAGGTCCATGCCGGTCTGCCCAGCAATGTTGAATCCGGCAACTGTCCAGTAATCTTTCACGCCACCTACGGCCGGAGTCCTCATACCATAGGTCGACGATGTAGCTCCGATGGTAGCCGTTGCGCCGGGATAGACAACAAGAGCACACGGATTCGCTGAAGTGCAGGTGTTCCCGGTGACCGCAAGAGCCGCATTGTAATTGTCCACGGCAGTCTGGCTCACACCATTCTCGACATAAGCAATATCGCCTGGAGAAAGGGAGCCCCTTGCTTTCGGGATCGTGGCCCAACAGCTAGATGGAAAATTGCCGTTGTTTGAATCACTGCCAGAAGTTGAGACACATCTGATGTTTCCGGAACGAACGGTGAACTGGCAGCCGTCTAAGGTATCTTCGCAGCTGGATACACCTAGGCTCGTCGTCACCACGACTGTACCCGATTTGGCATTTGGGCCAATTGCCACGCTTATCGTCTCCAGCTTGGCCGCAGCCGTCGCCGCTTTGCTCTTTCCGCCCCATTTCAAGTAAGCGGCAACCGCACCGCCGCCTACGGTGACTGTTGAGGTGCCCTGCGTCACGCCAAAGTTTCTCCCGTAAATGGTCAAGATAGTCCCATTGTTGTTCTCGCCGCCGGTACTGGGCCCACTGGTGAGGTCAGTGAAGAAAATCCTCGGCGGGGCAGTTTGGCCAGAAACCCCGACGCCAAAAACTAACAAAGCGAAAGCAAAAATGAGCGGTCGACGAATCATATCCCTAAGCATCTAGAAACTCCTTGTCGGAGAAATTGAATTCGATCTTCATTTTCCTCTGATTCGCTTTGGATGGTGTCTCTAGCTGCCGCCCATAAATTCTTCCGCTTCTACTTAGACTCCACCTCAATCCACTTCCATCCTAGCAATGTACTGGTACGCGGGCTACTGACAGGGTGGACAAATTTGGTACAGGGTGCAACCTGTACCAGGGATTGGCAGCGGTCTCAGTACCAAGGAAGGTGTTCTGAAGAATAGCCTAAGCTAAAGACTCTGTTCGCGTTGCCCGCTTGGCACCCCAGTCAGGCAGTGCGGAGTATCTGCTAGCACCCTAAAATGATGGTGGAGGGACCTTGCTCTCTTGGTCTCGCTTCTTCGATCCCGTCCGATAGGCACGCCAAAATGCCGTGTATTGAAATACGATCTGGGAAAAGCTGCCCGAGGGGCCAGTGAGAGAACCTTCCCAGATATTGACGCGGGGAATTAGCCAAGGGTCGGTTTCTTTTTCCCAAATCCCAGGAGTGTTTATGAAGGCTTGTCCATGTCCTTGCTGCACCACTAAGTTTCGGACATCCGCGGACCACGATCCGTTAGGATAAGCAAACATTCTGCAATCATGGTCCAGATTAGATTCTATTGCCAGCTTAGCGTCAGAGATTTCTCGGAGTACTTGATCCGGGGAAAGGCGGGTCAGAATTTCGTGATGCTGCGTATGGGAACCGATCTGCCCACTTGTTCGTTCAATAGCCCATGACTCCTCCCAAGTCATGGTTCGTTCGAGCCTGTCGCCCTCAGAGCTCACACAATTTTCTCTTGCAAGCGTCGAAAGCTGCTGAACGAGAGTGTTCCTTTTTGCAGGCGGTATGTCCTTAAGGGACGCGATGAGCCGGTCCAAAGAGTTCCCTGTGTCTTCGAACGGTGAAAAAGCCCTCCCTGATAACGATGCGCTGCAAATAGAGGAAAACTTGAGACTCTCGGCTCTGGATCGTGCAGCAGCTCGCCATGCGCGGGAAACACGCTCCGGCCAGAATGGAGTTGCCTTGTCCATGAGCCCAGGACAAATGAAAACTGTTATGGGGATGTCATATTTCTTCGCGAGGGGATGAGCAATTTCCGCCGTGTCCTTCCAACCATCATCAAAAGTAACTGCTAGGAAAGGCCGCGAACTTCTTCTCTGCCAATCGGGCGATTCCCCAAATAGAGCCAGAATTTCGTAATTCTTGCGCAGAAAAGCCAGGAACTGTTCGAAGGTTTGACGGCGAACGACCAAGCTGGCAGGCGAGTCCGTGTTTTTGAAGTCGAGATCTTCTAACACTCGATGTAGAGTGAGGACGATCACGCCTCGGGAACTGGCAATTTTACGCTGAACCCAACCCAAAAGCCCCGTAAAATGCAAAAAGTAGATCCATGCCCAACTCAGGAGGCGCCGGGTGTTCTTCCGCTTGTCTCCTACGACCTTCAACTCGCCCTCATCTCGTTTGCGGGGTTCACTTTCCGTCTTTGAAAAGGCTAAATGGCACGCAGGCCGCGCCGGTGGAACTCGCGGATTTCAGCCGCCGTAGGAAAGGTGAAATAGCTGCCTTTCGATTGATCCAAAGCCGCGGGTGTGGCTGTTCCCTCGCGAATCTGTCTCACAACCTTAGCCATGCAGTGTGCCCCGTGACGTTTAGATCGCTGAATGAGCCGGTCGAGCGTTTCCCCAGGCTCAATAGTCTGTTCATCCTGGAAGAGTGCATCGCCTTCATCAGTCTTTGCGACCATGTAATGGATGGTAAGTCCGACGGTTTTCTCGCAATGAAACATCTGCCAAAACGTCGGCATCATGCCCTTGTATCTGGGAAGCGGAGCATGATGAATGTTGATTGCGCCCTTCGGAGCATTCGTCAGGAGCGGTTCCTTGAGAATGTACGGACACGCAACTGAAATCAGTAGATCTGGAGCTCGCCGGCGCACCGACTCTACGAATTCCGGTTCATTGGGGTTTCCTACCTGTGAGTGCGGGATACCATAGGCGCGGCAGAGTTGAGCCAGTGTCGAAAAACGTGATGCACTGGCCTTTTTCGGAAGTTTCCCAATTACCTTTGCGAACGCGAGCCGGGTTATGAGGCGCGCCATCCCCAAGATTCCATACAATTGCATCAATTCCTTAATCATCTGCCTGCGGTAGCGCTTCCCCATCGTTGGCGAAGCGGCGATATGAACGATGTCGAATTCGGACGCATAGTTTCGAACAAATTCGTCGAAAAACGGCAGAACATATAGCGGATCATCCTGGGTAAGAAACTCGATTCGCATGATTGGTCAGGTCCGGACCGTCTCCCAGACAACATATTTCTTGCCGCGCAATACTTCAATGACACTGCAGAAAGCAGCTGCGTTCAATGTACAAAAATAAAGCGGGATGCCCAGAGGCTTCCACAAACGCTGAATCGGAACAAGAAGCGACAACACTGTGATCACATAGAAGATTACCTGCCCAAGGAGGATCAGTCGGTAGAATGGCTGCCCCCACAAGAAAAGATTGCTGGTCAGAAGCATGAAGAGAAAAAATGGGACAAGCCAACGAAGGACTTTGTGCGACCACAGCTGGAAGGACACCCATCCAGACTTCCAGGGTATCAGTAACTCGGGCAGGCTCAGCAAACCCCAGATACCGCGTGTTACCACGCGCACGCGCATCGAGAATTCTTCTGAGGTCGACTGCGTAGTTTCCTCGTAAGCCAACGCCCTCTCCTCGAACACCACACGATATCCCTGGCGGATTACGTGCAACGGCTGGACGAGATCGCTGATCACGTCCGGAGCCAAAGGCGTATAGGCTTCCCGGCGCACGGAATAGATGCAGCCACAGCAACCGCTTATCGTCCGGATCCGTGACTGCATAACCTTAGTGAAATTTTCATAATTCCAGAAGGCGATTGTTCCCAAACCCATGGGCGACCACCCCGCAGGATCAAAATATTGATAACGCCCGCTCACGGCACCCACTTTGGGGTCGGCATAGTTTGAAGCGAGATAGCGCAGTGCCTGAGGATGATAAATCGTCGTGGCATCCGAAAAAATCAACACGTCGCCGCGGGCTACCTTCACCCCTTCGTTCTGCGCGTTCGTCTTGCCTTTGCGGCCCGAAACTTGTAGCAACCGTACCCGGGGATCTCGAAAGGATTCCACGATGGCGTCTGTTTGATCCGTGGAGCCATCCGAGAGAACCAGAATCTCAATCAGGTCGGACGGGTAATCCAGGGCCAGAGTTTGCTCAATCTTCCTTCGGATGCCAGTTTGCTCGTTATAGGCAGCAATCAGAATGGACAGACGTGGTGTAAAGTCCGCTTTCGGACGTCGACGGGGGACGAACATTGCAATAGCAACCAGCAGGAAGGGATAGCCCGCGTAAACGTAAAAGAGCACCGCGAAGGAAACCCAGAACAAGATTTCGGCGAGGGGCATTGGACTACTTCCGATCCTCCGCAAGAAGACGATCGTAAGACTGCGTCAGCTGTTGGATCATGACTTCCGCCGTGAACTTCCTCTCGACAATCTCCCGACCTACCGCTCCCATTCGCGCTGCTTCCATCGGATTGCGTAAGAGCTTCAAGATTCTGTCGGCTGATGCATCAGCATCCTCATTTTCCACCAAATAACCGTTCCGGCCATCTTCGAGGGCTTCGGAGTTGCCTCCAACGCGGGTTGCGACACAAGGCAAGCCGCAAGCCATCGCCTCGATAAGTGCATTCGAGAATCCTTCACTGCGCGAAGGCAAGAAGAAAACGTCTGACATTTTTAGGAGCGGGAAGATATTCTCGGATTCACCGAGGAAGCGGACTTTTTCCTTAATCCCGAGAGCCGCAATCCGTTCCTCAATTTCCTGAAAGTGCAGGGGCTCCGAGTTTCGTCCTATGACGAGGAAGACTGCGTTCGGAAACTGACGCAACACCTTCGCCGCTGTTTCTACAAGGATGTCGATTCCTTTGACGCGTCGAATATTTCCCACCGTCGTAACAACTGGTGCTGTCGGTTCCAACCTGAGAGAAGCTCGAAGCTCTCCGACTCCATTCGCGCGCAAAATCTTGTCCAACTCCAATCCATTGTAGAGCGTCTGAACCTTTTGGGGAGCCAGATGGTCCTTGTTAATGCAAAATCGTCGAACCTCTTCAGAAACTGTGAGCACCAGATCGAAGCAAGGATTCACACAGCGATAGGCCACGTCATGCTTACGGGATCGCAGTATGCCCATATCTCGCCTGCTTGAAACGAGCACGGGCACACCGGTCATCTTGGATATGAGACCACCCCAGAGATCTGCCGTTTCAAAGAAAGTGTGCACGATCTTGACGTCTTCTGATCTGATGAAACTTCGCAGTTTCTTAGCTCTTTGTAAGGAGTTCCAATCTAGAGTCCGCTGCATTGGAAAGACATAGAAGGGACAGGGCATACTCTCGAAGATGCCCAGACTCGAATCGATCTTGAATGTAATCAGCGAGCACCGAAAACGCTCCTTGGGCAGCAAACGGATGGTGTTGAGAAGAACGCGCTCCGCTCCGCCCATTTCACACAATTGGTCAATCACGAAGAGGACATGTGTAGGGCCGTCTCTGCTGAGGGTGGATAGATGCAAGGGAACGCTCATGCGCGAGAACCCTCATGTGCCACGGAGGGTTCGACCTGGAATTCTTCTGATTCCATTGCCGGCGCCTCCTGTTCGTGACTCTCCTTCTCTTGACTCAGGACACGCAGCCCCCGAGCCGCGAGTCCGAGAAGAACCCACAAGAATCCGTTAACTTGCAGATAGGTCCACCGGTCGCCGAACAAATTCACGACGATCGCGCAGATCAACATGGCTAACAAACCGCAGCCGAGTGCACTCATGATCGGGTCCTTGGCCATGCGAAAAAGGCGCCACGACATTTTGCACGCCACTCCCAATAGCCATAGAAAAATTAAGAATCCAACAAAACCTGTCTCAATCAGAACTTTTACGTAATAGTTGTGAGTATCCGTGTACGGACCGACGCGGCCCATATACGCGTAAGTATTGAATCCCGTACCAAAAATTGGATCTTCATTGAACACCTGCCAAGCGTCCTCCCAAATGGTAACGCGCTCTCCGGCAGATGAATCCAATCCCTCACGTTCCTGGTAAGTCATCGTCACACGCTGTGTGACCGCATTGGGAACAAAACTCTGCCAGCTCACAAGGATGATAACCAGAAGGATTAAAATTTTTCGCTCCTTGACCAGCCCCAAAACAAAGAGTCCCATTAGGAATCCCGCGTACGCACCACGAGAGAAAGTCACCTCAAGGCAATAGATACTCGTTAGTGCGATCGCCAAGAGCCCCAATTTGAGCACGTGCCTCTTGGCAAAGACTGCAAGGCCAATTAAGAAAATGGCGAATTCGGCCTGGAAGGCTCCCATGCCATTTTCCCCTGCGTAGCCCAACGCGCCGGCATCACGAAGCTCGTAAGAAAAGTGGGAAAAATCTCGGCTTCCAACCGTGCTTAGGTAATTCCTGTTCACCATCAAGACAGAGACGCACATCAGTCCGATCACGATAGCCATTTGCCTTCTCGTGCGGATCGAAGCTGCGGCAACAAAAAAGAGAAAAAACATCTCGACGTAATTCTTCCAGTCCGAGAACCTACGGTCGTCGAAAGAAATGGGCAGCGGCCCGCCCAGATAGAAAGCACCCTGCCAGAGAGACAGATAGGTCAGAACAGATATGGCCAATAGGACCTTATTAAGCGGTGAGGAACCAAAGATCTGCCGCTCAGCACGATGTACGAATAGGCCGACCAAAACCCCCAGCAGCAAGATGTCAACAAGTTTCTCCCCCAGCGGATAGCTGTGAAGCCAATATCGAGCCGTCTGCAAAGGGAGCAGGGGAACCAAGTAATAGAGACCAATCTGTGGCTTCCAAGCGATTGACAGCACGAAGGCAATAATGGCTCCGATGTACATGACCAAGGGCGCGAAACCGGTGAGTCCTAGATGCATTTCATTCGTCTCTCTATCTGAATTCTTCCACTTATTCCAATTCAGTATCTGCCAAGCCGCCTACTTGCGAGTCTCGCTGACAATCAGCGTATTTCGATTTCACTCCTGGTAGAGTGTCGGCAACCCTTCGAAATAGATCTTGTCTCTCATCGTCATTATGTGACTGACTGAAAGATCGCCTGAATATACTCTGCCATTGGCGCGAGACGCATTGACAGACAATATCGCCCCGGGATACGCAATAGGCTCGACATTCTCCTCCCATGGCAGCTCGGACGCGGCTTTCTTGGTGATGAGGGATTTACTCGGTGTTCGCCAAGATTGCGGTTCGTTTTTCCCTGCTCCGGGCTTTGCAAATTTCCATGCTTACATCGTGAAGCTTTCGGGCCCGGTCTCGCCACTGAAACTCGCGCTGCACTCGGTCTCTTCCCGCATCTCCAAGTTGACGTCGTAGGTTGGTATCAATGAGTAGCCTTCGAAGCGTGGCAGTCAATTCATCTACTTGGCTGGCGTCAACTCGAAATCCTGTTTCCCCCTCGATAATGGCGTCTGCCGTTCCTCCCGAGCGCCCCCCAATCACTGGTTTCCCCGTTGCATTTGCTTCTAAGAACACCATACCGAATCCCTCCAGATCCCCGTTTGCTTCCTCACGATTCGGCATGGCAAAAACATCGCATAAGTTGTAGCAATCCGGGAGCGATTCTTCCTGAACGCGGCCAGCAAATCGAACGGAATCCATGATTCCCAATTCCGCAGCGAGTTTCTGGAGCTTTTGCTCCTCTGGCCCGCGTCCAACGATCAGATACACTGTATCCGGCAATTCCTGCCTGAGGCGGGCGATTGCACGCAGCACGAGATCGTGTCCTTTTCGCGAAATCAAGCGCGCCACCGTAAGCACGACTTTCTTGCCTTTCAGATTCCACTTGTCGATCAGCTCCTCGCGGACGGGCCTCGGCGAAAAACGCTCGAGATCCACTCCCGGAGTGATCTTGACTACGCGGGATTCTGGCACACCTATTCGGAGCAGGCTCTTTCTTGCGAACTCGGCGTTCGCCACGACCACATCTGCTCCCAGGTAGATTTTGTCGCGAACATGCGGCTGGTATTTGTACCGATCGGTAAGAGCGACTTCCTCTCCATGACAATAGGCAAGATACGGAAGGCACCTCATCCCCTTCAAAATCAGGGCGCTCACTCCCTGTGGGTACAAGTCGCCCGCGTGGAGAATCGTCGGGTTCTCTTTGTGAACGTGCCATGCAGCATGCAGGAACGCGCCAAGTCCTTTGGGTAATTCATGCATTCGCCAAGTGGAAAGCGGTTTAAGCCAGCGAACGATTCCGAAGGAATCGGATGACGCTCTTCGATCAAACTCTTCCCAGCCTGGAACCTTTTTCGTCGCGATTGTCACTCGCGTGTCCGCAAATTCCGCGAGGTGACGATAAAGGTTGTAGTAATACTCGCGAGAGCCTCCGGCATGAGGCAAGAACGAGTCCGTCAGCATCAGAACCTTCATACCGATATCAGGAGTGAAACCAGAATTGCTCAAGTGACGATTCTCCGAGCTGCGGCAACAAAACAATACTGCCGAACACTCCTTGAGTTGCTATTTGGACGGGCCAAATCTGGCCCAACTGTCAAAGAATTGGGTGAATCTTCCATAGGAGACCTGCTACAGCCCCGACCGCGAGAAGCGAGAAGCTCACAGCAAAAACAACGAACCGCAGATGCCTGCGACGTTCTATAGGAGATTGAATATGAGGAATAGCCGCTAGCATAGGAATAGGTTCTGGGTACGCAACACGAATCTCTCGCTCCGTTTTGACCCGAGGATCGAAGTGTTCTTTGACGATCACAAACGCAACAGAGCCAAAAAACGACATAAAGAACGAGGCTGCCATGAGCTTGCGACGGCTCGGTTTGAAGGGCTTTTCGGGAACACGAGCGGGATCCAGTACGATGAATCTTTCCCCTTTCTGCTGGGAATCGAGATCATTCGACATGTCCGCAGAATAGGTCTTGCTCAGCAAAGTATCATAGCGAGTCTTCGAAATATCGTAGTCGCGCGTAATATCTTTCAACTCCTGCTCGCGTCGTGGGATCGCCTCGACTTTAGCCTGATAATTCGCAATTTGCTCCCGGATTCGTTTTTGTTCTTCTTTCAAACGCTGCATTTCCCTCCCGATGACTTCGAGCCGTAGTTCCGTTGTTGTAGGCTTGGCCGAACGCGAAGTCGAAATCTCGGAGGGTTTGTCCGCCGGGAGCGCAACTAAGCTTTCGTTGACGTGATTCAGTCGCCTAACCAACTCCTTCACTTCAGGGAATTCATCGGTATAGCGTCGGTGAAGTTCGCTAAGCCTTGCTTCGAGTTGGTTCTTCTCCATCTCCAAACGCGCTCTCTCGGACACTGGTTGAGAATTGCCGCCCGGCATCGACACCGACTCCGGTAGCTGCGTGAGAAACAACCGTTCCTCATCGAGGCGGTTCAAATTACCCGCATTCGCCTGCAACTCTGCCTGCAAGCTCGATAGAGTATGGAGAATAGCTTCTTGTTGCTGCGGCAATTCCCCGAGATGAGACATCTTGTATTGACGCAGATTATTTTCCTGCTCTTCGAGTACCTTCTTCGCATCTCGCAATTGCAAATTCAAGAATTCCGTTGTTCCAACAGCATGTTGCTCCCGGCTCTTGAGATTCCATTCGATAAAGTCCGAAGCCAGCTGATTTGTCACCTCGGCAACGATCGTCGGATCCTTCCCCTGATATGTAATCGAGAAAATAGCCAAGCCGCCTCCAGACTGCTTAACTTCGATCGCGACGTCGCTTCTCATCTGCTCAATGACCGCCTCACGTGGGGACGTTCGGCGAAGTTGCGGGTAGAGGTCCCACTGGTCAATGACCTTCTGCAGGCGAGTCCCACTCAACACCTCCTGGCTGATGGTTTGCAACCGATCCAAGGGGCTTACGCGCACGAGTTCCGAAACGAATTGTTCCGGTACCCTTTGGGGGTCCACCTCGACCGTCGTCGTAGCCTTGTATTTGTTCGGCAAAAGTGCGATCGCGATGAACGCGCAGAGCGTCAATCCCACGGTCATCAAATAGACCCACCACTTGTGTCGCCGGACAACCTGCAAGTACTCCAACACTTGGGTTATCGGCAGTTCCGCAATTGAAGTATTCATGGGTCTTCTTCCAGTCGCTATGCGAGAGATTTACTTGACAATCCGGACGGGAAGCGGGTTCCATCCCAGCGTGATCACTGCCATATTCTGCCCTAGAATCGGCCCTCCGGAAACTTGCTCGAAGCGCCTATACGCTGTTCCGAGGGCAATAGTACGCGACAGCTTCCAAGAAAGATTAGCTCCGACGAAATAGGCTACATAGGCCCCCAGACCAGTTTGCATGCGAACGCTCCGCGCATAGCCTGAGTCCAAGTTAATGTCGAAAGCCTCCGAAAGTTTTCTTGCGTACGAAACCGCGGCAGTATCGCTCCATTTCGTATTAGCCAAATAGTTGGTCATGTAGGAGCGGCCGGCCGTCAGCCCCATTCGAGACCTTCGGCTCAAGAGATAAGACAGAGCAATATCGTAATTTCCGCCGGTTCCTTTGTTACATCGAGCAGCTTCAAACTCGGGGCCGCCCGCAACAGATAGATTGGCATTATGACCAAGTTGACGCGAAATTCCGAAGCTAAAGCCGTAGCCGTCACAACTTCCCAGGGATAATGCTTGGTGAAAGTAGTTGCCCCCGACATTGAAAGACGTGCGCGGCGATACCGCTGCAGAATAGGACACACGAGCGGAAGTCGAGCTGCTACTTGGACCACTTTCAAACGATGAAAAATAAGACTCCCCGGCGGAGAAACTCATCGCTTGGGAAGCGCTTCTCTGCCAGATGAGGCCAACATTATTCGCTGTTGTAAACACGTTGCCTCTATTGAACTGGAAAACGGCCGCATTGGGATCTACGACCGGAATCCCTTTATTGACGTCAAACGCCAACGGACTCAGCAATCGAGATGAATCCGTTCCGTAGGTGTTCGAGGTGCCCAACTGCAGCACCCAATTCGGTGCTATCGGCTGGCCAAAAGTAATGTTTCCGACATGAAACACTTGGCGACTCGATGGACCTGAGGTACTTTGCACGACGAAGGGCGCATATTGGACGCTAAACGAGGAGTGATTACTTGCATTAATGATAGCAACATGCGGACCCCAGAGGAATTGGCTGTTGTCCTGACCTGCGGAATTCTCTGCAAAATTGTGGACGTATGATTCCGATACTCCCATGCCATACATGAAAAATGTGCGCCGCCTCGGTTGCAAAGTCCCGAGATCCAAGTACCGCTGATCCGTTCCAAGGAGTGCGATATTGGGGGAATAGCTAGGTAGCACCAGTGCAGTCGGCTTGACATCCTGGGAATCCGTCGAAGGAACGGGCTTGTCGGGGTTTTCTTGTGCAAAAAGGACCGTGCCGGTGCCGCTCAGTGCGAAGAGGCAAAGCACAATTCGAATCCATAAACTGCAAAGGTTGCTATCTTTGTTCTGTCTCATGGCACCACCACCGTGTCACCAGGGTGCAGCAGTATGTTCTGCTCCGGTTTCTCGCCCTTGATGACATGCGAATAATTAAAAGGAATTCTCTGTTGTTTTCCATCCACCGTTCTCAATACGAAGATGCCCTTCTTGTTCGCGAATTGCCCCAGCCCGCCGGCGTTCGTGATCAACTGCAATATGGTGGTTGGAACTAGCAGTGGATACGCTCCCGGCTTGAGCACCTCACCGGTAATGAACGCCACTCTGCTTCGGATCTCCGTCACTGTCACGGTAACTTGGGGATTCGTTAGAATGGACTGCAACTTGTTGCCTAGCAAGGTCTGGGTCTGCATAGGAGTCAGCCCTCTAACGAGCACCTCTCCTATTAGTGGAAGTGAAATCTTCCCGTCCGGTCGCACGACGACTCTCTGTGATATTTCGGGTTCTTTCCAAACATTGATGTTCAGGACATCGGATTCACCGATGACGAAGTCGCTCGGTGTCGCGATCTCTTCAGGAGCTGTTTGAGATCCCTTCGAATCGACGCTTTTCCCCTGAACAGGGGGCTCCTTCTGGTTCGCCTGGGCTTCCGTTCCGGCATTTTGACCGAAGCCGACTTGCACGCATCCAAGAACGGTTACCAACAAAGTCCCGGCCACGCAGCTTTTAGCTTTCTCAATCATGCTTCTCCGATCCCTTCATCCAGGTTCCTTTGAGGTTCTGCAGGTGTGATTTGAGCACGTGGCCTGCCATGTGAGGTACGGGAGCACTAATTAAGTTCTTTATTTTCAACGAGTCGGCAGGCGACTCGGGGTTTGGTCCACAGGTAAAGAAGAAAATTGTTTCCCAGCGCAGGCTAGCATATTCCCCTCTCAAAAAGCAGGTAGGTAGCAGGATATTCCGGAGGGAATCAGAAGTAGATGTTATTGCGCGCCCCGTCCAAGAAGCACAACCTTGGCGGTTTCAAACAGAATTGCACAATCAACGAGCAGCGACATGTTTTTCAAGTAAAACAAGTCAAATTCGAGTTTCCCTTTGGCATCATCGAGGCTGGCTCCGTAGCGAAACCTCACCTGCGCCCATCCCGTTAGACCAGGCCGGATCGAGTGCCGAAGGTTGTAGAAGGGGATCTCCTTCTCAAGTTGGTCACAGAAGTAAGGCCGTTCTGGACGCGGTCCCACGAGGCTCATCTCACCGCGAAGCACGTTGAATAGCTGCGGGATTTCATCCAGGCGAATTTTCCGAAGGATTCGACCGATCCGTGTGATTCGGCTGTCACTCTGTTCCGCCCAGCGTGGCCCATCCTTCTCTGCGTCTTGAACCATGGACCTGAATTTGAGCAGTTCAAATTCGCGACCTTTGTGCCCAGCGCGCGTTTGGCGGAAGAAGATCGGACAGCCACTGTCCAAATAGATCGCCAATGCAATCAACGGTATCAGAGGCGAGACGATAATGAGGATGGTCGACGAAACGAGGATATCCATGGATCTTTTTGCAGCCAGCAAGAGCCGCGATTTTTTAAATCCATCAGACAGGATTAGCCAACTGGGGGAAAGTCGCTCGAGCAGAATGCGGCCGTGAAGTCGCTCGAAACAACTGTGTACATCTTCTATTCGTACCCCGCCGAATTTGACATTGAGTAGCTGTTTAATCGGCGTGCTGCCCCTTCGTTCCTTCAACGACAGTATGATCCGATCGACTCTTTCCTGCGCTACAATCTGCTCCACGTTCGCGAAGTCACCGATGATTTTAGGATTGACGAGAGACCGCCCAATGTCTTGGCCATTCTCGTCGAGGAATCCAACAACCCTCAAGTTATATTCCGGGTGGGCGAGGATATGCCGCACCAGCAATATGCCTGATTCTCCCGTCCCCATGATCAGTACCCGCTCCTTACCTCGTGATAGCAGGTTTGTCGCGTTTGCTGACAGCCGCCAACTTAGCAAGAGGGCAAGGATTAATGGCGCCGCCAAGAACGCAACGCCGCGGCCCAGACTGGTTGCGGGGGAAATATAGAACAACAGGGCTAGCAAAAAACAAGCGGCTCCAAGCGCTTGCATGGTGTGGACAAAAAGGTTGTCTCTGCGTCTCACAACTTGAAAATCGTAGAGATCGTTGAAGTAAAGAGACAGCCCGCAAATGATCGTGATCAGAGTAATTTTTGTCCACAGGCTCAATTGCACAATCATTTCCGGGAAAGGCATGGCCGTGCGTGCAGCACTGGCAGCCAGTAAGGAAAGTATGATGGCCACCCCATCAACTCCGATGAGGAGTAAGGTCCTGGCAGGAACCTCATGCGTACCAATTTTGGGCATAACAGCTCAGGAACTGAGGTTTTTCGCCATGGAAGCTATTCTTAAACACCCAGTCACGATGGTGAATGCACGTCCGAGTCCAGACACAAGCCACATATCTCATTTTCTTTCAGTTGGTTAGAGGACCCTGTCGGAGCGGCCATCGGCGCGTAGGAAAACTGTTTCTTCTTTCTCTCCAGGAACGTTCACAGCCCTGGGTTTGGGCTCGAGACCTTGCTACGCGCGACCGAGATTCATGAGAGGCCCTCCTCCTCTCTGGGAGGAAGGCTAGGCACAGTCGCGGTGGGCCGGAGGGTACGATCGTATTTTTCAAAGAGCCAGCTCTCTTCGGCATTCAAGCAGCGCGCGAGTTGCGCGCGTTGCGTTTTCGATGGCTCGCGATAGCCGTGGATAATTTTGCTGAGCACACTCTCGTCAATGCCGAGCGCTTTGGCGATATCGATTTGGTGGAAACCCAATCGAAAAACTTGCAGCTTAATGTTTAGATACATAGTCGCCTT
>Ga0137403_10000909_pt1 | contig 37780 bp, 49 predicted proteins | sample CZOMad2_1_16fung_FD_122057 | JGI IMG/M metagenome (GOLD analysis project Ga0137403, IMG submission 122057) | Vadose zone soil fungal communities from Angelo Coast Range Reserve, California, USA - CZOMad2_1_16fungal (Hybrid Assembly) | ecosystem: Environmental > Terrestrial > Soil > Vadose zone...
CTCTCCCCCACAGCTCGACAGTTCAGGATGCGCGCAGGGCGCGCAGTTCGTTTCGCTTCAGCGCGAGTACCGGCAGATAGAGTGCCAGGCCGCCGATCCCGCCGGCAGCCAGCACGAGCAGATCGGGATGCAGCAGCCGGATCGCCAACAAAGGGTACGACCAGAACGGCAGCGCGCACAGAGTGTAATTGGAAAAACATTGATGATAGCACAACTGCTTACTCATCAAGTCCTATTACAGCCGGCAACAACTCCTACACGAAATTTCAGTTCGGTAAGTTCTCAGGTACATTTAATCAAATTTCAGCCGGTTTGTATGCTCACACTGCTGGAACCCTCACCAACATGACGCTCAAGCACCAGAAGGCAATGACTGCTGATACTGACAATATGACTTATGCAACACCAGCTACTGCAGCAAATTCAAATCTTACTGTCGATGGCACAACCGCTATTGCTATTGGATCTGGGGTAGCAGTATGGTTTGGAGCAACTGGGCCAGAAGCAACCGGAAAAGCAGCATCAATGACAACAAACCCTTGCTATACAAACTGGCTTTCAACACAACTACAGACAGCATCAAACGCAGCAGCCGGTGACATTCCTAGTCAAACACTAACATTGCAATATAACGAAAACTAAAACTATGTCAAACGAAAATAAAAAAATACAGCAAAAAACAATAGACGTTTTTTGCGCAAGATGTCAGACAGATACAGCACATACTGGAGCGGTTGACCTCAATGGTGAGCTTGTTTTTACTTGTATTGAGTGTGGTGGATTTGTCAAAGTGCCAGCCGGCATGACTGCATCAGAAATAAAAGCGCATTTTAAAGAACATAAAGAACACAATGTGGGACAAGTAAGCGTACAAGGCTCAATTGACACTCTTGATGAAGTCATGGGCGATGTCTCAGTAGAACAAGAGAAATAAGTAACGCAATACAATGCGTCGGAGCAATACAATGCTATGAAATACCTCTTTGAAGCAGAATTTTTAGACGGCACAAAGTATAAGCAAAATAAGCTTGATAGCTCTGTAAAATGGCCGGCTGTCCCCAATGAAAAAGGAATACTACAAGGTAAAAATTGCATGTCTGATATTCAAGAGGATGTTGATAAATTCAATATAGAACGCTTCACGCTGATTGAGCAAGCTCTTTTTGGTCGAAAATACACTGTTGATCTAACTGATGGTCATTTTGAAATTGATGGTGTAAAAATTGACGTTGAGGGTGAGAAGCCACTGCCAATAAAAACAAACAAGTATAAGCTGATTTACTGGATTGTTTCAACTCAGCAGCATACGACCCCAGCTCTTTTTAATAATCCCCAAAGCATCAACAAAGCACCTACGGGTGGTATTGTGGTGATTAATAGAATTGGTCAGCCACATGTTTTCCCAAAGGTAGCTAAGATGTGGGCAATTGATGAAAGGGATATACTCGATGGAGTTGAGCAAATGGTGCATAAGGTGTACGTTATGCCAGATGTCGCAGTGCCACCACGTAAATATTGTATTGGTTGGCAGACCACAATCTCAGGCAAGAGTTACCAGCAGAAAATAATCGTTGAATAAAATATATAACATCAGGCTGTGAGGACTTTATAATGAGAGTATGCCATCATCAGTTAACAAAACAATACAGACAGAGCTTTTAGCAATTACTGCTATTGCTGCAAATAACCAACAGATATCCTCAGTGCTAGATGTAAGCACAGTTTTGGCAGCCACAATATTTATAGATCATGCCCCGGACTCTGCAACGGCACCAACAAAAGGCACTGAATACAGAATTGAAGCATCAGAAAAATCCAGTGGAAACGATACATGGCGGCCAATTGTTAGTCTTGTCACTGGCATAGTTGCAGCAAATTTGAAAACCGTTTCGGGGACACTGAGCGCAGGAGCTGTTGCAGTGACGCATACGGCCGCGGGAACGTATGTACAGGATGATATTGTTTTCTTTAAAAATTCTACAATTGGAAATTCTGAATGGGGCAGACTTGTGTCAATTGGTTCAACGACTACAGAAACACTTGCAGATGGATTAACTAACGCGCAAACAAGCTCACAAATTATAAATAAATGCGAGCAGTTCGTTGTGCCGGTTGACTGCACAGCTATAAAGAGAATAAGAGTAGTCGTAAATAATAAATATCAAGCAGGAACAACGATTGCTATTGTTGCTAGAATTGCTGCAATAACAGCAGATAGTATTGGATAAAACTATGTATGATAACAATAAATACCTCAGGAAGTAGCGCAAGTGATAGTGATTTTAGCCTCATAGTAAAACCGGGTCGCAACCGCTTCATGCTTATCTTCTCCCACAATGACGGAAATAGTGGACTGGATTATGCAAGTAGCGTTACAGTAAATGGTGAGCCTGCAATACCTTTTACTAAGCTACCAGGCTCACCCACTACAAATAAATCAACATCGGTCTATTATTTCCCAAATCCACAGGTAGGCACAAACCTCATCCATGTTGTAAATACTACAAACAATTTTGATGGTAATGATGCGGTTGTATTTAATGGCGTAAATCCTTTTGAACCTTTTGGAAATAAGTTTCAAACTCTTAATGTTGTCGGTGGTGGCAGTCTTACTTTTCATCCTGAGATCTTAGGGCAGTGGGCAATTGCATCAGTGACCTCTGATGGAGCAGTTACCCCTGCTGGGTGGACTGCAATACAAAGTTACACTTATACCTTCAATCAGGCTGTTACTGCTTATAAAGAACTATATTCACTACAGGACGTTACATTGACCTGGACAAGCCCTGGCAATATGTCGGAAGTTATTTTGCTTCTTAATCCAAGCATGAACCCTTACTATGAAAGGTTAGCGCAGGCATTGCGCTATTTTGCAATGCAGGTTTTTATTAGAATACAAACAGTAACAGGTATTGCAAGGATTACAGCAGTAACAAATCAACTACAGGTTGCTATTGCAAATATAAGAGCTACAACTACACGGTTGCAAACAAGCATTGCCCGGATACAAAGAACGGTGACACAAACAATATCTGCAGTCTCACGTATCACCGTTATCACTACGAAAACATTGAGCGGTATTGCAAGGATTACAGCCACTACAGTAAGGACGCAAACTGCATTGGCACGTATCAGCACCACAGTGGCCAAATTAACTACTGCAATCTCACGTATTACAAGAGTTGTACCGCAGACAATTACAGCCCTTGCAAGAATAACAGTAACTACAATAAAAACGGTAAGTGCTACTGCCCGAATAACGGTAACAACTATAAAGACCCAAACGGCTATCTCAAGAGTTATGCAAGTTGTCACAAAAACGATCAGTGGCGTCGGACGCATTACCCGAGTTACAGCCCAGACCATTACGGCTATTTCTAGAATTACTGCGAAAACTCTAAAAACACAAAACGCAGTTGCAAGGATACTGACCACCGTTATAAAAACGCAATCAGCAATTGCACGTATAAATGTGATAGTTTCTAAGCCCATCACAGCTATAGCGCGTATTACCGCTACAACTCTCAAGGCAATTACTGCTACTGCACGCATCACAGCAACCACCTTGAGGACACAATCAGCAATTACCCGGGTTACTCAGATAGTTGTCAAAACTACAGTTTCTATTTCAAGAATTACTGCAAAAACATTGCGAACAATTACCTCAGTGGCACGTATTACGGCGACAACGACTAAAACAATAGCCAGCATTGCACGCATAACCACAACAGCTATCAAAACGCTTACTGCCATCTCAAGGATTGCCCAAATTGTCAATAAGACTGTGACTGCCATCTCAAGGATTGCCAGAATAACAAGCCGAAACATAACGGCTATTACTCGCATCTCTCAAATTGTAAATAGAACTCAGGCCGGCATCACTCGCATTTCTGTAAATGTGGCAAGAAACATTGTTTGCATTGCGCGTGTCAATGTCGTTTGGCTCAGGAATATCACCGCAACCTGTCGTGTGACTGTCAGAGCGATAAGGACAATTACATGTAGAGCCGATGTGGAGCTTGCAGTAAATAAAAGTATCACTGGAACAGCTCGTATCAAATCAGCTTTTGGATTATATAGAAACAAGTCAAGCCTTGATGCTAAAAGTAACAACTTAGCCACTGGTAATGCAGCAGAGTATTACAATTCAAATAAAATACTCACGGATCTCATAGGTTTATACTCCAACGTGTAAATTGTATAAGATGCGCAAATGTTCTCACTATAATTAAAGTATGAACTATTGCACGCAACCAGACATTGAGACATATTTAGATATTTCACTCACCGCTAATGGTCAGGCTCTTTTTGCCCTGCTCTTACCTTCCATGCAGGCATTGATCGATCAATATTGTAACCGGTCTTGGGACTTAACAAACCCCATTATTGAGAGCTTTGATGCTATTGATGTAAATTTATTGAGTCAAAACACTTTCTTTATAAAATACCCCACCATTGCCTCTATAAACTCAGTCATCATCGGTGGTGCGCCTTTTGATCTTAATTACGTCTTTAATTACAAAACGCATATTAAGCTCTCTACCACTCAGTCACTTCTTTTGCAAACACCTTTGGGGCTGCAGTCAGTGGTTATCTCTTATAACTCCGCTGCCGCAGGCGCATTACCCACACCTGTTAAATTGGCTCTCATTGAGTGGATTTCGCGGAAAATACAAACCTCACCAGATGCAAATAAAGAAGTTGCACGTACTCAAGTTGGTACCGTACTGGCGCATTATACGCCGGACAAAGTTGGTGGCATACCGGATTTTGTTAAATTGGTGTTAGATCAATACCGACTATCGCCGGTTGACCATTTTTAATATTATGCCAAGACTTACCGTAACAGACACAGTTTCGCTGTACCATCTTAAAAGGACTGGTAACAAAGAGGAGTATGATACTGCCCCAGCATACACACAAAAAAATGCGTGCATCTCACCTACTGGTACAGATATACAAACGTCTGGGGAGGTTGGTGCATTTCAGCTCTTTGAGCTTTTTTTATATGATATGACAATGGTAGTGCGCAATGCTGACAAAATCGTAACGCAAGCAGGCATAGAGTATGTTGTTGATGGTCAATCGTTTGTTATCAATAATCAATTTTTGAAGTACATACGGTGCTTAGTGAGGCAGGTAGTTTAAATATGAAAATACAATTTGTAAAATCATTGAGTAATTTAGAGGGAATTGGAGATCCAGTTGTTAAAGAAGAATTAAGAGGAAAAGTATCAAGAGTTGTTATTGGAGATACCCGAACGCTTATGTTAGTTTTACCATGTGGACATTTGGCTACTCTTGATGGGTGGAACATTACAGATATTGATACTGATTGTCCAAGCGCGACACCTTCAATTTTCTGTAAATCAAATGGTGCTTGTTGGCATGGTTATTTAACAAATGGAGAATTGAAAGAGGTTTAATTATGACGAGTTCCGGCTACGATTTATCAGTAAATGTTATAGGGGCAAAAGAGCTTGAAAAGGCACTTGCAGAAGTAGGGGACTATGCCAAAAAAGTTATTAGTCAGGCTATTAATAAAACCGCTTATGACTTAGAAAAAACAGCAAGAGCAAAAGCACCACATAAAAAGGGAGGCTTGTGGAACTCAATACATACTGACCAAGACCCTGGTCATTTAGCAAGAGTGACCGGTAATAATGTTGAGGCGCGAATTGGCACAAATCTTGAATATGCACTCGCACAAGAAAAAGGAACAAAAGGCATGACAATCAATGTCGTAAATGGCCGAAGCACAAAATATGGACGGACAAAACCGTATACCTACATCGGGAATATAGAGGCGAAGTATTATATGAGAGATGCAAAAAATGCAATGAAACCGCAACTGACGAGCAACCTACAAGAAGCATTGAGGCTGATTGTTTCGATGCTTTCAGGAAAAGGTGGTAGATTATGAGCTTTGGATATAAACCAATAAAAGATGCTATTGTCGCAATTCTTGGAACTGTTCCAAGTCTTAATGTTGTGTATGCAAAAGAAGAAAAAGCAATCAAAAAATTTCCTGCAGCAACAGTAAGTGCAAAAGAACATACTGCAGAACTGCATGATTCTGTAGCCAATTCCAAAACTTACTATCATTTTATCCGGTTGTATTTCAGAACTGATGAAACAAATGATGCAGATTACGAGGATGTACTTGAAAGCGTTGCAGACTCAGTAATAGCAGCTCTTGAGCATGACTTAACCCTGGGAGGCGTAGTTGATTGGTCGCTACCAACATCAGGGGTTTGGAAGTATGGAGACAAAGAAACAAATGTGCGGATTTTAGAAATAACACTAGCATCACGAGCGCGTGTTGTGCGGTAAGTTTTAAAAATGTATAAACGAACATTTAATTTTCAATATAATTAATTAGACATGAATAAATACAAGTACGTTGGAGATGTTGAAGTACATCTACCAGAGTTTGGAATTACAGTAAAAAAAGGTGAAATCGTAACATCTGAGAAGTCTATTAATAATCCAGACTTTAAATTAGTAACAAGTGAGGATGAAGAGAGAGTAAAAAATAAGAAATAATTATGAGTGCAGGAATATTATCACAAATCACAGTAGGTAAAGAAACCACTTGGGGTACAGCAGTTACCCCAAATAAATCTATTCCTGTTCGTCCAACAGGCGGTCTCCAAATAAAGAATAACATTCAAATGATACAGGCTATAAGAGGCCAACTTCAAAAGAATTTTGATGCGATCAAGGGCAAGGTTGCTTATGATGGAGAGTTCACAATGGATGCTTTTGCTGATTACATTGGTTACTTTCTTCTCTCAGCATTTGGACTTGATACGCCGGTGGTTCATGCGGGTGAATCAATTGTCTATGATCACGTATTCACAGAAACGGCAACAAAACCATCATTAACAATTGAGCAGGCAATTGATGTAAATACGAGGCGTTTTGCAGGGTTCATTTCTTCTGGTTTCAAGATTAGTGGAAAGGTTGGAAGTATGCTTGAGTTTACGCCAAGAGGAATGGCTAAGACACAAGCAACGTCTTCTCAAGTTTCTGCAGCTTTTTCTACAGTGCCGGCATTTAATCACGCTCAACTGCAAGTCAAAATTGGTGGTTCTGTGATTGGCGAAGTAACCAATTTTGAACTTGAATATAAAAATAGTCTTGAGATGGTATATGCGCTTGGAAATGTTGAACCGGCATATAATTCATTGTCGGGCGGATCAGAGGTCACAGGAAAGCTGGAACTCTACTTGGATAGCACTGCCCTTACGGAATTTACAAATTACGTCAATAAAACAACTCGAAGTATTGAGCTTATTGCGACAGGTGGAGCTATTGGAACCGCAGCAAATTATGTTCTTGATATTTTAGTTCCAAAAGCAGTATATGCGACAGCAGAAAGCAAGATTACTGATTCACACAACTTGCTCACAATAGAATTTAATGGCATTTACGACACTGCATCAAGCAAGCTTTTGGCCTTAACTCTCACAAATTTATTGGCAAGTTATTAAAAGATATGGATAATAAAATAATTACTACAAAACATGGGTACAAGGTTACTCTCAGACCTTTCTTGACATATGATCAATTTATAGAGCTGCAAAAAATTTGGTCAAAGGATGTTTATTTTGATCCTACTGAAAAAAATGGTGAACAAAAAGAGCCAACAATAGGTAAAATTCCAATGAACCTATTTTACGAAGCAAACAGAATGACTGTTGGTTTTTTGGTTGTAAGGATTGAAGATACCAATGGCAATGAAGTCGTAAGAGAAGATCCAACCTCACTGCCTATCCCTCCAGTTGATGGTCAAAAAATTGTTGACGAAATAAAGAAAATATCAGATGAAGCAAGTGCCGCGTTTGATAAAAAAAAAGTGACAACGAAATAAACTCAGTTTTCCAGTATTACTACAGCCAAATACCTATACCGGATGAACCACTACTTAGGAAAGTTCATATCTGCCACATTTTAGATATTACACCTGAACAATACGAAACCTATCCCGCAGCATATATAAAAAAATCACTTGATTATCTTACTGGGAAAACAAAAGCTCAGAGTGAGCTGCAGAAGAAAAATAGCTAGGCAGTAGCTGGAACTGATTTTGTATTATCGTTGAATTTAAAACCACAAACCTCACAGCTATATTCTGTTTTTTTGGAAAAAGCTACGAACCCCATAAGTAGGAAGATAATACCAATGCCAAATATAATTGTGGCAATACCTATAACAAGGAGTGCCCACGCGGTTGCCTTTGAGCTTTTAATTTTGTAGTTTTTACAATTTGGACATTGAATCTTATTCATAAATATATAAGGATAGACAAATTTCTAAGTACAATTAGTACAGAACCTATTATAGCACACAGCTATTATAGGCAAATTTTATGGATAACGCAGTATTAGAAATCGTTTTAAAAGCCAGAGATGAAGCATCAAAGACCATTCAGGAGATGGGAAAATCCGTTGAAGAAACAACGAAAAGAACAAATTTAATGGCTGATAGTTTCAAAATAGCAGGTGGCATTATGACAGCCTTTGGAGTAGCGGGAGTTGCCATTATGGGCGACTGGGTTAAAAAAGGCATTGAGGCTCAAACTACGATTGTCAAAACAAATACTCTGCTCGCGGATGAAGCAAGAGAGATGTCAACAACCTCCCAGGCAATTTATGCCAACACGGGATCAGTAAAAGAACAGACAAAAGAAATTCAAAACCAGATTGCTGAAAAACAATTGCAAATTCAACACATCAGATTGTCGACTGGAAGCCATCAAGATGAAATAAAAGCCATAAAGGAAAGTATTCTTGCTCTCAAAGATCAAAAACAAAGCCTGAAAGAAACAGGCGTGGAGCAGTCCACTGTAATAGGTTATACCAAAGCGATTACAGTGTCCTTTAAAGACCTATCGGAAGCCGCAGGGAGGGCAGCTGTAGCATATCTTAACTTAGGATTTGGTGCTGACTCAACAGCATTAGATTTTGCAAGACTATTAGGAGTAACCAAGGATATAAAAACGGCAAATGAAGCATTGGCTGATGCTGCAGATTTAGCCAGATTTAAAAGCATAAGCTTGGATGATGCGACAACCGTAATGATTCGTTCTTTTGAAGGTAGCACTAAGGCATTAAAAGCATTAGGCATCGAAGTACCAAAAGGCGCGAAGGGTCTTGAGGTGTTGGCCGCTTTGCATTCAAGACTTGCTGGTCAAGCAGAAAATTATGCAAATACTTATCAGGGCGCAATGGATAGATTCAAAGTGTCATCCGATTATTTGAAAGAGAGGTTGGGGAGAGAGCTTTTACCTACCCTTGATAGATTACTTGATAAGTTCGATCAGCTGATTGCTTGGATGAATAAATTAAGTCCTGCCACCGTTCACATGATTGCAATGACAATGGCAATGGGAACTGCTTTTGCATTACTTGTTGGTCATTTGGGAATATTCATTGGATTTTTACCTATGCTTACTCAAGGACTTGTTCAGGCAGCACCTGTCATGCTTCCTGTTGCTCTTATTCTTACTGCCATTGGAATAGCTGCTTATGCAATATATACGCATTGGCAACAAATAACTCAGGCGTTTAACGCATCAAGACCTGCCATTGATGGAGTTTTTCAATCTATGCAAAAATTCTGGTCACAGCTTCAACCGCAACTTGTCGCCTTTGGTAAGACCTTAGATAAGTTTATAAATGATGCGATAAAAGCTATCAGCGATTTTGTTAAGAAAAATCAAGGAACAATTACTGCTTTCTTCGAAGTTATTCAGGGAATATTTACCTTTGCTCTAGGATTTTTAAAAGGATTTTGGGCAGCAACCTGGCAATCTATTGCAAATGTCCTTGCTGATGCATGGCAGATTATTAAGGGAATTGTTGAGGTTGGCTGGGGTGTTATTTCTATTTTTATTAATGTAGCAATGGGTATCTTCACCGGTAACTGGAAGAAAGCGTGGGAGGGCATCAAGCTGGGTCTTAGTTATGTCTGGGATGGTATTAAGAATGTCATTGATGGCGGTGTGAAATATATGATTGACGCAATAAAACTAGCACTTGATGTGGTTATTGGCTTAGTCAATGGCACAATCGCAGGCTTTAATGCAGTCTCGGAAAAAGCATCAGGCGGAAAAATTCATATTCCAAGTATTCCTAAATTTCAAGATGGTGGCTTCGTCCCTGCAACCGGCCTTGCAGTTTTGCATGCTGGCGAGTTTGTTTTATCAAAAGCAATGCTGACCGGACAGCAGAACATACCTACTCAAATAATGAACAGCAAAACAACAAACAACACGCCTATCAATATATATGCAACGGTGGATAGCAACATTGATATGAACTTACTAGGTAACAAAATAGCTTTTGCATTAAGAAATTCAAGATAAAATATGATAACAGCATTAACACTTGGGGGCCTTGCTCTCACAAAAGACAAATGGCTTTTGCAGGCGTTTAAAAACGGTTCTTTTCCTGCTACAGTTTATACTCGATCCAAGCGTGGAGGAAAGAATGGCAGCAAGCTTGTTACGCCAACCTTTGCATCTTACCAATTTGTTGTTGATTTCCTTATTGTTGGTTCTAGCTTTTCAGATTTGGCATTACAGCGTGATGCCTTTTTAGGCATCATTGGCATTGTTCACTCCGGTGGTTCTCAAACACTTATTGCAACCCGCTCTGATAGTACGTCAAGGCAAATAGACATCAAGGCAATTACGGTCACTGGTGATCTCACAACTGATGATGGTCTCAGTTCGCTCATTGAAATTACGTTTGAGGCAGAATATCCATTTTTACAAAGTTCAAACCCAAAGAGCCAAGACGTACTGCTTTCCAACGGGGGCGGTATGTCTGTACCAATGAAAGTGCCTCTTGATCTTTCTGTTGGTCATTCAAACACCATAACAATACAAAATAACGGAAATTATGCGGCATACCCGATTTTTACATTTGTCGGCGTGCTTACAAATCCAGTCATTACCAATGTCACAACTGGTGAAGCTTTTAGCCTTACATACGCATTGCCAACAAGCAGTGATTCGATTGTAGTTGATACCTTTCTTGGCACAGTTGTCATCAAGCCATCTGGTAATGTTGGTCGGCAATATGCAAGTGGTGTTTTCTGGACTGTACCGATTAATGGCGCAATAACTGTGCAACTCACCACATCAGTTGGTGGGCAAACTGGTAAGTGCGTCATTGCCTGGAGAGATACATTTTTAAATATATAACATGACATACAAAGTTTTTCTTAAACATCTTACGACAGGTGATCTCTTTGAATTGCCTTACAGCTCAGTTAGCTGGGTTGAAGAACTAAACAATGGCGCAAACGCTACCTTTAATTTTGATTACTCAACCATAAAAGATCAAGTTTGCGCACCATATGGTACAAATGTGTTTGATCTTTTTACTGCAGTATTTTCACAAATCTGGGTTGAGGATGCTGCGGGTAATAAGCTATGGTTTGGTGTCTGCTCAGATTATCAACGCACAAAAGATGCTGCAGGAAATTACGTCTTGCAAATTGCTGCGTGTGATTATCTTGCCTTACTACAAAAAAGGCGCACTGCCTATCTCAAAACATATACTGCAGTTGATCCTGCCACAATACCCTGGGATTTAATAAATATCAATCAAACATCAGGTATTGCATCAGCAGATCTTGGTATAACGCAGGGGACAACTGTTTCAACCGGTTTGACGGTCAGCTCTGAATATAGACGGGCTGACATCAAGCAGTCAATCTCTGACATTTCAAATTATAGAGTTAAAGGTAGTTTTGATTTTGACATTGATGTGACGCTCAAGCTCAATTTATATTATCCTACCAAAGGCTCACTTCGTGCTAATGTTGTACTGGATTCTCTCACTACTCTGGCAGATGGGGTCAAAATGCCATTGCTTTTGAGTATAACTAATCGTGTTATGGCCAGAGGGCAGGGCATCAATGATGACGTGCCTGAGTCAGTCAGGATTGCGTCAAACCCAACAATAAACCAGTACACGCTGCTTGAGGACATATTGACTAATACCACAACCAGTGACACCGCAGTTCTTGCCACAGAAGGAGACAAAAAACTTGACCTTGAAAAATTGCCACTTGCTCAGATAACCAAAAAGCATGGCGATGATATTGACCTCACCTCTTACGGTTTGGGTGACACTATTATTGTGGATGTGCCAGAGGAAAATATAAGCTACGCACAGTATAGGGTTAAAAAGCGTACTGTGGATATTGAACAAACTGGCACAATGATTGCAACACTTGATTTACTGATTATATAAAGATATGGATGAGTTAAGGAAAATTATAGTTGATCTAAATAGACGGCTTGAATTAATGGAAAAAGGTCTTGTGGTCAAAATCATAACAATACCTCCAAATGACACTGGTGCTCTTGTGCCAAAGGTTGTCTCATCTGATCCTGCAAGTCCCAAGAATAATGAGGTATGGATAAACTCAACCAGTAGTCAATTGAAATGGAATAATGCAGGCACGATTAAAGCAGTAAGCCTCGTCTAAAACATTTTTGTATAAGTAAGCCTTTTTTTCTCAATATAATTAAGTCATGGCTTTACGAAGTATAAAAACAGCAGCAACAGCAATAACAGAAGCAGGCGTGTTGCAGTTTATTACTGACCTTCTAAAATTTTCAGGTATTTTTGACGTTCAAGCAGGTCATTTTGCAGTGACTGCTGGTTCAGGTCTCTCAATAAACATTGCAACCGGCAGAGCTTATTTACTCGCACCATCCGGTGGAAATGGTTACCCTGTCATCAATGATGCAGCAATTACCAATAAGGCAATAGCATCAAACGCTACAGGTAATCCACGTATTTCAACAATTGTTTTATATAAAGATCTAACTATTTCTGCAAATTCAGATGACACTAACACAACCTTTATACTTGAGGTTTTGGGTACTGCAGCATCATCGCCTGTGCCACCATCTAACTCAACAATTCAAGCTGCAGTCGGTGCGGGCAATCCTTATACACCGCTTAACAATGTCCGGGTAAATTCTGGGGCAACAGCTCCTACAAGCTTAACTGATGTGAGGCAGCAAGTTGGTTTTAGAAACGATATTTTTAACCAAGATCAATGGGTAGTATATAACCCAACAGCCGCCTCAACACTCACTCTTGATCTATCACTTGGTAAAAAATTCCAAATTAATTTACCAAACGGCGCGGTGACATTAGCACTACTTAATGTCCCACTTAATTGCAAGTCAATTGTTTTACGTTTCACACAGCCCAGTAGTGGCGCAGGTACTGTCACATATTTTGCGGGTCTTTCATGGCCAAATTCTGTAGTTCCCACACTTTCTGGTGTTAATAAATCCGATGAGTTTGGTGTTAACTTTTTAACGGTTACCAACGACAGCACAAATACAAGCGAAGGTGTACCAATTTTACAGAATGTATAAATATGACTTATGGCACTAAGACAGCTCACAGACCTGGATACAGATAAATTAAAAAGCGGTGATAGATACTCTGATGGTTCTGCTGGTGCAAAAGTATTTAATTCCACAAAAACAATAGACTCAACTGACGGTTTTTATAATTCACGTATTACTGGTTCTTCTGGTGGCAATACCGCTAGTACCCCAGACTTGGCAGATGGCACTTATAATTTGCCTTGTAAAATTATTCAAACGCAAGGAACTGGTGCAAATGCAGACCCAAATAATGAATATAACTTTTTGATTTCTGTTTCTGGTGGCGTTGCTACTTTTAGGTATAATCTCACACTCACTTTTAACACTGGCGCACAAATTGTAACCAGTAAACCTTGGTCTACGGTTGTTGTGCAAACTGGGGTGGTTATTTCACCACCTGCATGGAATGGTCAAAAAGGTGGAGAATTGTATATTTGTGCGTCCTCAAGCATCATCACGCAAGGCACTGGTTATTTTAATGTTAGTGGTCTTGGTTTTAGAGGTGGTCAGGCTGTAAGCCAGACAGATGGCTACCAAGGAGAAGGCTATAGTGGTGTAGGTGGGCAAAGTACAGCAGCAAATGGCAATGGTGGGGGTGGGGGTACAGACGGTGGGTTGCACGGAGGCTTTGGGGGTGGTTCTGGCGCATCCGGTGGAAACTCAGCCAGCGGTAATAATGGTAGTGGTGCTGGTAGTTCTGGGGGTGGGGGTACGGCTGGTAGCTCTGCCGGAAATTCCAGTCTTACCTCTATGGTGATGGCTGGGGCAGCTGGATCAGGTGGTGCGCAGTACAGTGGTAATTCGTCTGGCGCAGGAGCAAATAGCGCAGGTAATATTGATTTAGTTGCAAGAGTTATAAATGTATTATTCCATGCAGATGGCAATAATGGTGGAAATGCAACAAGTGGCTCCGATGCAGGGGGTGGGGCAGGTGGTACAGGAGGCAATGTGCGCTGTAAAGGTCAATCAATTACATTCCAAAGTGGCTGTACCGCAACATATGGCGTTGGTGGGGTTCATCAGGGTTCAGGGGCAGATGGTGCAACTGGTGTGAATGGTAGAGTACACGCAGATGCTCCTTCAAATGCTGCAGTCTCTGGAAGTCCAACTCCTGCGTATACATTTACAGCTCAACAAGTATTAGTAGACACAGGAGGGGCGTTTGCCTTTTTAATAAATTAACAATATGAATTTTGACAACATTAGAACAATTGCAGAAGTTATTTTGGCTATAGGTGTTTTTGCTCTCGCTGCTGGTTATACATGGTCGCAGTTTAAAAGTGGAAAAAGCGCAGCAGTGAAGGATTTAAATGATACGTTGAACGAACTATTAAAAGCGAGAGATGTGCAAATTGCTGACCTAGTGGCAATGTCAAAAAGCAATACGCAGAGAATTGCATACCTTGAAGGTCAAGTTGAAACGCTGTCATCAAAAAAAACAGACCTTGAGACATTGATAAAAGCTGCACTTCAAACGCATCTTGATACTCATCCAGAAGTTGCAAAAGAATTATTCCAAAATATGCAAAAAACTGCATAAAAAAGGCAAAATGTATAAAGAAACACTCAGAAATCTTTATAATTAACTGAGTAAGCTAAAAGGTTTTTAACCTCAAATATATGAGAAACTTACCTAAGATATTCAGCCAAAGAGACCCTCAATGGGCAGCACAGAGACTTGGCACAGTAGATGGCTCAACGCTTGGTCAATACGGTTGCTATGTTAGCTCTTTTGCAATGGTAGCAGCATACTACGGCAAGGACATCAACCCTTCAAAGCTAGATGATTTTTTCACCAATGGCCATGTGTACTATAATGCACAGGGCAATCATAATGACCCAGCCAACTTTGCTGCAGACAATATGTTGCAGGTCATTTATGGTGATATAGCTTTCCACAAAGTATACGACTATGCAAACAGCCCGGCAGATCTCAGTCTACTGAAAACCTTGCTTGCTGATCCCACATTGTCAGTTATTCTTGAGGTTGATTTTAACCATAACCCCGGTGACGGTATACAGACACATTTTGTTGTTGCAGTTGACTGTGATGGCAAAAAGGTGGTTATTGCTGACCCATGGCAAGTACCCGGCTCCGTGGATGACTTCACTAAAAACTACGGCAATAACCCAGCTCAAACAATCCTCAAGTTTGTAGTTTATAAAGGAAATGTGCCGGCAACGGCTAGCACATCACCTGCTGCCGGTGCAGATATGTATGGTGGGCTTGACCTCAACAATAAAGACAGCATGAGAGTGTGCGTTGATACTTTTAACAAAGTGCAGCATGGCGAACTCATAGGCAAAGATAAATATGACGCAGACCTCAAAGTAAAAGAGGATACAATCAAGGGGCTTAACGGTACAATTGAGACTGATAATACCACTATAAAAACTCAACAGGCAAAAATTGATGCGTTTCCTGCCCAGCTCAAAGCGTTACAAGATCAAATTGACGTGCTGCAACCTCAATCTGATGAGTTGGTATATACAAAAAAATTGCTTGAGCAAGCAGAGCTGGACAAAGAAGGCCTTAGAAAAACAAACCAAACGTTGACCAATTCAAATGCTCAGCTCAAAAACACATCATATACTACTGCAAAAACCTCTGTACTTGCCAGTGAGCTTTTAAAAAGGCTTGCAAATAGGGCAGTACTGAAAAGTTAGGGGGTGAATGATATGAATATAAAATCAGGTTATCGAACAACTGAATTTTGGATAACACTAGCCACTCAGGTAATTGGTATTTTTACCATTGCTGGTGTAATTGGTCAAGATCAATCAACACAGCTTGCTAAAGCTATTTCTGACATCATTATCATTCTCGCGCCGGCAGTTATCTATATCTACAACAGGACTTGGCTAAAATCAAAGACTGTTAACAATTAGTGACATATTGACCCAGCAATAATATGTTATAATTTTGGTAACATTTTGCTGTGAATTTATTTAAAAAATTATTAGTCCCAGCCTTATTTATTGTTTTATTGCTCTTTGGGTTCTTACTACGCTCAAAGATGCTTTTAAACGGAGATTTTTATTATCTTCTTGACCAATCACGCGATATGCTTCTTGCTCAAAGCATTGTCATAGACCACAAGCTTACTCTCATTGGCGCAAGAACAGGACTAGGTGGCTTATTTCATGGGGCTTTATGGATATACATGATAACACCGTTTTTCATGTTGGCAAAAGGAAACCCATTTTTTACGCTTACCCCTCTTTTTGAACTTGTAAACCTTGGCATTATAGCTGTAGGTTTCTTTGTAGGAAAACAACTATATGGTAAATGGATGGGCTTGTTGTTTGGGCTGCTTCTTACTATATCCTCAACCCTTGTTGAAACTGTACCATTCACTTCAAATGCCCAAGTGTTACCGTCAATTGTGCTTCTCTATCTTTATTCAATAATCAAATTTATGCGTGGAGAAGAGAAGTATTTTATTTTTGCCCTTCTTTTTATAGGTTTAGGCTTTCAGTTTGAGTCAGCTTTTGCAATTTTACTTGTCCCACTTACGTTACTTGCAATTCTTTTAAGAAAAAAATTACCGACATTGAAAAATACTTTGTGGGGCATTGGTGCTTTTTTCCTTGCAGTATCAACCTTTATTCTTTTTGACCTCAGGCATCAATTTCTTATGACTTCCTCAGCTTTTAAATTATTCACAAATCATGTGAAGCCACTGCCGGGATATGAGCAATATGCTGATATAGGCTTTCGTGTGCAAGATAGAATTATGAATTTATGGGGTAGTTTATTTACGCCTCTATTTGCAAAGGACTCATTGACTTCTTGGTTACTTGTGGCAGTTATTGCTTTGGGTGTATTCTTCCTTTTTAAAAACATTGTTCATGCAAAAAAGATAAAAAAACAAGAGAGAGAGTATTTATTTATTTTACTTGCGCCGGTAGTAGTATATGGTATTTATATTTTTTATCCGTTACCTTTGTGGCCGCACTACCTATTGCCAATCTCTGCACTTGCAGTTTTTGTCCTTTCGCTATCAATACAAGTAATATGGACAAAGCCAGCACTTAAGCTATTGGTAGGCATTTTCTTGGTGCTTGCCATATTGCCTGCATTATTATCAGTAAAGAATAGCTATGTCAACGCTCCGCAATATGTAGCAACAAGTGACGGGTCGTATAGTAATCAATTGGAGGTTGCAACGTGGGTGCTTAGAGACACAAAAAATCAAGAGTACGGATATTTTGTTTACACCACCGGCATACTTACATATAACATGGACTACCTGCTTTCTTGGTTGAGCAAGAAGGATAATCTTATTTTGCCTTCAAACCAAAAACACCCTACAACATATCTTATTATGTACCCACACTCTGCCAATGACAAAGACGCATATATTTATTGGAAAAATCACGTTGTAAGAACAACGGGTAAGGTTGTTTTAACAAAAACTTTTGATAGTGGGATAATTGTAGAAAAATTGCAGATACCAGCAAATGAGCAACCAGCAGATCCAAACTATTACCAAAACTTAATATTTCGTTAATTCACAAGGAGTTTTTTATAGTCTTTCCTCGCTTTTTCTGGTGAGATTCCAGTTTTTAGTCGTTGATTCTCCATATCAAGATCATGCAGGTATTTAATGAATCTTTCTTCTAGGTGTTTTTTTGTTTCCCCCCAGCGTTTTTGAGTAAAAAGAATAATAACTAATTGAATAGCGATTACAATGAGCAGCCCAAAAATAATAAAAGGCTCAAGTCTCATATGCTTCTGTACAACACAGAATTTTTTATTCGTCTCTAACTAGTAGAACACTTTTTTAGAACGGAATCAAGTCCCTCACTTTAACCCCCAATGCTCGAGCTATTTTTGTAAGCAATTTCATATTAGGTGGATACATACCTCTTTCAATTTTACTGATCCACCCCGAAGAGACATTTACTTTTTCAGCAAGCTCTTCTTGTGTCATTTCCCTTGACTGTCTTATTTTTTTCAAGCTTTTTGCCAATCGTAGGTTTTGCTTTGTTACCTTTCTTTTCTGGAACATAGCATCAGCCTAACAAGGAGTAAGGCAAATATTAAGATACATATATGTATCAATTTAGATTCAAATATGTTGTATTTCTGATACACATATATTAAAATTAACAAATGGACGCTGATTCTCAGGTTTTTTCCGATAACGACCTACGTGTCAAATTGATGGAAGCAATTCTCAGTTTTTTTGAGGGCAAGGAAAGCTTACGACAAGTAGTGGCAGCAGGTATCACGGTTCATTCTAGATCGTCCAAAAACCCAAATATAGCACAAGTTGCCTCAGAACTCAACTCCATTGGCAGTCAAATGGCTAATGGTAATAAATTGTCAAATGAGACAATCAATGAGAGATTTACGGAGATGCTTCAAAAGTTAACACCAAAGTGATTATCTAGGTTTATTGTTTATCTGACATAAAACAAATTCTTGTGTTCTCAAGTATTTTATGTATAGCTTCAAGTAAACTTCTTAATGTTTCTTTTCTCTCTGCTGATAAAAATTGCCCATTGTACTCAAGTTCATGCCTGATTTTTTCAACCCAGTTCATAAACTTTTCTGTCTTCTCTAAAGGTGTTTCTGACATAACAAAAAAGGGGTGATTTTTGGCAGCATCCCATAGGTCATCATCATTAAATGCCATATATCCAATTGTGGTTTGAACATCCTTGTGTCCTACGAGCTTGCTAATTTCTGGTAGTGGTGTTTTCTTTCGTAGATGTTCCATTATGTAGCTTGCGCGAAGATCATGGATGTGAGGGGCTGTAGTAATTCCTGCCAGCGCCAATCTTCTATGCCAGTCGTCCTCCATAATAGTGGAGGATAATTTATTACCGGCTGCTGATTGAAAAGCCAAGTCTTTTGGCTCTCTCTTCTCAAGAAAATTTTTTAGTTTCACAATAATATTATTTGGTAGGGGAACTTTATGGCTAAGGTCATTTTTAACTGTAAAGTCTGGGCGGTTTTGAATTAAAATATTGCCTTTCTCAAGGCCTATTACAATGTCGCATTTACGAAGTGACAGGCACTCGTTAAGTCTGCAACCCGTACTAGCAATTACCCAGAATGCAAGATTTCTATTTAGATCAATTTCCCATCCTTCCTGACTAAATCTTTTGGTATAGGGGACTATTACACTTAAAATCGAGTTGATCTCTTTGATGTTAAGTATTACTGGTATTCGTTTCTCTTTTGGTAAGTAATCAATTTTTTTAAAAAGATTTAAGTCAGTATGAAATTCTCTTTGGTAAATATCTATGAGGCGGATAACTCGAAGGTGGGTGTTAATCGAAACGTTTCGTAAACCTTTTTCTACAAGGTATAGTTTATATTCTGCGGCTACATCAAATGTTAATTTTCTTCTACCTAACCATTTGAAAAACAAATCGTATCTGATTCTAGTACTTTTCATACTATTTTTTTTCAGATTACGTTTGCTCACGCACCAACTAAGAAATGCTTTTTTATCCATACTGAGAACTCGTTTGAGGGCAGTTAGATAATTGAGCCGCGTATGTGTTTGGTAACCTTAATATATACTTATACATAATGATTAAGCAATAGGCAGTTTTTGGTTTAGATTGTCCCCCCAACCTAATTATTAAATAATTATTAAATAATTTGATCTATTGACAAAGAGGTAATTACCCCCTATGATTAACTTGTTCTTTAAATTTTTCTACGAAAAAAGAGACCATAATTTTTAGTTATAGTCTCTTGTACTACACAACACTATGTTACATCATCAAGATGACTGGGACATCCCCGCTTTTTTGAGGCAAAGAAACTAAGTTTAGCCCGCTAACTCAATCAAAACACCTTACATAAAAGGTGTTTTTTTATTGTCAAAAATTACAAAATATATACCATTTTCTAAAGAAAGAAAGGGAGGAACTTGGTTTGAATTTGTTTTATATTGGCAGTAAATTATTTGCAATTTGAGGCTAATTTTGGTATAATTAGGTACTTCCTAAAACAATTTTCAAACCCCAGTACTCCTGAAAGGGAGTATGCAATATAACGAAAAAGATTTTGTACAATACCTCACAATAAGGAGAAAACTCGCACCTAAATCGATTAAATCATATCGTATTCGCTTTCTTGCTGTAGTGAAATGGCATAGCGAAAATAATTTAGAATTAGATAAATTATCCTTTGAGAAATTCCTCTATCAGCTACGAGAACGTAAGTTAGGCAATGCCGCATTAAACACCTACATACAAGCAATAAAACATCTGGATAGTTTTTGTAAAGATAGAGGCTTGCCTGCAGGATTTACAGATGGTATTGAGGGACTTCCAAAAACACACCCAGAGATAATTATTCTCACTATCGATGAGATAAATAGGCTTTGTAGTATAAGGTCACAGTATAAAAATCGAAATGGTGTTAATTGTAGTGAACTAGACTTAAAATACAGAACTTTAATCAATTTTCTTTCATTAACAGGTTGCAGGTTTGAAGAAGCGGCATCATTACAGATAAAGAGGATTGACCTTGCAAATGGACGTGCAACTTTAATTAATACTAAGAATAAAGATAACAGGTATATTTATTTCAATGGACCAATTAAAGAGGATTTATCGAACTTAATAAAAAACAAAGAGCCAGAGGATTTAGTTTTTACAAATAGCAAAGGAAATCATGTATTAGATGGAGATTTTAACAACGACTTGAGGTTAAGAGCAAAAACAGCTGGTATCACTAAAAGAGTACATGCTCACTTGTTAAGACATAGCTGGGCGACTCATATGTACGTTGCAGGTGTGGATATTGCCACGCTTGCAACACTTCTTGGGCATAGGGACGTGCAGACGACTTTTCAAACCTATGTACATCTTGCTGATGAAACATTGAAAAGGGCATCAATGAGAAATCCTTTGGTTAGGCAATATGTTTCACCAAGTGAAACTTTACAAACTGTCAAAGATGTTATTGAAAACTTACGTTTATTACAAGATGAGAGGTTTGAGTACAAATTGAATGTAGAAGATAACCTGTTATACTTTCAACTAAAGGTAAAATAAATTGTTTGAGATTTCATTCACGAGGAATAGTTGCCTATTCCCCATTTTCAAACCCCAAGTACTCCAGTTAATTATTTTCCTAAAACAATACTTTTATACTTTGTTTTGTTTCTCCTTATATATTTTTTCTAATGCTTTATCTATCTCATCATTATCTATTTCATCAATATTACCTATATATTCACCATTACTATCAGTAACACCACCAAGAGAGGAAGAAACAGGGATACCTTTAGAAGAACTGTAAAGCCTTTGATGCTTGTTTTGCGCACGTTTGTCTTGCGAATTTGCATAAGCGTATTGCAAGTCTGCATTTATGTTAGATATATCTGCATAAAGTTCATGTATGTTTGCATAGTTTTTACTGTGAATTTTTTGAGCAACATCTGTGAGAAAGAGAGGTAAATAGCCAGGAATATAGCCTAGCTTACTTCTAAGCATGAAGTATTTATGTTTCTCAAGCTCTTTGAATTTTCTGGAGACTGTTGCCTGTGTCATGTTGAGTCGCTCTGCTAACTCTGCTTGATTTATTGTTATGCGACCAAATTTGGGATTTTTTCTTTCCCAGATTGTACACATGACTAATCCAAGATAAAAGCCAAACAAATCGTATCCTAACTCTTGAAGCAGTAACATTGAGTGTCGAGGGAGAGCTAAATAGCCATGATATTCATTTACATTTATCATATTAGTTTTGATTATTTTTAATTCATGGAAAAAATTCTGCCTTTGAGTCGTGACATTGCTTCGTGGAACGATCTTGCATCAACAAGGACTTCGTCATAGTTGTAGTCGTTTGCTAATTGCTCACATGCTGTTTTATCTGCAAAGACAAACCAGCAAATACGTCCCTCCCTTTCAATAGTGGTTAGCTTTTGTTTTTTTACAGTCAGCATTGCGGCTTCTGCAAGATCTTTTGTTTTGTAAAAGTCTGTTTGATTTTTAGCCATAGAATTAAAAATTAAATTATTCAGATGATGCATGAGTCATCTTTTGTTTTTTCGTCTTTCCTAGAGAATTTTTTGCCTGTTTTGTTTGAACATAGAGGGGTTCTAGGAGGTCATTGAGAAGTTCTATTTTTCCTTTTTTTGAATTGAATTCCATTTCTTCCAATTGACTTAATGCGTACGTTACTTGGAACCTCGTTGGGAGTATGTCTAAATCAATGATTGTTTTGACAATTACTGAAAGAATGGGAAAATCTCCAACATAGGAGATGCTTTGTTGTAGACGTAAAACTCTGAATGTAGCGGCAATGCTTCTTCGAGGGTTCTTTGAATACATTTTGATTACTTTGCCTTTTGTTGCCTCAAGGTCTTGATATTTAATATCCATATTTTTTTAATATCAATCTAACTTTGTAGATTTATGGGCTTATTATTTCAAAATTGAAAGTGGATGTAGTTGAAGACTAGGAAGTTCGAGTTTTCCAAACGAGAGACTCGTATATATCAAAACCTTTTCTTATCATGCTTTCACTGTAGCAGGTACACCCTTTGGGTTTGTTCTTGCCTGTAGGATGGTGTTCATTAGTGGAATAAATAGGACAGTCTTTTGTTTCGTTTTCAGCAATATCAGCAGGAGAACTGCCATTTTTTATTGCTTTATACCAGTTCCTAAATTTTTTCAGGGATGGTTTATTTTTATTAACTTCCCACACTTGGTGAATGTATTTATACTTTGGGACACCTTTTACATTACCAAGTTGTTCTCGATACTCTTGGAGGGCTTTAATTACATCAGCATCTCTTGCTCCAGGGGAAAGAACAATAAAGTGAGTTTCATCAGGAGTTATTCCCTCTGTATCAAAAGTGCCATGCAATTCAGAGTCAAGATAAGCAGGGGAATAATCTTCATTAGTAACTTCATTACGAAACACAACTGCACCAATTACACTTCTGAAAACAATAGTAAGATATAATCGCTTTCTGCTTTTTTCAATTTCTGTATCAATACGGCTTAATTCATCTTTAGTTGGTATTGTTGAGTAATCATTACTTTCCAAAGGCGTTTTTAACGCTAAGGCTAATCTTATCCTTTCGATTTACTTTTCAAAATCTTCTCTATCTACGACTGGCGCAACGTCAATGAAGTGTCTTTCATCATCAATATCAATTTTAATTTCCTAATATGCCTGTATTATATATGATTAGGCGTAATTTTTGTATAAATGAAGCTCGACATTAGCAAAGGGGTAAAATGTCAAAAATATTTATAAGTGAAGTTCCGTAAAGAGTATTTTGTGGTTTTTATGCAACTGCTATCCTTTTGGTTCGATTTTTATTAAAGCTCTTTTTTATTTCTTCTACCCAGTCTGACTGCTGACCATTTTTTTGTTTGTCTTGTTGCTGTGATTGCTTGGTACTGTTTTTGTGTAAGCTGTTCTTTTTCATTATACTTTTTTATAACGAATGCCAGATCCCTCACCAATTCGTTCCACTTTTTTCATCTCTTGTAATTTATTTAATACTTGATTTACTGTAGGACGAGCTACATCTGCTTTTTCAGCTATTTCTTGTGGTGAAGCTTGCTCGACAGTTTGTAAATATTCCCAGACGGCTAATTGTTTAGGGGAAAGAAGTGTTTCTATATTTTCTGCTGTAATTAACCCAATAGCCATCTGTGATTGCTTTAAAAAGATGGTTAAGAAGAAATCTAACCAAGTGTTAACATCTTCTTTATCAGTTTTGAATGTTTTTTGACTCTTTCTAAGTGCTAAATAATAATCTGGTTTATTGTCTTCAATTAATTTTTCGTGAGACACATAGGGCATATACAGATAACCTTGCTGTAATAACAATAAGTTTGTAAGCACTCTGGATAATCTTCCATTTCCGTCTTGAAATGGATGGATATTAAGAAATTCTACAATGAAGTTTCCTATTATGAGCAGGGAGTGGTACTTCTTTTCATCAATAGCTTGTTTTGTCCATTCGACAAGCTCTGTCATCTCTTTAGGAGTAAGATATGCAGGTGTTGTATCAAAAAGAGTCCCAATAGATTTCCCTTGTGCATCAATCATTTCTACTTTATTTTCTTGTTTTTTATAATCGCCTCGATGGAGTGTATCTTTTTCAACATGCTTCAGAAGTTCTTTATGGAAGTGTTTAATGAGGCTTTCATTAAATCCTTGCTCTTCCCAACTATCAAACACATTTTGTAGTAACTCATAATACCCTTGCACTTCTTGTTCATCTCGATTGGTAAATTTCTGGATAGAAATACCACGAAGCATTTTCTCAATATCTTCATCAGATAGTTTTGCACCTTCAATACGAGTAGAAGCACCTGTTGACGTTATGAGAACAGAACGCTTTAAGCGTCCAAGTGTTTGAGGACTAAGTTGCGTTCCAGCACTCCATCTGCCCTTTAATTCTTCAATTTGAGTTATTTTTGCCCAAATTTCATGAGATAAATTGTCTAATCTAGCTTCAAATCTGTTCATAGTCGTACCCTTATACAAGGTATATATAAGATTGTATAAGGTTATATAAGGCAAGTCAAGGTTATGCTTGTTTTCAAAAACCATAGAAATTATAATAAGAGCCGTAATCTATAACCCAACGAATTATCAAATGAATCCTCCAGACATAAAAAAGCTCATAGAAATAGTAAAAACAGGTGATCGGCAAGGCGTAAAGAAAGCTCAAAGAGCCATAGAATCAGCATGGCATAATTACTATATTCCTCATCGAAAAGAGGGAAAAAAGGCATTTGAGGTATTTCTGGATGAAGTCAAAACCTTCGATCAGATACAAGATATTGATCATCAAGCTTATTTTATCAGTAGCTTGAAATGGGCATTTTGGACAATCGGTGAGGAATATTTCGAAACGTGGGCAGAGTTTGTTTTAAAATGTATTCAACATCCCTCAGGGAAAATTCGACAGGCTGTTATCCATATAGCTGATGTTCTTGTAACAAGTTTGGATGTTTATGTTTTTAATAAGAAGGAAACAAAAACAGAAGAAGAAAAGAGAATGATCCGCGAAACGATAAATCTTCAGCGATTTGGAAGATTAGTAATGAGCGTTGAAGATTTAGTGCAGCATTATTATGAACCGAAGTATAAACGTTATAAATATGTATCAAGTATGCCTATAGGTGTCTATAAAAGTCTTCAGATATTAATTACAGAAAAGCTCTTGCCAAGCGAACACTATGAAAATCTCTATAAAGAGTTTTACACAATCTTCAAGTAAGTAGTTTTAAATCTAATCAGGCGAATTAGATATATACTGCATAATTTAAAATGATTTATAATGACTCTATTTCTTGCAAATACTCCTCAATATCTTTTTTGCTTGGTCGTTTTGTATTTATAGCGAAATAATGGAATCGAAGAATTTGCTTCTTTTTATTGCATGCAATAATCCCTTTATCTATAACTTCTCCAATTGCCACATTAACTGAAACGAGCATTTTTATAAGAGCAAACGTTTTATTAAACGTAATTTTTTCTATTTGAGAGTCTAATTTCTGAGAAACTGCATCAAATATATTTTTAACAATTTGTTTTTCCGATGTTGAAAAAGCCTGATTCCTCTTTGTGCTAATGACAACATAATTTCTGAGTCTATTTCCTTCTCCTCCCAATTCACTCCCGACGAATGTCTTTTCATGGAATAGCTCATTCAGTTCAGCGTCTTCATGAACTATAAATTTATCAGGATAGTCAGAATAAGGATAGTTTTATTTTGAGGCATTTTGTTTTTTCATATATTATTTGTCACTTCAACCAACCACTTGGATTATAGCAAAATTTGAGCGCAGTAGTTTTCTTATGGTGCATTCTTTCGCTTTCGGCCAGCCTCAATTAGCCTTGTAATCTAAATCCGTATAAAGTATAATGAAACCGTAGGACATGACTTAGAAAAGCTTTTCTTTTTGTCTAGGTCTTTGATTTTTATTGAGGTTAAACGTATTGTCTTAGTTGTAAATCCCCGCATTTTTGAGGCAAAGAAACTAAGGCTTAGAGTCGATCATAAACTTCTCAAATATTTCACTATTCCGTTTCAAAGCTAAGTCTCGATCAGCCGGCTTAGACGACACTAACACAGCGACTCGAAGGGTGATTCTTGATTAGTGAATAAAATAGTATGAGTGACTGTTCTGATAATGACGATTTTGCTATAATGCTTCTATGGAAAAGATGCAGGAGTTGGAAGAAAGAATTAAAAAGATTGAAGGGAGAAATAAAAATGTTGAGCTTAATAAAGCGTGGGAGACAAGTTGGACACGACGAGGATTAATTATTGTGTTTACCTATCTTTCTATTGCTTTGTATTTCAAATTTATTCTTGGAATAAATCCTTGGATTAATGCGATTGTTCCTTCAGTTGGTTTTTTACTTTCAACACTTACTCTGCCATGGTTTAAGAAAATAGTGACAATTGCAAATAGAATAAAGTACATTAAAACTCCGTAGATAATTGGATGACTGCTTTGCTTGGTACCTCAAGCCAATATGATGGCCCCTTCGTTCCATCCGCATTGGTTGTATTAAAAATCAGTAGTGTCTCTGATGCCCAACCAGTCGTCTCTTGATACGTGTATGGAGTACCTCTTGCCGCAAAAAGTGTAGCCGCATTGAATGATTGGTCCGTTTCTGTCATTGGTTCTCCATTCGCCCGCAAAACTAATGCTTCATTACCTTCTTTTGTATTATGTTGAAGGAAAATATATTTGTTATCAGGTGACCAGGTGTTAAAGGGGATTGTCAGTGATTCTGTAGGAGGAAGTATGGCTGTATAAATTTGTTGTTGGTTGGAGCCATCAGCATCTGTGGTGGTAAAGATATAAGATTTTGTATCCGCATCATTTTTTGAAGTAATAGTCATTGTTAGTTTTTTTGTTCCATCAGGACTGGTTTGTGAAGATGAATCTACTTGTGGAGGCGGAGGTGCTGTTGGAGTAGGACTAAGTTGCGTATCCATAACCGGAAAAGAAATTTTTTTAGGGTGGTTATGAAAATACATAGCAAGAACTATACCCAAACATGCAGAAATAGCAATAATTGATAGTGTTTCAAGTTCAAATGTCAGTTGATGTCGTCTTGTCATATTCATTGAATTGGATTATTCTGAACACACTGTCTGTTGCCGGTGACTTGATTACAAACTGATACTGCTGTCCCTGGTGTATCACCGCTTGGAGCATCTGCCCATTCATAAAGCTGTTTTGCATCAACTTGTCGCATATTCACACATCCATGACTCATCGTATGTCCAAAATTGTCATGCCAATAGGCACCATGTAACCCAAAATCGTGATAAAAATACATAACATACGGGACATTTGGAAGATCATACGCATCTGCCCCTTCGCCTCCTGCCATACGTGTTGAAACCAATTTTTCCCAAATATGAAAATTACCAACTGGTGTTTTGCCCCATTTACCCGTTGCTACAAGCGTCTTCATAAATAAATTGTTGCCTTGATATGCATATAATGTTTGCGTTGAAAGATCGACATAAATATGTTTGTCTTCTCTTTTGGTATTGTCTCCCAGGACAAGATGTGTTGATTTCGCATTTGGGTCGATGGTTGGCGCAGTAACAGTCCGTCCGGCAAAAGTACCTGTTGCATTATTCTCAATTTTTTCTGAGAGATCAGAGACACAACTTTTAGAATTTGCACAAGGAACTGCTTGGGCTTTTTTTTGGAGTATTATGGTAGTTCCTATGAAGAAAAGGCAACCAACAAAGACAGCAACCACGAACTTTTTGAAGAAAGAAAAAAAGTTTGTTTTTTTGGCCCTTGTTTTAGAGAGTGATTTTTTCTTGGGGTGAGATTTTTTTGACATCTTTTATTAGAGTAAGCTGATTTTTTATTTTTCGCAAGAGGGGAAAAGTTTGGGGCATTAGTTTAGAGTTTTTATGATATACTGCAAATTAGGAGAGTATTATGACAAATTTACCTAGTAATCCAAAACCACAATATGATACTGAAGGAATAACAGAGTTAAAAAAATTAGTCTTGAAATACGATGAGAGTAAAGTGATTAAAAAATTGCTAGAAATTGTAGAAAAAAACAAGCAATTAACGAAAGACATTAAAGATCACAAATAGATGCAGCTATTCTATACTTCAGAAATAACTTCACTTCCCAAATCTAGATTTATCTTTTTAGATAACGATTTTCTTGGAGCTATTTTTATCGACGGGAACTTCCTCAAAAGCTTTTTTGAACTTTTGCAAAATCAATATTTTGCAATTTATCCCCTTACAGAATTAGAATTTTTACGAGATGTATTTCTGCCTGCACAACGGAAACTTAAGGAAGATTTTGTAAAACAACCCAAATTTATTCATCTTAAAGGCCATGAGGAAATTTTTCCGAAACTTCAAGAAAATGCACTGCTTTTATCTAAAATATACGCTCATCCTTAATGTATTTGAAAGATATAGCCATCTTGATTACAGGAGATAAAAAAGATTTCCCCTCTTGTGTTTTTGATACTGTAGGAGTAGTAAATTATGAAGAGACTACAAATAAAGGAGAAGATAAAATACAGTCTTTCTACTTTGTAAGATTTAACAAAGATAAATTTGATAAATGCTATAAAAAACTGCAAGCACTTGGTGAAGTTACTATGACCAAATCGGCAGAGATTAATCATTAGATAGACAAATATATTATTTATGAAAATACCACCACAAGCGAAAAAAGTTTTTCAGGGAGTAATCTTTTCTGTCTATCAATGGGAGCAGGAAATGTTTGATGGGAGTAAGGCAACTTTTGAAATGCTCAAGCGACCAAATACTATTGAAATTCTTGCAACACAAGGTGATAAGATTCTCATGTCTCACCAATCCCAACCCAACAAACTCAACTATTATTCTCTTTTTGGAGGCAGAGCAGAAGAAGGGGAAGATCCTTTGGTAACGGCCAAAAGAGAACTGCTTGAAGAATCAGGACTGGTCTCGAAAGATTGGGATCTTTTCAAAATCTATGAGCCATACCATAAGATTGATTGGCAAATTTATCTTTATATCGCACGAAACTGTAGAAAAGAATCCGAGCCAAAGCTTGATGCTGGAGAAAAAATTGAAATAATCAATTGCACTTTTGAGGAATTTTTAAAAATTGTCACAGCTGATGATTATTGGGGTACAGAGCTGGCATTGGATATCTTAAAAATGAAAGAGAATAATTCCCTTGAGGCATTTAAAAAACGAATCATGACTTCGCCGACTGGTTAAGAGGAAGCTCAATCACAAATGTTGATCCATCACCCTCTCGACTTGCTAATTTGATTTTGCCATTGTGTGTTTTCACGATTTGATGGGTAATATACAGTCCAACACCAAGACCTTTATACGCGTGACTTGAAACAGCCCGTTCAAAACGTTCAAAAATTCGCTCTTGCTGATTCTCAGGAATTCCAATTCCATGATCAGTAACGGCAATTTTTCCCATGCCGTCATGTTTGGCTACTTGAATATCAATTGGTTTACTATTTCCATATTTAAGGGCGTTGGAAATAAGATTGGTTACTGCTTGTTCAATACGAAGTTTGTCCCATTCACCAACAACTTTTTCAGCTGCTTTGAGTGTAATTTGCGATCCTTCTCGTTCGGCACGTTCCATAAAACGATCGACGACATCTTTTGTCAACTGTGCAAGATCGACTTCTTCCTTTTCAAGTTCAAGTTTGCCTGTTGTAATAAGGGAAACATTGAGTAAATCATTAATCATTTTGGAAAGTCTTTTGCTTTGTTGTTCAGTACTTTGCAACATACGCAAAAGATTTTCCACAGAAAAATTTGCTAATGAGACACTGCGGATATTGTAGAGTGCAGTTTGGATCTGTAGTAACATTGCCGAAAGGGGAGTTTTTAATTCGTGAGAAGCAATGGAAAGAAATTCGTCACGGGCTTTGACTTCTTTTCTATATTTTTCATTATCTTTTTGCATTTGTGTGAGAAGCGTAAAGTATTCCTTCTCACGCTGTTTATATCCCAAAATATCTCTGGTATTTCTAATTTTATCGATAACAATATTGAGAAGGATGCTGACAAGGAAAAAAAATAAAAGATCAATAAATGAGGAGAGACGATTTGCAGGTGATATTGTATCTTGAGCGAGGAAAAAATAAACAATAGATGCTGAGGTAAAAACAGTTGTTGTAAGTCCGGTACGAAGTCCACCATACCATGCACTAAAAAGAACAGCCAAGATACACAACAAAAAATAGGAAGAATTACTATGAAAAAATAGCAACAACAAACCTATTCCAATTGTTACCGCGCTGATACCACTACTAATCCCAACAACAGTAAGAATACTCATAAAAGTACTCTTTTTTTTATCTTTCATCGCCTTACTTTATTCTCAGTATACTGTTATTTCGACATCTTGACAAGCAAAAAATAATATGTTCTACTAAGTGAAGAGTAGGATTTATTAACAATTGTGACAAGAAGAAAGCATTTATCATTTGGTTTTACCTTAATTGAACTTTTAGTAGTTATTGCTATTTTGGGTGTCTTAGCAGGAGCAATTTTGGTCGCAATTAATCCACTTGAACAGTTAGCCCGAGGCCGCGATGCCGGAAGAAAAAGTACTGTTGATGAATTAGGTCACGCAACACAAGCCTATTATACCGCTCAGAATGCTACTTATCCAGTACAAGGTATCACATGGATGACTACGATACAAACCGCAGGAGAATTAAAAGTTTTACCCAGTAATCCAACTGCATCTGGTTATATCACAGGTTGCAATACTGCCAACGTTGCACAAAATGGTTATTGTTATCAAACAAATGCGACTGACGGAATTGTCTATGGTCGTGCTGAATCAAAATCAAGTCTTACTAGTGCCGGCTGTACAGGAACGCAAGTTGCCTGGGTAGTATGGTCTTCAGCAGATGGAAGGACAGGTCTTACTTGTGTTGCTGCCGGTGCCGATCCTGCGGTTGGAGTCACAGGATTGAAGTAATCCTCACTGTTTTCTTCTTTGCTTGATTGCATGCAAGTTTCAATATATAATTGTACTCATGTTCAAGCCTGTATCGCCAAAAATAAATTTTCCAGAGATTGAAGAAGAAATCCTTAAGCTTTGGAAAGAAAAAAAGATTTTCGAAAAATCAATCTCATCTCGTCCTGAAGATCATGAATGGACATTTCTTGATGGGCCACCGTTTGTAACTGGTATGCCGCATTACGGTTCGCTTCTTTCCAGTCTTCCCAAAGATTTATTTGGTCGCTATTTTACTATGAGAGGGTATCGTGTCAGACGTGTTTGGGGATGGGACGGACATGGTTTACCAATAGAAAACAAAGTAGAAGGAGAGCTTGAGATTAAGCGGAAAAAAGATATTGAAGACAAGATTGGCATTAAAAAATTCATTGAGCGTTGTTTGTATTACGTCAATCAAGTTTCAGGGGAATGGGAATGGTATGTTGATCACATCGGCCGCTGGGTAGATTTTAAAAATGCTTACAAAACCTGGGATCTTGACTACATGGAATCAGTCATGTGGGTTTTCAAACAGATGTATGACAAAGGTTCTATTTATAAAGGATTGAAAGTTTCTCTCTACTGTCCTCACTGTGCAACACCGATTTCTAATTTTGAAGTTGCAATGGATGCTGATAATTATAAAGAGATACAAGATGCAGCAACGACCTACAAATATCAGCTTGTTGATGAGAAAGATACCTATATTCTGGCTTGGTCAACAACTCCATGGAATAAGATCGTTACTCCAGCTCTTGCTGTTAATCCCAAGTTGACCTATGTCAAAATGAAACAAGGTGATGAATATTATATCTTGGCTAAAACGACACTTAAGATGCTTACAGAAGAGCCCAAATATACAATCGTTGATGAATTCCAAGGATCTACTCTCGTTGGTAGAAAATTTGTCCCGCATTATGATTATTATCCAATTGCGAAAGGTGAAAAAGCTTTTGAAATTATTCCAGGAGATTTTGTGACGCTTGATGAAGGTACCGGTGTGGTGACAATTGCTGCCTACGGCGAAGAAGATTTGAAAGTCATGCAAGAGCAGAATGTACATATTGAAATGCATCTTGATGAAGAAGGTATTATCAAATCTGATGTTCCACAATTTGCCGGTATGTACTACCTTAAGGCCAATAAAGCAGTTGATGAAGATTTGGCAAAACGAGGCCTTATTTACAAGGCCGAAGAAACACCACATCGAGTTCCTTTGTGTTGGCGTTGTCACACAAGACTTTATCATGCTCCAATTAACGCATGGTATGTCAATGTCCAAAACCTCAAAGAGAAAATGAAACAGACCAATGAACTTGTGAATTGGTTCCCAAAGCATTTTAAATATGGTCGCTTTCTTAAGAGTTTGGAAAATGCGCCTGATTGGAATATTTCACGCAATCGCTATTGGGGATCGCCTGTTCCTGTTTGGGAGTGTGAATGTGGCGAACGGTTTGTGCCAGGATCAATTAAAGAACTTGAAGAAAAATCCGGCAAAAAAATAACAACGCTTCACAAACCAGATATTGACGAGATAACAATTTCTTGTCAAAAGTGTGATAAAGAGACTCATCGTGTGCCTGAAGTGTTGGATAGCTGGATTGAGGCTGGTTCTGCCTCATTTGCTGAGAGACATTTTCCTTTTGGTGAAAAGGTTAATCTTGAGAGTTTTTATCCACCGGATTTTATTGCTGAGTATACTGGTCAAATCCGTGCGTGGTTTTATGTCATGCATGTTATCGCAAATGTCCTAGAACTTCGTAAAGATGGACAAAACATGCTTTCTCGAAATGTTTTGGTTGAGGGCGTGATTCTGGGAACAGATGGACGTAAAATGAGTAAAAATTTCAAAAATTATCCAGATCCCAAAGAAATGTTACAAAAGTATGGAGGAGATGCATTACGTCTTTATCTTCTTGGTAGTCCAGTTATGAATGGCGAGGATATTTTGATTTCAGAAGATCAATACAAGCAGCAAGTTCGTGGAATAATGCTTATCCTTTGGAATGTTTACAACTTCTTTGTAACCTATGCAAATCTGGACAAATGGGAGCCTCACTCCTTGTCATCTCAAGCAAAGTCGAGAGATCTCCTTCATTCCACTCGGAATGACAAAAACAACAACGTTTTAGATCAATGGATTCTTGCCTTACTTAACAAAACAGTTGAAAGAGTCAGTAAGAGTTTGGATACGTATGATACGATTACAGCAATTGATACGCTCAAAAGCTTCGTCAGCGATCTTTCTACGTGGTATATTCGCCGAAGTCGCGACCGTGTTGGGCCGAGTGCTACTGACCAAAATGATAAAGAAGCATGTTATCAAACAACATATACAGTATTACTGACACTCTGTAAATTATTTGCGCCAATTGCGCCTTTCTTGAGTGAGTCGATATATACCAATCTTACTGAGGAAGAATCAGTTCATCTCGCAGATTGGCCATCGTACACCAAAATTTCAAAGGAGCAGCATAGGTTGATTGAAGAAATGATTTCTGTTCGAAAAATTGTTGAAATTGCGTTATCAAAAAGAAAAGAAGCACAAATCAAAGTGCGCCAACCACTGGCAAGATTAGTTATTGCAAGCGGAACGAGTGGATTTTCAGATTCGTTTGTGCAACTGATTAAAGATGAAGTAAATATCAAAACAATTACGTTTGAAACACATGGACAAACAACTGAAATGAACATTATTCTTGACACAACGATAACGCCAAAACTTAAAGCAGAAGGGCAAGCGCGCGACATTATCCGCATGATTCAAGATGAAAGGAAAAAGCTGGAAACAAGTCTTGATGAACGTGTTGACGTGGCACTTCCTGAATGGCCAGGGGATTTTGAAGAGTATATTAAGAATAACGCATTAGTTAACTCTTTAACAAAAGGTACATTTCAGATAAAAAGGTTAAACTCTTGACCGCTTATGAAATCTCGTTTTCCTATTGATTGGTGGTTACTTATCCCAGTATTTATTCTTGTTGGTATTAGTCTCACAACACTTTTTTCTGTAAATATTACCTATTTTAAAACACAGCTTATCTCCTTCGTGATTGCACTTCTTGTCTTTTTCTTTTTTGCCCGTATCAATATTGATTTTCTCAAGCAAATAAAAACACCAATATATATTTCTTCACTCGTGTTATTATCAATTATTTTTGTGATTGGTATCGAGAGTAGAGGAGCGATTCGTTGGATTGATATTGGCGGGGTGAGGTTGCAATTTTCAGAAGTACTTAAGCCGTTTCTTTCTGTTGCTTTTGCCGTTTTTCTTGCGGATAGCCGTTTTTCTCCAAAAAAAACATTTTTTTTGAGTATTCTTCTCTTATTACCAATTGTTTTTTTGATTTATCTACAACCTGATTTAGGAAGTGCGTTGATTTATGTTTTTGTAGCGTTTTTTATTTTTTTGGTCAATGGCTACCCTCTCCGTTGGTTTGGATTAGTTTTTTTGCCATTTGTGCTTATTTCACCACTTATTTGGACAATGCTGCATGAATATCAGAGACAACGGTTACTTACTTTTTTACATCCTGCCGTTGATCCTTTAGGTACTTCATATAATAGTATTCAGGCAGTTATTGCAATCGGCTCAGGTACATTTATTGGGCAAGGCTGGTTTCAAGGAACACAGTCATCACTTCGATTTCTGCCTGAAAGACATACGGATTTTATATTTGCAACGCTTGCTGAAGGCATTGGATTTGTTGGTGCCACATTGGTTATTGTTACATTTGCTTTTCTTTGTTACCGAGTTTATCTCATTTTTAAGAATGCTGACGATAGATTTACTAAGACACTTGCAGGATGCTGTTTTGCATTTTTTCTCATTCAAGGATTTGTGAATATAGGCATGAATGTCGGTTATTTACCAATTGTTGGTGTAACACTTCCTTTTGTTTCATTTGGAGGAAATTCACTTATCTCAAACTTTATTTTTCTTGGAATTCTTTCCTCTTTGAGTACCTCACAGAAAAATAAACACGTGCTGGAAATTAAATGATAAGTTTGCTATAATCACACAATAGTATGAAATATGCAGTTTTTGCCTCAGGCGGCAAACAATATAAAGTAGTTGAAGGAAATATCGTTGAGCTTGAGAAGCTTAAAGTTGACGAAGGGAAAACTCTCACTTTTGACACAGTGCTTTTCTATTCAGCAGATGGTGTCGTCAAAATAGGACAACCTCAACTTTCTGATATTACAATCACAGCAAAAGTGCTGGGCCAAATCAAAGGAGTTAAAATTCGTGTTGCCAAATTTAAAGCAAAGGCTCGATACCGCAAAGTATATGGACACAGACAACAATTAACCAGAGTTCAAATCGAAAGTATTAACGCAGGCACATCTAAAAAAGCAAAAACTGAAACAACTGAAGAAAATAAAGTAAAAGAAACAAAAGCAAAAAGCGTAACCAAAAAATAAAGAGTTGACAATTGTGAAAACTTATCGTAATATTGAGATGATTTTTCACAGCAATATTTAACTATGGCACACACAAAAGCACAAGGTTCAGTAAAAGGAAATAGAGATTCACGGCCAAAACGCCGAGGAGTTAAGTTGTATGGTGGGCAAAAAGCTCTTCCAGGCAATATTATCGTTCGCCAAAAAGGGACATCATTTTTTCCAGGTAATGGTGTGCTCATGGGTAAAGATTACACGCTTTTTTCCGTTGCAGAAGGAAAAGTTCAGTTCAAAACCTTAAAAGGTAAAAAATTTGTTGAGGTAATTCATGGATAATCAAGCTATCGACAAAATATACGAACTTGAAATAAATCAACTCCAATCCAATCCACTTCAACCTCGTGGTGTCATTACTCCCGATTCTTTGACAGATCTTGTTGAATCGATTCGTGAACAAGGTATTCTGGAACCAATTGTTGTTGCCAGAACCCCGGCAGGCTATCAAATTATCGCAGGAGAGCGTCGTTGGAGAGCATCAAAAATTCTTGGACTTGTGAAAGTTCCTGTTGTCGTCAAAGAAACAACGCCTCAAGGTATGCTTGAAATGTCAATTGTCGAAAATGTGCAGCGCGAAGATCTTAATCCTATTGAGAGAGCTCTTGCGTACCGCCGATTGATTGATGAATTTGGTTTGGGCACAACTGAAGTAGCAAAGCGGGTTGGAAAGAGTGTTCCAACTGTTTCGAATACTATTCGATTGCTGTCGTTACCTGATGCTATTAAAGATGCGTTGGTTGCTGGAGTTATCACAGAAGGTCATGTACGTCCCTTACTATCACTTGGTGACCATAAGCTCATGCTTGAAGTGTTTAAGACGATTCTTCGTGATAATTATACTGTACGGCAAACAGAAGACCTGACACGAAAGGTAAAAGGAGAAGTTCAACAGAAAGAACCAAGCCACAACAAAGAACATCTTTATATTCCAGAACAAGATCAGATGGAAGCGGCAATTCGAGAGAGACTGATTGTCGACAAAGTAAATATTAGGCAATCGCGAAGCATGGCAAAAATTCTTATTGAAGTTAAAGGAGATCCGGAGGAAACCACAGAAAAAATTAAAAAAATCCATAGAGCACTCACAGAATAACCTTCTCGCCGTTTCTTATTTCGAAGCAGAAAAAGGGTTATGAACAACACGCATTGTGTTTACCGGCCAATAAACAAAGATTGATTTGCCAATAACATCCGTCAACTTAAGTAAACCCCATTCACGAGAATCTGAACTGTATGGTCTATTATCTCCCATAACTAATAGATTTCCTGGTGGTACAGTAACGGGTTGATCTTCTTTCAAGAAACTGCCCCCATATGTTCGAACATCACGACTAAGATACACACTTTCATCAAGTTTTTTATCATTCACATAGACAAAGCCGTCTTTAAGAGAAACAGTATCTCCAGGAAGGCCAATAACCCGCTTAATGAAATCTTTCTCTTGGTCTGTAGGTGCTTTAAAGACAATCACATCACCTCGTGCTGGCGGTGCAAAGCGAAGGGTAATAAGATTGGTAAGAATATATTCTTGGTTTTTAAAAGTAGGGAACATCGATTCACCGCTGACCTGAAATGGTCGAAAGAGAAAGATGTAAATAACAAGAAAAATCGATGCAGCCAAAAGAATGGTCTGCATGGTATCAATGAAGAAAAAATAAATTTTGCGAAGAATTTCCATGAGATTTATTATCTCAATTCAGCCGTTCGTTTGTCAATGTGACAGGTTTTTGATAAGATTAAGATCAGAAAAAGATCTGTAGCTCAACTGTGGGGTGAGCATGATTCACATTGGCCAGTTAGCTCAGTTGGTTAGAGCGTTGCATTCACATTGCAAAAGTCGAGGGTTCGAATCCCTCACGGGCCACCATATAATGAATACATTATCTATTATT
>Ga0137403_10000910_pt1 | contig 37738 bp, 35 predicted proteins | sample CZOMad2_1_16fung_FD_122057 | JGI IMG/M metagenome (GOLD analysis project Ga0137403, IMG submission 122057) | Vadose zone soil fungal communities from Angelo Coast Range Reserve, California, USA - CZOMad2_1_16fungal (Hybrid Assembly) | ecosystem: Environmental > Terrestrial > Soil > Vadose zone...
TCAGCTCACCCATCGCCGGACGCATTCCGGGGTGCGACATGTCGCCTTCCAGCGAAATGTGTGCGCCGCCCAACGCTGCGCCGTCTTTGCCGCCAAGTTTCACAGTAAAAATGTTCGAGCCTACGTGTGGTGGGTTCGGTTGAATCTCATATTGAAACCTGATGTTGCTCGATTGCTGGGTGGGTTTGGAACAACCACTGAGGGGAGACAGCGCGAGGAAACACAACGAAGAGGCAAGCATTCCTAACAATCGATTCCTGAACAATCTCAATCTTCTCGAAGCTCTCAAGCTTCTCGAAATTTTCAAAGTTCTCGAGACTCTCAAGTTTTCCGGAACTCTAAGACTACCTAGAAAACCGAAGCTTGCCGCAAAACTCGTGCGGCCGGATGCCGTTGTAGGCATCCAGCCGCTAAACCAGAGTCGGGATTTACGCCGCGTTACAAGCCTGCGCAGAACGCTTTCCCTTGTCCCATTTGCAGCTGCAGACAGAGAGGCCTTCCTCTCCCTTTGGCGGGAACATGTGGTAGTACATGCCGATCACCATGGGGATGAAGACGATCGTATTGTAAAAAAGGTGAAGTTCGACGCGGGGATAGAAAAGTTGCAGCACGCTCGTCGGTACCGGCTTCCCCCAGAAGTTGTGGTGAATCGTCGCCTGCGTGATCAGCAGGAGATGCTCGATGTGGTGCCAGAACTGGATGACCAGCGCCACCGTCCACCACCGGCATGACGTGCCGGTAAAGCCTCCGCGCAGCACCCAGATCCCGATCAGCATGACCAGTGCGTAGCCATAGTGCAAGGTTTCTGAATGCACCAGCCAGGGATAAAAAAGCCCGAGAACTCCTCCGGCGTGATGGGCCGGCCAGCCCAGGACATAGATCTGCCAAGCTTGCGCAATGTGCTCGGCCCAGTGCCCAAGCACCACGAGCATAAAAAACGCCAGGGCGCGTTTGTGCCAGCGGGTGTTGATCTTCTCGTAAAAGCTTTGGTCCTTGGCCAGCGGCTGCACCGCCGTGCTTGAACTAGACATGGCATTCTCCTCTTGTTTTCAGGTGAGTTAATTCCAGATTGTTGCCGGTTTCGCCGAGTTTGTTGCTGATGGCCTGCAATCTCTCTTGCAGCAGCTCCCGCCACCGCTGATAAGCACAGCAATAATGGACCTCAATTTGATTAAAGGTCTCATCGCAGAGCGCGGCAGCTTTTTCCGCGCTGATCCGGCAGAAAGTCTGGCAGGCCATTTCAGTATGGCTGGCCAGATTTCCCGCCAGCAGCCGAGCCTTCGCGGCAAATGCCGCGCCCAGCGCCAGCGCAACGGCGAACTCCGTAGCGCAGCCGTAGAGCTCCTTCATTTCATCGCTGCTTGCTCCGCCCGCGTAGGCGCACGCCAGCCCTGCGCCGCTCCAGGCATCGGCATGATATTGGCGGGGAAACGAAGCAATGCTGCGGGCAATTTCGCAAGCATCCGCGCCTTTGACGAACCACAGGCTTCGTCCCAGACCCTGAAAGAAGATGTGGCTGCCCGCCACCGAAAGCGCGGCAGCCTTCCGTTCGAGTCTCGATCGCCAGTGGAAGTAACCTTCGTGGAACCCGTAGCCCTCAATCGCCAGCGCACGCAGGACAGGATGGAAGCCGGGAGCCGGCGACTCAATTTTCCGGCGCAGCCACGGCATCCGTGCGCACGCCCATCCGGCCCCGATGTGGAGCATGTAGATGTGTAACCTGCCGGCGCCGGCAACAAAGCGCGAAAATCTCTTTCTCCACGGAGTGATTCCATCAAGAAGGGCGAGCGCCATGGCCGCGCCTTCATACGCAAAGCCCCGGTCTTCGACCTGTACTTCGTCCAGTTGCGCCGCGAGGTCCCCCTGGGACTCTTCCCGCAACGCGAGGTTGTACCCTTGCAGAAAGGTCCTGCCAATCCGCTCCAGGCGTACCCGGACCGCTGGCTTGGAGCACATAAATCGTCGGCGTGTGAATTTTGCTTCACACGGGTCAATCTTGAACCAGGGATAGAAAACACCACGCATCAGCCGGCCCCTTGATTTGTTGAACGACATGTCATCGCTCTTGTTTCAACTCGCGGTTTGCTGTCTCACGAGGCACGCTCGGTCATTGCGGCAACGGCATTCTGCGCTGCGGTTGCAGGTTTTCTGATGGCCGGAGCTTTTCGGACGAGTCCGGCAACCTGATGTGCCAGGCCGCGAACTGCAGCAACCAGCGTCAGGGCAAAAAAGAGCCCGAAGGCCACATGCCAATGCACCAGCACGCTATAGGCGCCGGCGACTGCCAGGCCAAAGAGCGACTGTCGTGAAGCGGAAAACGGCGTTGTCGCGGGATCGCTCACCATGTAGAAGGTGAACAGCAAAAAAGCCACGCCGGTAATGGGATTGAGAGCGCCTGCCAGCGGCGCGCCCGTCATCACGCTTCGGACCGCGGCCTGCAGTATGAAACCCGTCATCCAGCCCAGAATGAGCGGCAGCCTTCCTGTGAATCGAGCATTGATGAGCGTGCCGGAAACGCAGAGGAGCGCGGGCAGAATCAACGATCCTGCGTGCCCCAGGTTTTCCGTGAAGTGGTAAGGCGGCGAGATGCCAACCCACGGAAACAACAGAAGGGCCACGGTAATGCCGAAATTTGAAGGATTCAGAAAATGCCGCTTCTGTCCCTGCATCGTGATGTGCAGCGTGGCTTTGGACGCAATGGCCACCGCCGCGGCAAACATTGTGGGCAGTACGCGGTCGCCCGAATAGAGCAACATGCCGATAGCCAGCCCCGTGATATGCGCCGGAAGCAGAAAATCTATTGTTTTTCGCCAGTCTCCCAGAAAGCGCGGTCTGCGCCGGCCTGCCCAGGCGTCCATCCACTCCACAAACAACTCGCATGAGTAAGTCGTCGCCAGTGCCAGGAGCGGCTGTGCCCACGACTGTTCAAATCCCAGCCATGTATGACCCAGCAAGTTTAGGACCGTAATGGCGATAGCAAACCGGCGCAGCCCACCGAACCGGCGCCCCTGGATCCAGTTATCGGCGGTCGTCATAAGTTGCTGCTCCCTAATAGCACGGTGTGCCAGCCCGGCATCAGTTGTGTTTCCGTGTGCCGGACCGCTCCGTGGCGACCGCGCCAGTCGAACGCTACGCGCAATTTCTGCGGCGTCAGAGTACCGAGCCCGAAATGAAGGTCTGGGCTACTCTTGCCCGAATGCCCGTTTCCGCCGTCAACGCTTTCCACCAGCCGCTTGCCGTCACGAAGGTATACGGTCACGCGAGCCCCCAGGGCCGGAGAGCCTTGCGCCGCTTCGCTATGGCCTGCGTGAATCGTGGACGGGCCCTGTGCCGTTGACAGCAGCACATGCAACCCGAGAAAAGCTCCCGTGCCTTCACTCAGGTTGTGAATAAAAATGGAATCCGCCCATTGGTTGGCCAGCGCGAAATCGAGCCGCCCGTCACCATCCACGTCGGCCACAGCTATGCCCCGCGTCAGGTATGGCTCGCCCAGGCCGACCGCGGCTGCCAGGTCAAAATATCTTCCTGACTGCGAACGCACATAAAAACGGTCGTGATTGCTGCCACTCAGGTCGTCTCCCGGGCCAAAGCGCGGCCAGTGCGCCGGATTGTGCAGCATCAAATCGTTTCCCATTGCCAGTTCCTGCAGCTCAGGCCAGCGATTCACCGACCCTTTCAGGAATCCTGTCGCCTGCAGGATTTGCGGAACACCGCTGTTGTCAAAATCACCAATACGGACATCCCACGACCAGCCGCTTCGCGCCAGGCCCAGCGCCTCGCTCCGCTCGTTGTAGGGTGCCATACCGGAGTCCATGGCATGGAATTCTCCCGTGCTCAGGAAAACAAGGTTGCTTTCCATCAGGGCGTAATCATCCGTGATGTTGCCGACCATGAAATCAGGCCAGCCATCGCCATTGAGATCTGCGCAGTCCACACCCATACCCTTGAATGAGTCCTGGCCCAACACCTTGGATTTGGGAGTTGCCAGGTTGCGCCGTCCACGCAATGGTTTGAATCGCACGTGACCGGGAGAGGAAACGTTGTGCAACAGCTTGTCAGGGCCGAAGTCGTTCGCGATGTAAAGATCGGGGCGAAGGTCGCCGTCGATGTCACAGGCGGCCATCGCCAGCGTCCAGCCGGTTCCAAGCGTGGAATCTGCATCCGCAACACGGGCAAACTGCACCGTTGGCTTTTCTCCGCTCGTCGCGGATTGCCAGAGCAGGATCGGTTTGCTGCCGCCGTTCCCGGCATGCGACATCGAAGCCTGCATCGCTACCCATCCGGCCTTGCCCAGCACCATGGAGCCATCAGGAAAGTAATTGCCGAAAACGAGATCAAAATGACCGTCACCATCAATGTCCGCAGTCAGCGCTGCGTTCGTATACCAGCGTTCACTGCCCGGCACTAACTCCTGGGGCACGAAGCTCTCGCGAGAGAGCGGCGCCGGCTTTCGGGCCTGCCGCTGCAGGAAAGCCACAGGCGTGCGCCCCCAGTAATAAACTACCAAGTCGCGTAATCCATCCTCATTCAAGTCCAGGATCAGGCAGCCCATGGGCGCCATAGTGGATGCGTCGTACGCCAGGGGCTCAACATTGAGTTGAAAAGGTTGATAGCGGTCGCTCGTCCCCGGCACCGGCGTGACCATTACTGTATTAGTGCGGGGATCAACAAGGCAGGCGTCATTCGATAACCCGTCTCGATCCAGGTCTCCCAGTGCGATCCCGGCGCCCACGGTCGAGATCCAGGCGTTAATTCTCTGCAACGCCGGATTTACATCGCGATAGCTGCGGTCCGAAACGCTGGAGCGCGGAAAATTTGTGGGCTCGAAATGGAAGCGCGTTGCCATTTCGGCAGACTCTGCGGGCGGCAGGCCAGGCAATCGAGCGAGCCACCCCAAGATCGCAACGGCCCCCCACATTGCCACGAACTTTGTTCCGGATTGTATAAAGCGGTATCGCATTTTGCCTTGTCCCATTCACTCCACGTTGCGCGCATCGCGCTCTCTTCTCTTCAGCAGAGCGGGAAAATTGAGTAGTACCGGAGGATCGGTCAACTCCGGTTCGCGCAAGAGGATCTGGCCGCAGTCCACGGCTTCGTTCTTTACAACCACGCGTTGGCCGCCGCACCGCAGCGCGGTTTCCCAGTGGAAGAAATCATCCAGTTTCGAGGGGTTCGGCAGGCCGAGGGCAAACAGGTAATAATGACCGGGTGGGACCGCCCGCATTACATATTCACCCGACTCCAGGTTGATGGCGCAGGCTACCGGCATGCCCTCGGGAATTCGATGGCAGAATAACCCTATGAAAATCGGACCCGAGAAACCTGGCGGAGCCTGGATCCGTCCCCGCACTGAAACCTTCTCCATGGATAACTTCTTCAACAGGTCTTGCGACGGCGAGCGGCGCATGGTCCGTAGCCTTCGCGGCGAGGTGCCCAGCAATTCGGAAAAACGCCGGATAAACGTGCCCAGGCTGCTATATCCTACGTCGAGACAGATGTCTGTAATGCGATGGTTCGTATTCAGCAGCATTTGCGTGGCAGCCTCAACTCGCAGCTTGGCCAGAAAGCGGCAAGGAGGCAGGCCTGTGATTCTCCTGAATGTCCGATTGAAGTGATAGGGGCTCATGTAGGCTATGGCTGCCATCACTTCGAGAGAAATTTCTTCATCGAGACGCGACCGGATCATTACAATCACGCGCTGCACAGCACGTGTATGTGAATCAATGGTATCCGGGCGCATTACTCTTGGAGGTCGCGAGCTAAGAGACGCCATCGTTCGTACTCCCCGGCGTGGAACTGATGCGGATGACAAACAAAGCTCACGTATATTGAAAATCACGGATTGAAGCAATGACCCTTGGGGCCAAAAAAGGACCATCAGCCCCATCAGCACTGTGTTCCTCAGCTCCGCTCTGCTATGCTCCGTTGGACCGATCGAAGATGGGGCCCTCGGCAGGCTTGGTGGTGTAGTTATGTTGTGTTCCTATGTTGCGTTTGCACGAAGATCCAATAGCTAACACAAAAACCACACTTACCCTGCGGACTAGTAACGAGGACCAGTGAAATGAATCTTTTTAGAACCGCTAGACAATTGTTAAGCCGCGGTGGCTTGAATAAATTGCCTGCGTACTTGCAGCACCAAGAAACTATGTATTTCCGGCGCTCGGCATTTTGTCTTGTTCTATTTTCAGAAAAGAATCAGATAGCTCGAAACCAGATTTGACCGTCTAACTATGCTATCCGGGACTTTTTGGCTTGCTTGGCATTCGGTGCCGCGCCAGGAGGCAATCATGGCTCTTGCCAAGGACGTCGTTATCAGCATCGGCCTGGACAGCTTTCTTCACGAACTTATCAAGGCTGTTCTGGCTGACTATGGCTGGCGTGTCTTTGACCCGAAATCTCTGGCTGCGGGCGAAGAAGCCAATATTGTATTGGTGGGAGCTTCAGGCAGCGTCGAAATGATCTTTAACGCCGTGCGTTATGTCCGGGCACAATTTCCCACAGGCAAGATCATATTGCTGGGACCCGCCGGGGCAGACTCGGACATCGTGCGTTTCATCGAAGAAGGCGTGAGCGCATATTTCTCCACTAGTGAGAATCTGGCCGCCTTCGTCAATCTCCTGCAGATGGTCCGCCACAACCGCATTCCCTGTTCAGGACGCATCATGCAGCTTGTGCTCAGCGCGATCCACAAGCGCAGCGAGAAGACCCCTGCCACCCCGGACCGACTGACCCCACGCGAAGAAGAGATCCTGCGTTTGATCCGCGATGGTTTCGGCAACAAAGAGATCGCCAGCCGGCTGTGCATTTCGCCCAACACGGTAAAAAATCACGTGCATCATCTTCTGGAGAAACTCAAGGTGAGGAGCCGCCATGAAGCCGCCTGGATGCGCCAGCCGCAGCGAAGTCTGGGACTTCTGCCTCGCATTGTGAATGGCAGGTAACCTGCTTGGTACACCAACGTTCGGCACCGCTCATTTCCAGCGGTGATGATCCAGCGCGGCGCGGAGCGATTCTTTGGACGCAGTGTCCCACCTCTCCTCGCGAAGCACCAGCCTCAGAATAATATCCAGTCCTTTCGCATCGGGCAGAAGCACCACCGCCAGATTGGGATACTCCAGCAGCAGGTGGCTGCAAATGCCCGGCTCACGCCCGCCGGGGAGCTGGCGAAGAACTACCACGTCCGCGCGAACTTCGTTGACACGAACCAGGAGATCCACGGCGTTGTTGACTTTGCTGGCGAGTTCCAACTCGTCATCAGGACGAAGGATCCCTTTCAGGATGCCTTCCCATTCCGGACCGATTTCTCCCACAAGGATTTTTATGCTCATGGGTGTGCCTGATAAACCCGGAACCTTATTAACGTTTTCTCAAGGTTGCGTCTTATCCAATCTTGCGACAATTTCTCGCAGGATGGTTTTTCGACCCGCCAAGTGCTATAGTGCTGCGTCTGTGCTCAGCCTCAGAGCAAATGAACTTGGAGGCGCGATGATGCACCAGCCACCAGCCGAAAATGTCGCAGTGTTGTCTGCGCACCGATACAGGGCTGAATCAATAGCCCTGGCCTTGAAGACGAGATCAGCATTCAGTGCCCAGGCCTTTGTTCGTCTGGACTTTGAAGCGCTCGCTGATTTCGAAATTGTCCTCGTTGATCTCGATACCGGCCTGGAGCCGGTGCTCGAACTCGTCCGTTCCATTACTGCGCGTTACCCTAGGGCAAGAGTTGTTGTGGTGGGAGTGCTGGAATCGGAAGAAACCGTAGTGAAACTTGCAGCAGCAGGCGCCCGGGGCTATGTGCTGCCCGAGACTTCCTCGGAGCAACTCGTGCATATATTGCATTCCGTACGCAACGGAGAGTTCACTTGCCCGCCGTACATCACCCACGCACTGTTCTCGCATCTTGCCTACTTAGCCAGCAGTGAACCTTCGTCCCTTCTCCCATCTGCTGTATTAACAGCGCAGGAAAGAAAAGTGCTCCAACTGCTTTCACAGAACCTTACGAACAAAGAGATCGCCGCTCGGCTCTGCATTTCCCAATACACCGCCAAGAACCATGTTCATCGTATTCTGAAGAAACTCGGGGTCCGCCACCGCAGCCTTGTTTCTCGCTGGCTGAGTCCGTCCTGCTGATGCGCGCTGCGTTTGAGCAGGGCGGGTTTTACGTTATCGGCACGCTAAAACAGCTAGCTCAATAGGCCCTTCGAAATGTCGACCGTGCCACAGTCCACGCACGTAAACGGTGATGCACCGCCCCCATTAAGCGTTGTGCGAGCAAAACAGAGCAATTCAAGAGAAGAATGTCCTGCGCTGCCTGCTTTATTTCTAACGTTTGGGCCGGACTTGAGGCTCCTTGCTCACCCATTTCGATTGTCGGTGGGCAATCTTCCGCAACTTCAGCCTAGTCATGAACGGGACTTTTTATCTGTCACCTCGACCGGAAGGACCTTGGCGCTTCAGGAAAAAAGATCCAGAGTGTACCGAAAATGAACTTGCTGATATTGGGCGGAACCGTCTTCCTGGGTCGTCACCTGACCGAGGCTGCTCTGGCCCGGGGACATCACGTCACACTTTTCAATCGTGGACGGCACAATCCCGAACTGTTTCCCGAGACGGAGCGAATTCGCGGTGATCGTTGGGAGGATCTCGGCCTGCTGGCAGGGCGATTTTGGGATGGGGTCATCGATACATCCGGCCATGTGCCTCGCATGGTACACGCGTCGGGAGAGCGACTCGCGGCCGCAGTGCAGCATTACACTTTCATTTCCAGCGTGCTCGCGTACAGAGATTTCCCAAAGGCACAGGGCCTCTCCGAGCACTCGCCTGTAACCACCAGTGTCGATCCAACCGCGCAGCACCCGACTCCGCAAACTCTGGGCCCGTTGAAAGCATTATGCGAGCAGGAACTCCAAGGTTTGCTGCCGGGGCGCCTGCTGATTGTTCGGGCTGGTTTCCTGTTCGGGCCACATGACCCCACCGGTCGCTCTATTTATTGGGTCCAACGCGTTGCACAAGGAGGAGAAGTTCTGGTTCCAGGTAAGCGTGACCGGCCTGTGCAATTAATAGACGTCAGAGATCTTGCGGAGTGGATCCTGAAATCGATTGAGCATCGCATGACAGGCGTCTACAACGCCACCGGTCCTTCATATCCCTCATCACTGAGTTTGGAAAGGCTGCTCCAGGTGTGCAAGGCGCAGAGTCGAAGCGACGCCCGCTTGACGTGGGTAGACGACCAGTTCCTTCTCAAAGCAGGCGTAAAACCAGTAGAATTTCCATTCTGGATGCCTGGGGCGCATGGCGGAGGGGAAATCGACTCCAACAAAGCGATTGACGCTGGACTGGGTTTTCGCCCCATTGAGGAGACCGTAAGGCACATTCTATCGCGGAACGCCACGGGGCAGTCTTTTACGCCACTGCGCATCGGGATCGCGCGCAATCGCGAAGATGGACTGTTGCAAGCCTGGCACGCTCAATCCGTGCCGGTAGGTTAAGTTCGCCGCGCAAAGTTACGCACCGGGTTTTCAAGCTGCGACCGAGCCGCGCCACAGATGGGGATTGGTTGCGTGCCGCGGTTCATGATCGATACTCGGACTCTCATGGGAATTGAGGTGAAGGGCACAATGATTAACGGAATCCACGGTGTGATCTATACCCGCGACGCCGAAGGAGTTCGCGCTTTTTTTAAAGACAAGCTCGGGTATCCTTTTGTTAATGCCGGGCACGGCTGGCTCATCTTCGCCCTGCCGCCCGCCGAACTCGGAATCCATCCTATCGACGAAGGCGGCCATCACGAGCTCTGGCTAATGTGCGATGACCTGAAGAAGACGGTGGCGCAGTTGACTGCGAAGGGCGTGGAGTTCAATGGTCCCATGACCGACGAAGGTTTTGGTTATGTTACAGCGATCAAAATGCCCGGCGGCGGCGAACTTGGCCTGTTTCAGCCGAAGCACCCAACAGCGTTACACCTGAAAGTTGGCGGGATGGCACAGAAAGCAAGAGCAAAAAAGAAAGCTCCGAGAAGGAAAGCTACAAAAAAGAGGGCCGCAATAAAGAAACCTTCGCGCCGACAGTAGCGGGGCCGCAAAACAGCGGCCAGCCCCTCAGGCTGCGATCCCCTCAAGAATGCAATAGGCGAAGCTGGTGGTTTGAATGTTCCCCAGGCGGAGCCCGGCTTTCTCCAGGAGCGCAGAAAACTCTTCTCGAGTGCGTTCACGGCCTTCGCCGCCGACCAGCATCAGTAAATCCATCAGCTTGCCGGGAAAAGGATCGTTGCCGACCGGTAAAACGAACTCGATCAGAAGCAGCCTGCCATTGTTCATGGCTTTGCGACAATTGGTGAGCACCCGGACTGCGTGGCCATCACCCAGGCCGTGGAGGACGCTTTTCAGGATATAAACATCGCCCGCAGGGAGAACTGACTCCAGCACATCACTGCCGACAATCGTGCACCGGTCGCTGACCCCGGCAGCTTCCAGTTTGGTCCGTGCGTTTTCGATGATGCGCGGGTGGTCCACGAGAATCCCGCGCAGATCAGGGTGCGCGCGGAGGACCGCGGTCAATACCTCGCCGCGCCCTCCAGCCACATCCACGACTGTGCCGGCCCCGGAGAAATCCAACGCGGCAATCACAGGCGCAATCGGGCTGGTGTGCCAGGACATTGCATCATCGAACAGGCCGCCTAGTTCCGGGTGCTGGTTCAGGTACTCGAAAAATTCCATGCCGAACAGATGCTCGAATGCCGGCTTACCGGTGCGGACACTGTACTCAAGCGCGCCGAAAACACGGTAGCTGAAATCACCGGACCAAACGGCGAAAGAACGGCTCGGCGTTCCTTTCTTCAGCAGTTCTGCCAAGGGAGTCATGCTGAACCTGCGGCGGTCATCTTCAGCAAAGATGCCATAGCTGGCGAGCAGCCGCATCAGGCGATAAAGCGATTCAGGATGCGCCCCGACAGCCTGGGAGATCTGCTCGCTGTCGCGTGGCCCATCGTTGAGCGCATCTGCGATGCAAAGCTTTGCGGCAACATAAACAGCCTGCTGGACCTGGTTCCCAACCATGATCTGGGCAAGCGCTCTCTTCGGGTTGATGGCCGTTACTGCGGTTGTAGTCATGGTTTTACCTCCGGGCAAAAATGAACGAATCCTTGCAGCTGGACAGCACGGCCGCAGTTGGCGCATGGCCTATGCGCTCGTCTCGTTGCTTTGGGCCGTCTGCTCACAGGCCCGGTTTCATAGCCAGGATCTCCGAAATCTTGGCGCCTGAGGGCCACTGTAAGACTTCGGGCACCGGTTCATACAGATAGAACACATGGCCAGTGGCGGCTTCAAATTTGGCGATGTATCCGATGTGCGACCTCACTGCGCCATCATTGAACTTGACGCCTCGCGCGGCAAGCTGCTCCAGCACCGAATCTATATCGGAAACCAGAAAGACAGGCGCGATTCCGCGGGCATGGGCAGGATCAACCGCCGTGGGAGAATAGATTTTTCCAAAGTCATCCACCACTGGACTGCGGTGAACGTGGTGTGTAGTGAGCAATAGCCCGCCACACTCGTATTTGGCAACACCCTTTTCCTCGGGCGGGCACGCGGGGTTGCAGCAGTGTACCTGTTCGATCGCGCGAAGCCCCAGTCGTCCGTGGTAGAAGTCAAGAGCTTCCCCTGAATTTGGCACGAACATGAACATGTAGACCAGCGGCTTTCCATTGAGGCCCTTGTTCCCTTCCTGCGAAGGTCCTGCTGCCGGGCCGATCAGGTCCGAGCGGCCGCGGCCCGAGGTCTTCCACAATTCCCGAAGCTTGTCTCCGCTCGGCCAGGAAAGCGCCTTTTCGGAGGGTTGATAGATCATCAGCCGGTGGCCGTTGGGATCATAGAAGTCTGTGACCAGCCCGATTTCATAGGTGCGGCGGCGAATAAACATGATACCGCGCGCCTCCAGCGCCTTGCGCGCGGCGTTGATGTCATCCACCAGGAACACGAGATCGGATGAATCATCAGCCCGTCCGCCGATTGTAACTCCATAGTCGCTGGCGCGATGAAGGCACAACATCACCTGGCCAACATCGAACTTCACGGCATCCTCGTCGGCTTCCACTACCGGCAGCCCGAGCTGATGCTCGTAAAAAGAGCGCGATTCCGCCAGATCGTTCACATACACGATCAGGTAGATAAGACGCGACGTCGCCAGAATGTCAGTCGTTTCCTGCGAGGCTTGCTCGGTGGTCAGCATAAGAGACCCTTTCCGGTTGGAGCGCTACAGTCTCATGCTCTCAGGCTAGCGGCAGCTTGGCGGCCTGAACTTCTCTCGGATTGCTCAGTTTCAGAGCTGCGTCCGGTTGAATGTTCTGGTTGAAGCGGAAGAGATTTCCGGGGTCATAGATTTTCTTCAACTCCGCCAAACGCCGGTAGGTTTCCGGTTTATAAGCTTCGCGGACTCTCTCTTCGCCTTCTTCTCCCAGCTCATTCACGTACACTCCTCTGGAAAAAGGGCGCAGCTTGCGCCAGAAGTCGTCTGCCCAGCGCGTATGCGTCGGGGACTCTGCAGCGTCACTCCAGACCGCGTTAATGGCTAGATCGAAGGCCGTGTCACGGTAACTGAATGCGGTATCGTGCTCACCCACGCGGGCCACAGCTCCGCCAAGCCGCGAGAGCATGGTTATAGAGAGAGCGGAGGGAACACGTCCTGCGTGAGCAGCAATGGTATCCAATGCTTCTTTATTGATGTCGGGGAAGTGGCCGCTTCGGCCATACACCCGGTGTCCGAAGGTTCCCGCGGCGTCATACATACGCTGAAGTTTTGTGTATGCCATCGGCCTGATGCGCTGAAGCAACGCCGGTCCGAACCGGGCAAGCGCCCCAAGATCGCGCTGGGCTTCTCCTGGAGAACCGGCATGGCAGACGGCGATCGCAACCACCGGGACGCCTTGGAGCCGCAACGGCACAAACGGCGCCGGCGGCATGAGCAGGAAATTGCATAGCGCGGAAAGCTCGTCAGGAGCGGAATACATGAACTCGCGATAGAACTCCAGCACCTCCCTTCCTCGCGCAGCTGGATAAAAGACCATTCCACCTGTTACCTGGTCCACAGGATGCAACCGGAATTCGAGAGAAACCACCACGCCAAAATTGCCGCCGCCGCCGCGAAGCCCCCAGAAGAGGTCATGGTTCTCCGTCGCGCTCGCCTTGAGCAAGCGACCGTCGGCAAGAATGATCTCCGCCGCGAGCAGGTTGTCGATCGCCAACCCGAATTTGCGCATGAGCCAGCCGTAACCGCCTCCCAGCGTTACGCCAGTGACTCCGGTTGAGGAGATGCGGGCGCCGGTGGTGGCCAGCCCAAACGCCGCGGTCGCCGCATCAAATTCACCCCAGGTCACGCCCGGTCCGACGCGGGCAGTCCGGCGTGCCGGATCAACTTCAATGGCCTTCATCGAAGACAGGTCAATGACAAGTCCTCCTTCACAGACGCCGAAGCCGGCGACGCTGTGACCTCCGCCGCGGACTGCCAGCGGCCAGCTCTGATCATCGGCGAAGCGCACGGCCGCCTGGACATCTTCAACTCCAGCGCATTGCACAATGAATGCGGGACACCGGTCTATCATCCCGTTATAAACACGACGCGCCGCGTTGTAGCCTTCCATCCCGGGCGAGAGCAGCCTTCCACGGATTTGGGCTTTCAGTCGCTCCAGAATTTCCTGCGGCGTGGTTTCAATCGCTCTCGGCATTTCAAGTTGATAACCGGAAAGGCTGTTCCTGACCTTCTCCTAAATTGCGCATCAGAACCATTTTTGGAGCTACTATCCTGCATTATTGAGGTGAACGCGCTGCGATTTGCGCGTTTTTCCTGCCGGCTGTTGTTGCAAGCAGGCATTTTTTGATTTATACAGGCAAGGTCATCTTTTATTTATCGGCGCCTTTGCCGGTGCAAATGAGGTAGCCCGATGACTCTTGAACAACTTCGCAAATTCTGCCTTTCCCTTCCGCACACTACGGAAAATGTCCAGTGGGGCAATGATCTTCTCTTCAAGGTCGGTGGAAAGATGTATGCCTGCGCGGGACTTGAACCCGGCCTGCACTGGTTGTCATTCAAAAGCAGTCCTGAAGATTTTGCGTCGCTGGTGGAGCGGCAGGGCGTTTCGCCGGCCAAATATCTTGCGCGAGCGCAGTGGGTCTCCATTGAACCGCAATGCGCGTTGACTCCGCGTGAAATCGAACAACTGGTCCGGAAAGCACATGGGTTGGTGTTTGCCAAACTGCCGAAGAAGACCCAGTTGCAGCTTGCCACGAACAAGGCGAAAACGAAGTCGCCGCGAAAAAAGAAAAAAACGGCAGGATGACGGCTGTGGCTGGAAGCAGGCCGCCGCTGTGATCCGGCCCACCTGAACCAGCCGGCAAAACTGCTGCCGACGCGTGGCGCAAGCAAAATCCTGTGCCGATCGGAGATCCGTCCATGCCGAAAAATACTCGCCCCTCGAAGAGCCGGGTCCCTTCCGCCGTGAACTTCAACCATGCGCTTATATATGTAAAGGCCCTGGACCCGGCGCTTAATTTTTATCGCGACCTGCTCGGATTCAAGGAGATTGAAACCATCCCCGGCGAGTATTCGCGTTTGCGGTCGCGAAACAGCCGGAGCACGCTGGCGCTGCACATATCGGAGTTGCCCGAGAACCTTGTTCCGGGCGGAGTGTGGCTTTATCTCGAAGTGAAGGAACTGGACCGGCTGTACTTGCGTATGCTGGCGGCTGGGGTCCGTTTTTCGCAAGAACCAAAGCTGATGCCGTGGGGCTGGCGGCAGACGTTCCTGAAAGACCCTGATGGCCACAAGCTGTGTCTGTACTCGGCCGGAGTCAAGCGGCTACGAAAAACCAAAAACCTTCAGAACCTGTGACAGTTTCCTCCTGAACCGCTGTTTCGCCCGGCTGCGCCGGCTTCCCTTCACCTCTGCTTCCGGAAATCTGCATGCCTCCGCGCCCTCTTTCGGCGCTTGCCGCAAGTTGCGCAATTTTGGAGAAGCGACTTAAAGCGGCCTCCGACTAGAGTCCGTGCTGAAAGCAAAAGCGGACGCGGTACGGTCAAATGAAAGCAAAAGAAGCTGCGGGGCCTGTAACAACCTTCGGATATGTAGGCAACGTGGGTTGTATCAGGTTCCCGGTTGAAATCCGGAAGGTCTCGGGAATCAAGCGCGGGCATCGTTTGGCGATGAAGGTTGTGGGGTCACGCCGCATTGTGCTGGAACGCATGGACGTGCCTGATTGGGTGCCAACTAAGACTCTTACTGTGGATGGGTGCGCCTGCGCCCAGGCCCCTGAAGGGTGCGCCAAGAGCGACGTCCTTACAGTGGGATGGAGTTACGTAAGGCTGGATGAGGCGACTGCACAAGAGCTTGGCTTCCTGGAAGGAACCCCCGTGAAACTGGTCGCAGAGCCGTCTCGAATCACGGTTTCCGTACATACGAATCGCGTCGAGCTCAAGGGGGTGGAACGGCTTCCGTGTCCGCCGTAAAAAGCTCCCGGTGTCCCTGGGACCTTAAACAACGAAAAACTCGACAGAGGAAGGTAAGAGATTATGTCATTAAATCCCTATCGCAATGAGTCGCTGATTCAGATGGAAACTTACGAGACCGACGCCGCAAGAGCTGACGCGCTGGTAAACAAGGTTCGGACGAAATGGGCGCTGCTGCGGGACAAAGGTTACGCTGGAGATTATCCCGTCGAGGTCCTGCGCAGCGCGCATCCGGACATGGGCAAGGTGAAGATTGTTGAGATCTTCAAATGGCAGTCCAAGCAATCACAGGTGGAGGTGCAAACCAACCAGGAGTACCAGGAATTGCTGTCCAGCATCGGTGAGCTCATGCAGGGCGAGCGCTCGGAGAACTCCTTCACTGAGGTAGTCCGTGGGTTCAACAGCTACTTTCCGGGAACGGGTGGAGTGGAGCTGCTGAAAGGCGTGTGCTCCTGCCTGCTGAGCATTGACGGCATGGTCAAGGACTACCAGATGAGCGTGAAAAACGGGATCGTGCTGATGCACCGGAGCCCCAGAATGGACCTGGATGGAGACGGCCGGAATGAAATGTATCTCAAGATCCTGATGCACGGAGGCGAGCTGATTCAGGCGGCCCTGGGGCCGATCCGGATCGAGCAGAATTTCAATCGTCCCAATGACGGCATCGTCAAGTCCAACAGCATCGGCGGAGCAGATTTCCCCGCAACCGCGATCTGGCGCGTGTCGTGGAAAATCCAAACCGCTCTGGGCACTGTTCTTACCGATCCGGACCAGCCGCTGATCTTCGGTCCCGCCGTGGTCGGCCACTACCCGCCGGTCGGCACGCATTTCCATTCCTCGACCGGAAAGGTAAAGCTGGTACTGGAAGAGACCGGCAAGCAGATCGGACATCTCATACCGGGCGAGCTTACGGCGTTTGACATCGTGGTGACCAAGGACGACGAGATCTATGCCGACATACTCAACAAGCCTCCGGATGATCTGTTCCAGATCCTGGATACGCAGAAGAACCTGCATCGCGACAAGCTGGAAGCCGCTGCGGCGGTGGAACAGCCTGTCGGTGTGGCCTGAAGCCGGCTTTGGGTACTGAACGAAAAAGCCGGGGATGTTTCACGGCCGCAAATTGCAGCACAAGCGAGCCGGCCCGCGCCGGAAAAACAGAGATGCCGTCTTACTGGTTCTCTGACGGCACGGTGAGACGACCGGCCGCGCTCGCTGTTCTTCCCGGCGCCGCGGATGTGGTTGTGATAGGTGGCGGCATACTCGGGGTTGCCGCCACTTATTGGCTGGCTAAGTCGGGCGTGAATGTGGTGCTGGTTGAGGCCACGGAACTGGCTTGGGGCGCGAGCGGCAGAAACGCGGGATTCATGCTCTGTGGCAGCTCGCCTCTTGAAGATGCGCTGCTCATCGGAAGCGTCCTGCGGGAAGAAGGGATCAACGCTGACCTGCAGCAGACCGGACACCTAGCGCTGGCTGGCTCTCGCGAGATCGAAGAGAAGATCCACCAGGAGATCGCGAGAAGGCCGCCTTCAGCTCCGTTGCTGCAATGGCTCGATCATAGCCAGTGTCAAGAGCTGGTCGGGCTTCGGATTAGCTACCGCTTTTCAGGGGGAAGATGGTTTCCGAGTGGCAGGACCATCCACCCTGTCCGCTTTGTCTATGGCCTGGCCGAAGCCGCAGTCCGCCACGGGGCCTCCATCTTGCTGAACACGGCGGTGCTTGCGGTTGGCAACGCCGCGGGCAGCCGCATTCGCCTAATGACCTCGCGCGGCGCGGTGCTGGCTCGCCAGGTTGTGTTGGCGTGCAATTTCAAGACGGGTGCATTTTTGCCCGAACTTCAGCACGCATTCACGCCGGTACGGGGACAGGTGGTCTGCACCAGCAGGCTGCCTTCTCTCTTCCGCGTGGGCCTGGCTGTGGATTGGGGCACTCTGTATTGGCGGCAGGCCGACGACGGAGCAGTCGTGCTCGGCGGTTATCACAATCTGGATCCACACGCCGAGGCGACAACCGAAGAAGGCCTGAATCCCGCGATTCAGGCGGCCTTGCAGCGATTCTTGCCGGAGACCTTCCTGGGCTTTCCGGAGTTTGAAGTGCAACAGCGATGGTCGGGGATCATGGATGAAACGATTGACGGCAAGCCTATAGCGGGGCCGTCGCCGGATGGCCGGGAAATCTGGATGATCGCCGGCTGTGGAGGACATGGATTACCGCCCGCGCTGGGACTGGGAAAAGCGCTCGCAGAATCCATGCTGCAGGGAAAACCCTCTACGGCGCTCAGCCCCTGCGATCCCGCGCGTTTCCGCAGCTTGACGCGGAGCCGCTCGTGGCAGAAAAGCTGATTGGGCCAGTTTCGAAAAAGGAGGCCAGGTGAGCTTGCAACATGCGCCATTGATGTACGTGTTCTTTGAGGCTCACGACATGGAGCGTGAGAGGTCTTTTTTTGAACGCATCATCGGCCTCCCGGTCCTGGAAATTGAACCTCATCTGCCGCACCACCGGCATGGTGTGGTGAAATACGATGCAGGCCAGATCATCCTGTCACTCAACTTGGCGGGCGCCGGCAATTTCAGTTCCGGTAGTTCGGATGGGCTGATCACGGTCTTCGCCGGAAGTCCCGGGCTGGAAACCCTGCGCTCTCATCCTTGCGTGGCTTCCGTGGATTCACGAGGGCTGGTTACAGATATCCACGGCCATCATTTTCTCTTCTCACCCGTACATGAAGAGCGCAGCAATACAGCATGGCCTTCGGTGCCTGAGTTGCGCTTGATGGTCACGGACCTCGCGGCTTCTATTCACTTCTATCGCGGCACTCTGGGTCTGGAAATGCTGGAGCAGGCGGAGAAAAGCGCGCGCTTTGCCACGGGCAGCGTGCGGATGGCGCTGGAAGAGAAAGGAGCAGCGCCGGACGGACGATGCCCACGGTATGACACGTATTTGATCGTTTTCTATACGCCACAGGTTGAAGCTGCGCGCGCGGCCCTGCTGGAGAGAGGCATTGCGTTCAAAGGGTCGCGCGTGGCCCACAGCGAAATTGGCGCGACCGCCCGTTTTGAAGACCCTTCCGGCCACCGGATTTGTATTTATGAACCGTCCGAGGAGTGCCTTGGCTGGGCCAGCGGTCCCAAGGTGATGGAACTGATGGAGCTTGCAGCCTTTGGCACGCCAACGAAATAGATGGATAAAGGAGTTACAAAGATGTTAGCCAATATGCGAGCGGTATATCTGTTCATTTATGTCGACGATCTGGCCAAGTCACGCGATTTTTACGAGAACAAGCTGGGACTCCACGTGATCGAAGAAGATCCGGGATGTGTGAAGTTCGATTGCGGCCAGGTGATTCTGGCTCTCAACCGCGCTGCCGATTACAACATCGCGCTGCCCGACGGAAAGGACAATTCGGCGGACATCGTTTTTTTGGTGGACGACCTTAACGCAGTGCGCGCTGCCATCGAAGCCCGCGGAGTCTCGTTCTCCCGGACGGACTGGTATCAGCCAGGCGGGATCACTGACTTTTATGATCCTGATGGCCACTGGCTGACGCTCTACCAGCCGAATGACGAAGCCATGACGTGGCCCAGCGGAAACCGCATTCGGGCTGTCCGCCAAGCGCGCAAATCCGTGAATGGAAATAGTGCTTCCGCGGCAGCCAACACCGGAGCGGAGTCCGCTTCAAACGGAGCCGTCAAGGGACTGCACGGCAGCGATCTCTTTTATGTCTTCTTCTTTGTGAAAGACCCGAAGGCCAGCCAGACCTTCTATCACGAGTATTTAGGACTGCGCGACCTGGAAGGCGGGCCGTGCAGCAGCGGAACAGCGGCTGACTCCGACGGCGTGATTAAGTATGACACCGGCGGAATGCTCGTGACCACCCACAGGATCTATGAGGAGCGCACGCCCGAACAGGTGGAGGAGCATGTCTGCCCGCCGCGCGAGATTGACCTGCGAGCGATGCAGAGCGTGGCGCCAGCCTTCCATGTAGACAACATGAACGAGGCAGTAAAGGAGCTATCGCAGAAGGACCGGAAATCGAGCGTGAGGATTTCCCGGTCAGAGATTGGCGCTGTAGCAAGCTTGCAAGATCCCAGCGGACATCTGCTGTTTCTGTATGAACCTTCGGCCCAAGCCATGCAGATTCCGAGTGGAGCCAAAATAAAAGAAATTCTGGCTGCGCAATTATGATCTCGACCGATCCGAGCCGCGGGCCAGGCGTGCCTCCCTCGGGAAGCCAGGTCTGCGCCCGGTTCGCGAAAACGGGGCGGTGGTATATCCATCACTGTGTGGTGGGCCCGCAGGCGCCGTATCAACAGGAAAAGACAGCGGCTCGCACGGCGGCAGAGATGGCATATTTACGCCGTACTCTGTGCAAAGCCGCTCCCGGGCGGCGCGTTCTTGACATCAACTGCGGTCTCGGTGACAGGGCCATGGGCCTGGCCGAGTCCGCCTTCCACGTGACCGCCATGGATGTCTGCGAAACATCGATTGAATTGGCGCGGAAACGGGCCGCTGACCGCCGGCTCGCCGTGGAGTGGCTGGCCATGGATCCAACAGATGGCGAGCACTGGCCCGTCAGCCGCTTGGACGCAGTTCTCTGCATGCATTCCTTCGGCTGGGGCCCTGAGGCTTTGCAGCTAAGACTTCTCCGGCGAATTCGGCGGCATCTTGCCGAAGACGGCATCTTGGTCCTGGAGCATGTTCCTTTCTGGTGGGACGGCCGCTATTTTCCTGCTGTTCAGGGAGAACCGGAGTTCGATCGCTCTCCTGAGACTGAATATGATCCTGTGACCGGACGTGTCAGAGCACAGATCCCGATATTCGAAAATGGCCAGGAGAGATTGTTCCCGTATGAATTCAGGCGGTATTCGCTGGCCGAGTTGGTTGCGCTGGTGCGGGAAGCCGGTTTTGCCGTCAAGGAGATTGACTCCGATCTCTCGTCAGAACGTCTGGTGACCACTGCAAGTGTGAAAACGGAAATTGTAGCCCGGAGCCTGCCTGCGCCTCCAGCATCATTGGCGGTTGATGATTGGGGAAAGCAGTTGCCTGCTGAACTCGATTTACGTTATGCCTCCGACGAGGCCGAGTTGCTGGACCCAGCCCCGGCCGAACTGTGGCAACAAATGATGGAGTCCGCGGCCTATTCCGGCCTGGAACTCGCCGGCCATTATGCAGTGGATGATCCTTATGGCGGAAAGCGCGGCGCGGCCGTGGTGGCTGAGCACTTTGGCTGTTCTCTCGACAGTCAACAAGTCACGTTCGCTGCCGGCGTTTCGGCATTCCTGCATTTTCTGGGGGGCCTGGCGGACGGCGGCCCGATCGCAGCTTCAGAGATTGTTCATGGCGATCTGGAGGCCTGGGCCGTTAACCACGGCATGGCACTTCAGCTCATTCCCCGCGACGATGCTGAAACGCTGCGCTCCGTGCTGCAAGTTCCCCGATTTTCCCTGCTGCACCTGGACCGTCCCACTTTCACCGGCGGTTTTCCGGCATTGGATGAACTGGAAGAGTTGATTCGGCTTGCTTCAGCTTCCGGAGTGAACGTGGTGATTGATGAGGCTGCCGCTCCTTATCCCGGCCCGGCGCAGAGCGCCGTGCAACTGGTGAACCGCGTGAACAATCTTGTGGTGCTGCGTGGATTCACCAAGGCTTATTCCTGGGGAGGACTACGGGTCGGCCTGGCCGTTGCCTCTCCGGCGCTTGCCGCGCGTGTTCGGGAGCTGGTGCCTCCGCTGCAAACAGGTGAACTGGCGCTCGAAGCAGCCTTGTCCGTTCTGCGCGCGGGAGATGTTTTTGCCCGCCTGCGCACGCGCATTTACCTGGTTAAGCCGGCCGTGGCTGACCTCCTCGCGCGCTGCGGCTTCAAATTGGTCTCCGGTGACGCGCGCTTCCCCTGGATCTCAGTGGAGAACCAGGACGGCGCGGCTGAGCGGCTCTTTGATCAGTGCGGAATCCGGTGTCTGCGGCCAGCTTCGCCGCCGACAGTCGCGCACGCGGCGAAGGTCGTGAGGATCACCATTCCTCTGTCCGAGGCGAGGATCGCGCTTTTTAAGCGCTTGCTTGCCCGGCTTAGTGTTGAGGGGCCGTCGCTGCAGATTGCATCCGGTCCAGTCCGTCAGTAATCAGAGAGGTCCGCCATGACTGAGACGAAACAAAATGCCCAGAAACCGAAGTCGCAACCGCGAGAATACAAGAGCGTGCTGATTGTGGTTGCTCATCCCGACGATCCTGAGTTCCTGTTCGGCGCGGCAGCGGCCAAATTAGCGGAGGAAGGGGCGGAGGTGCGATATGTGGTCTGCAGTGACGGCGCGAATGGCGGCCGTGACTCCGAGATGCCCAATGAAGAAGTGGTGGCGGTCAGAATGCAGGAGCAGCGGCAGGCGGCTGCGGCGCTCGGCGCTCGCGAAGTGATTTTTCTGGGATTTCCCGATGGCTGCTTGTTTCCAGGACCCGAGCTGCGCATGGCGATCGCGCGCGAGGTCCGCCGCTACAAGCCCGACCTGGTGCTCACGCATTTTCCTCACCGCGTGCTGGATATTCCCATTGATGCTTCGCACCCGGACCACATCGCCGTAGGCGAATCAACCCTGGCGGCAATTTTTCCTGCTGCTGCCAACGCGCGCGCGCTCCCGCAGCTGCGCCGGGAAGGCCTGGAGCCGCACCGGGTGAAAGAGATCTGGCTCACAGGATATGAGCGTCCCAACCATTATGTGGATGCCGGGCCTTTTGTCGAAAAGAAAGTTAAGGCCATCTTGTGCCACAAGAGCCAGCTCAACGGAGGCGCATCTGTCCCGCCCTGGGTCTATGACTGGATGAGATGGTCCGGCCGGGAGCCGGGCTATGAATACGCGGAGTCTTACAAGCGCATTGAATTGTGAACGGGGCGTCTACGCCAGATGGACAGCGCGAAGGAGCAGCGACTCGATGACAGCATCTACCATCACAACGAAACAAGACAGTCTGATAAATGCGCTGGAAAATTCCTGCAGCCGTTGGCCGCAGCAAATTGCCCTGGTGCATGGTGCGCGTGAAATCACCTATGCGGAGTTGGGCGGCGCGATTGCAAAACTAGCTGTCGCCTATCGCCGCCTTGGCATCCGCCGCGGGGACCGGATCGCCTGTTCGGTTTCCAATCGCCCGGAACAGATCATTGCGCTGGGCGCGGCCTGGGCATGCGGCGCCATTCATGTCGCCGTGGATTATCAGTTCACTCCTTCTGAAATTTCATACATTTTGGAGCTGACTGGCGCACGCGCCCTGGTCCTGGAGCCGGCTGATAACCTTTCAGAGCTGCAGGCATTCAGGAGCAGCCATCCTGAGCTGCGCATTATTGTGGTGGGCGACCGGCTGGCGTCTGAAGCCGCAAGTCTCTCAGCTCTGCTCCAGTCTGAAGACTTGCCGGATGTGGGAGCTCGACGAGAATGTCCGGCTGCTTCCGATCCTGCCATCATCTTTATCAGCTCAGGGACAACAGGCCGACCCAAAGCCACGGTTGGATTTCACGGAAACCTTGCGCAGCGATGGCAAAGGCTCTCAGCATGGTTGCGGTTCGGCCCCAGCGACGTTCATCTGGCGCAGCTTCCTTTAACACACGGCTTCGGCCTGATGATGATGATGGGCGCGTTGCTGACGGGCGGCAAGCTGGTCTTGCTGAACCGGTTCTCAGCACAAGAGGCTCTACAGGCAATCACCAAGCACGGCGTTACCGTGCTAAACGGCGCGCCCACTCATTTCAAACTGCTTTTGAACTGCCTTGATCCCGCGCGGCACCGGACCGGGAGCCTTCGGCTCAGCGTCGGAACTGCGAGCTTCTTCTCACCCGAGCTGATCTCTTTGATCTGCGAGAATCTGGGAGTTGAGTTCATGTTCATGTATGGATCAAGTGAAGGGGTTGGTGTGGCGACAACCGACCGTAAAGACATGCTTCTGGGATCGGTGGGCAAACCAGCTCCTGGCTCGGTAGTCATTGTCGGCCCAGACCGGCAGCCACTGCCGCCGGGTGAGATCGGAGAGATTGCTTTTTCGCGCATGGTTTTTCCTGTGCAGTATTGGAAAGATCCGGCCACAGGTCCATATTTGCCGGCGACTCCCGTCGACAATTGCGAGGAAGTCTGGTATTACTCGGGCGACCGTGGCCGTTTGGATATTGAAGGCCGGCTTTACGTATTCGGCAGAATAAAACATCAGATTGACAGGGGCGGCTTGAAAGTAGATCCCGTTGAAGTTGAGATGGCGTTGCTGCCCTGTCCTGGCGTGCTCGACTGTGCCGTCATAGGCCGTCCGAATCCGATACTTGGCGAGACGGTCTGCGCTTGTATCGTCACCGAACCCGGCCGCTCGCTGACCCTAGATGGGTTGCGGGCCGCACTGCAAGATCAGCTTGCGCCGTACAAGCTGCCCGAGGAGCTTCATGCGCTGAATCAAATTCCCAGAACGCAATTGGGAAAAGTCGATCTGGAAAAGCTGAAAGCCGCCATTGCATCCCGGCAGGGACAACTCTTGCAAAGGAGATGATCGAGTGCCGCAAATATCCCCTTCATCCCTGCTTGAGGGTTTCACGGTCACGACCGAAGAATATCCTATATTGCCCATTCGCGTTTGTGTCCGTCATCTGGCCGCGTTGGGAGCAGAGGTCCAGCATGGGCCTTGCGCAAAAAACAGCGGCAAGAAAGATCGTGGGGAATCGTTGTTACATCTCACAGCAAGAGGAGCACGGCACTGTTCTATTGCCACTGATATAGACTGCGCAATTGTATGGAATCCAAATCGTCCGCAGGAGCCGGGGAACGAAGCTCTCATCCAGGCGATCTCAGGTTTGATGGCGGTGCACGGACGAGATCAATCTGTCCCCCGGCGCTTGGGCCTGGAGATTGCATCTGTTGCTGCCGGAATTGTGGCTTCACAGGGCATATTGGCGGCCCTTATCGCAAACAGCCGTGGCGGACAAGTCACCTCGGTGCGGATCTCGGTGCTTGAGGCTGCTTTGGTCTTCTTGCGCCATCATCTGGCCATTGCGACTTGCGGCAACAGTTTTCCTTTTCGTCCGCCAGACTCCGGGCACGGGCCTCCGTTTGCGACTGCTGACGGGCACTGGGTGGAAATTGAAGTGATGAGCGGCGATGCCTGGAAGACATTCTGGGACCGGCTTGGGGTTGAGCCGGCCAAGGAGGTTGGAGCGGCATGGTTGCCCTATGTCTATCGCTATCTCGCCGCAAGCTGCGCGTTGCCCGCTTCGCTTCATGCGGCCACAAGGCGTCATACTCTGGCTGAATTGTTCCGCGCGGCTGGTGATGCAGCCACGATCTGCCGCGTTCGCTCTTACGACGATCTCCTGCGCGATTCCCTTTCAGCCAAGCGCGATGCGACGACCGGCAAAGCTCTTGCAGCACTGCCGTGGAGCATTCAATCCGGCCGAAATCGTTTCCACTTGCCTCAGCGCGCCAGCGCTGTCCCCAACTCTCCTTTGGCCGGCCGACGGGTGATAGAAGTGACCTCGAGGCTTCAGGGGCCGTTGGCCGGGCTGCTCTTGCAGATGCTCGGAGCGGAGGTGACAAAAATCGAACCGCCTGGCGGTGATTTTGGCAGGCTTTCTCCACCGTTGGCGGGTCGCCTCGGCGCTGCCTATGTCGCCTACAATCACGGCAAGAAAACGATCGAGCTGGATTACAAGCCTCCGGAAGGATCGGCACGACTCACTGAGCTCGCCGCCGGAGCGGATATTTTTCTGCACAACTGGAAAGCGGGCAGGGCCGAGGAACTCGGCCTGGATTTTGAGCATTTATCGCGCACCAATCCAAGACTCGTTTACTGCCATGCCTCCGGATGGGGAAGAATGGAGGACCCGCCCAGCCCTATTGCTGGAGATTTCCTTGTGCAAGCCCACGCCGCATGCGGTGACGGACTCAATCCCGTGGGCGAGGCGCCGTTTCCATCACGCCTGACTCTCTTGGACGTTGCCGGCGGCCTCCTCGCCTGTGAGGGTATTCTTGCGGCACTTTGTCTGGGAGAACGGTACGGCTGTGAGAGCCGGGTGGAGACTTCCTTGTTCTCCGCGGCGATGTCGCTTCAACTGGAAGTCCTTGAACAGATGGCAACAAACCGGGAAATCGGTCGGCGCGCCGGCAGACCGCTCTGGAGCCCGTTAGAGCAGCCACTCAAAACAGCAGAAGGGTTCCTCATGTTGGCGCTTGAGGATGTTGCGAGCCAGGAACACCTGCTTGAGATCTGCAGCATCGACAGAACGGCGCCCGCACAAGCTATTCCAGATAAGCTCGCGGAGCGTCTGCATACCCGGACTGCTGCGGAGTGGAAAGGGATCTTTCGGTCGGCGGGAATTCGTTGCGCCATTGTGCGCACAAACCTGGTTGAACTGAGTGGGGATCCCGAGATCCGCAGTCTTCTTGAGCAAGCAGACAGCGCTTGCTGGCTGCCGTCGTCTCCATGGCACTTTAGGTATGCCGGATTAGACGTAGTTCCAGACGCGAAAGCCACGCCACGGGCATGCAGGGATTGAATAATCAGTTAATCACGCCCAGCTTAGAGTCCAGGGGGCCCGCGGCGTTATCGATACCGAGGCTCGTAAAGATCAGCTTCCAGCCCGCCGGGAATCCGAAACCGTGCCAGCCGCCCCCATCCTTCGTCCTGAGTCTCCTGCACGAACTGGACGCCCCGTTTCTTCAATTCCGCTACCGTGCGATCAATATCGTCACAGGAGAAGCCAAGCCCCGGAACAGCTGGATCTACATCCCGTTTGTTCTCATCCGGATGGCACCCGAGTTCGCCCGGGAGACGAAAAATCAACCATTCCCCGCCCGCGTCAAACGACGGCAAATTCAAAACATCGCGGAAAAACTTTCGTATTTGCTCGGTCACCTGCTCTGAGCTGAACAATGTCAGATGCATTCCATTGATCATGGTCCCTCCAGCCGAGTTCCGGCTGCCGCACGATCGTGACAATAAAGCGTTAATAAGGGATATTCTTCTCCAATCTTGCTCACGCGAAGATAAGGAACCCGGTTGTCGATGACTAGCGGCACAGCTTAAATGAGCAAAGCAGGAGAAGAACGGCCCTCGGTGGAAGGCCACCGCTACGCGTTTTCCTGTAATCAAAGAGGAATCTCTTGGGCACAGCAGCACGAAACAAACGATGGAATCTTCCCTCGGACTTGAAAGTCCTGCCGATATGAATCAGCAGGAAAGATCAACCGGCGCCTATAAACGACTTGTGCAGGAGACAAAGTCCGGCCATCCATATAAGCAGCATGTCTGCGCGCAACTGTCCTGCATGATCCATCGATGGAATTGCATCGAGCAGTGAACACACTTTCGTTCGGTCGTAGATTCCAGGGCCACAGAGTGCGGGGCCTCGCAACGTGTCCTGGAGAAACACGTATAGTCTGCTATCCTCCCGGATTGTAGCGGGCGGCGCTTTGAATGGGTGTTTCTGCCGCTTATATACGGCGTCAATCAGGACCGGGCGGGCAGCTTCGCGGAGCACGTATTTTTCCTTCTTGCCCTTGATCTTCATGGTTACAGGCATGAGCGCCACTTGCTCAGCGACAAGGTGATCGAGGAGCGGGAGCCGTCCCTCGACCGAATGCGCCATCTCCATTCGGTCTCCAACGTTGCAAAGTATATAGTTCGGCAACAGGGTCTTTCCCCAGAGGTAAAGTGATTGATTTACCGGATCACGCCCCGTCAACTGCCGCTCAACGTCCAAGCAGTCAAGCATGATGCGATAGGTATCGCGTCCGGCAAACTCGGCCAGAAAATCTCTGTTGACCACCTGGAGTAATTCGGCGCCGACTTGGGCCCAGCCTTCCAGGTGCGACGGAACAAATCCGAGAACGCGTTGCACATGATCCAGAGGAGTCGATCCATGTGGCATGAGAGTACCGGCGGAAACCTGGTTTGCCGCTTCCAGCTCGGCTAACAACCGCGCTTTTTCCTCTGCACTGCATCCATTGTCGCTGTGCAGGATCAAATCGCGCCGGTAATGAGGGTAGCCCGCAAAAATCTCATCGCCGCCTTCTCCCGAGAGCACGACATGGATGCCGGAATCGCGCACAGCGGCGCTCAGCAGGTACTTGGCAACCGCATGGGCATTCGCGAATGGACGTTCAGCGTGGTAGACCGCGTCCGCAAAGTGGTCGGCCAGGTCCTCCGAGCTAAGGTTGATACGGAAGAACTCCGCCCCTGAGCGCTTTGCCTGTTCCTGCGCGATTGCAGCCTCGTCGTAGTCGGCGTGGTCAAAAGAAAGCGTGTACGCGCGAAGCGGTTTCGGCAAGAGGCGCGCTGCAAATCCGAGTATGGCGCACGAATCAACTCCGCCGCTCAGATAACAGCCTACAGGAACGTCCGCCCGCAGACGAAGCCGAATCGCTTCCTCGAGAGCGTCCGCAAGCCGCTCCACCCACTCGCGTGGACTGGCAAGCGGTTGCACTGCACGAGCGCGAGGATAGTCCCAATCCCAGTATGGGACCACGCGAACCTGCTCCCCGTTGGTCACGAGATAGCACCCCGGCGGGAGCTGGTAAATTCCCCTGAACAGCGTGCGGTCCGGAGGGTACGCCACAAATTGAATGTCGTACAGCATCTCGTGATCCCAACAAAGTGGGAGTCCCATTTCGAGAAAGGCCTTGATTTCCGATGCCAGGTAGAAGGTCCCATTATTCACAGTGTAGAAGAGCGGTTTGATTCCAAAACGGTCGCGGGCCGCGAAGAGCTGGGCATCGCGCTCGTCCCATATCGCGAAGGCAAATTCTCCTCGAAGCGAGTGCAAGGCGCGTGCGCCGATGTCTTCATAGAGGTGCAGTGCGATCTCAGTATCCGATTTTGTCCGAAACGAATGTCCTTGCTTCTGCAGATTCGATCGGATCCGCTCGAAGTCGTAGAACTCGCCGTTAGCTACGATGCGGAGATTCCCATCTTCATTTGGAATGGGTTGATCGCCGGTCTGGAGGTCGATAATGCTTAGTCTGGCGTGTCCAAGGCCCGCGCGGCCATTGGGCGATACCCAAGTACGCTGCGCGTCCGGACCGCGGTGACGCAGACGCAGTGTCGCCCGGGAGATCGCCGGCTCAGAAACAGCATTCCGGTTTGAAACGCTCGCAACTATTCCGCACATGGGAATCCTCTTGGTATGGCGCTGTCGAACTGAACACGGTCACGCATTGCAATATTTGAGGCCGAATATGCATGCAGCCGCGCGTACCGCGGGTTGAAGCCTGATCGGCACATCATGGCCGAACCGCTGCAAGTAAGCAGCCAGCGAGAGCGCGTCATTCGTCAGAAACGCGGCATCTGTGCGGACCATATGACGAATGGCCAGCAATGGCACTGAGCTGCAAAGCGGCCGGAAATTCTGGTTCCAAAGCCCCGGCTGGTCGCAACTGTCATAAAACTGGCCGATCATAAGACCCTGCGTTACAAATTCGGGTTTTAAAGCGGCCTGGACAACATCAATGATCCTAGGAGCTGTGCCCGGCGCGAGGTCGGGAAATAAGATAAGGATGGTCTTGTACTCCGCATCTTTGCCCGCTGCCGGCGCCAACTGCACGAACCAGTCACGATACTTGTTAACAACGGCGGATATCTCCTCCAATGTTGGATTGGAGCCCTGATAGATGGTCAGCCAGAAGAACGCTCGCTGTAAAGAAGCCTCCGTATAAGGGCAAACAGGCCCATCTCGCCCCAGGGAGGGATGTGGCCGACAGAGGTAAGTGCGAGCCCAGCCGACGACCACTTTCGCTTTTGCTTGATAAGCCCTGATCTCGTCGGGCAGCACGCCTTCATCGATCTCACCCGGATGAAGCAGATAAAGTGCGGCATCTTGAGGGGAGACAAACATCATCCTAACCTGTCAGTCTCACGACAAACTGGCAATTAGAGATCACCATCTAGTGTCGTCATGACCCTAGCACCGTCTACCGCAGGGCGCTTCTCTCAGATTGCGCAATCAATGCGGCCAGAAAATCAGCTTCTCTTCCGCCATCGCGCTGCGGCTCAAGAAGTTGTCGTGAACAATGGTGCCCCGGCTCTCACCCATAATGGGCAATGCAGGAGAAGATTGGGCGCCAACCCCACAGGTACCATTCTGCCGTCCAGGATCGCCAAGCGAAAGGAAAACATCCATGGCTTACGATGTGCTCGAACAAAACAAAGCGCTGGTGCGCCGCATGCTCGAAGCGTTCAACACAGGGAACAGCAAGATTGTGCGCGAGGTGCTGCATCCGCAGATTAAGGATCATAGCCGAGCTCTTGGTTTGGAACCGACAATCCGCAACTCGCCCGTGATCCAGCGGGTACAAACGGAGATCATGCGCGAGCAGGAGGCATTTCCTGACAGAAAATTCACCGAGGTTATGATGGTCGCGGAGGGCGACCGGGTAGTGCTACGTTGGGAACTGACAGGAACGCATAAAGGACGCGCTTTTGGCCGGGAGGCCACCGGCCGGACGGTGAAGACTTTTGGAACGGAATTCGTCCGGATTCAGGACGGCAAGATCATTGAACATGATGACGATCCTTTCCATGTTTTGGATCTCTTGTGGCAGCTCGGATTTTTGAGCGGTGGCGCATCCGTGTTGGATCAACCCGAATTTAGGGGACTTAAATAACTGTCTTGATGTCCACTGACATGCCATCATTGAGCCGGAGAATTATTGCGTTTGCGGATGAGTTAAAAAAGGGGCGATTGACAATCAAGTCAGCCAATTCACAGCAACCGCTAGAAAGGGGGTCGCTGCACGAATCTGACGGCGAAGGCAAGCGGGACGATTCAATTTTGGCCTGACAACGCGAAACGAGCCGCCATATTGTGCTTTCGACCCCTTTCACCTGAGGTTGATCGATGGTAGCCCGAGATTGAAACCTTTCACAATAGTGAATACAGAGTTGGATTTGTGTCGAAAGTTTCTAAATGGTTAGTGCATTGCTACTTGGCAGAAGCGTGATCTTGAACGAAGGCGCTGAAGCGGATCCTGCCTTCGCCAACTTTCTGAATGCCGTCGCGCACGTCTTTCATCATGTCGCCTTGATGTCCAGAACTGCGCTCATAGCCCCAAAATGAGAATCGCGTTAAGGGCAGGGCTGATCTCACCTTCTAGGCCGATCCCTGGAGACCCAGCAGGATAATAGAGATCAGTCCTCCGAAGGCAAGCTTCATTTGAGTTCTCCTTAAGCTGCAAACGGGATCCGAGCGGGGCAGCAGAATTGGAGTTTGGGGGCTGCCGGTGTTGTTTCCTATTTAATCCCTGTTCTGTTCCCTGCTTCTTCCCTGTTCGTTCCCTGTTACGAATTAGCTCCGTCCCAGAAGAAAAACCTGAAAATGCCGATGGAATCGATGTTTTGTATGCCCTGGTGGGTCAAAGCGTTGGCATTTTCCCTGTATTTTTCCCTGTTAACGGGAATTTTCGGGCAGAGACGGGTTCGCAGCAGACTGCGTCCTCCGCCAGACAGTCTAAAGCTCAGAGAATTGTTCTCTGAATTCCTCCAGAAATGCCCATTTTTCGGGCGTCTTCTCGATTGGGCGACCCCGAAATGGGCACTGGAGTATGCAGGAGAAGCCCCAATTCTGGCTATTTTCTCTACCAGGCGAGTGAGTAGTCCCTTTCTGCGGATGGCAAGAAGCTCAAAAAATCGATCAACCGGCGAATGCTGCGCCTGGCAATGAACCAGCCTAGACATTTTGGGGTTTACGCTCGCGAACGGCAAAAAGAATCAGCCGCGTGGAAAACGGAGGTTTATTTTTTAGAAGCTACAGGGAGACCAAAAGAGAAAACCGAACCGTTGCCTAACTGGCTGCTTACCTCGATGCGCCCTCCGTGGGCCTCAACGATGGCTTTCACGATCGCCAGTCCCATGCCCGTCCCTTGCACCCTGTAGCGCTGGCCTTGACCGCGGTAAAATTTGTCGAAGATCATCGATCGCTCCAGGTCATCAATTCCCATTCCCCGGTCGGCAACGCTGGTAATGAGGCGTCCATTACGGACCTCCGCGCTAATAAAGATGGGCTGATCCTCCGGAGAATACTTGGCAGCATTCTCAATCAGGTGCTGCAATACTTTTCTGATCCAGTCCACATCCATCACTGCGGGCGGCAGATTATCAGGCACACGAACCTCCACAGGGTGCCCCCCGATTCCGTTTTTGGACTCTTCGAGTGCTTCGTCAATGGCTTCTCGAATCCGGTGCGGTCCCAATTCCAGCTTTACTTCGTTGGCATCAAGCCTGGCCATCTCCACCGCTTCGCCTATCAAACGATTCAGACGGTCGCTCTCCTCATCGATGATCTCAACAAAGTCACGGCGCTGTTCTTCACTCATTGCCGCCTCAGATTTCAAACTTGTTGCTGAGGCCTTAATTGAAGTCAATGGCGTGCGGAATTCGTGCGTTATCGAATCGAGCAGGGCGGATCTGAGCCGCTCACTCTCGCGCGAGGCTTCGTTACGCATAAGTGTATCGACAGCGCCGGCCCGCTCAATGGCAATCGCAATCAATCCGCTCATGGCTTCCAGTGTTTCCCTGGAAAGCATGCCACCGGCAATCCCCAGACTCCCCAGCCTTCTCAGTCCCATGCTGACGGGAACCAAGGCACGTTTGTGTTCACGATCAAATTCTGGCTCGCCGGCGGCGGAGACATTTTTGAGCTCTGTGCTCGATAGTTGCTCGATCTCTGCCCCGGATCGATAGATCTTGTCCCTGTCGCCGAGGTGGATCGCAGCATTCTCAACACCAAAGGTTTCCACAACGTGAACGGGAATCACTTTTAGAAGTTCAACAATGTTATCCGTAAGCAGCAGTTGCTTGCTGAACCTGTACAATCTCTCAACTTCCTTGCGACGACGGGCCGATTCTCGGGCCTCATCCCGCACACGCTCTGAGAGGTGGCTGGCGACAAGAGAGGTGAACAGAAAAGCGACAAGCGACACCCAGTTTTGGGGATCGGCAATCGTGAAAGCCTTAATAGGAGGAAGGAAGAAAAAGTTAAAGCATAAGGTCGATAAAATCGACATCGGGATCGCATATCTCAGGCCCCATGCCGCCGAAACGACCAGGATTGCCACCAAGAAACTCAACGCAACGGTCGTAGGATTAACATATACGTACTTGAAATAAAGTATGACTAAGCAAAACACTATAAGGGCGGTTATCGCGGACCTGGCTATTGCGATCACGGGGATCTTCATAGGCGTGATTCTAGCTGAGTCTGCCCGCGAAAGATGAGAGGATTCACGAGTGCCCAAAACACCCGAACAATGGCTCGAACAGGCGGCGCCCGAGAAGAAGGCGGGTATTTTCAAACTCTTTCTCGGGTATGCTCCAGGGGTTGGAAAGACCTACAACATGTTGAGCGAGGCGATACGCCGTCGCCGCCGCGGTGAGGATGTTCTTATCGGCATTGTTGAAACTCACGGGCGAACCGGCGTTGCTGAATTGGCGGCTCAACTGGAGCAAATTCCGCGCCGCCGCCTTGAGTATAAGGGCGCAATGTTTGACGAAATGGACGTCGACGTCATCATTGTGCGCAGGCCGGCGGTGGTCCTGATTGATGAACTCGCCCATAGCAACATCGACGGCAGCAAGAACAAGAAGCGGTATGAGGACATCTTCGAGATATTGCAGGCCAAGATCGATGTTCTTTCCACTATGAACATCCAACACCTGGAGAGCGCAACTCCTACCGTCCAGAGCATCACGGGGATCCAGGTCCGCGAAACGGTACCTGACTGGGTCTTGGAACGCGCCGATGAGATTGTTCTGGCGGATTTGACACCCGAAGCGCTGCAAACCCGCATGCGCCGGGGGGACATTTATCCCGTGGGGCGCGCGGAGAAGGCTCTTACAAATTTCTTCCGGCAGGGCAATTTGATGGCGTTGCGCGAGCTTGCCTTGCGGCAGGTTACACATTCTGTCGATCGCGGCCTGGAAACGTATCTCAAAAAGAAAAGTATCGATCAAAACTGGGGTGTATGCGAGCGCATTGCGGTCTGCATCAGCTCAAACGAAGCGTCCCAAAATCTTATTGCCAGAGGCGCGAGACTCGCCCAAGGAGTGGATGCGGCAGAGTTTTACGTTGTGCACGTGGACACTGGGACGGAGATAGACGAGGAGGACCGCCACTCCCTTTCAGCCAATATGCGGTTCGCGGAAAACCTGAAGGCAAAAGTTATAAAGCTGGAAGGCAAGGACATCGCGAAGACCGTCGCCAGATTCGCCCGGGAATACAAAATCACTCAAATTATTTTTGGACGCTCGGCCGTGCACGGCTGGCAGCAGTACCTTTACTTGACCGCGATCCAGCGATTTCTCCGGGCCGCGCCCGCCATTGATGTGCACATTGTGAATCAAGAGCCTCGATAGCCTCCTCCTGGCGGTCGGAGATCTACAAACATTTAATGGCTTCTTTAGCTTTTCTTTAGGCCGAGTACTGTCATATTGAAATCGCAGGTCATACGCCCGCGCTTTAAGAGACGAAGCCAATATGACGGAAAAGCCCAGGATTTTGGTTGTGGACGATGAGCCCCAGATCACTCGTGTGCTCAGGGCGAGTCTGGGCATGCACGGCTATGAGATACAAGTCGCAAATGACGGGCAGGCGGGACTGGACGCTTTTAAGGATTGGCAACCAGATCTGGTCATCACTGACCTCTCGATGCCGAAAATGACAGGGTCTGAACTGTGTGAAAACATTCGGAACCACTCCCAGGTTCCGATCATAGTGCTTTCGGTGAGAGGCGAGGACAACAGCAAGATAGAAGCATTGGATAAGGGGGCGGACGACTACGTCACGAAACCTTTCAGCATCAATGAGTTGCTGGCTCGTATTCGGGCGAATCTGCGCCGTGTCAACGCCGGTAAAGAAGAAGAATCAGGCGAACCGATCGATATCGGGGAATTTCATATTGATCTGCAGACGAGAATCGTGGCGGTCGGCGGAAAAGAGGTACATCTCACGCCTAAAGAGTTTGATCTACTTGTTTACATGGCGCGCCACCCCGGCAAGGTCATCAGCCGTCGCGCATTGCTCAACGCGGTTTGGGGAGGGCAAAGTGTTCAGTCAGCCGAATATCTGTGGGTCTTTATGAACCAGCTTAGAAAAAAGATCGAGCCCGCGGAAACCCCGCGTTACATCCTGACCGAGCCGCGGATCGGATATCGATTCCGACCAGAGAAAGTCTAATTTTGTCAGTGCCGTCATGAAAAGCAGCAGCTCTTTAGGAAATCTTGAGGAATCCTTTAGGCCATTTTTAGGCCGGATAGTATCCACTGATGGAGTCCACGGCTCGACCAGAGTGCGGGGGAAACCTGAAGGCGATTATGGCATTGTTCATCCTCTCCATTGTCGGTTTGCTGGCAACCGCCGCACTTCTTTGGTGCCTCACTGGATTCAGCCGGGCGCTCAAAGAAAAGCCCAAACTTGTTGGTTTGTTGATACGAATGGAAAACAACGACACGAACTCAAGGAGACAGCGCAAGCCAACGATTATCGCTTTTCCCGATCGTCTGTCAATGCCACAACAATCCAGCGTTGCGCGATTCCGAAAATACGGTTCCTGGAGCCTGCTCATTCTTGCCGGACTCACGATGTTGCTCGTCTCCCTGGCGCGCCCCAATTTATCAGGGGTTGACATCTGGAATGTTCCATTCGAATTCAGAGATTCATAAAACGGTGTTTGTCGAACTTGTCGAAATGCAAGAGCCACGCGCCTCCTAAACCAAACGAGCAATCTGACGTTGAACCACAAGCCACAATGGTTGCGGTCACGTGTGAAATTTGCGAGATAAAGACATTTGTCAAAAGGCTGGGTTTAAAATGAAAAGCTTCTTCACGATCAAAACTATCGTAACTGTTTTGGCTTTGAGCGTCTGCTTAAGCCGTCTTCCAATGCAAGCCTTTGCTCAAGTCAATCAGCCGCAGCAAAATACGGCGACGGATTCATCGAACGGCAAAGGCGCGAATACAGCCTCCGATGCCAATAGCTCGACTACTGTTAACACAACGAACGCTGAGGTTCTCAAAGAGTTGCAGCTCATGCGTGCGCGAATTGCTGAGCTGGAGGGCCAGCTCAAGGCGCAACAGGGATCATCCGGGACGGCGGCGGCGGCTGGGGAATCGACTTCCCGAGTTACTGCGACTGAACCGACCGCGGCGAATCCATCCCCGACCGTCGCTTCAACGGCGCAACCCCAGGTGGCTCCAGAGAAGCCTGAGCCCGCCGCGCCCTTCGCTTATGCAGACTGGACTTGGCTCAACGGCACTCCGCGCAACAAGCACGCGGTCTGGGACTCGAAGTTCTTCACCCCGGAAATACGCTTCGATGCAAATTACATCAGCAGCTTCAATCATCCCCGAGATGACAGTCTCGGCGGTTCGACCGAGACGTTTCGCTCCAACGAAGTCCAAATCGAACAGATCAGCTTTGGCGGCGATTTGCACTGGGATAATGTCCGGGCAAGAATCCTGACTATGGGAGGGATGTTCGGTGTCACCACGCCACGCAACGATGCTAGCAATGGACGTGGGCAGTGGGACCTCCGCGGCGCGTACAAGTATTTTTCCGAGGCCAACGGCGGTTATCACTTCAACGTGAACCATGGGCTCAATTTTGACGCAGGAATTTTTGTTTCCTACATTGGCCTTTTCAGCTACTACAACTTTGACAACTGGGCTTATCAGCCGTCGTATGTGTCATCCAACACGCCCTGGTTCTTCAACGGCGTCCGGATCCAGTGGTTCCCCACGGACAAGTTGAAGATCGAGCCCTGGATCATCAATGGCTGGCAGTCCTACGGCAGGATGGGCGGCAAGCCCGGCCTGGGAGGACAGATTTTGTGGCGTCCAACGCCCTGGCTCTCTCTGGTCTTCAACAATTACGGCATGGGCGAAGATACGCTGGGCAACGGCAACGGCCAGTTTGGCCGCTCCCGCATCCACACCGACGACAGTATTGAAGTTAAATATTACGACCGGCCGGAGAACTTTCTCGACAAGATGGCATTCTCGCTTACGGGAGACCTGGGATGCGAGTATGGCGGCAAGGGAACAAGCATTGGCGCCCAGGGACAGACGATCATCAACAACGTGAATTGTTTTCACGACACTCCCACCAGCCACAAACAGACCTTCGCCGGATGGATGGCGTACAACCGCTTCTGGTTCAAGAAAGACACGTATGGCGTGACAGTGGGTGGCGGCGCGATGAATAACCCTGGACGCTATCTCACTCTTCTTCCGCCAGTCAACGGCGCCGATGCCATCAGTGGCTCACCGTATTTCACACAGAACCCCGGCGATCCCTACAAGGCCTGGGACACCTCACTCACTTTCGACTGGATGCCCAAAGAGTACATCACGTTCCGAACTGAATACGGATATCGCCACGCGAATGTACCGTACTTTTCCGGTCGCGGTGGGATAACTTCCGGCGTCAATACAGCACCAAGCGTAATCCCCGGTCCCAGCGCCGGCTCTGTTGTGCCGGGTACGTTGTTCGTGACAGGTCCGTTATTGTCTCCGACGCCGGGCTTTACCTGTGTGGCGGGAACAGGTTTCTGCCCCGACCTCAGGAACAATGAAGCTGCTCTGAGATTTGCGGTAATGGTGAAGTTTTAGGCCCGGAAGAGAGGATGCAGACTTCTGTGATGGGCAATTGTTAAGTTCGGAGCTGTCGAGGACTTTGATATGGACCTGTTGATGATTGTTTTCACAATTTCGTTTTTCGCGGTGGCAATTGCTTACACACGCGCGTGCGAAAAGCTGAAGTGAGGCACTTATGAACCTGGAAAACGTGACCATCCTTTTGATCAGCCTGCTCCTGATGTTCTACCTGATCTACGCGTTGCTGCGTCCGGAGAAATTCTGACATGACGCCCAATGGCTGGCTGCAGATTCTTCTGTTTTTCGCCATCATCGTGCTGGTGGCAAAGCCCATGGGTGTCTTCATGGCAAAGGTCTTCTCTCGTGAGCGCACGTTTCTCGATCCGGTAATGCGCCCGGTGGAGAAGCTCTTGTATAAGCTCACCCGCGTGGACGAGAACCACGAGATGCGCTGGACGGAATATTCCATCGCCATGCTTCTGTTCAGCGTCGTCTCCATGCTGGTGCTCTACTTGATGGAACGCGCGCAACAAGCGCTTCCGTTCAATCCGCAGAAGCTAGCAGGGGTGCCGGCTGATCTGGCATGGAACACCGCTGCCTCATTCACCACCAACACCAATTGGCAGTTCTATTCCGGCGAGCAGACCAT
>Ga0137403_10000911_pt1 | contig 37725 bp, 50 predicted proteins | sample CZOMad2_1_16fung_FD_122057 | JGI IMG/M metagenome (GOLD analysis project Ga0137403, IMG submission 122057) | Vadose zone soil fungal communities from Angelo Coast Range Reserve, California, USA - CZOMad2_1_16fungal (Hybrid Assembly) | ecosystem: Environmental > Terrestrial > Soil > Vadose zone...
AGGCGGACGGGGACCGGAGACCGGTCTCTCGTGTGACCCGCTCGTCCGCTGTCAGCGGGCGTACAAATACGGGTGTTCGCATACCCAAGAGTATACCACATGCCCAAAAACCTCTATTGGAACTGCACTAGGAGGCAAAATAGAGCGCCATCCCCAGGCCTAAGAAGCCATACGTAGGTCCGACAATGGTGAGATACGTGGTGCCGATTGTCAGCACCTCAGGGGTTGCGCTGAACAACCCGAGCCACAGGTGCGGGACACACGCCCCGAGGAGCCCGACGTTGCCCGTCATCGCGCCCGCGAGCCCCGCACCGACCCACGCGACACGTCGGGCGCGGACCATAGTACGTGATGAACCCGACCGCTGCGCCGGCGATACCCAGCCGCGGGAACGGACCCCAGCCGGAAATTAGCGCCGGGGAGAGCGAGAGGGTCACGATGCCACTCCCAATGACGACACTCGCGGGCAGAAGCATGGTGCCTGTGCCGCGCACGAGGCTCGCCAAGCTGTTGAGGAGCCAGCAACTGAGGGCGCCAGCGAACACCAGGTTCGAGTACGTCAACGCCGTCTCGAGCGTGTGTCCCTCCCCGCCCATCGTGCGGTAGAGTGTGGGGCCGCCCCAGATGGCGCCGGCCGTGAACAACGCGCCCATGAGACAGGCGATCACCACGGCACGCAGGGCCAGGGCGTTGGCGTCGTCGCGACGACCGGCCCCCAGGGCACGCGCCACGGCCGAGGCCACGCCCCCACCCATGCCCCCGCCCGCCATGCCCTGCATCAGCATCATCAGGGGAAAGACCAGCGAGACGCCCGCGAGCGCCGCCGGTCCCAACCAGCCGACGAAGTAGGCCTCACCGGTGTTGACGGCGGCCTGGGCCAGCATCACGGCGAGGTTCGGCGCAGTGAGGCGCAACAGCGTCGGGGCAATGGGCCCTCGAGGAGGCGGCGAGTTTGAGAGGCCATGGGACGATCGGTGGCGGCGGGGGGTGCCGGGCGCAGCGCACATGGTCCGTGTGCGCCATCGGAGGGCGGGACGACCGCGTGGATCGGCGCTCGATGCCCCCCTGCTGCGGGTGCTGTGTCCGATAGGTCGATCACGACCGAAGGGCTCTCGTCACTCCCATACGGCCCTGTATTGGTAGATGGCTTTGCATCCGCCTGCATACGCTGCTCTCCCTTCGCCGGCACAGCTGACCGTTCAGCCCCGGCGATCTGGCCTGCCCAGCCCACCAGGGACACGCCTCCACCTGCCCCAGCACCGCAGCCAGATGGAGGCGCGCCGTCTCATCGGGGATGAGCGTGGCGATCTCCGCAGCGCTCACCGTGGCGTCGGCCGCCTGCCGAGTGCTCATGCACACCTTGGTCAACGATCTGGTCACGAGTGACGACGACCGTCAGCTCTCCATGGGCTTCAGCGAGCTCCTGCACGGCGTCTGTCAACCGGGCTCTGCGCGTCTCGACGCCCGAGATCGCTGGGATCAGGCCTCACGCCACCACGCGGTGCAGCGTGTCGACGATCACGTGCTTCGGCACGGCACCGAGGATGCGCTCGGCTGGCTTGCCATTCTTGAAGACCAGCAAGGTCGGGATGCTTTGGACCCCATAAGCCGACACTGTTCGGGGGTTTGCATCCACGTCGAGCTTCATCACTGTGAGCTGGCCCTCGTACTCACGAGCGAGATCCTCGACGATGGGCGCGATGGCTTTGCAGGGCCCACACCAGTCCGCCCAAAAATCCACGAGGACAGGCGATGTCGAGTGCAACACCTCTTGCGCAAACGTCCTGTCGGTCACCTCTAGCACCTTTCCCATTAGCACCTCTCCCATGATTCACTGCCTCCTCATCAATGCGTGTTGAAACACCAGAGCTCTCCCTTCGCCCCATCGGCGCGTCTCAGCGCAGGCTTGCGGCCTGTGCACACGGACCGTCCTGCCAGGCCATACAGCAGCACGTTGATGGACACCGCGAGCGCGATCGCAGCCCGATTCCAGCCGAACTCGACTTCCAACGGGTGGATGAGGACGCCGGGCACGGCCGTGACTCCTGCCGCCCTGAGCGCGGTCAGACTGGTGACGGCGAGAATCACCCAGCGATAGTGCAGACGCAGCAGTCTCGGCACGTGAAGCACAGCGGCCACTCCTGTCCGGCGATGAGGGATATATAGATGTATCTACACTTTTTTTAGGTGTAGATACATCTATATATCCAAAAAAAATTAGCGCGGCCTGGCGACCTCGACCAAGGCCGAGAGCTCCGCCAACAGCCGCGCGAGCCGTGCGCTCCCGAAGCGCGTGGCCACCTCGGCCTGCACCTCTTGCCAGATGGGGTAGACCTGGGCCAGGACGTCGCGCCCCCGATCCGTCAGCCGCACCTCGCGCTCACGCCGGTCATGTCCCCTGTCGACCTGGATGAGCCCCTGTTGCTCGAGGAGGCGGAGGTTGCGGGTCAACGTGGTGCGGTCCGTCACCGTCGCCTCGGCCAGGTGCGTGATGGTCACCGGCTCGAGGACCAGGGTCTTCCCGAGGATGGACAGCTGCGTGCTGCGCAGCCCGCATGGCCGCAGCCGCTCATCGTACAGCTGGGTGACCGCGCGCGCGGCCTTGCGGATATTGAAGGAGACGCAGCTCGAGCCCTCCTGCGCCAGCTGGCCCATCCGCTGCTGAATGGTGTCTCGTCTCGTGTTCAACATCTGGGCCCCTGCGGGGCGAACCCGCGTGTTCCTCTGGCTGGACTCTGCCATCTTTGCATTAGGAGTATATGCACCTATTCGCGCTTTGTCAACTCTTTGTTTCACGACCCAGGCGTGGACAGGCCCGCGCGGGACGTGAGAGCGCTCCCGCCCTGTGAAGCCTCCATGGTCTCGGCATGCGGCGATGCGGCCACGTGTCGGTTCGGCTGCGACCGCCTGCCGCACACCTCAGACGGCCGGCGCCATCACCAGCGCCGCGCTGCATATCGACACCGACACCAACGCCTAGCGTGGGCCTGACACGGCGACTCGTAGACGTGATGGCGGAGGCCCTGCAATCATAAAGCACCAAACATTTGAATTAACCTTGAGGAGAAAGACATGGGAAAGTTGGCAGGAAAAATTGCCGTCATCACTGGAGGCAACAGCGGCATCGGCCTCGCGACGGCACAGCGGTTCGTGGACGAAGGCGCGTTCGTCTTCATCACCGGCCGGCGTCAAAACGAGCTGGACGCCGCGTTGAAGCAGGTCGGTAGGAACGTCGGCGGCGTGCAAGGGGACGTCTCGAACTTGGCGGACCTGGATCGCCTGTATGCCACGGTGAAGCAGCAGAAAGGCCACATCGACATCCTCTTCGCTAACGCCGGCGGCGGCGAATTCGCCCCTCTCGGCTCCATCACCGAAGAGCACTTCGATAAGACGTTCAACATCAACGTCAAAGGCCTACTCTTCACGGTACAAAAGGCGCTTCCGCTGTTTCAGGACGGCGGTTCCATCATCCTCAATGCATCGATCGCCGCGTCCAAAGGCATGGAGGCGTTCAGTGTCTACAGCGCCACCAAGGCGGCCGTGCGGTCCTTTGCACGCTGCTGGACCGTTGACCTCAAGGGTCGCAAGATCCGCGTCAATGCTATCAGTCCCGGTCCGATCGACACGCCGGCTCTCAGCTATCTGGCACCGACGGAAGAACAAGTCGGGCAGTTAAAAACGACGCTGGTGGCCAGCGTGCCGTTGGGCCGGATGGGCCATCCAGACGAGGTCGCGAAAGCCGCCGTGTTCCTGGCGTCGGATGACAGCAGCTATGTCGCCGGTATCGAACTCTTCGTCGATGGCGGCATGGCACAAATCTAACCGTACGTGATCGTGCACGTCTCGACAGGACGCATGCAACATGCTTCAAACTTCTCAGGCGGATGCTGGTCCCGACCTTCCTGATCTACGGTCTGGGCCAGGGCCTCGCGCAGCCGGCGCTGATCAACACGGTGATTGGCAGCAGCAGCGTCTCGGGAGAGGATTCCGGATCGGCTGCTCGGCTGCTCCTGACGACGGCGCAGTCGTCGATTGCGCTGGGCGTGGCGGCGACCGGCGATGGCTTTTTCGCCCGGTTAGGCCCGAAGCCGAACGCGGCGACCTATTGCGATGCGCTGTCGGGCGCGCTGTCTTGCAATCTCGTCCTGCAGGCCGACCTTCCTGCTGGTATTTCTGCTGCGGCGGGTGGGATGCCGCCCGCCGCAGCAGAGGATCTCGATGCGTGTCGCGCCAACGGAACCCTCAGCCGCCGACAAGGGTGAGTGATGCAGGAGAGATCATGGGTTCCAGGCAGCAACCGTGCGAAAATCTATGGTAATGAGCGATCAAATATGTTTCAGACACTTGCGGTGATATGATCGATGACTTTCCCAAAAAGGAGAGGTGGCTGATACGACGCGACGCGATCGAAATCCTTTGCCCTGCAATTGGCCCCGTCCATCCGGCCACAAACGTGTGACGGCGTTAGGCAATCTGGAACGCGATGTGATGCCTTTGATTCTTGCGCCGTTCTATGCCAACATCATCCATAGCTGGTCTGCTGCGCTGGCGGCGTTGACCGTGTTGCGGAGCGGGGGGCCCATGAGACGACCACGGGCTGGTGACCAGCGGCGGCATCGCATCTGTCCGGCGGTTCGCGAGCGCGGCGGGCGCTCGACGATGCCGTCATCGACGTCCTGCTAGAGAGGTGCCACGGAGGGATGGCTATGAAGGTTCGCTTCGGGTTCACGTGTCGAGGCCAGGCGGACCTGGCGCTCGACGACTTCCCCCAGTTGGTTGATGACCTCGAACGGCTGGGGTTCGATTCGATCTGGCTGCCCGAGCTGATGCTCAACGGCCCCTTCGATCCACTCGTCGGACTGGCCCACGCCGCCGCACGAACCGAGCGTCTGAAACTCGGCGCGTACCTGATCGTGCCTGGGCGCAACCCGGTTCGGCTGGCCCGTGCGCTCGCCAATCTGGATCGGCTCAGCGGCGGGCGGTTGCTGCTGATCATGGTCCTGGGCCAGCCTGACGCACCGGAGGTGATGGCCCAGCACGTCAACAAAGCCGAGCGCGGCGCGCTCCTGGAGGAGGTGATCCCCTTGCTGCGGCGCCTATGGAGTGGCGAAGTCGTCCACCACACCGGCCCATGTTATCAGCTGCATGACGCCCGCCTCTCGCCAACGCCCGTGCAAGTGCCGCTCGAAATGTGGTTGGGTGGTCAGCTTCCGGGGGCTCTGCGTCGGGCCGGGCGCCTGGGCGACGGGTGGATCCCTGGCCTCCTCACGCCCACCGAGGCCGCGGAGAAACGCGGGCGCATCGAGGTCGCGGCGGCGGAGGTCGGGCGCACCATCGACCCAGAGCACTTCGGCGTCAACCTCACATACAGCCGTGGCCCCTTGCCGGTGGCGGTGGTCGAGCGGTTGCGACGCCGTCGTCCAGACCTCGACCCCGCAGACCTCGTCCCACAGAGCCGCATAGCCTTGCACGAACGGGTCGACGAGTGGCTTACGGTCGGGTTCTCGAAGTTCCTCCTACGGCCAGCGGCGCCCCCCACGGACTGGACGGCCGAACTGGAGACCCTTGCCGGGGACATCCTGGAGCGCCAGACATGACTGCACCGCAGCCGTATTTGTGGGACGAAAACCTGAGCGGAGTGTCACGCGGTCCTGGGCGAACGGGGACGGAGGAGATCGCGACAGCGTGGCTCGAGGCGCACCCAATGGTTGGGAGGAACCCAGACGTTGGCGTGGAGATCGAAGCCGTCGAGCTGCGCCTGGCGCGGGCCGTGGGCGGTGACGTGGGCGGGGTCCGGCTTGCCGCCGGGGCGGCGCAAGCGGGCGGTCGCGCGACCGCATAGACGCCCAGGACAGCGCGGCACAACGCATGGTCCCAGGCCAGGCGGTTGCCCCGTCGGTGGGGTAGTGTTAGCACCCACTGGCGCACCGGCACCCACGGGTTAATACGACATTCACCCAAGGAGCCATACAATGACGAACAACCTGACAGGCAAAGTGGCATTGGTCACCGGCGGCTCCCGTGGCATCGGGGCGGCGATTGCGAAGCGGCTTGCGCGGGATGGTGCTGCTGTCGCCATCACCTACGCCCACGCACAGCAAAGGGCCGACGAGGTGGTGCACGCCATCGAGGCGGCAGGGGGTCGGGCCCTGGCCATTCGTGCCGACAGCGCCGACGCCGAGGCGGTAAAAAGCGCCGTCGGCGAGACGGTTCGAACCCTCGGCCGCCTCGACGTGCTGGTCAATAATGCGGGGATTGCGGTGGTGATGCCGCTCGACCAGTTCTCCCTTGATGACTTCGACCGCATGGTGGCGGTGAATGTCCGCGGTGTGTTCGTCGCCGCGCAGGAGGCGTCGCGATATATGGGCGAGGGCGGGCGCATCATCACGATCGGCAGCGTCAACGCCGACCGCATGCCCTTCGCGGGTGGCGGCGTCTATGCTATGACCAAGGCGGCCGTCGCCGGTCTAACCCGTGGGCTGGCCCGTGATCTGGGTCCGCGCGGTATCACGGTCAACACCGTCCAGCCCGGCCCGGTCGATACCGATATGAACCCAGCGGACGGGCCGTTCGCCGAGAGTATGAAAGGCTGGATGGCGCTTGCGCGCTACGGCCAGGGCGACGAAATCGCCGGCATGGTCGCCTACCTCGCCAGTCCTGAAGCCGGCTTCGTCACCGGCGCCAGCCTGACCATCGACGGCGGCTTCGCCGCCTGATTGCGTCTGCCTGCCGCGGATTTTGCGCAATTGCAGCTGGGCTTCATCGATCAGACCCAATGGCGCTCCGAAGTCATCCGTCCACTTGTGTGTTTGCGAATCGCCCGGCTCCACAGCGAGCCCAGGAAACACAGTCCCATCCAGACACCGTACGCAAGCTCACGCGTCGCTTCCCGCAACGGGGCATGCTGGGCTTGCTCCCTGCCCATGTTGCGCCTGGCGGGCGCCTAGTGGGAGAGGGGGTGGTGTGAACGCCATCCTCCACCACTTGCCCAGCTCCCCTCCCGCATGCCGTACTCGCCGCGCGTAAGAGACGAGCCAGTGTCATTCTCCCACCTTTATGCCTGGTGATCGCTCCAGAATGCGTTCACTTGACAACGCCAGCGCGGGCGGTATGGCATTTGCTCATTCAGGTGTGCGGGTATGTTGCCAAGGCATAGTACGAACCGTCATGGAAAGAGGAGAGCAATATGGCGCGCAGAGCTCGAACAACCCCCGAAGCACCCTCTAAGAAAATTGAACTGACACAGCGGGATTGTCTGCGCTGCAACCGCGTATTTCCTTCGAAGGGTCCGTATAATCGATTGTGCAAGACATGCCTGGAGTCTCTCAACGCTTCACCTACGCCTGACGAGGAGTACACTATCGGCTATCTATAGCCCTTCCAAGGGAGAGTTATGGCCGATTGGCGCTGCGCCGATGCGGCGTTTGCTGCCGACCCCTCCAGTTTCATGTGGCTTGTGCGATGAGCTCGCGAGAACCCGATAGCACAGGCCGGAAAGAGGCGAATCATACCTCCTAACTCTGTGGGCTTCGGTGCTTTCTGCCACACTACGCACGCCGAAATATACTCTCACGGGTGCACGAAACCCAGAGGGCGATGCGGAAGTATCCCTTGCCTCTCATATTGAGAAAGCGGGTAGGGAGGTCGCACTCGTATTGAGGTGTGGGGATAGATATTAGTGCTTCGCCGAGGCGTTAGTCGGCGGCTTCTGGTGCATAGCTCTGGAGATGTGCCTTTGGAGAAGGGCTGTTGCAGACGATCACGTATTGGTGATATGTACGTCGCTGGAAAGCGGAGTAGTGCAGGAGACAGAGATTCAGGGTACAGCTAGCAGATGCTCTCAAGCAGGGCTTGAGGGCCATTCGTAGGCTTGGGGGGAGATCGATATGCCATCGAACTCACCAGCGTTCACGGTCGCTCGCCGCGCCGTCGATGCTGTTCTCTTCGACCTCGACGGCGTGGTGACGCACACGGCGAATCTACATGCGGCCGCTTGGAAAGAGCTCTTCGATGGCTATCTGCAACAGCGCGCCGCTCGGGAGCACGAATCCGTCCAGCCCTTCGACTCGGACACCGATTACCGACGGTACGTCGACGGCAAGCCACGCGACCAGGGCATCGAAAGTTTCTTGAACTCACGCGGGATCAAACTCCCATACGGCGATCCCACGGATGGCCCAGAGCAGGAAACCATCTATGGGCTCGGGAACAAGAAAAACAGCATCTTCCTCGCGCGGCTGAAAGCGCAGGGCGCCGAGGTCTACCACTCTACAGTCGAGCTGATCCACGCCCTCAAAGCCCGAGGGATGAAGGTGGGCATCGTCTCGTCGAGCAAGAACTGTGCAGCCGTGCTCAAGGTGACTGGTCTTGCGGATCTCTTCGATACGCGCGTGGATGGCTGGGACAGCGAACGCTTCAAGCTCACGGGGAAGCCAGCCCCGGACATCTTCCTGAAGGCGGCCGAGCAACTCGGTGTTCCGCCTGAGCGGACAGTGATCGTGGAAGACGCAATTGCCGGGGTCGAGGCCGGGCGAAACGGCCGCTTCGCGGTGGTCATTGGGGTCGCTAGGCAAGGTACGCATGCCGCTCTGGACACGCACGGCGCCGATGTTGTTGTGGGAGATCTGAGCGAGATCGGCATCGACGAGGATAACGCCGCTGCCTCCAAGAACACCATGGCCCTGCCCTCAGCGTTGGAACGTGCCGATGACCTCACTAAGCGCATGCAAAACAAGCGCATAGTCATCTTTCTCGACTATGACGGTACGCTCACCCCGATTGTCGATCGGCCTGACCATGCCTCGTTGTCCGCGGATATGCGGCAGACCATTAGCGCTCTCGCACACTGCTGCCCCGTGGCGATTATCAGCGGTCGTGACCGTGCCGATGTGCAGCGCCTCGTGCAACTCGACGACATCTTCTATGCTGGCAGCCATGGATTCGAGATCGTCGGCCCGCATGGCATGCATATCGCCCATGAGCAAGGCGTGGATTTCCTGCCGATCCTCGATCGCGCCGAACGGGAATTAGACCAGGAGCTGGCGCGCGTGGAGGGGGCTTTCGTCGAGCGCAAGAAATTCTCGATCGCCGTGCATGTGCGCGGTGTTGCCCGAGACGATGAGGGGGCGGTGGAAGCGATCGTCGATGACGTGTTGGCGCGTCATCCTGACCTGCGCCAAGGGTATGGGAAAAAGGTGTTCGAGCTGCAGCCGCGCCTCGACTGGCATAAGGGCAAGGCGGTGCTGTGGCTGCTGCAAGCCCTCCAACTCGATGGACCCGAGGTCCTCCCTCTGTACATTGGCGACGACCTCACCGACGAGGACGCCTTCAGGATGTTAGCAGACCGAGGTATCGGCATCATTGTCGAGGAGGGTTTGCGGCCGACGGCCGCCAGCTATGTCCTGAAACATCCGGAGGAAGTGCGAGCGTTCCTACGCCATCTCATCTCGTGGCTCAAGAGGTAAATCGCCATGCAGGACTGGATGCTCGTCTATGACCATTTCGATCCGGCTGCGGAACGCTTGCGCGAGGCCTTGTGCACCCTGGGAAACGGGTATTTCGCCACACGCGGTGCGGCAGAGGAGGCTGACGCCGACGAGATCCATTACCCCGGGACCTACCTGGCCGGGGGCTACAACCGCCTCAAAAGCGCGATCGCCGGACGAGTCATCGAACATGAGGACCTGGTGAATCTGCCCAACTGGCTCTACCTGACGTTCCGGCTGGAAGACGGCGATTGGCTCGACATCCGCGAGGTTGAGATCCTGTCATATCGGTAGACGCTGCACCTCAAACAAGGGATGCTCTGCCGAACGCTGCGGTTTCGCGACAATCAGGGCAGAGAGACCACCCTCACCAGTCGGCGCTTGGTCCATATGGCTGATCAGCATCTGGCGGCCATCGAAATGACCGTCACAGGGGAGAACTGGTCGGGGCGCATCCTGGTCAGGTCGGCTCTTGATGGCCACGTAGTCAACGCCGGGGTCGAACGCTACCACCAGCTCAACGGCAGGCATCTCAAGGCGTTGCGGAGCGGCAGCGTGGATGAAGATGGTCTCTACCTCTTGGTCCAGACGAATCAGTCGCATCTGCAAATCGCCGAAGCCGCGCGAACACAGGTGTTCTGTGCTGGACAAAGGCTCAACGTGAGAAGACACACCGTCAAGGAGCAGGGGTGCATCGCTCAGGAGCTCGAATTCGATCTGACGCGAGGCGAGTCGATCACCGTTGAGAAAGTCGTCGCCCTCTACACCTCCCGGGATCACGCCATTGCGGAATGCAGTATCGCGGCCCGCAAGGCTGTGCAACGTGCGAGCCGGGTTGGAGAACTGCTGCAGTCCCATCTCCTGGCCTGGGGACGTCTCTGGTCTGAAGGCGACATCACTCTCGAGGATGGCCGGCGCACCCAGCTCCTCCTGCGCTTGCACCTCTTTCACCTGCTGCAGACCGTGTCGCTGCATATGATCGACCTCGATGTCGGCGTCCCCTCGCGCGGATGGCACGGCGAAGCCTACCGCGGACACATCCTGTGGGACGAGCTGTTCATCTTTCCGACGCTGAATCTGCTCTTTCCCGAGCTCACCCGGGCGCTCTTGCTCTATCGCTATCGACGGCTCCCTGAAGCCCGGTGGGCCGCCAGGCAGAGTGGCTACAAGGGGGCTATGTACCCCTGGCAAAGCGGCAGCAATGGACGGGAGGAAAGCCAGACAGTCCATCTCAACCCCATCTCAGGGCGATGGATCCCGGATCACTCGCAGCTGCAACGGCATGTCAATGGCGCCATCGCTTACAATATCTGGCAATATTATCAGGCCACTGCAGACAGGGAATTCCTGTCCCACTACGGCGCCGAGATGATCCTGGAGATCGCCCGCTTCTGGGCGAGCCTGACGACGTACAACAGAGAGCGCGAGCGCTATGAGATCCGCGGCGTCATGGGGCCAGATGAGTATCACGACCGCTCTCCTGGAGCGGACGCACCCGGGCTGAACAACAACGCCTACACCAACATCATGGCCGTCTGGACGTTGCAGTGCGGCTTGAAAGTCCTCGACCTCCTCGCCCCTGACCGCCGTCAAGAGCTCTGCCATGCGCTTCACCTGCGGGATGAAGAGCTGGTGCGGTGGCGCGAGATCACCTGCAAGATGCGCATCGAGTTCCACGACGGTGGTATCATTAGCCAGTTCGAGGGCTATGAGGCCCTCAAAGAGTTCGACTGGGAAGGATATGGCCAGAGATACGGCGATATCCAGCGCCTCGACCGCATTCTTGAGGCGGAAGACGACACCCCCAATCGGTATAAAGTTTCCAAGCAGGCTGATGTCTTGATGTTGTTCTATCTCTTCTCCTCGGATGAGTTAAGTGCCCTATTCAACCAATTGGGATACCCTTTTGCCTACGAAACCATCCCGAACAATGTGGACTACTATCTACGACGGACCTCCCATGGTTCGACGTTGAGCCGTATTGTGCATTCCTGGGTACTGGCGCGATCCGATCGAACCCGCTCCTGGCACCTCTGCACCGAGGCCCTGGAGAGTGACGTCAGCGATATCCAGGGCGGCACCACGCCAGAGGGCATTCACTTGGGCGCTATGACGGGTACTGTCGATCTCGTGCAACGCTGCTACACCGGCATCGAGATGCGTGATGAGGTGCTCTGGCTTAACCCGCGCTTACCCGGAGATTTGCGCAGTCTGACGCTGCACATGCGTTATCGCAGCCATGGGCTCACGCTCGACGTCACCCACGAGACATTGCGGATCGCGTTCAGACAAGGATGGGCCAAGACAGCGAAGATCGGCTTCCGCAAGCAGGTATACGAGTTCGATGCGGGGGACGTCAAGGAGTTCACGCTGTGATCAGAACGCGGCAAGTCGGAAGAGTCGCTTGAAAGCACGGCCAGGCTGACTACAAGCCCAACCGCCTGGCCGTCTGGAGGTTTATCGCCACAGTCGTTCTTCCCTCAAGCGAACGGGCGGGTTCGCTATCGCCGTGTTACCGTTCGCCTCCCGCCGCACACTCGATGGGTCCGCCATGGTCCCCCTAGGCGAGCAGCTCTTCCACACGCTTCCGGTGCTCTCGGAAGCCGATGACGGCCTCCCCATCGATCACCAGTGTGGCCGTCGCGCGACTTTTTCACTTGTTCACCAACTCATCGTAGGCGCTTGGATCTGCCTGGATGTTCTTGCTCTCATAGGGGATGCTCTTCTGCCGAAGGAACTCTTCGGCGGCCTGGCAATCCCCTCATCCGGGCTGGTGATAGAGAATGACCTTCTTCATCGCATGTTCCTCCTCTAGCTAGGCCGTTGGCCGTCTCGCGCGCGCAGCTCGGATGTACCGCCTTGCGCAAATCCCTCTGCAGGCGCCCGCCGCCGCAAGAGGCTGCCGACGATCTGAGCTTCCTTGTCACTTGTCGCAACGTCCTCGTCTCGATGACACCGAGAGAGTATACACAGCACTCTCCAAAATTCATACCAGAGAGTCTTCTCCACCTTCTGCCCTCAGGGCGCACGACACACTGCGTGCCAACAGTGACGGGGGTATTCGTCGCCGAAGCTGACCCTCTCAGTTTGAGAGATGACCGCTCGTAATGAGAAAGTTCATAGCTAAGCTCTCAATCTGCGCCACGAGGACGCCAGCGCCTCGCTCAAGTACCAGTCGATGAGAGGGAGCCACAGCCATCCCAGCCCCGCGCCAGTGAAGAAGTGTAGGCGGAGTACTCGCCCCCCATCGAAGCTATCCAGGTGGCGAAGCCTCCCCCTATGGACTCGGGGCCAATCTCTGGATGGCCGATCTCGCCCAGGCTCGTCGCTGGGCTCGCGACATCGAGGTCGGTGGCAGCGGCCCTCCTGCGTGGTGCTCGCCTGCCGCCATAGCACGATTGGTCGGGGGTGGCGAGCTGATACCGCACTCCACGGGCGAAGCGTCCGCGTTGCCTCACACGTGCCTCCCTTCTCCGGGTGGTACTGGCATTCTTCTTGCTCTGCCGTAATGAGAAACGTCTCACACCGGTCGAGCCACCACCCTCGGCATGGGTGCGCCGAAGGCCACTTCGCCGCTCGCGCGGGCCTAGGACTGGACTTCAGACAGGGTGGTTTGATACGGCACCTAGATCACCGGGAGGACTAAGAGATGCCACGGGGAGATAAATCCAAGTATACCGAAAAACAGCAACGCCAGGCCGAGCACATCGAAGAGGGCTATGAGCAGCGCGGGGTCCCAGAAGAAGAGGCGGAGCGGCGCGCCTGGGCCACCGTCAACAAAATGACCGGCGGCGGGAAAAAGAGCGGATCGGGCCGGGGTCGTCCGATCAATAAGGCTCCTGCGAAGAAAGGTGGCCAGAAGGGTGGTGCGGCCTCGGCCGCACGTTCGTTTGCCGCGCGCTCCGCCTCCGCGAAGAAAGCAGCTCAGACCCGTAAGCGCCGCACCGCTGCCCGTTGAGGGCGAGTAGCGCCGAGGCCAGCCTGTTCACAAGACTGGCGTGGGCTCCGCAGCCCCGAGCCTCGCGTGAAAACAACATAGGCCCTGGAGGTCGCTTCGCTTCGTCCTTCAGGGCCGCTCCGCATACCCTTATATCGCATAGGTGTGCCATGAGTCTTCGACAAGCCCATACCCCGCGCCACCGAATGCCAGCCGATCACCCACTAGCGACGCTGGCACAGCACGTTCAGCCGGCCCCTATGCCGGTCCAGCCCAGCCCTATGCTCTGTACGCTCGTGGCCGCACCGTTCGACGACCCGGCCTGGATCTTTGAGCCGAAGTACGACGGTCTTCGACTGCTTGCCCGTTTCGACGGCCGCAATCTGACTCTCCTCAGCCGCCATGCGGCGTCACAAAACTTTCAGTTCCCTGACGTCGTCGCGGCGCTGCGGGACAGTTTAACGCGGCCCGTCATCCTCGATGGCGAGGTAGTCTGTTTGGACGAGCACGGCCGCTCCAGCTTCCAGTCGCTGCAACAGCGCTTCCACCTCACAGACGCTCGCGAAGTCGAGAGACGGATGCAGCGGCATCCAGCGTATTTCTATGTCTTCGATCTCCTCTACGTAGACTCCTACGACGTGATGAAGCTGCCCTTGAAGGCCCGCAAAGCGCTCCTGCCCGAGGTGATCCACTGGTCTGATCCGATTCGCCGGACCGAGTATGAACGAGCAAAAGGCCAGGCCCTGTGGCAGCAGGCGTGCCGCGAGGGGGCCGAAGGCATCATCGGCAAGCATCTGGACAGCCCGTACGTCCAAGAGCGCAGCCCCTGGTGGGTGAAGATCAAGTGCGTCGGGCGGCAGGAATTCGTGATCGGTGGGTTCACCGATCCGCAGCGGTCGCGTGTGGGGCTCGGCGCTTTGCTCATCGGCCACTACAGCGATGACGGGAAGCGCCTGATCTATGCCGGCAAAGTCGGTACCGGCTATACACGCGAGGTATTGCTCGACCTCCGTGCGCGTCTCGACAAGCTGAGGCAGCGCGCCTCGCCTTTTGATGCTGGCGACCCGCCGCACGGACCACAGATCCACTGGGTGAGGCCGCAGCTCGTCGCCGAGATCGCCTTTGGCGAGTGGACGCAGCACGGACTGCTACGCCAACCGCGCTTCGAGGGACTGCGCACGGACAAGACGCCGTATGAGTGCCGCCGTGAACGGCCGACGACAGGCACCCAGCCCGTGGTATTCCATGACGACGGCAGAGCCCAAGGGCGTGAGGCTGGTACGCACATCATCGACCACCCACCGACCACAGCCGAGCCAGGAAAGACCCCCATGGCTCTCAACGCGTATCGAGCCAAGCGCGCTTTCGAGCAGACCCCTGAACCCCCGCCCACGCCTGTCCCGACGGCCTCGCGCGAGGGGCACCGGCCGATATTTGTCGTGCAGGAGCACCATGCCAGTCGACTCCATTACGATTTCCGCCTGGAGGCCGGGGGTGTCCTCAAGAGCTGGGCGGTGCCGAAGGCCCCCTCGATGGATCCGGCGCTGAAGCGCCTGGCGATCCATGTTGAAGACCACCCGCTCGCCTATGCGACATTCACGGGTACGATTCCGGCGGGACAGTACGGGGCCGGGACGGTGACCATCTGGGATCACGGCACCTACGACGACGTGCACACAGACAGGCCGAGCCCTCAGACCGTGACAGAGGGTATCAAAGCAGGTCAGCTGGCATTTACGCTGCACGGTACAAAACTCCAGGGTCAGTTTGCCCTGGTGCGCATGCACGGGCGAGGACGCGGGAATGAGCCATGGCTCTTTATCAAAAAGCAGGATGCCTTTGCCCGTCCGGAGGGACATGAGGGTGTCAATGCAAGGAAACGTGAGAGCACCAAGACCGACAAGCCACGCTCTCGCACCCCTTCACACGCGCCGATGCGCACATCGGCCCGTGCCAGGCGGACCTCCAAGCCGTCCAAGGCAGAGCTGACCTTCACGCACACCGGGAAGCTGATGTATCCTGAGGCGGGCCTCACCAAGGGCGATGCGCTCGCGTTCTATCAGCGTATAGCCCCACGGTTGTTGCCCTACCTGCGCGACCGGCCAGCCACGTTAGAGCGGCTGCCGGAGGGTTTGGATGGCCCGAACGCGCCGCACTTCTGGCAGAAACGGACTCCTGATTTTTATCCCGAGTGGATTGAGCGGGTCGTGCTGCCGAGTGAGGACGGCACAGAGGTGCCCTATGTGCTGGTCAACGACGAGGCCACATTGCTGTACCTCGTCAACCAGGGCACGCTCACGTTCCATGTGGGGTTCTCACGGATTGCCGACCTGGATCGGCCCGACTGTGTCCTGTTTGATCTCGATCCTGGGCAAGCCAGCATGGCGGACGTGGTGGCGGTAGCGCAGGCCTTACACAGGCTCTTGCAGGCCGAGCGCCACGAGGCGTTTGTGAAGACATCGGGCAAGACCGGGCTGCACGTGCTCGTGCCATGGGAGCGGGCAACCGAGTATGCCGAGGTGCGAGTGTGGGCGCTCGGCATGGCCCAGCGGGTAGTGGACACGCTGTCGGACTATGCAACCACGGAGCGGAGCAAGGCCAAGCGGGGCACGCGAGTGTACATCGATGTCTTACAGAACGCCAAGGGTCACCATGCGGTGCCACCCTATGTCCTCCGGGCGGTACCGGGGGCGCCGGTCTCGACGCCGTTGCGCTGGCGGGAACTGACGCCACATCTCGACCCGGGATCGTACAATCTCAAGACGATCTTTCGGCGGCTGGCGGGGCAGCAGCATGATCCGATGACCGGGCTGCTGCGCGTGATTACACGAGCGCCATGAGTGAGGCTGTGGGAGCTATACGGGCTCTTTCTCGGCAGGCTCTTTCGCGGTGGGCTCTTCTGCTTCCCGAGACGCCTCCTCCCTGGCTGGCGCCCCTGCGTCAGCTACCATCTCGTCGAAGGTGATGAGCACATCTCCCACCTGTACCACCTCACCGGCCGCCACATGGATCTTAGCGATGGTACCGGCGTAGGGCGAAGGGACCTCAACCATGGCTTTGTCTGTCTCGACGACCAAGATCGCATCGCCCTCTTCCACGGAAGCAGCCTCCTTGACCAAGACCTCCTGGATTTCAGCTTCGTGAATGCCTTCACCCAAATCAGGAAGTGCCAACGCACGGGCCATGGTCGCGCTTCTCCTCTATGCGTTTAGGGTCTCACGTGCCGCGTGTACAATACGCTGAGGGCTGGGCAAGTATGCCTGTTCATAGGCAAACAACGGCACGATGGTGTCAAAGCCGGTGACCCGGCGTACAGGCGCTTCCAGATACCAAAAGGCTTTTTCGACCAGGCGCGCTACGATCTCAGCGGCCGGGCCAAAACTTCTGGCCGCTTCGTGCACCGTGACCACCCGGCCGGTCTTACGCACCGAGGTGACAACCGTCCACCTAGATGCCCCGAAGGCCAAAGGCGAGGGCCTTCTGCGCGAGGGTCTTGGTGCGTGTTTGACTAACATGGGGTAGCGAAATGGCCCAACCGTTGTTCTGACAGATGAAGACCACCGGTGTTTGCCAGACCCCGGCAAAATTTAGGGCTTCCGGAAGGTCTCCTTCCGAGGTGGCGCCGTCACCGAAGAACACCATCACGACCTCATCCTGTTGGCGGTAGTTGATGGCGTACCCGAGTCCGACGGTATGGAGGAGTTGCGTGCCGACCGGAACGGCCACGGGGAACTTGCGTCCCTCATCCGCTATGGCGTTGCCCTGATGGTAACCTCTATATGTTAACAAGAGACTTTCGATCGTTTGGCCACGCCACAACCCCGCAGCACTCTCGCGAAAGGAGGGGACCATCCAGTCCGACGGCCGCAGGGCGGCGACCGCTCCTATTTGCGCCGCTTCCTGCCCTTTGACAGGCGCAAAGGTGCCGATCGCCCCTGCCGTTGCAGCCTCAGCATGCGCTCGTCCACGCGTCGACCCAGCAGCATGGTGCGATGGAGTCTAAGCAGGAGATCATCGGCAAGGCCTGGCTCGAGTGCCTCGTCTAGATTCCCCTTCTCATCCAGAATCGAGAGATAATCGATCTGATATGGGAGATCGATGGTTTCACGCGGCATAGTGTCGCTCCTTCGTAGACGATATGCAGGCGGCGGCCAGGGGAGTAGGGTACCGCTTCCCGCAAGGTCTTGCCGGGGATCGTCCCAGCATGCAGGCGAGCGCCGCCAATGACCTGTCGCTGCTCGATAGTGGCCACGCGGTAGCACTGTTTGGCGGCCGCAAGGGCGGCTTTCTGCCTGGCCGGGCCACTGCCGATGACGATAAGATCGTACTCTGGCTGTTTTGCCAGCATCGGTACCCCTCTCTGCCCTGGCCAACCGAACAGGTCACTCAGGGCACGCTGCTTTGCACTCGCAGACGCTTATTTCTGTGTGTAGCCGAACGGGGCTTCTGCAACCGCAGCCCTCCACGTGCGGTCACGGTGTACTCATTACCAGCCAACCGTAACTTCTATGCCAGCAACCCTCTCATCCTGGTATGCTCTCTGCAAACGCCGCCGAGGATGCCCGGCTTCGAGAAGCATCCATCTTCCCAATCTGAGACGGATCCATGATCTATCCCCTCAATATGAGAGGATGATGCCAGCACGCTTGCCGCCCCTGCGCCGCGTGCTACATGCAGTGCCGCCGCGGCAGGGCACGGGTATGCCCTGGCTGAGACCGTTTTGGTATGGGTTTTGCGCCGATGAGATGGGCGTTGCAGCCCCAGCGGGCGCTTATCAACTTCGGCTTAGGAAGACGGTCGGGCAACTGGTTGTAACATGCTGGGAAGGAGTCAAGCGATGTACGTCTCACGCCTCACGTTCCACACACAACCCGGTAAGACCGATGAGGTAGAGAAGGAGCTGGGCAAACTCGTGGCCATGGTACGCGAGGTCGGCGGCCTCAGGCCGAGAGTATTGCACAACCACTTTGCCTCTCTGGGGGCCCCCGATGTAGTTCTCGAGCAGGAAGCCCCCGATCTGAAGACGCTAGAGACCCAAATCAAGCAGGTGACGGAAAACTCGGCGTTCCAGCAGTGGACCGGCTATATATCGGGGCTGCTGGCACAGTCACCAAAGCGCGAAGTGTACCTGATCGTCGACTAACGAAGGACCGCAGCCCTGTTGGAAGAAACCGTAACGGACGTTACCGCGCCGGAAATGGTATGATGACATGCGGCAGCGTATCTAGGGCCGAGCATGGGAGGAGTTTTGGACAGCGCGCTGTGCCCGTCTCAGAGTGGGAGCGGGCAAGGAGACTGACCTATCCTTATGCGAAGCGAGCGAGTATCTTAATGCATGGCCTGAGGAGTTCAGCGCTTACAGGACCATCATCTGCGATGTCCCACCACGAGGCCTATGACGCAATCATCATCGGCTCCGGGCCGAATGGCCTGGCAGCCGCCATCACGCTCGCACGTGCCGGGCGCTTAGTCCTCGTCTATGAAGCTAGAGAGACCGTCGGCGGCGGGGCCCGATCGGCCGCCCTCACACTGCCAGGCTTTGCACATGATGTCTGCTCAGCGATTCATCCCCTCGCGGTCGTATCGCCCTTTTTCCGCACCCTCCCTCTGAGCGCCCATGGTCTTGAGTGGCTTTATCCGCCGGTGGCGCTTGCTCACCCTTTCGACGACGGTACGGCAGCCTTCCTCGACCAATCCATAGAGCTGACGGGGCAAACGCTTGGCCAGGACGCCGCTGCGTATCGGCAGCTTATGGCACCCCTGGTGGCCTCCTGGAGTATGATCGAAGAGTCCTTGCTCGGGCCGTTGCGAGCGCCACACCACCCGCTGGCGCTGTTGCGCTTTGGCCTTCGCGCTCTGCGCTCGGCGCGGGCACTGGCGGAAAGCCTGTTCAGCGGTGAGCATGCACGCGGTTTTTTTGCTGGCCTGGCAGCCCATGCCATCATGCCGCTCGAACGGCTGCCGAGCGCCGCCTTCGGCCTCATCCTCGGGATTCTTGGCCATGTGGTCGGCTGGCCGTTGCCGCGTGGTGGAGCGCAGTATATCTCCAATGCGTTGGCGTCCTACCTGCAAACGCTTGGTGGGAAGATCCAGACGGGTGTGCACATCTCATCCTTGGACGAACTGCCGCCAGCCCGCGCCATACTCTGCGATGTGACCCCCAGGCAGCTGCTGCAGATCGCCGGCCATCGACTTCCGGCGCGCTATCGACGCCAGCTCCAGCGCTATCGCTACGGTCCTGCCGCCTTCAAGGTTGACTGGGCGCTGGATGGGCCTATCCCGTGGCGGGCGCTAGCATGTATGCGTGCCGGAACGGTGCATGTGGGCGGTACCCTGGCGGAGATCACGGCTTCGGAACAGACAGCATGGGAGGGGCGGCATAGCGACAGGCCCTTCGTGCTGGTGGCGCAGCAGAGCTTGTTCGACCCCACGCGCGCTCCGCCCGGGAAACATGTGGCCTGGGCCTATTGTCACGTCCCCAATGGATCGACCTTCGACATGACAGAGTGCATCGAACGCCAGCTCGAACGGTTTGCGCCGGGGTTTCGGGAGCGGATCTTGGCGCGCAGCATACGGTCCCCCGCTGCGCTCGAGCGCGATAATCCGAACTATGTCGGAGGCGACATCAACGGCGGCGTCCAGGACCTCTGGCAGCTCTTCACACGCCCGGCCATCCGGCTCGTGCCGTATGCGACGCCCGCTAAAGGTCTGTACATCTGCTCATCCTCAACACCGCCCGGTGGTGGGGTACATGGCATGTGTGGCTACTTTGCGGCACAGGCGGCATTGCGCGGCACCTTACGGGAGTAAAGCTTCCTAGCCAGCGGTTCCGCAGTCGCTCCGACGGCGCTGCCGAACACCAAGAGGAGGATCAACGGCCATAGCACGGATTCGACACCGTCCACTAGGACGTAAAACTTCCCGACGAAGCCCGCCGTCAGGGGGATGCCAGTCAATGAGAGTAAGGCAGCGGTGAAGACCAAGGCCAGCCATGGCTGACGCCAGAACAGCCCATGGTTGCTGAGGGTCAGCACGACTGCCCCAAGAGTCGCCAGCAATAGGAGGACGTAAAACTCCTCGAGGTTGCCCTCGCGTCCTTGCAGATACCCATACGCCATGATAACGACAATCATACTCGCGGTGATGAGGAGCGCCATATAGAATAGCCCATAGCCATCGACGATGAGCAGGGGGGTGATCTGGCGAGGGACCACCCTGGCTGCCAATGGCATGGTCATCACAGCACCGCCAAGTCCGACGACCGTCATGATCGCCGCCGCCAGATGGCGACGGCGCACGGCTACTACACTCTACGCGGCCTTAGATAAAACTTTCTTCGTGGGCGTTTGAGCACCCCTTTGCTGCTCCCCAATCACGGGGACTTTTTGGCATGTTGGAACACGTCGAGTCAACAACCTCTCCAGCGCCGCGTTGTGGGTGGGTGGTGCTGGTTCGATACCGGTCAAGAGTGCCTGGTGAAACGAGGCGCTGTCCGGAGAGGACTTCGCGTCTAGGCCCGGTTGTTTGACAAACTTCCAGACTCGTGCAAGCCGATTGAACTGCGGTGAGGAGGCTGGCACGTATCACCACTCCAGGTGCAGGTGCGGCGCGACGCTTGGCACCACAGCGCACCGCTGATCGCGAGCATTCTCCAACACGACGGTCATGGGCAGGCCAGGCCATGACCCGGCCAACAGACACCACCACGCACCGACGGTCTCCGCGGTGCTATCGGTCAGATGCTGGACCGTCACTCGCTCGTGGGTGCTCGCATGCACGGCAGCCAGGACAGTCACACGTTGCCGACCTGATGGTGCGTTGACACACTGGGTCTACCTACGGTTTCACGGTGTGAACGCTGGTGGGAACTACACGCGCCAAGCCCTCAGGGCCCAGACCAGACAGATCGAGCAGTACCTGGGCTACGGACTGGACGTCTTCGCATACTTCAACAACGATGCGCACGGCTATGCGGTGCAAAACGCAGCCGACCTCAGACGCTTCTGTGAGGGGAAGCTAAACCCACCCTGACACGACGATGATCACGGCGTCACGAGAGGGGATACGGCAAGGCCTGGCGCGGGCATGTGATGTCAGCGGCCCAATGGCCTACGACAGCAAAGAGCCGATCCCACGGTCAGGGGAGGCGGGGGCTTCAGAGGAGCTGGGAAATGCCCGAATGACCCGAGGTCGAGAGCTTCAAATGCTATGCGGACTCGACTCGACTCCTCACACCGCCAGGGCTTTGCCCAAAAAGTCGAAAATTAGCGTAAAATAGATATTTTCATGGGGTGCATTACGTAATTCTTACAGAGGGTCTCCCCCTGTGTTTCTGAAGGGCCTGCCTTGTATAGATCTCAAAGACGCGCTCAAAGGTCCCGTTGTATGTGGCGCAGCGCAGGGCCAGCATGTGGCTGGCCTTCTCCACGTACCACCAGGCCCCGGAGCGCTTCAACCGTACATGACTGATGGACTTGTTGGCCGCCTCGATGCCACCGCTGCCGATGGGATAGCCGCCCTTGCGGGCCCCGCGGTCGTGCAGCCGCTCCGCACGGTTCCGCAGGAAGCCGAGCAGCTTCCTGATCTCCTCCGCGGCCTGGGCATCTCGTGGCTGCAGGGCCTGCAACCTCGCGATCGCCCAGGGCACATAGCCCCAGAACAGGCGCGCCATCGTGGCTTCCACCCACGCCTGGGCCTGCACCGCGTCATCACCAAACGGCAGGCTCGCCACCTGGTGCACAGGCTCACGGCAGTGATAGTCGTCCAGGATCTGCACGGCGGTGGGAAAGAGGGCGCTGACCTGGTTCCAGATCCACTTCGCCCCGTCTCCGATCACGCACAAGCGCACCTGTGCCTCGGGGATCAACCCGGCCTCTTGCACGCGCCGCAGCGCCGCGTCGGGACAAACGCCCCATCGCTCGCCAACACCACGACCGGTCGCCACGTCTGACCCACGGCCAGCTCCGCCAACAGCTCCTGAGCCGTCTCAAAGGGCACCTCCGCCGCCAATCTGGCCCCAGCCTTCTGCATGTCCCACGGCTTGCGGCGCTCAGACCGTTGGAGGGCTTCGTCCAGAGGAGCGCATCCCTGCTGACAGTGGGGGCCATAGAAGTCGGGGCGGCACAGGGCCACCTCGCCGACCATGGTGTGTGCCGTGCGCGGCGGAGCCGGCCGTGCAGGCAGGAGACACTGACACGGGGGACACCACATGGTGCGCTGGTGGAGCAGTCGCCCATGCGGCTGTTCCACCAGGGCTTCGGCAACCGTGCCCGTCAACTCCTGACGCCTGGCAAACACGGCCTGGGTTAACTCCTCCAGGCTGGGGGTGTCATCGGGCATGTTGGCCTCCAGTCCATCCAACCAACGGTCCAAGTATGCATGCAGCTGTTGCTGGGCTATCTTCTCTTGCCACCCTACCACAGGGGAGTCCTCGAGAGGCCTCCTCGTAAGAATTACGTAATGCACCCTCCTCAAGACTACTTGGGGCGAAGCCACTGAGGGGCAGAGCGGCTATCTCGATCCTGAAGAAGCACCATCTCCTGGCAGCCCAGGCCACTTGCGCGTTTTTTATAGTCGCCTAGCATAAGCCGGAGGCTTGCCAGACGAATCCTCACCATAACCTGGGGATGCCGCAGGCATCGACCGCGACTGCTCACGCGGGTGCTTTGACCTCGCGATGACCTGATGGAGGGGCCTCCCAAGCGGCCCATGGGGCAGGGGGAGCCCTGCTGAGGCGGCCCCCCCCGTGTGCGGGGGGAAGGGATGGAGATGCGCCAAGAAGCGGTCAGCGACCGTGCGGCATCGCCTCGACGGCTCTCTCCTCTGTCCAGGAGAGATGGAAGAGGGATGGGGTATGGCGTGTCGTCGGCCTCAGGCCGGCGGCGCACCGATGAATTCCTGCCACAAGGCCGCCACCCGTTCGGCCGCCGGTGGTGAATCGCCGGCAAGCAGCCGGCGCAACGCGGCGATCTCGTCGGCGAAATGCACCGCCGATTCCGCCATGGCATGCTCGACCAGGGGCCAATCGCGGTCGGAGGTGAACAGGTCGAGCGTCACGCCCTCGGCGCCCACCCTGACGTCCTTCTGCGATCATGCCCCCTTTTCCTCAGCTTCCGTATCCACTTCATTCGTTGCAGCTTCAGCGGCCTCAAGGTCCTCATCCTCTATGTCTTCTACATTGTCTTCGCTTTGGCGTGCACCCCTTCTCACCAGTCTGCGGCCGCGGGCCAGCCATCATGGCTGCAAAGGAAGGCAGCAAAGTGTGTGCCATAGGGGCCCTGAGCGCTGAGCGGCTGGCCCAAGCCCTGGGGTCGGGCCTGCACGCGCTCAGCGGCTCGGCTCCTCCACGGCCATATGAACATTGAGGACGTTCCCGTCCGGATCACGGACGTAGAAAGCGCGATGGCCCCACGGCTGGGTCGTCAGCTCTTGAACCCACTCCAGTTGCAGGCCTTTCAGCCTGGCGTACTCCCCATTCAGATCCTCGACTTCCAACTCAATCAGGAAGCTGTGATTCGCCGCGCCGCGCATGGGAGCGAGCCCGAAGACCTCACACTCGGATTGGCGCCACAGGGCGAGTGTACCGGCCTCCAGTGCAAATTCGACATAGTTGCCACGATAGGTCTGAGGTTCGATCTGCAGCACCTCCTGATAAAAGGTGCGCATCTGTTCGAGATTGGCGGTCACGATAGTGACGAGTGCGAGCTTCATCAGATCTTTCCCTCTGCTCATAGAGGTAACATGAACATGGCGGCCATTGGTCGGCGAAGACCCCTCGGGTCAGCTCCCATCGAATGCCAGCGCTAAGCCAGCTTCTCGCGAAGAGCGCTCGGGTTCGCTCGATAATGAATGCCTGCAACGGTTGAGCCATGGATGATAGCTATTCCTTGGAATGAGGCTCTATCCACTCCGGGTTTACCGCGTGAAGTACCTGTGCTCGCAGCTCGATATAGCGACGTGGGAAGGCAGGGTAAGTGTGTTCCATGAGGCAGCGCAGGACCTCTATGTCGATTTTTAGCGCATCGGTAGCGGTAGCACAGTTGAGCTTGATCTGCTCAACCAAGGAAACCGCTGCCTCGACCGCTTGCTGGAGGATGAGTGCATCGGCCCCCGCAGCCAGTTCCGGCGTGACTTGGAGGACCATGCGAAAGAACTCCTACCGGGCGGCGCGTGTGGTGCGGCAACGTGCGAGCCTGCTGCGAAGGTCTTGCTGCGTGGTGATGCAGGGGAGCCCAGAGTCTTCCGCGAGAGACCGGAAATCGGCGGTGGTGCCGAGCGTCACATCAAAGCCGACACGCTGCAAGCCCAACCCCAACGCGCCGTACGGTTGCACATCGCCGCGCGTTCCCATAGCCAGAATGCGAATGTTCATGTCTTCTATCACAGTGAAGGTCAGGAATTTGTTTCGCCATGATCTCAGCGTCCCACTCGACAACTTCGTACTATTAAGGTTACCATGAACTGGACAACGTGCAGACGTCGAATGGGTATAGCTCCAAAGATTTTTGTCGGCACCGTATGCCTCACGTCAGCACACCAAGTGCATTGCTAGGCTGTTGGGGATTGTAGGTGACGGCCTATGACACCGTCGCGCGATCTGGGCTTGTGTGCACCTCTAGACAAAGGTAAGATCGGCCCAGACTCCCGCATGGTCGGAGGGCCACAATGTCGGGTCGGTGGCACTGGGGGTGTTGAAACACACCCCGCTGGCATGGACGGCCAGGGGTCCCGCCACCCAGATATAATCGATACACCGATCAAACCGGGCCCAATACGGATGGGACACGCTGCCATCAGTGTCTTGCAGGGGGTATAGGCCGTGGGGGCGGTTTGAGTTGGGCGAAAGACGCTAGCCATGAGCTGCGCCGAGGGCATCTCCAAGGTGGCATTAAAGTCGCCACACACGACCTGGGCCTCAACATCGTCACGCGTCTGGATCCAGGCCAATAGCTGTTGCACCTGATACAGGCGGAGCGCATCGTCACCTCGTGAGCGGTAGAGATGCGTCACATACACATCCAGCAACCGTCCTTCAATATCAAGGCGGACCACCTGCGCCACCGCATCTAGGGTTCGGTAGTCCCAGTTGGCGGTTTCGACCACGGAATACCGCGTTAACAAGGCCTCTCCGTCGATCAGGGATGATCCATTCACTTTGGACTGTTGCACCAGCGCAAAAGGGACTCCCAGCCGTTCACGGGCTGCGCGCTGGAGCCACCGCCCGGTCTGCAGGGACAAGCAAATCTCATTGAGGGCGACTACATCCGGCTGCAGCGCGACGAGTTGGTCGATCACCAGCTCACGACGCACATCCCAGCGTTTGTGGTTCTGTTCGAGATTGAGTGTTGTCATGCGCCATGGCATCATAGAAGCCTTCATCGTCGGAGGTGCGCCGATGGTCAGGGAGCTGTCATGGACACTGGACGTGGCAGCAGCTCCCAGGGACGTGGCAGCAGCTCCCAGAAAGCATTGAGTTCCTCATCATACGAGAGAACCGCAGGGCTTGCAAGGGCTGTCTATACACACACCCATGCAGCTTGCGGTGGCGCTGGCACCATCCTCCTGCCTCCTGTGTCGAGGGGGCAGGAGGGATTTGGCACAGCAGATCATGTATACGAATCTTGTACGGTGTGATGTAGCACACGTGACATTCACTCGCTGGCATGGAGGTCGCCATGAAGGTCAAAGCAGCGATCAACGTCGAAGTCGGCGGACGGCTGGAGATCGATGATCTGGAGATCGGTGATCCCGGTCCTAGCCATGTGATCGTCAGACAGTTCGCTACGGGGGTGTGCCACTCGCAGCTCCACCAGATGCACAACCCGGCCTTGCCCCGGCCGCTAGTGCTGGGGCACGAATCCACCGGGGTAGTGGTCGCCAAAGGGCGGGAGGTCACCCATGTACATGAGGGCGACCACGTCATGCTGACCTGGATACAGCGCGACCGGCTGGAGAGCACGCCTGATCCGACTCCCTGGCCGGCCACCTATCAGGGCAAGCCGGTCCGCCACGGCGACCGCTCACCGACGGGCGTCTTCACCTGGGCAGAGGCCACGATTGCCGATCAGCAGTACGTGGTGAAGTTGACCGATGCCGAAGCTCCTACCGATGTCACCGCCATCGTGGGGTGTGCCGTCATGACGGGCTGTGGCGCTGTCGTGCACTCGGCCCACGTACGCCCTGGACAGTCAGTGGCCGTGATTGGCGCCGGAGGGGTGGGGTTATGCGTCCTGCAGGCGGCATATAACATGGGCGCCTACCCGATCATTGTCGTCGACCTCACGGATGAGAAGGTCGCCTTTGCGATGACGTTTGGTGCTAGCATTGGCGTCAACGCGTCGCGGGAGGATGCGGTGGCGCGCATCGTGGAGATCACCAAGGGCGGGGCCGACTTTGTCTTCGATGCGATCGGCCTCGGCAAGACGATGGAGCAGATGCTGGCCGCGACACGACCCGGTGTGAACGGCCTGAAGGATGGTGGTACTGCCGTGCTCGTGGGCGTGCCCCACGGCGCTCCACCGACGATCAATCCGCGAGATCTGTTCGTTGGGAAGATTTTCCGTGGCGCGCCCGGCGGTTCATGCCGACCTGACCGCGACCTCCCCATGTTCATCCGGTGGTTCCGAGAGGGCCGGCTGCCACTGGACCGGCTGGTGACTCGACGCTATACGCTGGACCAGATCAACGAGGCGTGCGACGCCTTGGCGCGTGGAGAGATCGCCGGACGGGCCATCGTGGAGCTCTAAGGATCCATACCACACCTCTCGGTGTCTGTGTATTGTACATGAATCCACGAGATAGGAGATTCGTCCATGTTTGAAGGCTTCAAGCACCTCCAGCTTCAGACCAGTGACCCACAGGTTACGATCAACCTGCGCTATGGTGGCACGGGCCCAGGGCTCTTGCTCTTACATGGGAACCCACTGACGCACGTGACCTGGCACAAGATTGCGCCGCGACTGGCACAGAACTTCACCGTGGTGGCGAGCGACCTGCGCGGCTACGGCGACAGCTCCAAACCGCGCGGACAGCCTGATCACAGCAACTACACGTTCCGGCGCATGGCGCAGGATCAGGTAGAAGTCATGGAGCAGCTGGGTTTCCGGGAATTTTTCTTGGCCGGGCATGACCGCGGTGCGCGCACTGCTTTTCGGCTGGCGTTGGATCACCCGGACCGCGTCCGTAAGTTCGCGAGCATCGAGATCGTCCCCACCCACCGGGTGTGGACGGAGTTTCCCCGCGGTTGGGCGCTGCACTCCTACCACTGGATGTTTATGGCTCAACCCTATGACTTCCCCGAGCGACTGCTCTCCAGCAACCTCGAGTACTATATGCAGAAGAAGCTGGAGAAGCATATGCACGGCCAGGGGGGACTCGAGCCCGAGGCAGTGGCCGAATACCTGCGTTGCTGCACGCCCGAGCAGATCCATGGCGTGTGCGAGGACTACCGTGCGGCGGCCACGCTAGATTTCACCACGGACACAGCGGACTTCGAAGCGGGCCGCAAGATTACCTGCCCCGTGCTGGTGTTGTGGGGGGACAAAAGCCACGTCGAGCAGTATTTTAACCCACGGGAGGCCTGGCCCCTATATGCGACCAATGTCGTGCAGTACGTCGTCGTGCCCGCCGGGCACTACCCGCAAGAGCAGGCACCCAACGAGGTCTATGCTGCGCTCGACCGGTTCTTCCGCGAGTGATTGCTTGAAGCGGCAGGAGGTGCTGACCATAAGCCCTCATATCTCCCCAGCGTCTATCAATTTCGCGTGGTTGTGCAGGAGACCATCAAATACCCGGGGGATATGCCTGCGCTGGAGTTCAATGGGTCCTCCAATCGGTAATTTCCTGACAGGAGGGTAGCTCATGAAGGCGTTCTGGTAGTAACTGCGCCGAATGTGACGCGCCGGCATCCAGTTGGCTGGACAGTCTGCACATAATCAGATATCCTCAGGCACATGGAAACCTCTGAGGAATGACGGCCGCGTATCCATCACGAGCGGCGCTGCGCAAAGCCCTTGAGCTGCCGCCCTCTGAGGAACGTTGAGACGGATCAGCACGAGCGGTTCACACCGCTGGACCGTAGAACGGCGTGTTCGGTTCCGCTGCGATCCGAACCCCATCACTGGCGACATCGTGGTGGGCGTCGAAAACCCCATCGCGTGCCGCCCACGAGGAGACTGCCATGCTTCCAACGCCGGGCTTCCATCACCTGCATCTCAACTCCGTCGATCCCGATGCCGCGATCGACTTCTACACCAGGCAGTTCCCGACGTCATCGAAGTCGCGCTGGGGCGGTCTGCAGGCGCTCAAGGCACCGAACAACGTCCTGATCCTGTTCACCACGGTCGCAACCGCGCCCGCGACGTCGCCGCAGACCGCGATCTGGCACTTCGGCTGGCACGTCACCGACTCGCGCGCACGCCTCGAAGCATACCAGGGGCGGCCAGGCGTCGAGTTGTTGCCACTCTATACCGGGGATGATGGCGGTACAGCCCTCATCAGCAGCGACACGTGGCCGGGCACGGGCGGCGTGTTCGGCCTGACGCAGGCGCAGATCACCGACGCCAAGGCCAGAGGTGTGCAGCCGACTCGCACGGGCGGCTTTGCGTATATGCGGGGTCCCGACCATGCCATCGTGGAATACGCGGGCAATCATCCGGCCGAGCGCTTCAACCACGTGCACCTATACCAGGATGAGCCATTCTGTGCGCAGCTCTGGTATCAGAAGCACCTCCACGCGCCGGTGTATGCGGGGCGCACGAGCCACACGCCCCTGACCGAGGCCACCTGCCAGGTGGCGCGCGGACCCGATCGCACCTGGCCGGCGCTCGAACGGGAAGGGATGTTCCGGACACCGGGGGCCGCGGTCGCGTTCGGCGACGTGGCGTGGCTCTGGTACATGCGCCAGGGTGACCAACCGCTCGTGAACTCACGCGGGCACGTGACGGATCACCTCGCGCTCAGCGTCGCCGATCTCGACGCCTGGGTCGCCAAGCTGCGCCGCGAGGGCGTCAGGTTCCTCGAAGAGCCCTACGCGCTCGGCGACACGCGCGCCGTGATGATCGAGGGCCCGAGCCGCGAAGCGCTGGAGCTGGTCGAGGTCAAGGAGCCCGACGGCCCGCAACATCCAGCCGTGTGACGGAACACCTGGACGCGGTGGCGATCAACTGGTGATGGGTGCGGATGCGGCGATCGACCGTCGTCGGGCGGCGGACATGGCCCCGTAGCTGTTGGCCGCCGCGCATGAAGTTTGCGAGCGGTCGCAGCACATCTGGGCGGACATGGCGTATCGGGGCCAACACCTCCGCCATGCCTCTCTCCTGAGGTCCAATAGACTTGACCTGTGCAGGTGTCTCTACTCCGCGCTGAGCTTTGAGAGCATGGCGATCCCATCAGGATAGGAAACATAGCCCTGGACGTAATCGCGCATCACCGCGTTATCGAATTCGCTAAAGAGTGGAATCGTGCCAACCTCCCCATTGATAATCTCTTGAAACCGTCGCAATTTTGCATGACGCTCGGGTGAATCGACCGCCATGGTGATCACCTCATTGCCGAGCTCCTGGGCCTCTGGATTGCCATATCCCCAATAGTTATTGAGACTGTCCGGCAGCCAGTTCCAGTAGATGTAGTAGCCGACATCGGGCACAAAGGGCCGGAAGTCATAGATCGCCATATCGACCTGTTTCTTCACCAGGAGAGTCCTTTTCTGCCCAATTGACATCTTCTGGAGGGTCAACTTCATGCCAAGTTGGGCCAAGCTCTCCTTGATCAGGACGATCGATTCTTCGTCGAATGCGTCGCCCGCTGAGACGGGCACAGTCACCGAGAACCCATCCCGCACCTGCGCTTGTGCCAATTCCTCCCGGGCTTTCTCCAGATTGGTTTCATACGGCCAGAATTCCTCCATATACCCACTGATATTCATCGATACGCAACTACGCAGACGCTGCGCCAGCCCGCGTGTGACGACTTGCAGCAGCGTGTCGTACGGGATCGCCCAGGCGATGGCCCGGCGGAAGTGGAGGTTGTTATACGGCTCCTTGCGCCACGTCATCCCCAACCACCAGCCGCGGGCGCTGGGGTAGGAGGTCACCTTCATGCCAGAGGCCTTGCGCAGGTCAGGGATGTCCTTGGTGGCGATTTGCATGGCAAAATCGGCATCTCCGCGCTCCAGCACAATGCGCCGGGTCGAGGGATCCGGGACGATCTGTAGAATAATGCGCTCGAGTTTAGGGGGTTCGAATGAATGAGGATTGGGCACCAGACTCATCATCGTGCCTTTCTCCCAGTTGTCGATCACAAAGGGCCCCGATTCGACTGTCTTGGTCTCGAGCCACTTGAGCCCGGTGGGATCGTCGGGGGTCGCGTGCTTCAGGATCTCCTTGGCGTGGACCACGCTACCACCGCTATGGAGACTATGGCTGGAGACTCCCCATGCCACCGGACGGTCGAGAGAGAGGCGCAGCCTCATGTCATCGATCACTTCAATACGATCGGCGCTGGGCAAGCCGCTGACCTTGAGTTGGCTCGCACCTGACCCACGGTTAGTGATATGCATGGTATACGAGTCCTTGAGCGCCTGGGCGTCGATGGGATCCCCATTGGCAAATTTGGCGTGAGGACGCAAGGTAAACTCAATGGTCTGCCGATCCTCAAAGACCTTATGGGCAATGACGAGCCGTCCCTCAACGGTATCCGGATCGTAGGTCAGCGAACCATCCGGACGTGGTTTCGTGCCCCAGAGGACTGGGGTAGTATAAATGAGGCGCTTCAGCATGCTATTGGTGTACCCGGCCGAAAAATCCGCTCGGAGTGTCTCAAAATCGCGATCGACAGCGACCCGCAGGACCTGTTTGCGCTTGGCCGCCTCCGCCAGTAGGGGCAAGAAATCCCCTGTCACCAGCGCCCCGCCGATCACGCCTAACGTCTGGAACAAGAATCGTCGACGCGTACCTTCTCTTGGCATTCCTCGTCCTCTCGCATAGGTGAGGTCGTGTTGACGCGTGCAAGCCCTCTTCCCCCTGGGCTCAAGATGCTCTGTTAACCAGTGCTGCGGGCTTGCCATGCCACAATGGCGGGGTCCGGTGTGATGATTGCCCCTCCCAGCCTCTGACGTGCCATCTGTTGGGCCTCATGAGGGCATGTGGACCAAGGCTCGATGGTTCTTGGCGAACGGCGGTGGTGACTTGGCTATGTCAACCGTCTGCGACGACGAGAATTCACGGAGCAACTGGACATAATCGAGGTCCGCGATCGACTCCACCACCTTGTCTGGTCGGTAGGCATAGCGGGCCAATTCCTCGCGCCGCGTGCTACCGCTCAGGACCAGAATCGTCTTGAAGCCGAGTTGGACCCCGCCGAGGATGTCTGTCTCCATCGTGTCGCCGATCACGATGGCCTGGTCGGTCGTGAGTCCCAGCTCCTTGCGAGCGGCACGTAGCATCACCGGACTGGGCTTGCCAACACTGAACGCCTCCACCCCAGCCGCCGCTTCCAGTAAGGCCACGATGGCGCCGCAGCCCGGGCGCGTGCCGGTCTGGGTGGGACAGTGCGGATCGAGATTGGTGGCCACCAGCTTGGCCCCGCCCAAAATCATCCCCAGGGCCGCTTCTACCATCTCGAAGTTGAGCGTTCGCCCTTCACCGATCACGACGTAGTCAGGGTCTTTGTCCACAATGGCGTAGCCGTTGATATGCAGCGCCGTCAGCAACCCACCCTCACCGATCACGAACGCGGTGCCGTTTGGCTTCTGGCGCGCGAGGAAGCGGGCTGTCGCCATGGCACAGGTGAAGACGTGTCTTCCCCGACCTCTAGCCCCAGGCGTCGCAGCTTGGTAGCCACATCGCGCCTGGTGCGCTGACTGTTATTCGTCAGGAACAGGAACGGGATGTGGGCAGCCCGCAGGTCATGGATAAAGCGGTCGGCGCCAGGAATCAGTTGGCCACCGCGGTAGATGACCCCATCCATGTCGATCAGCACGTGAACCAGCAAATTGCGCATTAGCCTACAAGAGAGGCATGTTCGGCAGAGGCGTCTCTGTCGCACGGTCGGGGTGCTCGATTGTCCCTCAAATGCGGTGGGGTGGGCTTCTTGTGGGACACGCCGGGGTTGAATTTGATACAATATAAGGACGAATCTGTGTCGTCGATGGTGTGCTGCAGGTGTTCGGGCAAATGCGCAGGCTGTGCAGTATGATGATCCAATCGAGGGTGGTCAGCGCCTTCGCAGTGCCGACCCCGCCGGATGGCGACTAATTACCGACGTAGCAACCCGAGGATAGCGACGCCGGACCTGATGACGCACGCCACTGGTCCCGCGCTCGCCGCTGACATGGCTAGCGTCTACCACCATACGCTGAAGGAGATCGTATGCTGCCTGACCACATTCGTCTGAAAAACATTAACCACATCACCTACAACGTCAAGAACAAGGATGCGGCGCTGCAGTGGTACCAGGAGATCCTGGGGTTGGGCCAGATCCCCAAGATGGTCAATAGCGATCACCTGTACTGGCTCCAGCTGCCCAGCGGCGCCATGGTGCACATCATTGAGAATGCTGACGCCCCATCAGCGCCGTCCCACCACACCGCCTTCGAGGTTGATGATATCGAGGCCGCCCATCAGTACATGATTGGGCGAGGGGTGATCCCCACCGAGATCCAGACCAGAAATGACGGCCAGAAGGCCTTCTATATCAATGATCCCGACGGCAATCGCATCGAATTGTGCACCAAGTCCGGATTCGGCGTACTGGTCTAGCGCTGACGCCGGGCGCATCCATGCTGGTGCTCCATAGCAACGCCTTCTTGTGTGTGCTTGATGCTTGTGCAATACACGTGCTGATGGCGTGGTGAAACGATTCCCTGTCCGGATCATACTTTGAATCCAGACACTGTTTTTTGACAAACTTCCAGACCCGTTCAATCAGATTCAGGTTTGGCGAATAGGTCGGCAAGGAGCGTCCCTCAATCCCTACGGAGTTGACGACCGTTTGCACGCGTGCGCATCGCTGATAGCGAGCGTTGTCCAGAATGATCGTGAGCGGGATGCCAGCAGGTGCACGAGCCAACGGCGACAACAACTCCCCGACGGTCTCCGCCGTCATGTAAGTCAGCTGCGTGACCGTCCATACCGCATGCGTCATGGCGTTCAAGGCTGCCAGCCCAGGCAATCGTTGCCGACCTGAGGGTGCTTTGACGAACAACCGTTCAACATACCAGACCATCCCTCAAAAAGGCGCCAACACGACATGTGCGGCCTCCATGAACCAAACGGCGCGCTGGCCAGCCGTGGCTTCGGCTCGCCGTGGCTCCAAACGATTTTGTTAAACGCTTCTTGGGCGTCCACGTCCGCCTTGGCCGGGATCATGCCGACTTTCCTGGGCTTCATCCCCAACGCGTTCCACAACTGCCGCACCTGCGTCGGCCTGCGCGCAATCCCGGTGAGGGCGTCGATTCGCGCCGCCGCTTCCGCCACCGTCGCGGGGGGATGTGGCCGAAACTCTGCTTCGATCGTGGCACGATGCCGGTGGAGGGCACTGCGCGGCCGCTGCGGCTGCAGATGTGTCAATGACTCGATCCCCCCCGTGACAGACGCGTGGAGATCACGATGGAAGCTCGCTTTGGCTATGCGACACCGCCGCAAGATGGCGCCGTTGGCCACTCCCTGGCTGCGCACATACAGCGCTTCCAGCCGTCGTTGGGGCCGTGGGTCGGAATGCTGAACACGCCAGTCGCGCTACGCGTCGAGGTCCGCTTCGCTGAACGTGATCCTGAGCCGCATCAAGCCCCGGCTGTCAGAGTGGTCATCCAGCTCACGATGCCCACTCTAGCCTTCGGCGCTCCAGAGTCTCAAAGAAAACCGTGGGGAGTACAGGTGCGAAACGATCAGTAGTGATAGCGAAGCTGGGCGATCAACAGGGAGTCTGCCTCAATCTTATAGATGATCCGGTGTTCATCATTAATCCGTCGTGACCAGTATCCTGACATGCCATGTTTCAATGGTTCTGGCTTGCCAATGCCCTCGAAGGGCGTCCGTTGGATCTCCCGGATCAGGGTATTGATCCGTTGGAGGATTTTCCGGTCCGTGCGTTGCCAATAGAGATAATCCTCCCAGGCGTGCGCGGAGAAAACGAGTCTCACTTCAGCAGCTCCCGTTCCATGCCGCCGCCGGATTCCAGTTCGGCAATAGACTCGAGGAGTCGACGGGCATTCTTGGGGCTGCGTAAGAGGTAGGCCGTTTCTTCGAGAGCCTGATAGTCTTCCAAGGAGATCATTACCACGGAGCGCTGATGTTGGCGGGTGATGATGACGGGGGCATGGTCATCACAGACTTTCTCCATGGTTTCGGCGAGATGGCCTCGGGCGTGGCTATAGGTAATAGCGTCCATGGAATATTCCTCCTATTGCACATGTACAAAAAATTGTACAATATTATGACGCACCTGACAAGGGCTCGCAGCGGACGGGGGGACAGCGGTGGTGTGCGGCTCGGTGCTTCAGGCACGGGTCGGGGGTGGTTTTGCCGCCCGCCGCTGAGCGTGGGGCGTTAGGGGGGTGTAATGGACTGGAAAGACACAAGGCAAGATACCCGGCGGAACGCCGAGTGAAGCTCTGAGGCGGAGGAGGCGGTATACGAACTCGTCGCTCGTGAGATCGGATCAAAGAGTATGAACCCCGGCTTGTTTGCAAAGGCTTTCAGCGAAGCCGGCTGCGATGCAGCGAAGGCCATCGCGATTTATATTAAGTACCGTGTGACGCAGATCAAGGATGATATCCAGCAGGAGCAGGAGAGAAGACGCCAGGAGCACGAGAGCAAGGCCAAGGATGAGAGTATGCAGATCAAGGCGCGGTGGCGCAAGCTGGATGAGGAAGATCAAAGGATCATGGAACACGAGAAGAGGATCGGTCGGAAACGTGAAGCGCCTTGAGACGGGCAGGGGTCCGCTAATCGGTATCCCTACCACACCCCTCCGTGTGGGAAGAAGGCCCCAAAACAAGGGCCGCGACTGCACTCTCAAGATAGGTGTTACGGCTCTTCTCCGGAGCAAGAGGTGTGCAATGGAACAAACCTCACAACCCCAACTTTTGGGACGTTATGCGGTTCGTCACGTGGGCTATGACCTGGGACGACAAGGGATGCAAGACGAGGAGATCATGCCTTTTTTGCACCGCTTACGTCGGCCGACCTTTTTTACCCGCGATCTGGATTTTTATGCGCCCAGTCTCTGCTATAGTCGGACTTGGCGGACGGGCGAGCCGTCCACAGGGGGCAGGGGGTGACGGTGTGACGGCGCCCTCACAGGCCACTTGTGCCGGACATGCAGGACCGGGGGACACCAGCCCACCTCCCTGAGGGGAATAGCCCTCTCCTGGGATACCAGGATGGCGGGAGCGCGTCTCATCGAGGAGCCCGGTGCGGGCATACTGCACGCCGGGATCTGTGCGGGGGGCGTCGGGTCACTGGCGTCCCTACCGCGACGGCGAATGAGTCGTGAGCTGGTTTCCCTAAATTGATCATGAGGTAATGGTATGGAGCGATGGAACGATTGTGATGCCGTGGAGCGTCACCCGGAGAAGCTCGGTGGGGCTTGGGTGTTTCGGGGCACACGCGTGCCTTTGGCTGCTCTGTTTGGAAATCTCCGCGATGGCGCTTCAATCGATCAGGTTCTCGAGTGGTTTCCCGGCGTACAACGCTCTCAAGTCGAAGCCGTCCTAGCGCACGAAGCGATGGCTGCGGCGCACCTTGAAGCATTATGAGAATTCTCTTTGATCAGGAAACGCCGGTCCCACTCCGCCGGCATCTGACCCGTCACGTGGTGGACACGGCATTTGAACGCGGGTGGTCATCCTTGTACAATGGGGAGTTACTTGATGTGGCGGAACAAGAGGGCTACGACCTGTTGATGACGACAGATCAGAATTTGCGATACCAGCAGCATCTGGCTGACAGGCCACTCGCCATCATCGTGCTTCCTTCAACATCATGGCCACGTATTCAAATGAGGATCGATACGATACAAGCGGCTGTTGAAAGTATCATTCCAGGGGGGTACCAAGAAATAGCCATGTGATGAGGCCGCCCATTGACTGGTGCAGGGACAACATGCCTGTCCGTATGGCAGCGAAATCCAGGGCGGAGTCTGGGGCCCTTGTGGCTCCAGGCCAGCAGCCGTAGGTAGGGCCGGTGTTCGTGCGGAACCCCTCACCTAACCCCGCGCTGCAGACGACGCCGCGATCGCGACGCCGCCTATTGCCCCGAAGTGAGGCCCATGTTGAACTGTCTAGGGCTTCATCCTACAGAGGCTATGGGACCGTGGGGGGGGATGGCATACCGTGGAGAATTGGCACGGCAATCCAAGTTTCGCGACGCACACAGAGAGGCCCGACTCTCGTGACTGGGGTACGTCCAGTGGTTTCGCGGCTTGGAGTCCAAGTTCCTCTCGCAATCCCGATAAATGCGGCCAGCGTCCTCCGGTAATTGAGATAGTTTCTTAGCGGTCGATCCGGTAGACACGCGCTGCGGTGTCATGGAACATGGCGGCGCGCTCGGCCGCTGAGTAACCCTTGGACAACCGTTTGAAGGCGTTATACAGGACGTTATAGGAGTAGGACACCTTATCAACTGGGAAGTTGCTTTCGAACATACACCGGTTGGGGCCGAACTGCTCGATGCAGTAGGTCATCAAGGGAGCCATCGACGCCGCCAGCTCTTCCGAGCCGATGGGCTTACTCCGGGCATGCCAGTCAAAACCGGTGCGGGGCATGCCGATGCCACCCAGTTTGATGGTGACGTTAGGGCACGCGGCCACGGCGGCGATGCCGCGCCGCCAGGTGGCCAGCACCTCGTCATCCCGGTTGGCGTATGGGCCGATCCGCAGTATGCCGCCAATATGGTTCAGGATGATGGTCAGGTTGGGTACGGCCTTGGCGAAATCCGCCAGCTCGGGCAGCTGCGGGAAGTACAGCCACCCTTCGAGGGACAGCCCCATCCGTGCCAGCACCCGCGCGCCGGTCCGAAAATTGTCGCTGGCCAGCTGTCCTGCCATGCGGTGCGCAGCTGTGTTGTCCACCTCGGGGTGGGGGTCCCAGGTCACCGAATGGCGGATCCCCCGAAACCGGTTGGGGCTGGCCGCCTGCAGCGCGCCTAGCACAGGCTCGACCCGTTCGCCCAGGTTCAGGTTGGCGTGACCGACGATGGCGGCGGCTGCCCGACCAGGGCCGTACAGACCGCTGGCGCTGGCCGCCGCCAGCCCCTGGACGAATTCAACTTCCCCCACGGGGCGCATCTCCTCCGGTCCGTCCGC
>Ga0137403_10000913_pt1 | contig 37710 bp, 10 predicted proteins | sample CZOMad2_1_16fung_FD_122057 | JGI IMG/M metagenome (GOLD analysis project Ga0137403, IMG submission 122057) | Vadose zone soil fungal communities from Angelo Coast Range Reserve, California, USA - CZOMad2_1_16fungal (Hybrid Assembly) | ecosystem: Environmental > Terrestrial > Soil > Vadose zone...
GCCTCCCCCCTGATCCAACCCGCCCCCTCCCAGGGGGGAGGGACCCACCTCCCGCCCCCTCGGCGCCAACGGTGACGGCTTGCATCCGGTCACCGGCACCCTGCCGCCGGTCACCGACGGCGCCTCTCAGCTAGCGAGCGTTCCAGCTGCAACTCATTGCAGCGTTTGCACCTTCATTCGCCCGTGTCCCGCTTTTCCTCCCCGCGCCACTTTACAAATGAGCCCGGACGGAGTGGCTGGCCCGCGGGTCTCCGAACCTGATGTAACTGTTTACACACAGCAGTCCTTGAGCGAATCAAGTGCCGACCCTCGGGCGCCTGAAACCGATTTCACTGCAAGTGCGAGGTCTCATGAAACTGCTCTACGACGAAAGCCACAACCAGACCTGGACCGTCGACGCCGGGCTCGCCGCGCAGCTCAGCCGGCGGACCAACGAGGCTCCGCGCTACTACTCCTATGCGCCGCTGGCCGATCTCGTCGACGCGCGTTTCGGCGGCACGGTGATGCGCCTGACCGAGGCGCCGCTGCGCCCCGAGATCCTGCGGTCGGGGGACCTGCTGCTGCTCAATCACTGCTGCTCGCGGCAGCACCAGCACCAGGGAGTGGGGGGGGACGCGATCTTTCTGCCCGAGGAGATCGCGGCGATCGTGGCGGCCGTCGAGGCCGGGATGGGGCTCCTCGTGCTCGGCGAGTTCGAGATCGACTCCTGGGGATCGAACGTCAACCAGGTGTTGAAGCCGTTCGGCATGCGGTTCAAGAACGACGTGGCGACCGTCGCCGCGGAACGCGTGCGCGGCACCACGCGGCTCCCGATCTTTGAGGCCACGGGGATCGCGGCTCATCCGGTCTCGGCCGGGGTACGGAAGATCTCCTACGGCTCGGGCTGCACCCTGGAGATCCGCGCCGACCGGGTGGCGGCGGTGATCTCGAACGACGAGGGGGCGGTGCTCCTGGCGGCGACCCAGATGGGCCGCGGCCGGGTGGTCGCGGTGGGCGACTCCGACCTCTTCGCCGAGCCCTTCCTCGCCTACAACGACAACCGCGCTCTGCTGGTCGGCCTCCTCTCCTGGCTCTCCGGGCAGCGCCCCATCACGGCCGAGCCACCAGCCACGGCCAGCGGGCAGCAGACCGCCCACGACCTGGTGGCGCACGGCCTGGCCGCGGACGAAGGGCCGGCCCCCGGCACCGTGGTCGACATCACGGCGGACGAACGGTCGGCGATGCGGCGTCTGCTCGAAGACCCGTCGATCGACCCCCATGCCGAGTTCGAAGCCTTCGCCCTCGAAGCCAAGCTCCTCTTCCACGAGCTGCCGCGGCGCCTGCGCCGGGAGCTCGTGGAGTTCGCCCGCAAGGGCAACAGCGACGGTGCGCTCCTCCTGCGCGGCTTTCCGCGCGACCCCGAGGTTCCCCCCACCCCGGCGCGGACGGGGGAGCGGGCGAAGAAGGAGACCTGCCTCTCCGAGGTCTGGCTGTGCGCCGTGGCCGCCGCCCTGGGCGAGCCGGTCGGCTACCTCCAGGAGAAGCAGGGGAGCATCTTCCAGGACATCTTCCCGACCCCCGGCAACGCCGACAAGCTGTCGTCCGAGAGCTCGTCGATCCTCCTCGACTTCCACACCGAGATCGCCTTCCACCCGTTCATGCCCGATTACTTGCTGCTCTACGGCCTGCGCCAGGACCCGGACAAGGAGGCGCGGACCATCTTCTCCAGCGTTCGCCGCTTCGTCCACCTGCTCGACCCGGCGGACCGCGACATCCTGTTCTCCGACCTCTTCCGCACCGGGGTCGACTACTCGTTCGGCAACTTCGCCGAGAAGAGCGGCGTCGGGCCACTGGTCTCGATCCTCTACGGCGATCGGCTGGACCCCTTCCTGCGCTACGACCTCGACCTGATGGTGGGGGAGACGCCGGCCGCCCAGCGCGCTCTGCAGGTGGTGCGGTCGCTGGTCAACGACGTCAAGCGGGACGTCACGATCGAACCGGGAAGCCTCCTGATCATCGACAACCGGCGCTCGGTGCACGCGCGGTCGAATTTCAAGGCCCACTACGACGGCCGCGACCGCTGGCTGCAGCGGGTGGCGGTGGTGCGCGACCTCGACGCCTCGCTCCACGACCGGGTGCGCGGCACCCGGGTCATCGCCACCGATTTCTCGTCCTACCTCGCCACCGCGGTCGCCGAGGTGGAGAAGGCCTGAATCCCATGCGCCCGGTCTACCAGCAGATCGCGGCACGGGCGGCAGCCGATCCCGATGCTCCGGCGGTGGTCGCCGCCACTGGGAGCCTCACCTATGGCGAGCTCAACGCGCGCGCCAACCGGCTGGCGCACGCCCTCCGGGCGCGGGGCGTGGGGCCGGAGGTACCGGTCGCCCTGCTCACCCCGCGCGACCCCGCAGGGCTGATCGCCGCCCTCGCCGTGGCCAAGGCGGGCGGCTGCTATCTGCCGCTCGATCCGGCCTATCCGGAGGAGCGGCTGCGCTACTCCGTGGCCGACTCCGGCGCCCGGGTGCTGCTGGCGACCGCGCCGCTCCTCGCCGCCGTCTCGACGCTCGGAGAGACCTGCCGCGCCACCCTCCTCCTCGACCGTGACCAGGGCGAGATCGCCCGAGGAAACGCCGCCGATCCGGTCCCCACGGCCGGACCCGAGCACCTCGCCTACGTCATCTACACCTCCGGCTCGACGGGTAAGCCGAAGGGGGTGGAGGTCGCGCACCGCGGGCTGGCCAACCTCGTCGCCTGGCACCTGCGGATCTACAACCTGGGGCCGGGCGACCGGACGACCCGGCTGGCCGGCGCCGGCTTCGACGCCGCGGTCTGGGAGATCTGGACCTGCCTGGCCGCCGGGGCGACCCTCTACCTGCCGCCCGCCGACGTCCTCCTCGCCCCGGAGCGGCTCGTCGCCTGGCTGGCGGAGTACCGCATCACCCAGACCTTCCTCCCCACCCCGCTCGCCGAGGCGGCGCTCGCCGAGCCGTGGCCGGCGGACGCCCCCCTGGAGGTGCTGCTGACCGGCGGCGACCGGCTGCACCGCGGCCCGCGTCCGGAGCAGAGCTTCGTCCTCGCCAACCACTACGGTCCCACCGAGGCCACGGTGTGCGCCACCTGGGCGATCGTCGAACCGGAGCGCGGGGGGATGCCGATGCCGCCGATCCCGCCGCCGATCGGGCGGCCGATCGACCGCACGACCGTCCACCGCGTCGACCGCGATCTCCGGCCGGTGCCGGAGGACGAGCCGGGCGAATTGCTGATCGGCGGCTCGGGCCTCGCCCGCGGCTACCGCGGCCGGCCCGACCTGACGGCGGAGCGCTTCGTCCCCGATCCCTTCGGTCGTGCGGGCGAGCGGCTCTACCGGACCGGCGACCTGGTGCGGGCGCTCCCCTCGGGCGACCTCGACTTCGTCGGCCGCCGCGATTCCCAGGTCAAGGTCCGCGGCTTCCGCATCGAGCTGGGCGAGATCGAGACCGTCCTGCGCTCCCACCCCGGGGTGCGGGAGGGCGTGGTGCTGGCACGGGAGGAGAGGAACGGCGAGCGCCGGCTGGTGGGCTATGTCGCGGCGGCTCCGGAAGCGGTGGAGGCGAACGACCTCCGCGCCTTCCTGGCGCGCCAGCTGCCGGAGCACATGGTGCCCGCCGCCTGGGTGTTCCTCCCGGCCCTGCCGCTGACGCCCAACGGCAAGGTGGACCGCGCCGCCCTCGGCCGCCTCGCTCCTGCCGTCCAGGCGGCCGAGGCGGATACCGCCCTCGACCCGGTCGCGTCCCGCCTGGCCGCGATCTTCGGCGAGGTCCTGGGGATCGACAGAGTGGGTGCCCGGGACGACTTCTTCTCCCTGGGCGGCCATTCGCTCAAGGCGACCCAGGTGTTGTCGCGGGTGCGCTCGGCGTGGGGCGCCGAGCTGTCGGTCAAGGACCTCTACGCGCACCCGACCGCTTCCGCCCTCGCCCGGCGGGTGGCGGCCGGTGCCGCCGGCTTTGGCGGCTCCGGCACCCCTGCCGAAGAGATCCGGCGCCGGCCGCGCGGTGACGGCGACCTGCCGCTCTCCTTCGCCCAGCAGGAGATCTGGTTCATGGAGCGCTGGGCTCCCGGCACCGCGGTCTACAACACTCCCCTGGTGGTCGACCTCGCCGGGCCGCTCGACGTTTCCTCCCTCGGGGCGCTCGGCCGCGCCCTCGCCGCGCTGGTGCGCCGCCACGAGTCGCTGCGCACGCTCTATCCGGAAGTCTCCGGGCGGCCGGTGCAACGCGTGATCTCCGTCGCCGCATCGGTACCTCTGCGGGTGGTCGACCTGGGGGGCCTCCCCGCCGAGCTGGCCGCGGCGGCGGTCGAGCGACTGACGAGCGAGGAGGGCCGCCGCCCCATCGACCTCGAACGCGGGCCGGTCGTCCGCGCCCTGCTCCTGCGCCGCGGGCCGGCCGAGCATCGCCTCCTCCTGCTCCTCCACCACATCGCGACCGACGACTGGACCTTCTCGCTCCTCCTCGCGGATCTCGCCGCCCTCTATACGGGTTCGCCGCTTCCCGCGCCGCCGATCCAGTACGCCGACTTCGCCCTCTGGCAGCGCGAGCGCCTCGCCGGCGCGGTCCTCGCAGCGCACCTCGCCTACTGGCGCGAGCGCCTGCGCGCCGCGCCGCAGGTCCTCGAGCTGCCGAGCGACCGGCCGCGGCCGGCCGAGCTCACCTTCGCCGGCGCCCGCCTCGCCGACACCCTGCCGGCGGACCTCGTCGGCCGGCTGGGCTGTCTCGCCCGGCAGACGGCAACCTCGCCGTTCACGGTCCTCCTCGCCGGCTGGAGCACCCTGCTCGGCCGCCATGCCGGCCAGGACGACCTGCTGGTCGGGGTGCCCAGCGCCAACCGCAACCGGGTGGAGCTGGAAGGGCTGGCGGGTCTCCTGGTCAATACCCTCGTCCTGCGGGCCGAGCTGGCGGACGACCCGAGCGGGACGACGCTGCTCGCCCGCCTCCGCGAGACGACCCTCGGCGCCTATGCGCACCAGGACCTCCCCTTCGAACGGCTGGTCGACGCGCTCCAGCCGGCCCGCGATCCGTCCCGCCATCCGCTGGTCCAAGTCTTCTTCTCCTTCGGCGACGCCCTTAAGGTGCCCCGGCAGCTCGGCCCCGGCGTCGAGCTTTCCTTGCACGAGGTGGACGGCGGAGGGGCCAAGGTCGACCTCTCGCTCTATGCCGCGGCGACGGCGGAGGGCGGCCTCGCCTGCCAGTGGGAGTACGCCACCGCGCTCTTCGACCGGGCGACGGCCGAGCGCTTCGCCGGCCACTTCCGCACCCTGCTCGCCGGTCTCGCCGAGCGGCCGGACTGCCCGATCGCCGAGCTGCCTCTCCTCTCCGCCGCGGAGCTGCGGCAGCTCGCGGCGTGGAACGCTGGACCGGGGGAGCGGCCCGCGCGAGTGGAACGACTGGAGAAAGGGTTCGCCGCCCAAGTGGCCCGCACGCCGTGGGCCACCGCCCTGGTCGTCGGGGAGGAGCGCTTCACCTATGCCGAGCTGGCCTTCCGGGTCGAGCGCCTGGCGCGCCGCCTGGTCGCCCTGGGCGTGGGGCCGGAGGTCCCGGTGGCGCTCTTCCTGCCGCGCACGGCCGATCTCGTCGTCGCCATGCTGGCGACGCTCGCGGCCGGCGGTTTCTACGTGCCGCTCGATCCCGCCTATCCGGCCGAGCGGCTGACCTATCTTCTCGCCGACAGCGGCGCCGCCCTGCTGGTGACGGTCGAAGAGCTGGCGGCGCGAGCGCCGTCCGGCCCCGCTCTCCGGCCGATCCGGCAGGTCCGGCTGGATGGTCCGGAGGTCCAGGACGGTCAGGAGACGCCGGAGACGCAGGAGGCACCGCGTGCGCCGCTCGCCGGCACGCCCGACAACCTGGCCTATCTCATCTATACCTCGGGCTCGACGGGACGGCCCAAGGCGGTGGCGGTCACCCACCGGAGCGCCGCCCTCTTCGTGCGCTGGGCCGCGGCGGTCTTCGCGCCGGACGAGCTTGCCGCCGTCCTCGCCGCGACCTCGATCGCCTTCGACCTCTCGGTCTTCGAGATCTTCGTCCCGCTCTCGACCGGCGGCGCCGTGGTGCTGGCGGACGACGCCTTCGCCCTCGCCGATCTGCCGGCCCGGGGCGAGGTGACGCTGGTCAACACCGTCCCCTCGGCCCTCGCCGAGCTGCTGCGCCTGGACGCCCTGCCTCCCGGGGTGCGGACGGTCAACCTGGCGGGAGAGGCGCTCCACCGGTCGCTCGCCGACGAGGTCTACGCGCGGCCCGGAGTGCGCCGCCTCTATAACCTCTACGGCCCGTCCGAGGACACCACCTACTCGACGTTCGCCCTGGTCGAGCGGCAGTCGGGACCATCGCTGCGGGCCCCCGCCATCGGCGTGCCCTTGGATGGCACCGCCGCCCACGTGCTCGGCCGGGGCGGGGAGCCGCTGCCGGTAGGGGTGCCCGGAGAGCTCTTCCTGGGCGGCGCCGGTCTCGCCCGCGGCTATCTCGGCCGGCCCGATCTCACCGCCGAGCGCTTCGTCCCCGATCCGTTCGCAGCGATGGTATCGGCGGCAGGAGCGCGGCTCTACCGCACCGGCGACCTGGTGCGGCGGCGACCCGCGGGCGACCTCGAGTTCCTCGGCCGTCTCGACCACCAGATCAAGGTGCGCGGCTTCCGCGTCGAATTGGGGGAGGTCGAGGCCACGCTCGCCGCCTGCCCCGGGGTGGCGGAGGCCGCCGTGCTGGCGCGCCGCGACGGGACGGGGGAGCCCCGCCTGATCGCCTACGTCGCGCCGGCGCCGCAGTCGGTCGCCAGCCTGCGCTGCGCTCTCGCGGCGCGCCTGCCGGCGTACATGATCCCCGCCGGCTGGGTCTTCCTGCCGGCCCTGCCGCGCACCCCGAACGGCAAAGTCGACCGCCGGGCCCTGCCCGCGCCGGCGCCGGAGCACGCCGAGCTCTCGTCCACCCGGCTGGCGCCGCGGAGCGCCCTGGAGCAGCTCCTGGCCGAAGTCTGGGCCGAGGTGCTGCGAGTGCCGGGAGTGGGCGTTCTCGACAACTTCTTCGAGCTCGGCGGCGACTCGATCCTGACCATTCAGGTGGTGGCGCGCTGCCGGCAGCGCGGGCTCGAGCTGACCTCGCGCCAGCTCTTCAAGCATCAGACGATCGCCACTCTGGCGGCGGTCGTGGAAACGGCCGCGCCGGTCGCGGTCATCGAGACTCTCGCGGCATCCGCAGAGGGGTGCACCAGGTCGGCGGCCGGGGGGCCGACGCCGGGTGATTTCCCGCAGGCCGAGCTGAGTCAGACCGAGTTGGACGAGTTGCTGGCTGATTTGCTTTGAAGCATTGAAGTTTATGGGCTCCCGTGTGGCTTTCCGCCGCCGGTGAGCTTCGATTGAGGGGGAGTCCGATGAACGGCAGAGAGAACGTCGCGGATATCTATCCGCTCTCGCCGGCACAGCAGGGCATGTTGATGGTCGTCCTGCTTTCCGGCGGCTCGTCCGAGTATTACTTCGACCAATGTCTCCTCACGCTCACCGGCCGACTCGATCCCGCCGCCTGGCGAGACGCCTGGCGCCGGGTCGTCGAGCGGCACGCGGCCCTGCGCACCCTGTTCCTCTGGGAGCGCCGCGAGCGGCCGCTCCAGGTGGTGCGGCGCGCCGTCGAGCTGCCCTGGCAGGAGCTGGACTGGCGTGCCCTGCCGGCGGCCGAACGCGAGGCGCGGCTCGCCGAGCTGCTGCGCGAGGACCACGAGCGCGGCTTCGACCTCGGCCAGGCACCGCTCCTGCGCGCCGCCCTCATCCTCTGGGAGGAGGGGGAGGCGAAGTTCGTCTGGAGCTTCCACCACCTGATCCTCGACGGCTGGTCGCTCTCCCTGGTCTACTCCGAGGTGCTGGCGATGTATGTGGCGCTCGCCGCCGGGCGGGAGCCGCAGCTGCCGCCGCCGCCGCCCTTCGGCCGCTACATCGCCTGGTTGAAGCACCAGGATCCGCGCCTCGCCGAGGAGTACTGGCGGCGCGAGCTGGCGGACCTGCCCGCTTCCACTCCCCTCCCGTTCGACGGCAGCGCCGGGCCGACGCCCGCTGGCGGCGGTGGCTGGACGACCGAGCAGGAGAGACTCCTCCTGCCGGCTGAGACGGTCCGGGCGCTGACCGCCCTCGCCCGCCGGCACCAGCTGACGCTGAACACCCTCTTCCAGGGAGCCTGGGCGTTGCTCCTCGCCCGCACCGCGGTGGCGCGCGAGGTGGTCTTCGGCAGCGTCGTCTCCGGCCGGCCGGCGGAGCTGCCGGGGGTCGAGTCGATGGTCGGTCTGTTCATCAACGCCCTGCCGGTGCGGGTGCGGGTCGACCCTGCCGAGAAGCTCCTCCCCTGGCTCGCCGCGCTCCAGGAAAGCCAGCTCGAACAACGCCGCTTCGACCACTCCCTGCTCGAACAGGTGCAGGTCTGGGCGGGGATGCCGCGGGACCGGCCCCTGTTCCAGAGCCTCCTCATCTTCCAGAACTTCCCCCTGGACCCCTTGGACCAGCGCGGCGAGATCGACTTCGAAATGCGGGCCTCGCGGCTCAAGGAGTCGACCCACTATCCGCTCGCCCTCTACGCCGCGCCCGACGGCGAGGCGATGCTCCTCGGCCTCTCCTACCATCTCCAGCGCTTCGACGCCGCGGCGGCGGGCCGCCTGCTCGGGATGTTCCGCCATCTCCTCGCCGGTTTTTGCGCCCTGCCGGAAGCGCGGCTCTCCGCCATCCCCCTGCTCCGCCCCGAGGAGCGGCGGGAGATCCTCGCCGCCGGCCGCGGGCCGGTCGCCCCAGGGCTCGGCGCCACGCCGGTGCCCCGCCGCATCGCGGAGCAGGCGGCGCGGACGCCCGAGGCGACGGCGGTCGAGTCGGGAGAGAGCCGGCTCACCTATGCCGAGCTCTTCCGGGCGGCGGGCCGCCTCGGCGGCTATCTGCGGGGCCTGGGCGTCGGGCGGGGGGAGGTGGTGGGAGTCTGCCTCGAACGCTCGCTCGACCTGGTGGTGGGCCTCCTCGGGATCTGGCGGGCCGAGGCGGCCTACCTGCCGCTCGATCCGGCCTATCCGGCGGAGCGCCTGGCCTTCCTGGTCGCGGACGCCGGAGCCCGGGTCGTGCTGACCACCGCGGACCTCGCCGACCGCCTCCCCGAAGCCGTCTTCCGGGTCCGCCTGGATGCCGATCAGGAGAGAATCGCGGCGGCGCCCATGCCCGCCGGCGCCGGCCCCGCCGCCGTCGACGCGGCCTACGTCCTCTACACCTCGGGCTCGACCGGCGCCCCCAAGGGGGTGGTGGTCGAGCACGCGGCGCTCGCCAACTACGTGGCGAGCGCCGGCGCCTGCTTCGCGGTGGCGCCCGGCAACCGGGTCCTGCAGTTCGCCTCGATCAGTTTCGACACCAGCGCCGAGGAGATCTATCCCTGCCTCACCGGCGGCGCCACCCTGGTGTTGCGCGCCGCCGGCGCGCTGGGGATGACCGGCTCCTTCGGCGGTTTCCTGGACGCGGTCGCGAGGTTGGGGATCACTCTGCTCGACCTGCCCACCGCCTACTGGCACGAGCTGGCGGCCCACCTCGAAGCGGAGGACCTGCCGCTGCCGCCGAGCGTCCGGCAGGTGATCCTGGGCGGCGAGGAGGCGCAGGCTTCCCGTCTCGCCGCCTGGCGCGGGCGGGTACGGCTGATCAACACCTACGGCCCGACCGAGGCCACCATCGTCGCCACCCGGCACGACCTGACGCTGCCCGGGATCGAGGCCGGCGGGCGGGTGCCGATCGGGCGCGCCGTCGAGAACGTCGCCGCCTACGTGCTGGGGACGGAGATGGAGCCGCTGCCCCCCGGGATCGACGGCGAGCTGTGGATCGGCGGCGCCGGTCTCGCCCGCGGCTACCTGGGGCGGCCGGAGCTGACCGCCCTCCGTTTCTGCCCCAATCCCTTTGCCTCCAGCCTGGAAGAGACCGGCGCGCCGGGGGAACGGCTCTACCGCACGGGCGACCGGGTCGTCCAGCTGGCGGACGGCAGCCTGGTGTTCCGCGGCCGGCTGGACGGTCAGGTCAAGGTGCGGGGGGTGCGGGTCGAGCTGGGGGAGGTCGAGGCCGCCCTGCGCCGCCTGCCGGGAGTCCGCGAGGCGGCGGTGGTGGTCCAGGAGGACGGGGCGGGGGGCCACCGGCTCGCCGCCTTCGTCGTGCCCGCCGGCGCGCCGCTCGACGCCGGCACGCTGCGGGAGGGCCTGCGAGCCGTGCTGCCCGAGGCCATGGTGCCCGCGAGTCTGGTCCGCCTCTCGGTCCTCCCCACGACTCCGAGCGGCAAGCTGGACCGCCTGGCCCTCGCCCGGCGGGACCTGGCGCCGGCCGCCGAGCCGCTCGCCGAGGAGCTCATCGGCGAGCGGCCGCGGACGCCCGTCGAGGAGGTGCTGGCCGGGATCTGGGGCGAGCTGCTCCAGGTCGAGCGGGTGGGCGTGCACGACGACTTCTTCGTCTTGGGCGGTCATTCGCTCCTCGTCATCCAGGCCCTGTCGCGCCTCCGCCAGGCCCTGGGGGTCGAGCTGCCGCTGCCGGAATTCTTCCGCCGGCCGACCGTCGCCGAGCTGGCGGCCTGGATCGAAGCCGAGGGCGCCGGTCCCGGCGAACGCGGGCGGGAGCTGCCGCCGGTCCGGCGGGTGCCGCGCGACGGCCGGGCCCTGCCGCTGTCGTTCGCCCAGGAGCGGGTGTGGTTCCTCGACCAGCTGACGCCCGGGGGGAGGGGCGGCAACCTGGCCTACAACTTCCAGGTCGCCATCCGGCTCTGGGGACCGCTGGACGTCTCTGTCCTGGCGCGGACCCTGAGCGAGATCGTGCGCCGGCACGAGGTGCTGCACACGAGCTTCCCCGCAGTCGACGGCCTGCCGGTGCAGGTGATCCAGGAACTCTCCCCCTTCCATCTCCCGGTGGTCGACCTCTCCGGGCTGCCCGTCGAGGCGCGCCGGACGGGCTCGGAGGCGCTGATCGACGAGCAGGTCCGGATCCCGTTCGACCTCGCGGTGGGGCCGCTCCTGCGCTGGCGCCTGCTCCGGCACGACGCGGCGTACCACACCCTGGTCCAGGTCGAGCATCACTTCGTCCACGACGGCTGGTCGCTCGCCATCCTCCTGCGCGAGCTGACGACGCTCTACGCGGCGTTCGCCGCCGGCGCGCCCTCGCCCCTGCCGGAGCTCCCGGCGCAGTACGCCGACTACGCGGTCTGGCAGCGGCAATGGATGGCGGGGGAGGGGATCGACGGCCTCCTCGGCTACTGGCAGGGCAAGCTCGCCGGGAGCCCGGACGCCCTGGAGATCGCGACCGACCGGCCGCGGCCGCCCCAGGGGTCGTTCCGGGGAGACATTGCGCTCCTGCCGATCTCCCCGGATCTCTATCCGACGCTCCGCAAGTTCGGGCGGCTCTCCGGCTTCACGCTCTACATGACGATGCTCGCCGGCTTCCTCACCGTGCTCCATCGCTACACCGGCCTTGAGGACCTGGTGATCGGCACCAGCAACGCCAACCGGCGGGCGCGGGAGATCGAGGGGATGATCGGCATGGTGGTCAACAGCCTGGTGCTGCGGGCCGACCTCGCCGGCCGGCCGAGCTTCCGGGAGCTGCTGGTAAGGGTCCGCGAGCTGGCGCTCGAGACCTACGCCCACCAGGACATGCCGTTCGAGCGCCTGGTCCAGTCCCTCCGCCTCGAACGGCGGCCGGGCCGCAATCCGCTCTTCCAGCTGATGTTCAATTTTCATGACGCGGCGCTCCCCGACTTCCGCTTCGCCGGCCTGCGGCTGTTCCCCGAGGTGCGGGGCAACCGCACGGCGAAGATGGACATGAACGTCATCGTCGTGCCGCGGGCCGGGGAGGCCGCCCTACACTGGGAGTACAACACCGACCTCTTCGACCGCGCGACGGTCGAGCGCATGGCGGCGCACTTCCAGGTCCTCTTAGCCGCGGCGGTGGCGAACCCGGAGATCGCCCTGCCGGAGCTGCCGCTCCTCACCCCGGCCGAGCGGCAGGCGGTCCTGGTGAGCTGGAACGACACGGCGGGCGACTACCCGCGCGAAGCTTCGGTCCCCGAACGCTTCGCCGCCTGGGCGGCGCGGACGCCGGGGGCGATCGCGGTCAACTGTGGCACGGAGACCCTGACCTATGGCGAGATCGACGCCGCGTCGAGCCGCCTCGCCCGGCTCCTCTCCGGCCTGGGGGTGGGGCCGGGCGACCTCGTGGCGCTCGCGGTCGAACGCTCGCTCGCCCTGGTGCCGGCGATCCTGGGCGTCCTGAAGAGCGGCGCCGCCTACCTGCCGCTCGACCTCGGCGCGCCGCCCTCCCGGCTGTCCTTCCTGCTCGCCGACAGCGGGGCGCGGCTGCTCTGCGGCGAGGAAAAACTGCTGGCGCGCCTGCCCGCCGTGGACCTCCCCATCCTCCCGCTCTCCCTTGACCCGGCAGAGTGGGGGGATCTCGCGGGTGACGCGCGATCGACCTCCGGCCGGGTCCCGTCGTCTCCCCCGTCCCCGGGCGATCTCGCCTACGTGATGTACACCTCCGGCTCCACCGGCCAACCGAAAGGGGTGGCGGTCACCCACCGCAACATCCTGCGTCTGATCGCAGGCAGCGGCTGCGCGCGTTTCGGCCCGGAGGAGGTGTTCCTGCAGCTGGCGCCGCTCTCCTTCGACGCCTCGACCCTGGAGCTCTGGGGGCCGCTCCTCCACGGCGGGCGCCTCGCCCTCTTCCCGAACGAGACCCCGTCGCTCGCCTCGCTGGGCGAGGCCATCGCGCGCCACGGGGTGACCACCCTCTGGCTCACCGCCGGCCTCTTCCACCAGATGGTCGACGGCAACCTGGAAGGCCTCCGCCCGCTCTCCCAGCTCCTCGCCGGCGGCGACGTGCTGTCGCCGGCCCACGTGCGCCGGGCGCTCTCCGGGTTGCCCGGGCTCACCCTCGTCAACGGCTACGGGCCGACCGAGGGGACGACCTTCACCTGCTGTCACCTGCTGACCGACCCGGCGGCGGTGGGGGCGGCGGTTCCCATCGGCCGGCCGCTCGGCAACACCCGGGTCCACGTCCTCGACGGCGAGCTCCGGCCGCTGCCGGCCGGCGTGCCGGGGGAGCTCACGATCGGCGGCGACGGCGTGGCGGTGGGCTACCTCCGCCGGCCGGAGCTCACCGCGGAGCGCTTCGTTCCCGACCCCTTCGGCGGCGAGTCGGGGGACCGGCTCTACCGGACGGGCGACCGGGCGCGCTGCCGCCCCGACGGGACTCTGGAGTTCCTCGGCCGGCTGGACCAGCAGGTCAAGATCCGCGGTTTCCGTATCGAGCCGGGGGAGATCGAGGCGGTCCTCTCGGCGCATCCTGCGGTGCGGCTGGCGGCCGTCCTCGCCCTGCCCGCCGCCGACGGTCTGGACCGCCGGCTCGTCGCCTACGTCGTGCCGCGCGCCGAGCCTGCCGCCGCCGAGCGAGAGGAGGGGGATCTCCCGGCCGTCCTGCGTCTCCACCTCGCGGCGAAGCTGCCGGCCGCCATGCTGCCCGCGGTCTGGGTGGTCCTGCCCGAGCTGCCGCTCACCGCCAATGGCAAGGTCGACCGCCGGGCGCTGGCGCGGACGGCGCCGCCATCGGGAGCGGGCCGGGAGGAGGCGGGTTTCGTCCCCCCGCACACCCCACTGGAGGAGGCGATCGCCGCCCTTTGGCGCGAGGTGCTGGGAGTCGAACGGGTGGGGATCGGCGACGACTTCTTCCGGCTCGGCGGTCACTCCCTGTCGGCGATCCGCGTCCTGTCGCGCCTGCGCCGCGACCTCGGCGTCGACCTGGCGATCGGCGACCTGTTCGAGCACACCACTCTGGCCGGTCTCGCGGCGGTGGTCGCGGCGGCGGCACCCGCCGGAGCCGAAGGACCGATCGCGCCCCCTGTCGGGCCGGTCGCCGTGGACTTGAGCGAGGACCAGCTCGACGCCCTGCTGAGCGCCATGCTGGCGGAGGAGGGGACATAGACGTCCAAGGCGTTCCATTCCCCTCGACGGTGACGGCCCGCCTGGCGGAACAGGCGGCGCAGCGGGCGGATGCCGTGGCAGTCGAGTCCGGGGAGGCCCGGCTCACCTATGGCGCGCTGGCGGCGGCCGCGGACCGCCTGGCGCGCCACCTGCGGGAGCTGGGGGTGGGGCCGGAACAGGTGGTGGGGATCTGCCTCGAGCGCTCGCTCGACCTCGTCGTAGGGCTGCTGGCGATCTGGCAGGCCGGGGGGGCCTACCTGCCGCTCGATCCGACCTATCCGGCCGAGCGTCTGGCCTTCATGGTGGCGGATTCGGGAGCCCGGGTGCTGCTCACCGTCGACGCCCTGGCGGATCGCCTGCCGGACAGCGCGGTTCGCGTCCGGCTGGACCGCGAGCGGGAGCGGATCGAGGCCGCTTCGGCGCGCCTTTCCGGCGGCCCAAAGTCGGAACAGTCCGCCTACGTCATCTACACCTCGGGCTCGACCGGGATTCCCAAGGGGGTGGTCGTCGAGCATGCCGCCCTGGCGAGCTTCGTGGCCGGCGCCATGGCCGACTGCGGTCTCGTCGCGGACGACCGCGTGCTGCAGTTCGCCTCGGTCAGCTTCGACGCCAGCGCCGACGAGCTCTACCCCTGCCTGGCGAGCGGCGCCACGCTCGTCCTGCGCGACGAGGAGATGATCGGCACCTTCGCCGGTTTCTCCCGCGCCGCCGAGCGGCTCGGCATCACGGTCTGGAGCCTGCCGACGGCCTACTGGCACGGGCTCGCCGCCGAAGTGACGGGCGGGCTCCCCCTGCCGGCGAGCATCCGCCTGCTGCTCTTCGGCGGCGAGGAGGCGCAGGCGGCCCCGGTGGCGGCCTGGCGCCGGCAGGTGGGCGGGAGCCTGCGGCTGCTCAACTCGTACGGCCCCACCGAGGCGACGGTCGTCACCACCCGCTGCGACCTGACGCCGGGCGCCGCGGACGTGGCGGCGGGGGACACCGAGGTGCCGATCGGCCGGGCGGTGGCCGGGGCGCGCACCCATGTCCTGGGGCCGGACCTGGAGCCGGTGCCGGCGGGTGAGGACGGCGAGCTGTGGATCGGCGGACTGGGTCTTGCGCGGGGCTATTTGGGACGGCCGGAGCTGACCGCCCTGCGCTTCGGCCCCGATCCGTTGGAGGGAGCCGGCGGCCGGCTCTACCGGACGGGCGACCTGGTACGCCTTCGCGCCGACGGCAACCTGGTCTTCCGCGGCCGGGTGGACGATCAGGTCAAGGTACGGGGATACCGCGTCGAGTTGGGGGAGGTCGAGGCAGCCCTGCGGCGCCTGCCCGGCGTCCAGGCGGCGGCGGTGGTCGTCCAGGAGGACGGCTCCGGAGCCAAACGGCTGGCGGCCTTCGTGGTCGCCGCTCCCGGCGCGCTGGAGACTGCGGAGATACCGGAGGCATGGCGGGCAGGGCTCGCGGTGGGTCTCCCGGAGCACATGATCCCCGCCACCTTCACCCTTCTCCCCAGCCTCCCCTTGACGCCGAGCGACAAGATCGACCGCGCGGCGCTCGCCCGGATGGAGACTGCCCCGGCGCGGCGGGCGGCCGGCAGGGCCGCCGACATCCGGCCGCAGAACCCGCTCCAGGCGGTGATCGCCGGGATCTGGAGCGAGCTCCTCCAGGTCGAACCGATCGGCGCCGACGACGACTTCTTCGCCCTCGGCGGCCACTCGCTCCTGGTGGCCCAGGCGCTGGCGCGGCTGCGCCAGGCCCTGGGGGTCGAGGTGCCGCTCGCCGAGATCTTCCGCCGGCCCACGCCGGCGACGCTCGCCCTGTGGATCGAGCGCCACGGGGGGGAGCGCGGCGCCGAGCTGCCGCCCCTCCGCCCCCTGCCGTGCGAGGAGCGGCTGGGGCGCCCGCAGCCGCTCTCCTTTGCCCAGGAGCGGGTGTGGTTCCTCGACCAGCTCGCGCCCGGGGGGAGGGGCGGCAACCTGGCCTACAACTTCCAGGTCGCCCTCAGGCTCTGGGGGCCGCTGGACGTGGCGGTGCTCGGACGGACCCTGGCCGAGATCGTCCGCCGGCACGAGGTCCTGCGCACCCGCTTCCCGGCGATCGACGGCCGGCCGGTGCAGGTGATCGAAGCGGCACCCGGAGATCTCGGGGGGCGCCTGCCGGTGATCGATCTGTCCGGGCTCGATGCCGGCCTCCGGGAGCGCTGCGCCGAGGCGCTGATCGACGAGCAGGTGCAGATCCCCTTCGACCTCGCGCGGGGCGCCCTGATGCGCTGGCGGCTCCTCCGGCACGGGACGGCTTTCCACACCCTGGTCCAGGTCGAGCACCATTTCGTCCACGACGGCTGGTCGCTCGCCGTCCTCCTGCGGGAGATCGAGGCCCTCTACGCGGCGTTCGCGCGCGGCGAGCCGTCGCCCCTCCCCGAGCTGCCGGCGCAGTATGCCGACTACGCGGTCTGGCAGCGGCAGTGGATGGAAGGGGAGGTGATGGAGCGCCTCCTCGCCTTCTGGCGGGGGAAGCTCGCCGGGGCGCCGCCGGCGCTCGAAATCGCCACCGACCGGCCGCGGCCGCCGGAGGGGTCGTTCCGTGGCGATCTCGCCCTCCTGCCGGTGGCGCCGGAGCTCTACGCGGCGCTCCGGCGTTTCGGGCGGCTCGCGGGCTTCACCCTCTACATGACGATGCTCGCCGGCTTCCTCGCCCTGCTTCACCGCTATACCGGCGAGGAGGACCTGGTGATCGGCACGGGCAACGCCAACCGGCGGGCGCGGGAGCTCGAAGGGATGATCGGGATGGTGGTCAACACCCTGGTGCTCCGCGCCGACCTCGCCGGTCGCCCGAGCTTCCGCGCCCTCCTCGCCCGGGTGCGCGAGCTGGCGCTCGACACCCACGCCCACCAGGACATGCCGTTCGAGCGCCTGGTCCAGGAGCTGCGCCTTGAGCGGCGGCCGGGGCGCAACCCGCTCTTCCAGCTGATGTTCAATTTTCTCGATACGCCGATCCCCGACTTCCGCTTCGCCGGTCTGGAGATGTTCCCGGACCTGCGCCACAACCGCACCGCGAAGATGGACATGAACCTCGTCGTCGCGCCGCGGGCCGAGCAGCGGGTGGGGCGCGGCGCGGCCGCCGAGGACCGCCGGGCGACCCTCGACTGGGAGTACAACACCGACCTCTTCGACCGTACGACGGTCGTGCGGATGGCCGCCCACTACCAGGTCCTCCTCGCCGGCGCCCTGGCCGATCCCGATCTCACCCTGCCCGAGCTGCCGCTCCTGACTCCGGCCGAGCACGCCGCGGTGGTTGCCGGCTGGAACGACACGGCTGTCGACTATCCGCGGGAGGCGACGGTCCCCGGTCTCCTCGCGGCGCAGGCGGCGCGCACCCCGGACGCGATCGCCGTGACCTGCGGCGAGCAGGCGACGACCTATGCCGGCCTCGTCGCCCAGGGGCACCGCCTGGCGCACCACCTGCGGGGTCTGGGGGCCGGACCGGGGGAGCTGGTGGCGCTCGCCGTCGAGCGCTCGCCTGACCTGGTCCCGGCGATCGTCGGCATCCTGGCGAGCGGCGCCGCCTACCTCCCCCTGGACCCCGCCTATCCCGCCGAACGGCTGGCCTTCATGCTCGCCGACAGTGGCGCCCGGCTGCTCGTCTGCCAGGAGCACCTGCTGCCCCGGCTGCCCGTTCCGGATGGGACGATGACGGTCGTCGCCCTGGGGCGCGCTGAGGAGCGGGCGCGGATCGCGGTCCAGCCCACCGCGCCTCCGCTGCCGTCGCCCGGCTCCGGCGACCTCGCCTACGTCATGTACACCTCGGGCTCGACGGGTAAGCCCAAGGGGGTCGCCGTGACCCACCGGAGCGTCGTCCGGCTGGTCTGCGGCAGCCGTTTCGCCCGCCTGGGGCCGGAGCAGGTCTTCCTCCAGCTTGCCCCCATCTCCTTCGACGCCTCGACCTTCGAGCTCTGGGGGCCGCTCTTGAACGGCGGCCGCCTCGCCATTTTCCCACCGGAGAGCCCGTCGCTCGAACGGCTGGGCGAGGAGTTGGCACGGCAGGGTGTCACGGCGCTCTGGCTCACCACCGGTCTCTTCCATCAGATGGTCGAGGGGGGAAATCTGGAAGCGCTCCGGCCGCTCTCCCAGCTGATGCTCGGCGGCGAGGTGATCTCGCCGGCGCTCGTCCGGCGAGCCCTGGCGGAGCTGCCGGGAGTCGCGCTCGTCGCCTTCTACGGGCCGACCGAGGGGACGACGTTCAGCACCTCCCACGCGCTCTCCGGTCCGGAGACTCTCGGCGCCACGGTGCCGATCGGCCGGCCCATCGCCAACGCCCGGGGCCACGTGGTCGACGCCCTACTCCGGCCGCTGCCGGCAGGGGTGCCGGGCGAGCTGCTGATCGGCGGCGACGGGCTGGCCCTGGGCTATCTCGGCCGGCCCGACCTGACCGCCCTGCGTTTCGTGCCCGACCCCTTTGCTGCGGACGAGCGGCTCTACCGCACCGGCGACCTCGTGCGCTGGCTCGCCGACGGCAGCCTGGAGTTCTTCGGCCGCCTGGACCAGCAGGTCAAGATCCGCGGCTTCCGGGTGGAGCCGGGGGAGATCGAGGCGGCCCTCGCGGCGCACCCGGCGGTCGGCGCGGCAGCGGTGCTGGCGGAGGTCGGGCCGGGCGGGACGGAGCGCCGCCTGGTGGCCTGCGTCGCGCCGCGGAGCGCGGCCGACCTCGGCGATCTCCGCCCTCTCTTCGACGAGCTGCGCCGCCACCTGGCGGCGATGCTGCCGGCCTACATGATCCCCGCCGGCTGGATGGGCCTGCCCAGCCTGCCGCTCACCGCCAACGGCAAGGTGGATCGGCGCGCCCTGGCGCGTCTCACGACGGACTCCGGAGCTGGCGGCGGCATTGCCGGTGTGGTCCCGGAATTCGTCGCGCCGCGCACTCCGGAAGAGACGGCGATCGCGGCGATCTGGCGTGAGGTGTTGGGCGTCGAGCGGGTGGGGGTCGACGACGACTTCTTTCTGCTCGGCGGCCACTCGCTGTCGGCCACCCGGGTGCTGTCGCGCCTGCGTCGCGAGCTGGGAGTCGAGCTGGCGCTCGCCGCCCTTTTCCAGCACACGACGGTGGCCGAGCTCGCGGCGGTGGTCGGCAAAACGGCGCCGCTCCGGGCGCCGGAGGAACGGATCGCGCCCGCTCCCGACCTCGTCGCCCGAGACCTGACCGAGGACCAGCTCGACGCCCTGCTCGGCGAGATGCTGGAAGAGGAGGAAAACGGATGAGCGCCGGGAGCCGGGATCTGCAAGGCCTGTCGCGCGAGGAGAAGCTCGCGCTCCTCGAACGACTGGCGCGGCAGAAGAGCCGAGCCAGCCTCACCTTCCCGCTCTCCTTCGCGCAGCAGAGGATGTGGTTCCTCGACCGGCTCGACCCGGGCAACCCGGCGAACAACATCTTCCGCGCCCTGGCCTTCAGCGGCCGGCTCGACGCCCGGGCCCTGGGGCGTGGTTTGGCCGAAATCGTGCGCCGCCACGAAGCCCTGCGCACGATCTTTCCGACGGTGGGCGACGAGCCCCGGCAGCGGGTGCTGGCGAAGCTGGAGCCGCCGCTCCCCAAGATCGACCTGGCGGGCCTGCCGGCGGCGCGGCGGCGGCCGATCGCCCTGGAGCTCGCCCGGCGCGAGGCGCGGCACGCCTTCGACCTCTCGCGCGGGCCGCTCCTCCGCGCCACCCTGGTGCGGCTGGCGGCCGAAGAGCACGTCCTCTTCCTGAACCTCCACCACATCGCCGCCGACGGCTGGTCGATGAGCCTCCTGTGGCGCGAGCTGACCGTTTTCTATCGCCACTACAGCGCCGGCGGCATCGGCGGCACCGGCCTCCCCTCGCCGCTTCCCGAGCCAGCTCTCCAGTACCCCGACTTCGCGGTCTGGCAGCGGGAGCGGCTGGCGGGCGAGCGGCTGGCCGCCGAGCTCGACTGGTGGCGCGGGCAGATCGGAGACGCGGCCACCGTCCTGGAGCTCCCCACCGACCGCCGGCGCCCGGCCACCGAATCGTTCCGCGGCGCGATCGAACGGCTGGCCGTCCCGCCAGAGACGGAGAGCGGCCTCCGTACCCTGGCCCGCGAGGGTGGCGCGACGCTCTTCATGACGCTCCTCGCCGCCTTCGAGGTGCTGCTCCACCGCTACACCGGGCAGCCCGAGTTCTTAGTCGGCACCACCGTCGCCGGCCGCAACCGGCCCGAGGTCGAGGCGGTGATCGGCTTCTTCGCCAACACCCTGCTCCTCCCCGCCGGCCTCGCCGGCAATCCCACCTTCCGCCAGCTCCTGGCGCGGGTCCGCACCTTGACTCTCGGCGCCTACAGCCACCAGGAGCTGCCCTTCGAGCGGCTGGTCGAGGAGCTGCATCTGGACCGCCACCTGTCGCACAACCCCCTCTTCCAGGTCCTGTTCGCCCTCCAGAACCTGCCCGAGGAGGAGATCGCGCTTCCTGGCCTGTCGATCGCCGCGGTGGATGTCGAGCGCGGCCTCTCGAAGCTCGACCTGACCCTGGACCTCGCCGACACCCGGGAGGGGATCGCCGGCTATCTCGAATACAGCACCGACCTGTTCGAGGCCGCGACCGTCGAACGGATGGCGCGGCATTTCCTCACCCTGCTCGCCGGCGTCGTGGCGGCCGCGGATGGCGACGTCGCGGCGCTGCCGCTCCTGACCGCGGCCGAGCGCGACCGCCTGCTCTTCGACTGGAACCCTTCCGGATACGAGCTGCCGCCGCCGGTCCCCGGCCGCGTCGCCGCCCAGGCTCGCCGCACCCCACAGGCGCCGGCGGTGCTCTTCGGTGGCGAGCGGCTGAGCTACGCCGAGCTCGACGCCCGCGCCAACCGCCTGGCCCGCTACCTGAGGCGGCGCGGCGTGGGTCCCGACACCCGGGTCGGGCTCTGTCTCGAACGCTCGCTCGCCATGACGGTCGCCCTCCTGGGCGTGCTAAAGGCGGGGGCGGCGTACGTGCCGCTCGATCCCGCCTACCCGCGCGAGCGCCTGGCCCTGATGATCGAGGACACCCGGATGCCGGTGCTGCTCACCGAGTCGCGGCTCGTCGCGAGCCTTCCCGTGGAGGCTCTTGGGGAGAGCGGTCCCGAGATCCTCTGCCTCGACGTGGAGAGCGAGCGGATCGTGGCCGAAGACGACGGTGACCTCGCCGGGCCCGACTGGGAGATCCTGGGCGAGGGGCTCGCCTACGTCATCTACACCTCGGGCTCGACCGGGCGCCCCAAGGGAGTGGGGGTGCCGCACCGGGCGCTCGCCAACCATGCCGCGCAGTGCGCCCGCGGCTACGCCTTGACGCCGGCCGACCGGGTGCTCCAGTTCACCTCGATCAGCTTCGACATCACCTCCGAGGAGATCTTCCCGACCTGGATCGCGGGCGGCGCCGTGGTGCCCCGTCCGCCCGGCCTCTTCCCCTCGTTCTCGGAGCTCGAAGCGCTCCTCACCCGCCATGGGGTGACCGTGGTCAATCTCCCCACCGCCTACTGGCACGAGTGGGCGAGCGAGCTCCACCGCCTGCGCCGCCGGCCGCCCTCCTCCCTGCGCCTGGCGATCGTCGGCACCGAGCAGGCCCTGCCCGAGCGCCTCGCCGAGTGGCTGGAGCTGCCCGGCCAAGTGGGCTTCGCCAACTCCTATGCCTCAACCGAGTGCACGGTCACCGCCTTGATCCACCTCGCCGGCCCGGAGTCGCCGGCGCGGGCGCGGGCCGGGCATCGCATCCCGGTCGGCCGGCCGATCGACAACTGCCGGGTCTACGTCCTGGACGACCGCCTGGAGCCGGTGCCGATCGGGGTGCCGGGGGACGTCTACATCGGCGGCGCCAACGTCTCGCGCGGCTACCTGGGCCAGCCGTCGCGGACGGCGGCGGTCTTCCTGCCCGACCCCTTCGGCACCTGCGGACCGGGCGGCCGGCTCTACCGGCAGGGCGACCGCGGGCGCTTCCTCCCCACGGGGGAGCTCGAATGCCACGGCCGCTCCGACGACCAGGTCAAGGTGCGCGGCTATCGCATCGAGCCGGGGGAGATCGAGGTGGTCCTGGCGCGCCATCCCGGGGTGCGCGAGTGCGTGGTCCTGGTGCGGGATGCCGCCGATACCGATACCGCCGGCCCCGGCCACCGCCGCCTGGTGAGCTACGCGGCGCAGGACCCCGGCCACCGGATCACCGCCGACGACTTGCGTGCCTTCCTGAAGGAGAGCCTGCCGGACTACATGGTGCCGGCCGGCCTGGTGATCCTCGACGACCTGCCGCTCACCGCCAACGGCAAGGTCGACCGCCGCGCTCTCCGCCGCATCGATCCCACCCTGGAGTCGGCGGCCGAGGCGGCGGGCGACGGGTCGCCGCGCACACCGCTCGAAGAGCTGGTCGTCGAGATCTGGTCCTCGGTGCTCTCGCGCGAGCGGCTGGGCATCCACGACAACTTCTTCGACCTGGGAGGCCACTCGCTCTCAGCCGCCCAGGTGATCGCGCGGGTGCGCGAAGGGCTGGGGGTCGACCTCCCCCTGCGCACTCTCTTCGAGGTGCCGACGGCGGCCGGTCTCGCCGCGGCGGTGGAGGTGGCGCAGCGCGCGGCCCAAGGGCTCTCCGCGCCGCCCCTCGTGCCGATCTCGCCCATGTCGCCGGCATTGCGGAGCGGCCCCCTGCCCTGCTCCTTCGCCCAGCAGCGGCTCCTGGTCGTCGACCAGCTGACGCCGGGAAACCCCGGCTACAACCTCTCCGACCTCCTGCGCTTCGGCGGGCCGCTCGACATCCCGGCGCTCTCCCGCGCCCTCTCCGAGATCGTGCGCCGCCACGAGGCCCTGCGCACCACCTTCGCGATCGTCGCCGGCGAGGCGGTGCAGGTGATCTCGCCGCCGGCCCCCCTGCCGCTCCCCGTCGTCGATTTGAGCGCCGAGCCGGCGACGGAAGCGGTGGCGCTCCACCGGACCGCCGAGGAGGGCCGGCGTCCCTTCGACCTCGGCCGCGGACCGCTCTTCCGCGCCGTCCTCTACCGGCTGGGAGCGGAGGAGCATCTGCTCCACCTCGCGGTCCATCACATCGTCTCGGACGGCACCTCGAATCAGATCGTCTTTCATGAGCTGCTGGCCCTCTACGCCGCCTTCTCGCGCGGCGAACCGTCGCCGCTGGCGGAGCTGCCGGTGCAGTACGCCGACTTCGCGGCCTGGCAGCGCGGCTGGCTCGGCGGCGAGGTGCGCGCCGTCCAACTCGCCTACTGGCGGCAGGCGCTCGCCGGGGCGCCGCCGGTGATCGAGCTCCCCACCGACCGGCCGCGGCCGGCGATCGAGACGGCGGCGGGAGCGCGCCACGGCTTCGCGCTGCCGCCGGCCCTGGCGCGCGACCTGGGGAATCTCGGGCGCCGCTTCGGCGCCACCCTCTTCATGACCCTCCTCGCCGGCTTCGACACCCTGCTGGCGCGCTGGTCGGGGCAGGATGACGTGGTGGTCGGCTGGCCGATCGCCGGCCGCGGCCACTCCGAGCTCTTCGGGGTGATCGGCTTCTTCTCCAACATGCTGGTCGGCCGCGCCCGGCTGGGGGAGACGCCGGAGGTGCCGGGAGAAGCTACGTTCGCGCGCCTCCTCGCCGGCGTGCGGGCGACGACGCTCGACGCCTACACCCACGGCGACCTCCCCTTCGAGGTGCTGGTCGAGGCGCTGCGCCCGGAGCGGCACCTGTCGCACAACCCGATCTTCCAGGTCCTCTTCGTCCTCCACCGCCACTCGGGCCTCGCCGCGGCGCCGGAGGAGCTGGGCGGCATCTCCGGCATCCCCGGCGCCACCGTCGACCTGGTGCCGGTCGAGACCGGCACCGCCCTCCTCGACCTGGCGCTCGCGGTGACCGATCGGGGCGAGCGGGGCGAGCCGGACGGGGAGCTCGGCGCCTTCTTCGAGTACAAGACCGCCCTCTTCGACGCCGCGACCGTGGCGCGCCTCGGCGGCCACCTGCTCACCCTCCTGGCCGGCGCGGCGGCCGACCCCGGGATGCCGCTCGCCGATCTGCCGTTGCTACAGGCGGCCGAGCGGCGCCAGCTGATCGAAGGCTTCAACGACACCGCCGTCCGTCTTTCCGCCGAGCCCGCCGATCTCACCGTGCACGGGCTCCTGGCGGCGCGGGCGGCCGCCGACCCGGGGGCGATCGCCCTTCTCTGCGGCGAGGAGATCTTGAGCTATGCCGATCTCGACGCCCGCGCCAACCGGCTGGCGCACCGCCTGCGCCGGTTGGGGATCGGGCCGGGCTCCCGGGTGGGGATCTGCCTCGAACGCTCGGCCACCCTGGTGGTCGCGCTCCTCGCCGTGCTCCAATCGGGCGGCGCCTACGTGCCGCTCGATCCGACCTATCCCGCCGAGCGGCTGGCCTTCCTCCTGGCGGACAGCGGCATCCGCCTGCTGCTGACGGAAACCGCGATCGACGGCGTTCTGCCGCCGCACGAAGCGGCCGTCCTCGATCTCGACGGTCTCGACGATGAGGCTTCGTCTGAGGACCCGCTCGCGCCGCTCGCCGGCTCGGAGGACCTGGCCTACGTCCTCTACACCTCGGGCTCGACGGGGAAGCCCAAGGGGGTCGAGGTGCGCCACGGCGGCCTCGTCAACTTCCTGCTTTCCATGGCCCGGCAGCCGGGGCTGACGGCGGCGGACACCCTGCTCGCCGTCACCACTCTTTCCTTCGACATCGCCGGGCTGGAGATCTACCTGCCGCTCCTGGTGGGGGCGAGGCTCGTCCTGGCGAGCCGCGCCGAGGCGGCGGACGGCAAGCGGCTCGCCGCCCGGCTCCGGGATTCCGGCGCCACGGCGATGCAAGCCACCCCCGCCACCTGGCGGATGCTCCTCGCCGCCGGCTGGAGCGGGCGGCGGCACCTGAAGGCGCTCTGCGGCGGCGAGGCCCTGTCGGCCGATCTCGCCCGGGAGCTCCTCCCGCGGGTCGGCGAGCTGTGGAACCTCTACGGCCCGACCGAGACGACCATCTGGTCGGCGGTCGAGACGGTGCACGCGGTGGGGGAGGGTGCGGTGCCCATCGGCCGGCCGATCGCCAACACCGCCCTCCATCTCCTCGACCGGCGGCTCCGGCCGGTGCCCCTCGGGGTGGTCGGCGAGCTTTATATAGGAGGTTTTGGACTCGCCCGCGGCTACCTGGGCCGCCCGGACCTGACCGCCGAGCGCTTCGTGCCCGATCCCTTCGCGGCGACCGCGGGGGTGGGGGCGCGGCTCTACCGGACCGGCGACCTGGCGCGCCGGTTGCCGGACGGCGAGGTGTCGTTCCTCGGCCGCGCCGACCACCAGGTCAAGGTGCGCGGCTACCGCATCGAGCTGGGCGAGATCGAGGCCGTCCTTTCCGCCCATCCGGCGGTCCGGCAGGCGGTGGTCGCGGTCTGGCAGGAGGGGCTGGTGGCCTATGTGGTGGCCGAGGGGCCGGCCGGCAACTCCCACCACCTGCGCGCGGCGCTGCGCGAGGAGCTGCCGGAGTACATGGTGCCGGCGCGCTTCGTCTTCCTGCCCGAGCTGCCGCAGACCCCCAACGGCAAGATCGACCGCAAAGCCCTGCCGTCGCCCACCGACGATCTGCGGACCGGGGGGGAGACACGCGAGGTGGTCCTGCCGCGCACCCCGATCGAGGAGCGGGTGGCGGCGATCTGGTCCGCCGTGCTCGGCGTGCCGAAGATCGGCGTGCACGACAACTTCTTCGAGCTCGGCGGGCATTCGCTGATGGCGACCCAGGTGATCGCGCGCCTCGAAGAGAGCTTCGCGATCGAGATCGGGCTGCCGGCGATCTTCAAGACCCCCACCATCGCCGCGCTCGCCGAAACGCTCCTGGCGCGCGAGGTGGAACGAACGGACGACGGCCTCCTGGCGGCGCTTCTGGCGCAGCTCGAAGGCTGAGCGGAGAAGGGAGACGAGATGGACCAGCAGGAACTGGCGAAACGCATCGCGGAGCTGCCGCTCGAAAAGCGCGCCCTGCTTTTCGAGCAGCTGCAGAAACAGAAGCAGCACGAGGCCCCGCTGCGGCCGCCCATCCCGCGCGCCAGCCGCGCTCCCGGGCTCTTCCGGCTCTCCTTCGCCCAGCAGCGGCTGTGGTTCCTAAACCAGTACGAGCCGGACAGCCCGGAGTACAACATCCCGCAGGGGTTCCGTATCGAAGGGCCGCTGTCGCCCGACCTCCTGCGCCGCACCCTGGAGGCGATCGTCGCCCGTCACGAGGCCCTCCGCACGACCTTCAAGGCGGTCGACGGCCAGCCCATGCAGCTGGTGGCGGAGCGCCAGCTGGTCGAGCTGCCGGTGACCGACCTGACCGACCGGCCGGTGGAGGAGCGCGAGGCCCTCGCCCGGAGCGTCGCCCGCGCCGACGCCCGCCTCCCCTTCGACCTCACCCTGGGGCCGCTCTTCCGCGCCCTCCTCTTCCGGCTCGGCCCCGCGGAGCACCTCTTCTTCCTGAACGTCCACCACATCGTCTACGACGGCTGGTCGCGCGGTATCTTCTTGGCCGAGCTGGCGGCGCTCTACGAGGCGCTCGCAGAGCCACACCCGTCGCCGCTCCCCGAGCTCGCCGTGCAGTACCTCGACTTCGCCCTCTGGCAGCGCGACTGGCTCTCGGGCGAGGTGCTGGAGCGCCAGCTCGCCTACTGGCGGGGGCGCCTCGCCGGCGTCCCGCCGCTCGACCTGGTCGCCGATCGCCCCCGCCCGGCTCTGCGCACCTACAACGGCGCCGCCGAGGGACTGTTCCTGCCGCAGCCGGTGGTCGATGCCCTCACCCACCTCGGCCAGGCCGCCGGGGGGACGCTCTACGTCGGCCTCGCCGCCGCCTGGAAGGCCCTCCTCCATCACTACACGGGGCAGGAGGACTTCGCCCACGGCACCCTGATCGCCAACCGCACCCGACCCGAGCTGGAGAAACTGATCGGCTTCTTCGCCAACACCCTCGCCCTGCGCACCGACCTCTCCGGCGACCCCTCGTTCAACACCCTCCTCGTCCGCGAGCGCGAGGTGGCGCTCGGCGCCTACGCCCACCAGGACCTGCCGTTCGAGAAGCTGGTCGAGGAGATCAATCCGCAGCGCGACCTCGCCCGCACCCCGCTCTTCCAGACCCTGCTGATCCTGCTCAACGCGCCGGGGGAGGCGCTCCGCATCCGCGGTCTCACCATCTCAGAGATCGCGATCGACAACGCCACCGCCAAGATGGAGATGACCCTCTACCTGGTGCAGGGAGAGGAGGGGCTCGCCGGCTACCTGGAGTACAACACCGACCTCTTCGACGCCGTCACCATCCGGCGTTTCCTCGATCACTTCCGGGCCTTGGCAGAAGGCGTCGTCGCCGACCCCGGGCAGCCGCTCTCCGCCTTCCCCTGGCTCTCCGGCGCCGAGGCGCGCCAGCTGCTCTCCGACTGGAACGCGACCGCGGCCGACTTCCCGCGCGACCGCTGCCTGCACGAGCTGATCGCCGATCAGGCGGCCCGCGCGCCGCTCGCGGTGGCGGTCGAGCTCGAAGGCGAGCGGCTGACCTACGCCGAGCTCGACTCCCGGGCCGACCGGCTGGCCCGCCACCTGCGCCGCCTGGGGGTGGGGCCGGAGGTCCTGGTGGGCCTCGCCGTCGAGCGCTCGTTCGACATGATGGTCGGCCTCCTGGGCATTCTGAAAGCCGGCGGCGCCTACGTGCCGCTCGATCCCGAGTACCCGGCCGAGCGCCTGGCCTACATGCTCGAACAGTCGCGCCTCCCCATCCTCCTCACCCAGGAGCGCCTGCTGGGCAAGCTCCCGAAGACCACGGCCCAGGTGCTGGCGCTCGACCGGGATCTGCCGGCGCTGCCAGAGACCGCGGCAGAGGCGGCGGGTGCCCTGGAGAGCGGCGTGACCCCCGAGAACCTCGCCTACATCCTCTACACCTCGGGCTCGACGGGGAAGCCCAAGGGGGTCCAGATCCCGCACCGCGCGGTGGTCAACTTCCTCGCCTCGATGAGCCGCCGGCCGGGACTGTCGAGCGCCGACACTCTCCTCGCCGTCACCACTCTCTCCTTCGACATCGCCGGCCTGGAGCTCTACCTGCCGCTGGTCAACGGCGCCCGGGTGGTGCTGGTGCCGCGCGACGTGGCGCAGGCGGGCGAGCAGCTCGTCGACCGCCTCGTCCGCTCCGGGACCACGGTGATGCAGGCGACCCCCGCCACCTGGCGGCTGCTCCTCGGCGCCGGCTGGCAGGGGGACGGCCGGCTCCAGGTCCTCTGCGGCGGCGAGGCGTTGCCGCGCGACCTCGCGGACTCGCTCCTCGCCAACGCCGCCTCGCTGTGGAACGTCTACGGCCCGACCGAGGCGACGATCTGGTCGATGCTCCAGCCGGTGCCCCGGGAGGGCCGCGTCACCTTGGGCCGGCCGCTCGACAACACCCAGATCTACCTGCTCTCGCCCCGCCTCCGGCCGGTCCCCGTCGGGGTGCCCGGCGAGCTGCTCATCGGCGGCGAGGGGCTCGCCCGCGGCTACCGGGACCGCCCGGACCTCACCGCCGAGCGCTTCATCCCGCACCCCTTCTCGAACGAACCCGGGGCGCGCCTCTACAAGACCGGCGACCTCGCCCGCCACCTGCCCGACGGCACCGTCGAGTTCCTCGGGCGGATCGACCACCAGGTCAAGGTGCGCGGCTTCCGCATCGAGCTGGGGGAGATCGAGACCGTCCTCGCCCAGCACGAGGGCCTCGCCCAGGCCGTCGTCCTGGCGCGCGAGGACACGCCGGGCACGAAACGCCTGGTCGCCTATCTCGTCGCGCGGACGCCAGAATCCGCCCCCAAGACCCAGGAGCTGCGCGACTTCCTCAAGGCGCGCCTGCCCGAGTACATGCTGCCGGCCGTCTTCGTGACCCTCCCGGCCCTGCCGCTCACCCCCAACGGCAAGGTCGACCGCCGCGCCCTTCCCGCCCCGGATCAGGACCGCGCCTCCGACCGTCCCTATGTCGCGCCAGGGACACCGGTGGAAGAGGAGCTGGCCGCGATCTGGGCCGAGGCCCTGGGGCTGAAGCGGGTGGGGGTCAACGACGACTTCTTCGACCTCGGCGGCGACTCGCTCCTCGTCATTCGGGTGGTCTCCAAGGCCAACAAGGGGGGGCTGGGGATCACCACCAAGCAGCTCTTCCAGCACCGCACGGTGGCCGAGCTGGCCAAAGTGGCGGGGACGACCCACGTCCTCGCCGAGCAGGGAGCGGTCACCGGGGTCGTCCCCTTCACCCCGGCCCAGGTCCACTTCATCGAGCTCCGGCACACCCTGCCGCACTACCACAGCCTCGGTTCGCTCCTCGAAGCGAAGGGCGAGATGCACCCCACCGCCGCCCGCCACGCCTTCCGCACCATCGTCACCCATCACGACAACCTGCGGGTCCGCCTGGTCGAGGACGCTGCGGGGCGGCGCCTGGTGACCGACACCCCCTGGACGGACACCGATCTGCCGTTCCTGCGGGCCAGCCTGCCGGAACTTCCCGACGCGCCGGAAGATATCTGGCAGCGGGAGCTGGAAGCGATCGTCGTCGGGCTCATTCGCGGCTTCGATCTGGCGCGCGGCCCGCTCTTCCGCGGCGTCCTCGTCGAACGCCCCGGGGGACGGCGGACGCTCGTCTTGATCGGCCACTTCTTCGTCGCCGACATCGGCTCCTGGCAGACGCTCCTGGACGACTTCGACACCGCCTACCGGCAGGCGGTGGGGGGCGAGCCCATCCAGCTGCAGAAGAAGACCACCTCGGCGCGCCAGTGGGCCGACCGCCTGGCCGAGCGGGCGCACTCGATGGACATGAAGCCGGAGAAGGAGTACTGGTTCTCCGAGGCCCGGCGGGAGGCGCCGACCCTGCCGCTCGACGTCCCCGCGGGCGAGAACACCATGGAGTCGTCGCTCTCGGTCCGCGTCGAATTCACCCGCGAGGAGACCGACGCCCTCCTGAAGGACGTCCAGCGGGCCTATGGCGTCCAGATCGACGCCCTCCTTCTGACCTCGATCCTCTTCGCCTTCGTCCCCTGGACCGGCTCGCGCAAGCTCCTGATCGACCTCCTGGGGCACGGCCGCGAGCCGCTCTACGACGACGTCGACCTCACCCGGACGGTCGGCTGGCTCAACACCATCTACCCGGCGTTCCTGACCCTCCCCGAGTCCGACGACCCCGGGGTGGCGGTCCGCCACGTCAACGACCAGCTGCGCAAGATTCCCAACGGCGGCATCGGATACGGTATCCTCCGCTACCTGAGCCGCGATCAGGACTTCCTGGAGCGGGCGCGGTCGATGCCGCAGCCGGGGATCTTCTTCAACTACTTCGGCGACGACCACTCGCAGGAGCTGGTCGGCCTGACCAAGGTGGACGGCTTCGGCGGCTACGGCCTGGACTCGAAAACCCGGCGCCTGCGCCCGCTCGCGGTGGGCGTCTACATCCAGAAGGACTGCATGCTGATCAAGTGGGAGCGCAGCACCAACATCCACCGGGTCGAGACCATAAAGGCCCTGGCCGAGCGGTCGGCCGCCGTGTTGCGCTGGCTCGTCGCCCATCATTCCCGGGATCCACGGCATTCTCGATAGGAGAGCGTCCATGTCTGCAGCAGCGCGCGGCATTTCGGGCATGAAAGCCTTCACCACGATCTGGATCGGTCAGCTCATCTCGCTCCTGGGGTCGGGGCTCACCGGCTTCGCGATGAGCATCTGGGTGCTCGACAAGAGCCACTCGGTGACCCAGTTCACCCTGACCATCGTGCTCACCAGCACCGGGATGCTGGTCGCCCCCTTCGCCGGCGCCATCGTCGACCGCCACAGCCGGAAGACGACGCTCATCCTCTGCAACATCGGGTCGGCCCTCTGCTCGCTCGCCCTCTTCCTCCTGCTCAAGGAGGGCGCCCTCCAGGTCTGGCACGTCTACATCGTCGTCGCCGCCAACTCGATCTTGAACACCTTCCAGTGGCCGGCCACGGTCGCCGCCATCACCATGCTGGTCCCCCGCGACCAGTTCGGCCGCGCCGACGGCATGCTGGAGATGGGCGGCGCCGCGACGACGATCGCCGCGCCGCCGCTCGCCGGCCTGCTCATCGTGCTGACCGGCGGCGTCTGGAACCTGCTGCTGATCGACTTCGTGACCTTCTTCTTCGCCATCGTCTCGCTCCTCCTGGTGACCATCCCCAACCCGCCGAAGAGCGCCGAGGGGCAGACCGGCAAGCGTTCGCTGTGGAAGGAGGCGGCGATCGGCTGGCACTTCATCCGTGAGCGGCAGGGCCTCATGGCCCTCCTCCTCTTCTTCGCCGCCATCAACTTCTTCAGCTGCATCTGCGGCGTCGCCCTCCTCCCCATGGTGAAGGGCTTCGCCCACTCGCCGGCCCAGGTCGGCCTGGTGATGTCGATGGTCGGCATCGGCATGCTGATCGGCGGCTCCCTGATGGCGGCGACCGGCGGTCCCAAGCCGCGCATCTACGGCGTTCTGGGAGTGGCCGCCCTGATGTCGGTCTGCTTCCTGCTGACCGGCGCCCGCCCGTCGCTCTTCCTCGTCTCGGCCGGCGTCCTCCTCTTCTACATCGGTCTGCCGATCATGAACGGCAGCAGCCAGGCGATCTGGCAGGCCAAGGTGCCGCCCGACCTCCAGGGCCGGGTCTTCGCCGTGCGCCGGATGATCGCCCAGTTCACGACGCCGATCGGCGACTTCTCCTCCGGTCCGCTCGCCGACAAGGTCTTCAACCCGCTCCTGGTGCCGGGCGGCACCCTGGCCGGCAGCATCGGCCTCCTCATCGGGGTGGGGGAGAACCGCGGCATCGGCCTGATGTTCATCGTCGGGGCCATCTTCCCGCTGCTCATCGCCATCGTCGGCTTCATGAATCCGAAGATCCGCTACGTCGAGCGCGACCTACCGGACGCGGTCCCGGCGACGCCCCCCGCCGGCGAGCCGGAGACTCCCTCGGAAGCTGCCGCCGGCGAGGCGCCGGCCCAGGCTTGAGCCCGGTGTCGACAGAAGGCACCACGCCTGACGCTCCCGCCGCGCTCCTGGCCGACCTCGCGGCGTTCTTCCGCACCGAGGACCGGGAGCGCCGCGCCGCGCTCGCCGCCGCGGTCGCGGGCCATCCCGCCTACGACCGGGCGCGGCTCGGCGCCTGGCTGCACCGGCTGGACCTCTGGCCGGCACTGCCGCGCGGGCGCCGGGACCTCGCGGTGCCGGTCGGCTGCGGCGAGGTGCGTTCGGTCCTCCTGCGGGTCCCCAAGGGCTACACCCCCGAGCGGCCGTGGCCGTTCCTCTACCTGCTCCACCCGAGCGGCTCGAACGGCCCCTCCTTCCTGGGCTACCTGGAGCAGATCCTGGGACCGAAGATCGACGACTTCCTCGTCGCCGCGCCGAGCCACTACCGGCAGACCGGCCTCGACGCCCCGGCTCCCTTCACGATCGACCACCTGGCCATCTTCCAGGCGGTGCGGCGGGCGGCCCACGTCGACGTCGATCGCACCTTCTCGATCGGCTACTCGACCGGCGGTTACGCCGCCTGGGCGGTGGCGCTCTTCCACGCCGACCAGGTGGCGGCCTCGGTCGCCATCGGCTCGGTCTTCACCGTGCCGCCGGGGGAGGACGGGCTCTGGAAGACGGTCCTCCCGAACTTCGCCCAGGTGCCGGTGATGCACGTCTGGGGGAGCCGCGACTCGATGCCGGTGATCGCCATGGGCAGCCGCAATTCGATGGGCACGATGGCCGAGGTCAACCAGCGTTTCCGCGAGTGGACGAAGAAGATGGACCTGCCGATCGAGGACTGCCGCATCGCCGGCCGCGGCCATGGCGGCCTCGCCCCGCCGCCGGGTCCGCTCGCCAAGCTGCTGGCGAGGCGCCGGGTCCACTACCCGAAGCGGGTCGACCACACCTTCCGCCACGTCCACCAGGGGCACTGCTACTGGCTGGAGGCCCACACCTGGGAGGGGGCGCACTGGGGGCCGCAGTTCCCAAGGATCCAGAGGAAGCCCGGCGAGACCGACGCGAGGGCGATGGGCCGAAGCATCGAGGAGCTCCTGGGGACGCTCCGCGGCGAGGTCGCCGGGCAGCGTCTGACGATCGACCGCCGCCACGTAGGCGACCTCACCGTCTGGCTGGGGGAGGGGATGGTCGACTGGGGAGCGCCGGTCGTCGTCGAGGTCGCCGGGCAGAAGGTGTTCGAGGCCCCGCTAGAGCCGGACCTCCTCGTCTGCCTGGAGGAGGCGGCGCGCACCTACGACTTCGACCGCCTGCGCTGGGCCGGCGTCCGCGTCAACGCCCGGGGAGCCGCCGAGCCGGTCACCGGTGGTACCCCGTTTCCGCCGCTTCTGCCGCCCGTCGCCGAGAAGCCCGCGCAAGGCGTCCGGTCGCTCTTCCAGCGACCGCGCCGGCGTCCGGGGCGCTGAGAAACCCCGCCAAAGTCTTCAGGAACGCCTGGAGAGTCGTCCCGGAGAGTCGTCCCGTCCCTCAAGAATGCCGGGCGATTCTGGTCGAGATGGGCCGACAATATAGACGACGAAGCGGCGGATGTCAGCCCGTTCTGACGTCCCACCGTGCGACGGCATCGCCGGCTATCCGGTAGAAGTGAGCCGTGTCTAAGAATCATCGTATGATGTTGCCGAAACGGTCCATTCATGGAGACGACGATGCGCGGCACATTCTTCTTCGTCCATGGCACGGGCGTCCGTGACCAGGGCTGGGTGACGCTCTGGAGGCGGGTCCAGGACTACGCCCGGATAAATGGCATCGACGGAATAGCCTTCAAGGGCTGCGCCTGGTACAAGAACCTCGGCGTTCCCGTCGATCACATCGCCGATACCTTGCCGCCGGAGGTCGTGACGCGCAGCGTGACCGCGGCGCCGCCGTCCGCGGCCGAGCTGGAGGCCGCCCGCTGGGCCCTCCTGCTCGACGATCCGCTGTTCGAGCTGCGGCTCGGCGCGCAGGGAGCGCCGGCCGCGCCGGGAGGCTTCGCAGTGGGCCGGCAGCCTGCCGAGCAGGCGGCTGTGGCGATGGTCCAGAGCCTCGGCGCTCGGGCCGGCTCGCTCGACCTCGCGGGGACCGACCTCGCCGCCACGGAGATCGCCGCCGCGATCGCCGCGGTCGCCCGCTCGGCCGAGCTCGGCGGCGCGGCGCGCGCGGCCGGGAGCGCCGCCGATCCCGAGCTGGTCCGCGCGGTGTCGCGGGGCATCGTCGCCGCGGTGCTCTCCACCCACCGCTTTGACGAGCCCGGCACCGCGCCGGTCGCCCTTCTCGACGGCGGCCGTCGCGACCTCCTGGTGGAGGAGATCGCCGAAGCCATGGCTCCTGCCGGCACCCGCAGCGCCCTCACCGACTGGCTCAAGAAGCGAGGCGCCGACTTTCTCCTGCGCAAGGCCACGAGCTACGGCGAGAGCCACCGGGAAGGGCTCATGGGGGCGGCCACTCCGGCCGCCGGCGACGTCCTCTACTACCAGCGGCGGGGTGGGGAGATGCTGGACCTCCTGACGCGCGAGCTCGCCGGGTGCGAGCCGCCGGTCGTCGCCGTCGGCCACAGTCTGGGCGGGATCATGCTGGTGGACCTCCTGTCGCGGCAGGAGCATCCGCGGGTCGACCTCTTGGTGACCGCGGGCTCCCAGTCGCCCATGCTCTATGCCATCGACGCCCTCGAGGGGATCCGCTGGGGGAAGCCGGCGACGCGCCCCTTCACCCCCTGGCTCAACATCTACAACCGGCAGGACTTCCTCTCCTTCAGGGCGAGCAAGATCTTCGCCGGCGTGCCGGACGTCGAGGACGTGGAGGTGGACCCGAAAGTCCCGTTCCCCGAGTCGCACAGCGCCTACTGGTACCACGACAAAGTCTACGAGCTGATCCGGAAGCGGTGGCCGGCATGAACGGGGCACCGACCACCTGGGCCCTCGTCGTCGGCATCGACGTGTACGACTCTCCCGACGTTCCCCCGCTCGAGGGGGCGGTCGCCGACGCCCTCACCGCCTACCGCTGGCTGCGCCGCCTCGGCGTCCCCGACGGCCAGATCCTGCTGCACGCCTCACCGTCGCCGGCCATCCGAGCACAGCTCGAGGCGGTGCGCCCCGGCTGCCGGCCGGCGCGCTCGCCGGACATCGACGACTCCATCGTGCGGCTCGAGGATGTGGTCGGCGGCACCCGCCTGTTTGTCTTCCTCTGCGGCCACGGCCTGTTCGAGCCCACCAGTGAGCGGCTTTTCCTGACCCAGGAGTTCAGCCAGAGGCGGCCGGCCAACCTGGGGCTCAAGCTGTACGTCCCGCGGCTCCTCGAGATGCCGTTCGAGCGGCAGTTCCTGTTCATGGACGGCTGCCAGAACCTGCCCTACTCGCAGTCCGAGCGCCAGAAGATCGCCGCAGTCATGTACGGCGGCCGGACGGGCTTCACCCCGCGGGCGGACAACAGCCTGGTCCTCTGCTATGCCGCCTCCCAGAACCAGCTCGCGCGCGAGGTCGGCGGGCGGGGCCTCTACTCGCGTCAGCTCTTCGAGGGGCTCGATCTGGAGCGGCCCTGGCCGGACGCAGTCGACCTCGACTTCGCGACGGGAGATCGCACCGTGAACCTGGACAAGCTCGTCCGCGACTGTCTCGTCGACAAGGTCGAGCGGGAGGCCCAGGCCCAGTCGCCGCCGCTCGTCCAGACGCCGCAGATCCAGGTGGAAGGCCGATGGCAGTCGGCGCGGGCTTATCCGATCGTGCGTCTCCGCGCCGTGCCCACCGCCGCGGTCCAGGTTCTCATCGGTCCCGCCGAGGCCGTCCCCGACGTCCAGCGGGTGCGGATCTTCGTCGAGGAGCCGCCCTGGGACCTGCGGCTCCCCAGATTGGAGGGGGACCGGATCCCCTTGCCGGTCGTCAGCCGACTGCCTCTCGGAGTGCAGATCACGGCTCGCTGCAACCTGCGGTCCGGTGCGCCCTGGGAACTCCTCCCGGCGCGCTACGACTTCGAGGTGGCAAAGGACCAGACGCTCACCTTCACGCTCAAGCCCAAAGCGCCCCCGGCATCGCCGCCGCGTCCGCCGCGCCGACCCAGAGCGGGCGAGGAGGAGCCCATGGAGCCCCGGGAGCTGCGCTCCGATCGCGGATCGGAGGCCTCCACCACCATCGAGCTGCGGACCGTGGCGCCGGACGGGTCGACCCGGCACAACGAGTTCAGCTATGAGGAGGTCTCTCGGAGCCTCGGGATCGACCTGGCCCGCGGGGACGAGGTCGTGAGCGGCGTCCGCATCCATCACCACGAGCATGGGCCCGACTTCGAGGTCCGTCCGGGCGCGCTTCGCCAGGGGTACGACATGGCGAACCGCTGGGCGAAGGCCATCCAGCACCTGACGCCTCCCGAGGTTGGAGTCACCCTCGGGGTCCGCGGCGCGGCGCGGCCGGAGGCAGGGCCCAATCTCCGGATCGCCCTGCCACCCAGTGGCGCGAGATCGCTGGCGGGCTTCGTCGCCGGCCGGCCCGTGGTCTGGGTCGGCCTGCCGGGGGAGGAGCCTGACGGGCCGCTCTGGCGCCCGGACCCCGGACCGGGGCAGATGTCTCTTGTCGACCTGGAGCAGAAGCCTGGTCTGCGCTTCGAACCGGGTCCGGTCCGTGTCCGGCTCGATCTCCCCTGGGGGAGCTGGACCTCACTGGTGCGGGTGCCCGAGATCGGGCAGGCGGTAGTGGAACTACCGGCGGCCGTGGGGACGCCACCGCTGCGGGTGGCGCTCTACCGGGAGGCCGGGCGGGTGGAGACCCGGGTCCTTGGCATCGCTGGGGTGGCGCCGGCGGCCAGGCTCCGCCGCGGGCTCGGCGGTGAGACGGGGCCGGCTTTGCAGACCGTGGAGCCCGGCTCGGCGGCCTGGGCGCTCCGGCCGCCGCGACGCGCAGGCGGCGCTACGCGCCAGGACCTGGCGGTGATCGATCTCGACGGAGGGCGCCGGGCGCTCTTCCCGCTGCTCGAGAAGCGGGTCCTCGCCCTGGACCTCTCCGGGGGCGGTCTGCGCGTCGAGGCCCTCTCGGAGGTCCCCTCGCCGGCGTGGGATCTGCTGGTCGCGGGCGGCCGCCTGGATGCCCTCGGTGCCGACGACGTCGTGAACCTGACCTACGACAAATGGGACGATTGGCTGCTGGGGCTTGCCGGGGCGTACGCCGTCTACGCCAATCCGGCGGATCATGAGCCCGAGTATCTGAAAGTGGTCCTGAGGAACCTGACTCGTCTCGCCCAGACGGGAGAATCGCGAGGCCGGGAGGTCCCCGACCTCGACCTCCTCGCCGTCACGCTCCACTCGGCCGGCTCAAAAGGCCTTTCGCAGGCCGCGGCCCGGCGGCTCGTCTCGTGGGCGGAGCGAGGGAGCGTCCCGGTGCTGCGCTGGGGCGTTTCCCTTGCCCTCCAGCTCCTGGCCCACGGCGGGGTCGACGGTCCGCTCGTCCGCTGGCGCGACGCCCTCGCCGCGATCGAGCCCCGGCTGTCGCCAATCTCCGTCTGGACCGCCTGGACGGAGGAGTAGGCCGCCGCCCAGTCGCGCCAACGCCGGAATCCGCCTTTCCCGTGAACGGTACTCGCCGCGCTGGGAGTAGTGCACGTGCCGAGGCATGACGATCAGAAGGTCGCCGTGTCCGCTCCGCCGCACAGAGTTCCCTGCGGGTTGCGATAGGTCTTCCGGGTGCCCCTCACGGTGTCCGTCACCAGGATCGTGTAGGCGACGTCAGAAAGGGCGCCGTAGAAGAACCAATTGTGGCCATTGAGCGCGGTGCCATCTCTTTCTAAGCGCCTGGCACCTCGCTTCCAAGGTTGCGACAGATCGCCAGCCGCCAACTCCCAATCCCGCGGCACGCTTCCAGTGCAGCGGGACGTTGCGGCA
>Ga0137403_10000914_pt1 | contig 37690 bp, 37 predicted proteins | sample CZOMad2_1_16fung_FD_122057 | JGI IMG/M metagenome (GOLD analysis project Ga0137403, IMG submission 122057) | Vadose zone soil fungal communities from Angelo Coast Range Reserve, California, USA - CZOMad2_1_16fungal (Hybrid Assembly) | ecosystem: Environmental > Terrestrial > Soil > Vadose zone...
CGAGCAGGTGCTCCTGGACGGTGGGGACCTCTTTTCGCGGCTGCACCACGCCCTGCAGTTCGTCCATGGGCCGCGGAATCCCCAGCTGAAGGAGTTCGGCCTGAAGCCGCTGCGGACGCGCAAGCCCCGCCGGGCGACCCTGCCGGCGACGACGCCGACCCCGCCGATCACCCCGGCGCCGCCTCCGGTCGAGGTGGGCACCGGCCACGCTCCGGCCGCCGAGCCGGTGGCGACGGCGGCCAAGGCGAGCCTGGGCACGTAGCCGTGGCAGCGACGAGGCGGGGCTCTCCCGCCGTACCCGCGAGGGGGGCCGTGAGCCCCCCTCGTTTTTTGGACGGCCGCGAGGACACCGCCGGGCTCACGGCGGTTCCCCTACCGCCGCGTCGCGATCACCCGGAAGAACTCCTCCGCCGCCCCGGCCGGGTCGCCCACCAGCTCTCCCAGACCGCCTTCCGGCAGCCAGTCCCCCGGCAGGTAGTCGCGGTAGGGGGAGTAGAGGAACCGGCGATCGAAGAGGGCGATGATCCCGGTGTCCTTGGCGGAGCGGATGAGCCGGCCGGCTGCCTGCACCACTCGGGTCATCCCCGGCACCACGAAGGCGTACTCGAAGCCGCGCGCGAAGCGCTCTTCGTAATAATCCTTGAGGAGCTGCTGCTCGAGCGAGAGGCCGGGCAGACAGGGACCGACCACCGCCACCGCCTTGATCACCTCGCCCGGGTAGTCGACCCCCTCGGCGAACACCCCGCCCGCCACCGCGACTAAGAGCACGTCGCCGAACACCGCGCCGCGGAGCGTCGCCAGGAGGGCCTCGCGCTCGCGGTCGCTGTCGGCCTGGCGCTGGACGAGGACCCGCTTATTGGCGAGCCGCATCCGGCCGGCGACCTCGGAGAGGAACTGGTAGCTGGGGAAGAGGGCCAGGCAGTTGCCGGGCACGCTGTCGGCGAACTCGGCCAACCGCTCGGCGATCCGCCCGTAGTTGTCGGGCCGCCGCTTCCAGGCGGTCTCGACCGTGGCGTCGATCACCACCCGGCGGTTCTCGACCGGGAAGGGGTTGGCGACCTCGACGAAGGCGGTCCGCCCGGCGGGGAAGCCCAAAAGGCCGGTGTAGAACTCCGGCGGCGAGAGGGTGGCCGAGAGGCCGATCGACGAGCGGACCCGGGAGAGGATGCCGCCCAGGAAGCGGCTGGGGTCCTTGCAGAGGATCTTCAAGCGGCTGTCGCCGCGGGTCCGCTCGACGTAGTGGCTGAAGGCGGCGTCTGACACCACGAGGCCGTTCAAGAAGCGCAGGAAGTCGAAGTAGAGGGCGACGAAGCGGTCCTCGGCACTGAAGGTCCGGGTCTCCCGCTGGTGCTCCAGATAGTCGACGAAGGCGGCGTCGAAGGCCGGCCGCAGCGCCCAGAGGCGGTCCTCGGGGAGCTTGGTCTCGACCGCCCGCTCGGCCCGCTCGGCGGCGGACGGGCCTTCGAGCATGGCGGTGTCCACCGCCTCCTCGATCACCGTCGCGAGCTTCAACGCCAGGTTGGCGAGCCGCAGGTGGAGGGCCTGGCCGCCGTGCGCCACCGCCTCCGCCGCCCGCCGCGCCGCGGCCGCCCCGAGCTCCGGACTGTAGTAGCCGCGGCCGCGATCGACCAGGTTGTGGACCTCGTCGATCACCAGGAGGGTGTCGCCGAGGTCGCGGTCGGGGCCGAAGTCGGGGAGCGAGACGTAGGGGTCGAAGGCGTAGTTGTAGTCGCAGACGACGACCTGCGCCCGGCCGGCGAGGTCGAGGCTGACCTCGAAGGGGCAGACCTCGGCCCACTTGGCGGCGGCGAAGATGTCGTCCGGCTCCAGGGTGGAGCGCTCGGCGAGCAGGCGGCCGGTGATCCCCGTGCTCTGCAGCTTGCTGGCATAGTCCTTGGCGTAGCGGCAGTACTCCTCGTGGCAGAGGATCTGGTCGTTGGCGCACATCTTGGCCTTCGCCCGCAGGCGCAGCGAGTGGAACGCCCCCTCCTGGTTCAGGAGCTGGAGGACCGCCACCGCCATCTCCTGCTGCAGGGTCTTGGCGGTCAAGACGAAGAGCCGCTTGTCGTGGGCCAGGGCGTACTTCAAGGCCGGATAGAGCGCGGCCACGGTCTTGCCGATCCCGGTCGTCGCCTGGACGAGGAGGTGCTCGCCGTTCTCGACCGCGGTCCCCACCGCGGCGAGGATGTCCTCCTGCCCCGGCCGCGGCTCGGCGTAGGGGAAGGCGAGGCGGAGGGCGGCCTCGCGGCGGTCGGCCGCGGCCTGGCGCTCGGCCTCGTGGACATGGATGAGGAGGTTGAGGCGCCGCCGCACCGCGGCGTCCAGCGCCCGCGGATCGGAGCGCAGCGGCTCGCGCTCCATCTCGTCGCTGCCGATCGAGATCAGCACCAGCTCGGCGCGGATCTCCAGGCCGGTGTGCTCGGGGAGGGCGCCGAGCATCCAGGCGTAGAGCAGGGCCTGGCGCTGGTACATCTCACGCACGGTGGGGGCGAGCGACCCGCCCCGGCGCACCGACTTGATCTCCTCGACCACCAGAGCGCCGTCCGCCTCGCGGCGCAGGCCGTCGATCCGCCCGGAAACGGTGACCGTCCATCCCCGGTGGGGGAAGGTGTGGGTGACGTGGACCTCCCGCCGGTAGCTGCCGTCCCCCGAAAGCGCCTGCTCCTGGTAGCGGCTGTGGATCGCCTGACCGAGCCAGAGCCGCTCGTAGCCGCCGCGGTTGCCGAAGCCCAGGCTGCGCAGGAGCGTCCCTTCGAGCAGGTCCGCCACCGCCAGGTCGAGGGTCTTGTTCTCGGAGTCGAAACGCGGCGCCATGAGGGAAGTATAGCGGTCCTACTGGCGGATTCCCGCCTCCCTCATGGCGCTTTTGCGCTCCCGCCTTTACAAGGTCCGCCTCCGGAGCCGCATCGCCCCGAACCCGGCCAGGGCCAGGCCGAGCGCCAGGAGCCCCCAGCCGCTCAGGGTGGGGATCTGGATCACGGTCAGCACCTCGATCGGGGTGGCCGTCGGGTCGCCGGGGGCCGCTGTGCTCGGGTCGTTGGTGACGGTCGCCGGGATGTTCGTCCCGGTCACCGTGCCCTGGCAGGTGATCTGGGTCACACCCGGCGGTAGCGGATTGTTGACCGTCACCCGGAACTTGATGGTGACGCTGCCACCGCCGCCGACCAGGGTGCCGACGTTGACCGCCACGCTGGTATCGCCGGCGGTGTTGCCGAGGGTGACGCTGCCCTGGGTGGTGGTCACCGAGCCGACGACGAGCTGGGTGTTGGCGGGGGCGCCGCTGGTGAAGACGATCGCGGAGGCGGCCTGGTTGCCGGCATTGGTGATCACCGCCGTGTACTCCAGGGTGTCGCCGGGATTGACCTTGCCGTTGGCGTTGCCGTCGACCACCAGGGCGGCGACCTTGGTCGCGGTCACCGCCGGGGCGGCGACGACCGGGATCACCGTCGGGTCGGTGGTGCCCGGCGGGGTTGGGTCGTCGGTCTTGAGATGGGTTAGGCTGCTGCTGGTGACGGTTCCCTGGCAGACGATCTGGGTCACTCCTGCCGGCAACGGGTTGTTGAGGATCACGTCGAAGGTGATGGTGACGCACGCCGCGTCGGCGATCGAGCCGACGTTGACCGCGACGCTGGTGTCGCCGCCCGTATTGCCGGTGGTGACCGTCCCCTGGGAGGTGGTCACCGAGCCGGTCACCAGGGTGGTGTTGGCCGGAGCGCCGCTGGTGAAGCCGACCCCGGTCGCCGCGGCGTCGAAGGCGTCGTCGGGATTGCAGAGGGTGACTGTGTAGCGCAGGGTGTCGCCGGGGTTCGCCATGCCGTCGCCGTTGACGTCGTTCAAGATGGCGACGGTCTTGGTGGCGGTCAGGGTCGAGGTGGTCTGCAGGAAGTCGAGCACCACGTCTGGAGCGGTGACGCTGGAGCCCAGGGTGAGGGTGATGGCGCCGACGTTGGCGAAGTCCGCTCCGGTCCCCAGCGTCGTGGTGAAGGCGCTGTAGGGGAGGACGAAGCCGGTCGCGCTGAACAGCAGCCCCGGCGTGGCGAGGGTCAGGCTGGACGCGTTGCCGGCGTCGGTAAAGACCTCGATCACGATGTTGACCGGCAGGTCGTCGAAGAAGACAGAGAGGAGGAAGGCGTCCTGGGTGCCGCCGGCGGTCAGGTCGATGCCGCCGAGGCCGGTGGGGTTGATCGTCGGGGAGCCGTCCGTGCCGTCCCACTGGATCTTGCCCATGCCGGAAATCGTGGCGTCCTGCGAGTACGAGAAGAACCCGCTGCTCACCGTGGCGGACATGGTGTTGCCGGCGATCACCCCGGCAGTGAGGTCGACCTCGACGTCGCGCTCCCCGCCCAGGATGCCGGCGCCGGAGACGCTGGACGAGGAGCTGGTACCGGCCGGTGGAAAGGTGAGGGTCTGGGCCGCCTGATTGGTCGAGAAGTCGTCGATGAGGATCGGTTGGGCCCGGCTCGCGGTGGGCAGCCCCAGGAGAGCGATCAGGAGAAGGGCCAGGAGCGCGCCGCAGCGGGGGGAACGAGAGATGGTTCGCATCAGAGACGCCTCCTCGCGTCGAGGGAAGGGAGAGGTTCGGTGCCAATCCGCCGCCGCCGCAGCCGGGTGAGCCCCAGCGCGGCGAGCAAACTGGTCAGGGCGAGCAGGCCCCACTCGTCGAGGGTGGGGACGGCCACGGGGAGCGGGAACACCGGGAAGACCGTCGGATCGCTCATCCCGGGAAGGCTCGGATCGTCGGTCAGAGCGTTGGTCAGGGTGTTGCTGGAGACCGTGCCCTGGCAGACGACCTGGGTCACACCGGGCGGCAGCGGGTCGTTGACGGTGACCGCGAACTGGAGGGTGACGGTGTTGTTGTTGGCGAGGATGGGGACCGCCACGGCGACGCTCGTGTCGCCGGTATTGTTGCCGAGGGTGACGCTCCCCTGGTCCGAGGTCACCGAGCCGTTCACCAGGGTGGTATAGGCCGGGGTGCCGCTCGCGAAGGTGACTCCGAGGGCCGGGGCGTGCCCGTGGATCTCGGTCACCAGGCCCGAGTCGTGGTGGGTAATGACGACCGTGTAGAGCAGGGTGTCGCCGGGGTTCGCCTGGCCGTCGCCGTTCACGTCGTTGTCCAGGGCGACCGTCTTGGTCGAGGTCAGGGTCGCCGCGGTCTGGAGCGGCCCGAGGACCAGGTGGGGGGAGCTGGTGGTCGAGCCCAGGGTGAAGGCGACGGCGCCGACGTTGGTGAAATCGGCGCCGGTGCCGAGAGCCGTGGTGAGCAGGCTGTAGGGGATGTAGATCCCGGTCGGCGATACGATCGGCCCCGGCACCTTGAGGGTCATGGACGAGGCGTTGCCGGCGTCGCTCCACACCTCGATCGTCAGGGTGAACGTCAGGTCGCTCGACACGACGTTCAACAGGAAAGCGTCCTGGACGCCGGCGGCAGTCAGGTCGATCCCCCCGAGACCGGTGGGGTTGACCGCGGCGGCGCCGTCCGCGCCATCCCAGACGAGCTGGCTCGTCCCGGTGATCGTGGCATCCTGCGAATGGGAGAAGAGCCCGCCGGCGACCCCCGCGCTGATGCCGTTGCCGGCGGTGACCCCACCCGCCAGGTTGACCTCGACGTCGCGCTCCCCGCCCAGGATGCCGGCGCCGGAGACGCTGGCCGAGGTGGTGCTGCCGGCCGGCGGGAAGGTGAGGGTCTGGGTGGCCTGGCCGGTCGCGAAGGAATCGATGGTGATCGACTGCGCCCTGGCGGCGGCCGGGACGATCAGGAGGCACGCGAGGGCGGCGGTCCTCAGGAGACCCGGTACGGAGCCCCGTGCCGGAGAGCGCTGCGAGGGTGGACGAGGGACTCTGCGGATCATGGAACGCCTCCTCTCCTGCGGAGTTCCCAGGGATCGACCGCGCGCGTCGCCCTGCATGGGCGGAGCGAAGGGACGCCTCAGGATAAAAGACTTGCTAAACAGTAGTACGTGCTGGAATCTATGTCAAGCTGAAGGATGTGACTCGGCAATCGTCCTGCCGAGTACCCGCCGTGCCTCGGCGAGCACCGTCAGGTCCTCGCGCGCGGTGATCACCAGCGCGCGGAGGGAGGAGCCGGGAGCCGAGACCAGGGCGTCCCCACCCGTCTCCGCGCCGTCCACAGTGAGCCCGGCGAAGGCGAGGGCCGGGGCCACGTCCCGGCGCACCCGGGCGGAGTGCTCGCCGATGCCGCCGGTGAAGACGACCGCGTCGACCCCGCCGAGCACCCCGGCCATGGCGCCCAGCGCGCGGCGGAGAGAATGGACGAAGATCCCATAGGCCAGGCGGGCGCGCTCGTCGCCGCCGTCCATGGCGGCGAGCACCTGCCGCAGGTCGCCCGAAACGCCGGAGACGCCGAGCAGCCCCGAGCGGTGATTCAGGACGTCTTCGAGCTGCAAGGCGTCCAGCCCGTGCTGCCGCTGGAGGTAGAGGAGGAGGCCGGGGTCGAGCGAGCCCGAGCGGGTGCCCATCATCACCCCTTCGAGCGGGGTGAAGCCCATGGTGGTGTCGACCGAGCGGCCGTCCGCCACCGCGGTCACCGAGCAGCCGCTCCCCAGGTGGCAGACGACCAGGCGACCGGGCAGCGTGCCCAGGAGCTCCCGGGTCCGGCGGACGGCGTAGGCCACCGACAGACCATGGAAGCCGAAGCGGCGCACCCCCCAGTCGCGCGTCCATTCATAGGGGACGGGGTAGACCGCCGCCGCGTCGGGGATCGTGGCGTGGAAGCTGGTGTCGAAGGCGGCGATCTGCGGCAGGCCGGGGAAGGCGGCGAAGCTGGCGTCCACCAGGTCGAGCGCCCTGCCGGTGTGGAGCGGGTCGATCTCGGCGAGGTCGGCCAGGGCCTGGCGGGTCGCCTCGTCGAGGCGCACGGTGTCCCGGAACCGCCGGCCGCCATGGACCAGCCGGTGCCCGATCGCCCACGCCGCCGATGCCGCCGATACCGCCGGGAGCCGGCGCAGGCGATCGAGCGCCGCCCGCGCCGCTTCCCTGCCGCCCGTCCAGGGCTCCTCCCCCTGGGCCTCCGCCCGCTCGGTCGCGGCATCCAGGAGCGACCACTTGAGGGAGCTGGAGCCGGCGTTCAGGACCAGGACATACGCCATCCTGGAACCATACCAACTTTTCCTTGAGGCCTACCCGCGCGGTTCGGCGTGCTCGGTCCCCGTGGCGGCCCAGAGCTCGGCCATGGCGGGGACTTGCGGGATGGGACCCAGGCCGTCCTCCGCGGCTTCGCTGGGGAGGGGCAGATCGTGCTGGAAGAGCGAGAGCTTCTCGCCGCTTCGCCGTCGCATCCGGGGTGGCGCGGCGAGCCGCCAGCGCCAGGTCCAATGGCAGGCACCGTGGTGAGATGGAACCCTCGATCGCCGCGGATGAGTCATCTTGGTAAACCTCCCCCCTTGGCTCGCGGCGCACGGCCTGCGAGCGAGAACGCCGTCAGAGCAACATGGACTGTCAGTTAGAACGTGTTACAACTCGCTAAAACCGGGACGCCGCGGACAGGACGAAGATTCCCGGCCGCTCGATCCATCCAATGGTCTAGAATCCTTGAGACACTGCAGTGAGGAGGCCACACCGATGATCCTGCGGAGTCTCGCCGTCCTGTTGTTCACGCTGCTCGCCCCGCTCGCTGCGGACGAAGCGCCCGCTCACCCTCTGCTGATCGTCGAGGTCCGGGTGGCCAAGCCCCAGGCCGGCCTGGCGGAGGATCTGGTCCTCCGAGCGCGGGCGATGGCCGGGGTCGTCAACGCCGGCGTCACCCGGGAGCGGCCCGACCTCGGCCGGCCGGCGACCTCCCGCCGCCGTCCTGCCACGGTACAGTGCTCCACGGAAGGGCCCAATCCGCGGTCGATGCGGGTGACGCCGTTCACCGTCAGCCCCGAGCTCCTGGCGATCGAGGGGATCCAAATCGAGCGCGGCCGCCTCTCCTCGGCAAGGGACAACAAGGAGTCGTCGCTGATCGTCCTCATCGAGCGGAGCGTGGCTGAGTCGCTGTGGCCGGGGAAAAACCCCCTCGGCCAGCGGCTCACGTTCGGCAGCTCTCGGAATGCCCCGCTCTCGCGCCTGTTCGCGGTGGTCGGTATCGTGATGAATGGCCGGCGCGCGGGGCTCCTGCGCGGGGATCAGCCGATGGTTTTTCTTACCTTCGCTCAAGCGCCGCCGCCCGCGCGGTTCTTCCTCGTCGTCCGCACCGTCCTCGAGCCGGAGGCCGAAGCCCGCCGCATCGTCACCCGGGTGTGCGGCTACGGCGCCGATCTCCTCTGCCGGCCCGTCCCGCAGTCCTGAGGAGATCCGTCTACCCCGGCCACTTCCAGGTCCGGATCTCCTCCGGGTCGTTGCCGTAGGTCTCGATGAAGACCCGGTGGTCGCGGAGCGTCCGAGCCCGATGCGGTCGCGGGGCAGGTCCGGGTAGACGCTCCTCGAGTGTCCCCCGAGATAGAGGTTGGCGAGGTTCGCCGGCCCGCCGTGGCCGGGCCCGGTGATCAGGAGGACGGAGGCGCGGTCCGGAGGCCCCGAGCTCTCTCCCTGAAATGGAATTCCAAGTTCGTGCACATCTAAATAGAACGGGGATTCAACCCCCTTCACCGAAAGGGAGAAAGTCATGAAGAAGAGTCTTTCCCTCGCACTGCTTTTCGCTGCGGCCCTGATGCTCAGCTCCGGCGGAAACACTTTGAATGCCGCCACCGGTTGGGAACGACATTTCACCGTGTACTACTCCTGCATTGTCAGTCCCCCGATGTCGGGGCATGTCGAGGGTGAGTGGGATGTGGACTGCGATCTGAACTGGACCGGTTGGGGATCGATGCCGGGCACCGGTTGCACTACCTCCGATGTCACGTACGGCAACTACTGTGGTACGGAAGGACCGTCTCTCTCCAGCTCGACGCGCGGCTACCCGTCGACCCCCACGTCGACCAGGCTCGGCTCCGCCCCCACCTGCCAGTAGTACGGGGATGAAGCCGGATTTATCCGGCCGAGATCGGCTCGATCACTCTTTCCTGCCGGCGGCCTCGCGCAGCAGCTTGACGATCTCCGGGTCGATCCGCCCCTTTTCCCCCTCGGCCTCGGCGAGGTCGAGGGCGGAGTCGCCGGCGGTGCTGCGGATCGAGACGTCCGCCCCGGCCGCGATCAGGTAGCGGACGAGCTCTTTCTTATGCAAGGTGACCGCCGTCATCAGCGCCGTCTCCCCCGGACCGCCTCCATTGCGGCCGTTGGGGTCGACCGTCACGGCGTTGATGTCCGCCTCGTGCTCCAAGAGGAGGATGAGCATGTCCATGCCGCCGCTCACGGCCTCGACGAACACCGGTTTGCCGTTTTTCGTGACGTTGGGGTCGGCGCCGTGGGTCAAGAGCATACGGGCGGTCTCGATCTGTTTCTGTTCGACCGCAGTGTAGAGCGGCGTCGTCCCCCCCTCGCCCGGCCGGTTGGGATCGGCCCCGGCGTCCAGGAGGATGCGGAGGGTCGCGGTGTCCTTCTTCTTGACCGCGAGGAGCAGGGCCGAGTCGCCGTTCCGGGTGCCCGGCCGGACCGGGGGCGCTCCGGGCTCCGGCGGGGGAGGGGGAAGCGCCGTATTGGGATCGACGCCCAGGTCGAGGAGGAGCGGAACGACGTCCGCCCGGCCTGCCCGCACCGCGAGGAGGAGGGCATCGTAGCCCTCGCCGTTCCGCCGCCGCGGATCGAGGCCCTTGGCGAGGAGGAGGTGGGCGATCTCCGGGCCGGGGCAGGGGAGGGCGAGGGGGAACGCCTGGCCGGCCAGCTCCTTGGCGTCGGGATTCGCCCCGGCCTGCAGAGCCTGGCCGACCCGCCCGCGGTCGCAGAGGCGGAGCGCCGCGAGCAGCGCCTCGTTTGGAGAAGGGGGGGCGGGCGCAGCAAGCGGGGCAGGAGCAGTGGCCCCCCAGAGGGCGCCGCCGCCCAGCAGGGCCGTCAGGACGAGAGCGGCGGCACGACCGGGTGTTCTGGACATAGCGGCGACCCTCAGCCCACCGGCTCTTCCGGCGTGATCGTCGGCTCGACCCACACCCGGCCGTCCTTGGCGATCAGGGTATGGGCCGAGGGCGGACCCCAGGTGCCGGCCGGGTAGGTCGGCAGGTCGGCCGGCCCCTGCTCCTCCCAGTAGTCGAGGATCGGCATGACCACCTTCCACGCCTCCTCGACCTGGTCGCCGCGCATGAAGAGGCTGGCGTCGCCCCGCATGACGTCCAGGAGCAGGGTTTCGTAGGCCTCGGGCTCGGGGACGTTGAACGCCTCCTTGTAGCTGAAGCGGGTCTCGACCGGCGCCAGGCGCATGGCCGAGCCCGGGCGCTTGGCCTGGAAGCGCAGGACGATCCCCTCGTCGGGCTGGATGCGCAAGAGGAGCCGGTTGGGCTCCATCTCGCCGAGCGCCGAGGGGGGGAACGACTGGTGCGGCACCGGCCGGTACTGGATGCAGACCTCCGAGACGTGGAGGGGGAGCCGCTTGCCGGTCCGCAGGTAGAACGGCACCCCCTGCCAGCGCCAGTTGTCGACGAAGAGCTTCATGGCGACGAAGGTCTCGGTCGTCGAATGGGGGTCGACCCCGGTTTCCGCCCGGTAGGCCGGGACCTTCTCGGTGCCGATCAGGCCGGCCGCGTACTGGCCGCGCTCGACGAGCTCGTGGACGTCGCCGGGCTGGAAGCGGCGGATGGCTTTCAGCACGTCGCTCTTCTTGTTGCGCAGCTCGTCGGGCGAAAACGACACCGGCGGCTCCATGGCGGTCAGGCAGAGGATCTGGAAGAGGTGGTTCTGCACCATGTCGCGCAGCGCCCCGGACCCCTCGTAGTAGCCGCCGCGGCTCTCCACCCCCACCTGCTCGGCGACGGTGATCTGCACGCTGTCGATGTAGCGCCGGTTCCACAGCGGCTCCTGGACCGAGTTGGCGAAACGGAAGGCGAGGATGTTCTGCACCGGCTCCTTGCCCAGGTAGTGGTCGATGCGGTAGATCTGCGACTCGTCGAAGCACTTGGTCAAAAAGACGTTCAGGTCGTGAGCGCTGTCGTAGTCGTGCCCGAACGGCTTTTCGGCGACCAGGCGGTTGTGCTCGAGGTCGTCGGCGAGCCCGGCATCGCCCAGCTGCTGGGCGATCATGCGGACGACGGTGGGCGGGGTCGCCAGATAGTAGACCCGATTGGCGTGTACGCCCCAGGCCTTGTCGAGCTCGGCGAGCTTCTCGCCCAGGGCCTTGTATGCCTCGAGGTTGCTGAAATCCGCCTGGTCATAGATGACGTGGGAGGAGAAGCGACCCCAGGGATCGTCCTCGCACTTGCCGCGGCGGCTGAACTGGTCGACCCCCTCCTTCAAGTGCGCCAGGTAGGCCGCCGGGTCCATGGGTTTGCCGTCCACGGCGATCACCTGGAAGCTGTCGGACAGGCGCTTGTCGAGCCAGAGGTTGTAGAGGGCGGGGACGAGCTTCCTCCAGGTGAGGTCGCCGCCGCCGCCGAAGATGACGAACGCCGTGGGGCCGACGGGGGTGGGCATGTCCGGGGTCCTCTCTCTCTTCTCGTAAGGAAGTCGGTCAGTCGAGGCCGAGCTCGGCGAGCGCCGCCCGGGTCGCCTCGTAGCCACGGTGCCAGAGGGCACGCAGGCCGAGCGAGGCGGCGACCTCGACGAACATCTGGCGGTCCTCGATGTAGACCGTCCGTTCCGGCTCGGCCTGGGCGATGTCGAGCGCGACGCGGAAGATGTCCTCGTCGGGCTTGCGGAAGTGGACGTAGGAGGAGACGATGAAGAAGTCGACGAACTCGGCGAGCTTGAAACGCCGGATGCGGTCGGCGGTCACCTCGCGCCCCTCGTTCGACAGCACCGCCACCTTGATGCCATGGCGGGCTTTCAGACCACAGACGAGGTCGATCATGTCGTTGAAAGCCCGCGCCTCGCCGAGGATGAAGTCGACGACGTCTTTCTGGGTGAACGGCCGCGGCTCGTAGAAGATGATGCGGTCGAGGTAGGCGGGAAGGCCCATCTTCCCCGACTCGTAGGTGTCGTAGGTCAGGTGATGGCGCTCGTCCATCTCCGCCTTGTCGATGCCGAAGTGGTCGGCGGTCTTGTGGCGTAGGTTGTGGTCCCAGCCGTTGGTCAGAAGGACCCCGCCGAGGTCGGTGAAGAGGTGGGTGATCGCGGTCGTCATGGCGGGGCCATCATATCCTGGCGGCGGATGGGAGCGCAGGAAGGAGCAGGCGCCAGCCGTTCGGCTGGCACCTCGCCGGCACCTCGCCGTGTCCCGCTACCGCGACGCCTGGACGAGATAGGCCGCCCAGCCCGCGCAGGCGGCCACCAGGCCCGAGAAGAGCGTCGGCACGGCGGCGAAATAGATCCAGCTGAGGACCAGGCTGGCGAGCTGCAGGGCGAAAAACGCCCAGCCCAGGGCGCCGATCGCCTGCGGGCTGCCCGCTGCCAGGCCGCCGAGATACCAGGCCAGGAAGGCGGAGAAGAGAAGGTAGGCGCTCACGTACAGGCCGAAGCCGACGTAGAAGCCGCCATAGGTGAAGGTCCCGCTCCCGACCTGGAAATTCACGCTGTTCATGGCGTCGCGGACCGCCTGCCCCGCCGGGGTCTGCGGCTTGAAGTGGAGGAAGCCGAAGGTGTGGCCGAGCGCGAACAGCACCAGCACCACGGCGGCGATCCGGTAGAGGAGGGTGGCGCTCACGCCGTCCTCTCTTCCGCCCGCGCCGCGAACAGCTGCAGGAGGCCGTTCCAGCCGTTCGGCGCATCGACCCCGCTCCGCATCGTTTCCCCACCCTCGCCGTAGCGCTCGAAGCCGCGGTGCTCCAGGTCGACGCGGGTCGAGCCGTCGGCCTCCGGCGTGAAGCGCACCTCGACCTCGCTCGACTTCGCGAGATCGGGCTCGTACTTCCAGGTGGGGTTGATCTGCCAGGCCATCACGAAGCGGTGCGGCGGCTCCCAGGCGAGGATCTGGCCCCAGTCGCACTCGGTGCCGTCGACCTGCTCGCTGTAGCAGCGCCCGCCCAGGCGGCCCTCGATGATGGTCTTCTTCATGGGCGAGCTGCCGATGTGGTGGCTGCGCGGCCACCAGGTGTCGATCTCGGCGGTGAAGACGGCAAAGGCATGTTCGGGGCTCGTTTTCACCGTGATGCTCTTCTGCACGGGTGCGGCGACGTCGGTGGTCATGCGGTTTCGTCCTCTCGGTTGGGGTGGAGGGGGGTGTCCTCAGGGTCCTCTGGGCCGGGGCGCTCTTCCGTCTTTCGCTTGAACGCTTCGAGCGCCGTCGTCCAGAACTGATCGAGATAGTCGCGCAGCGAGGCGAAGCCTTCCGGGTTCAGCTGGTACAGTCGCCGGGTTCCGTCCTGCTGGTCGAACACCAGCTGGGCGTCCTTCAGGACCCGCAGGTGTTGCGAGATCGCCGGCCGGGTGACCGTGAAGCCCCGGGCCAGCTCGCCGACCGGCAGCGGGCCCGACAGCAGCCGGGCGAGAATGGCCCGGCGGGTCGGGTCGCCCAGGGCGTTGAGCTGAGCTTCCTGGTGCGTGGTCATCATTGGTAAGCCTAGGCTTACCAACAGGTGCTGTCAAGGGCACCGAAGTCGTTCCGGAGGGGTCCGAAAACAGTTCCGGCGCTTCCAAAGAGGTTCCGGATGCTACGGAAACTGTTCCGGGCGCTTCCAAAATCGTTCCGGAGGGTCCGGAAACCGTTCCGGGTGCTTCCAAAATCGTTCCGGATGCTCCGAAAACCGTTCCGGATGCTTCCAAAGTCGTTCCGGATGCTCCGAAAACGGTTCCGGATGCTCCGAAAGTCGTTCCAGATGCTCCGAAAACGGTTCCGGATGCTCCGGAAGTCGTTCCGGATGCTCCGAAAACCGTTTCCGGCGCTCCCAAAGTCGTTCCGGAGGGTCCGGCAACAGTTTCTTCGCTCCCGAAGACGTTCCGGAGGGTCCGGAAACCGTTTCCGGCGTGCCGGAAGTCTTTCCGGAGCTCCGGAAACCGTTTTGGGGCGCCGGAAGATGATAGCCTTGCAACCAAGGCAATTGCTGAACTAGAACCGAGCCCATCCAAGGGCAAAAGGGAGAATGCTGAATGAAGAAGCAAAGGCAGCTCCGTACCCTGAAGCTCAGCCGCGAGACGCTGCGGCATCTCGACGCCGACCGACTCGTGGGCGCGGTAGGCGGGGTGACTCTCGGGACCTGCCAGTCCCTCTGCGTCAGCTGCGTGAACACCTGCCAGGACACCTGTGCGAACTCGTGCCTCGAATACAACACCTGCTTCTGCACCACAGGCGACACCACGGGGTAGTCGTACCGCCCGGTGGCAGGACCGGGGGCTCCATCGGCGCCCGGTCCGCCCCTCTCCCTACTCCCCCATAAGCGCTACCTTTGGCTCCGAGCGGTCCGGGCGGTGGGTCCCTCACCCCTGGGAGAGTCCTCGGACCGACCTGGTCAGCGGGCGCTCCCACCCCCTGGGGGTAGTCCCAAATGGGGCTCGGGCAAGGGTCGGTAGCAACCGATGACCTGCCGCTTCCGAAGGAATGACCGGCGGCGTTTTTGGCGGCGATCGACGATCTGGTCCGCCGGGGGTTGCTGGGGGACCTGGAGGAGGTGGCGGCCTTCTTCCAGGGAACGCTCGTCGAGCCGGTCGAGGTCCTGGTCGCCGAGGACGGACCGGAGATCGCGGGCTTCGCCGAGCTCTCGATCCGGACCGAGGTCCCGGGTGCGGCGAGCGACCGTGTGGGCTACATCGAGGGCCTCTACGTTCTCCCCTCCCACCGCGGCTCCGGGCTGGCCCGCCAACTCGTCGCCGCGTCTCGCCGATGGCCTCGGACCCAGGGCTGCGGCGCCTTCGCCAGCGATCGCGCCGATCGGCCGGTTGTGGATCGGCGGTACTCGGGGTAGCGAGTAGAAGAATGAAGGCTGCTACGATATCGAGGGATGGAGGTTTGCGGATGAAGCTCAAAGTGGTCGTTCATGAGGCAGAAGAGGGCGGGTTCTGGGCTGGGGTGCCGGCGATCTCCGGCTGCGCCACAGAAGGGGTTCGAGGAGCTGCTGCAGAACCTCTACGAGGCGGTCGAAGGTTGCCTCTCTATGGGTGTCGAGCCGGCGCAGGAAGGGGACCGACCGCGGGTCATCGAAATCGCCGTATGAGTCTCTCTAGGGGAGGCTCCATGTGCAAATCGGAGGAAAAGGCGCATGAAAATTTCAATCCATGTGAACATCGATTGCGACAGATACGTTTATGCTACAGTCGTAAGAGAATATGAAACAGACCTTGTCCCAATGATAGGTATGCACTTCGAGGATACTGCCTGGAAAGAATCCCGTACCATCCAGGGCATTTCGATCAATCCGGTGGAAGGATATTATGATATCTATGTTGGTAGCGATAAAAGAAAAGATGAAGATCAATGCGAAAAACTAAAGCAGATGTATCTCATGCATGGATGGCGTGAGGTCGGTGCTAGGAGACAATAAAGACCCCAGGGAGATCCTCGCTCGCCGAGGCTGCGGCGAACGCGATTACGGCTCGTACGTCATCCTCCGTGAGGCTCGGGAACTCGCGCAGAATCACGTCGATCGGCTCTCCATGCGCGAGATAGCCGAGAATCACACGAACGAGTACGCGGGTTCCCTGGATGACGGGCTGGCCGCTGCAGATGGCCGGGTCACTTACGATGCGGTCGTGATAGATCATCGTATTTTCTCTTGAACATCTCGTATCTGTCTCCTTGGTTTCCCTGCCTCACCGACCGTGTTCTGCTCGAACCTGTACAGTGATTGTGTCCTGTGGAGCTTCGTACGGTCGTCCTAATGTAGCGTACAGCGCGCGCGCCTTTTCGCGGTAGAAGGTCATCCTCTCCTCGGGTGTCTTGCCCTCGAGCTCAGCGTAGTGGGCGTCACGGATACTTCTCGTCATTTCGACAGCCTTGATACCAGGGCGATCTTGCATGGCCTAACCTCCTTCGACGGTGCTCACTTCTCGCGGAGAGTAGATCTGTAGCGGTTTGTAGCCTAACTCCAGGCTCACAGCGTTGAAGAGGCGGATCTTCTCAAAGCGTACGATATGCTTGAAATTCCAACTCACCAGGAGGTCTGCTTCCGCCACGGTGGCGAGAGCGATGTGCAGACAGTCGGCGTAGTACTTAGGAGGCAAAATCTTGCGCGCCTGGTAGCCGTCTGCAAGCTCTGTGGCCTCTGGACTGTTGGCGACGAAGTCATGCTCGACCCCAAGGATCTCCTTGAACTTCTCCCGCACCCGTTCCGGCGCGTCGTTCACTTCCGCAGCGACGATATCCGAGAGAATCGGCCTGAAGAGGCCGGCCTGGAAGTCGACCACGAGACCATTTGACCAGGTCGCGAACTCTTCATCGAAGCAGCCTCCGATGACGGATGTGTCGATATAGATCCGTGGCTTTTTCATGGGGCCGTACTCTTGCGTCCTTGGTCCGTCCCTCGCAGCGACTCCCAGTCCTCCAAACCGATCGGTTCGAGAGGGTCCTCGTAGCGAAGGACGGTTCCGCGAAGGGCCCTGAGAGCCTCCTTCGCCTCCACCGGAGAGGGTGGGGCGTTGTCTTCGATTTTGATCGGTCGGGTTGGAGATGAGAGTCGCATTCCCGCAGGGTAGTCCCAAATGGGGGCTCGGGCAAGGGTCGGTAGCAACCGATGACCTGCCGCTTCTCCGAAGGAATGACACCGCCCTTCCGGTCTGTTATCCTCAGGGCGGAGTTCCGTCTCCCTTGCGCCTATAGGACACCACCATGGAAGCAACCCAAACCCCCACCCTCGACCTCTTCCACCCCGCCGTCGCCGCCTGGTTCTCCTCCCGCTTCGGGGCTCCCACGGAGCCGCAGCGCCGGGCCTGGCCGTCCATCCGGGAGGGGCGGCATACCCTGATCGCGGCGCCCACCGGGTCGGGGAAGACCCTGGCGGCGTTTTTGGCGGCGATCGACGACCTGGTCCGCCGGGGGTTGCTGGGGGACCTGGAGGAGACGGTACAGGTGGTCTATGTCTCCCCCTTGAAGGCGCTGTCGAACGACATCGAGAAGAACCTGGAGGAGCCGCTCTCGGGAATCCAGCGCGAGCTCGCGGTCCTGGGCCTGCCGGAGGCCCCCATTCGCACCCTGGTGCGCACCGGGGACACCCCGGCCTCCGTTCGCGCCGCCATGGTGAAACGGCCGCCCCACATCCTGGTCACCACCCCGGAATCGCTCTACATCCTCCTCACCAGCGACTCCGGCCGGCGGATGCTCTCGACCACCCGGACGGTGATTGTCGACGAGATCCACGCCGTGGCGGACGACAAGCGGGGCTCCCATCTTGCGCTTTCTCTGGAGCGGTTGGAGGCGCTGGTCGGCGCCCACGCCGGAGGATGCCGGCGGCTGGCCCGGGTCGGCCTCTCGGCCACCCAGCGGCCCATCGAAGAGGTGGCGCGGTTCCTGGTCGGGAACCGGAACGGCGACGGCGACTGTACGATCGTCGACGTCGGCCACCGGCGGGACATGGATCTGGGGATCGAGGTGCCGGGCTCGCCGCTGGAGGCGGTGATGTCGGCCGAGGTCTGGCAGGAGGTCTATGACCGGCTGGCGGATCTGATCCGCACCGACGGCACGACCCTGGTCTTCTGCAACACCCGCCGGCTCACCGAGCGCGCCGCCCGGTTCCTGGAGGACCGGCTGGGGGAGGGGCTGATCGCCACCCACCACGGCAGCCTCTCGAAGGAGAAGCGGCTGGACGCCGAGCGGCGCCTGAAAGCCGGGCAGCTGAAGGCGCTGGTCGCCACCGCGTCGCTCGAGCTGGGGATCGACATCGGCGCCGTCGACCTCGTCTGCCAGCTGGGCTCGACCCGCTCGATCGCTACTCTCCTCCAGCGGGTCGGCCGCTCGGGCCACCACCTGGGGGGGCTCCCCAAGGCGCGGATCTTCCCCACCAGCCGCGACGAGCTGATCGAGTGCGCCGCCCTGGTCGACGCCGCCCACCGCGGCGAGCTCGACCGGCTCTACATCCCCGAGCAGCCGCTCGACATCCTGGCCCAGCAGATCGTCGCGGCGACCGCCGCCGAGGAGTGGAAGGAGGACGACCTCTACGCCACTTTCACGCGCGCCTACCCTTATCGTGATTTGAAGCGCGAGGAGTTCGACGAGGTCGTCGAGATGCTCGCCGACGGGTTCTCCACCCGTCGCGGCCGGCGCGCCGCCTACCTGCACCACGACGCGGTGAACGGCCGGCTGCGGGCACGGAAGGGGGCGCGGATCGCCGCCGTCACCTCGGGCGGCGCCATCCCCGACGTGGGCGACTTCCACGTCGTCCTGGAGCCCTCGGAGACCTTCATCGGCACGGTGAACGAGGATTTCGCGGTCGAAAGCATGCCGGGCGACGTCTTCCAACTCGGCAACGCCTCCTGGCAGATCCTCAAGGTCGAGCCGGGGCGGGTCCTGGTGGCGGACGCCAAGGGGCAGCCGCCGTCCATCCCCTTCTGGCTGGGCGAGGCGCCGGGGCGGACCGACGAGCTGTCGGTCGCCGTCTCTCGTCTGCGCGAGACGGTGGGGGAGAAGCTGAATACCGCTAACGGGGGCGGCCTCCTCGCCGCCCGGGACTGGCTGGTCGAGGAGGTCGGCCTGACGGTCGAGGCGGCGCGGCAGATCGCCGAGTACCTGGCGACGGCGCGCGCCGCCCTGGGCACTCTGCCCACCCGCACCACCCTGGTCGCCGAGCGCTTCTTCGACGAGGCGGGCGACATGCACCTGGTGGTCCATTCGCCCTTCGGCAGCCGGATGAACCGCGCCTGGGGCCTGGCCTTGCGCAAACGCTTCTGCCGTACCTTCAACTTCGAGCTCCAGGCGGCGGCGTCGGAGGATGCCATCGTCCTCTCGCTCGGCCCCACCCACAGCTTTCCCCTGGAGGACGTCTTCCACTTCCTCCACTCGGCGACCGCCAAGGACGTCCTCGTCCAGGCCCTGCTCGACGCCCCCCTCTTCGGCGTCCGCTGGCGCTGGAACGCCAGCCGTGCCCTGGCGCTCCTGCGCTTCCGCGGCGGCAAGAAGGTGCCGCCCCGTCTCCAGCGCCAGGAGTCCGAGGACCTGATCGCGGTGGTCTTCCCGGACCAGCTCGCCTGCCTGGAGAACATCGTGGGTGAGCGCGAGATCCCCGATCACCCGCTGATCGAGCAGACGTTGAAAGACTGCCTGACCGAGGCCATGGACGTCGAGGGGCTCCTCACCCTCCTTCGCGCCATGGAGGCCGGGGAGGTCGAGCTGGTGGCCCGCGACCTGACCGAGCCCTCGCCCCTGGCGCACGAGATCATCAACGGCCCGGTCTACACCTTCCTCGACGACGCTCCCCTGGAGGAGCGGCGGACCCAGGCGATCCACACCCGCCGCTTCGCCGATCCGGAGACCGCCGCCGACCTGGGCGCTCTCGACCCCGAGGCGATCGAACGGGTGCGCGCCGAGGCCTGGCCGGAGGCGGAGAGCGCCGACGAGCTGCACGACGCCCTGATGACCGTGGGGTTTCTCACCGCGGCGGAGGGGCAGCGGGCCGGCTGGCAGTCCTACCTGCGGAGCCTCGCCGCGGAGGGCCGGGCCGGTGTGCTCACCTTGGGGATGCCAGGGGCGGGGCTTGATCTCTGGGTGGCGACCGAGCGGCTGCCGCAGCTTCAGGCTCTCTACGAGGGGCGGGAGATCACCCTGACCCCGGCCCTGACCGTGCCCCCCCGCCTCGCCGCCCGGGTCTGGACCTCCGGGGAGGCGGCGGTCGAGCTGGTGCGCGGCCGGCTCCAGGCCCTGGGACCGGTGACGCCGGCGGCTCTCGCGGCGAGCCTCGGCCTGCCGGTGGGGAAGATCGACGCGGCTTTAGCCGCCCTCGAAGGCGAGGGCTTCGTCATGCGCGGCCGGTTCACCAAGGCGACCCCGGAGACCGCAGGGACCGAGTGGTGCGAGCGCCGGCTCCTCGCCCGCATCCACCGCTTCACCCTCGACCGGCTGCGGCGGGAAATCGAGCCGGTCGCCCCGGCCGACTTCCTGCGTTTCCTCTTCGCCTGGCAGCGAGTGGCGGAGGGGGAGCGGGGAGAGGGGCCGGAGAGCACCGGGGCGGTCCTCGCCCAGCTGGAAGGGTTCGAGGTGGCCGCGGCGGCCTGGGAGGGGGAGATCCTGCCGGCCCGGCTCAACAAGTACGAGCCGGCCTGGCTCGACGCCCTCTGCCTCGCCGGCCGCTACGTCTGGGGCCGGGTGGCGGTGCCGGCAACGCCGGAGGGCCGGCGCTCGGGGCCGGTCAAGGCAACGCCCATCTCCCTCCTCGGCCGGCCGAACCTCGGGCTCTGGGGAGAGGTGGCGCCGGGGGTGGATCCCCAGGATCTGCCGCTCTCCGGCTCGGCGCGGGCGGTCTACGACGCCCTGGCCAAGCGCGGCGCCTCCTTCTTCGGAGAGATCGCTGCGAATGCCGGCAATACCGGGCTCCTCCATACCCAGGTGGAAGAGGCCCTCTCCGAGCTGGTGGCCTGGGGCCTCGCCACGGCCGACAGCTTCACCGGCCTTCGTGCCCTCCTCGTGCCGTCCAACCGGCGGCCGCCCATCCAGGCGGTGGAAGGAGGCATGGGGAGCCGCCGGCGGGGCCGGGTGAGCGCCTTCGGAATCGAGAACGCCGGCCGCTGGTCGCTCCTCCAGATCCGCCCGGCCGTAGAAGGGAACGGGGAAGGGCCCTCCGATCCGGCGACCGAGACGGTCGCCTGGACTCTGCTCCATCGTTATGGCGTCGTCTTCCGCCGGCTGCTCGAGCGGGAGACCCTGCTCCCCCCCTGGCGGGACCTCCTGCGGGTCTTCCGTCGCCTGGAGGCGAGGGGCGAGATCCGCGGCGGCCGCTTCGTCTCCAGCTTCTCGGGCGAGCAGTACGCCCTTCCCGAGGCGGTGGGAAAGCTCCGCGCCCTCCGCCGCGCCCCCGGCCGCGGCGAGCTGGTGACGGTCTCCGCCGCCGATCCGCTGAACCTCGTCGGCATCCTCACCCCCGGCCCCCGGGTCTCCGCTTTAGCCGGCAACCGCATCCTCTACCGGGACGGCATCCCCATCGCCCTCCACGAGGGGAAGGAGACCCGCTTCCTGATCGACCTGGACGCCGCCGCCCGCTGGCAGGCCCACACGGCGCTGGTGCGGCGGCCGGTGGTGCCGGAGCTCAAGGCGTATCTGGGGAAGTCGGCGTAGCTTCCGCCACGATCTCATCCGCGCTGTACTGGAAGGGCGAGACTCCAAAGCGCCCCAAGGCATCGAGGAACTCGCCGCGGGAGAGCCCGGCGATCTCGGCAGCGCGCCCCTGAGAGACCAACCTCAGCTCGAACCACTTCACCGCCGCCGCCAAGCGCATCTCCAAGGCGAACCCGGCGGGGTCCTTGTGGAGCGAGGCAAGGGCGCCTTCCGGCATCTCAATGGTCATTCTTACCATCATGAGTCACTGTACCACGAGGCCTTCAGCAGGCCCCCTCAGAGGCGACCGGTGTTCTACCCGTCCCGCCTCAGCAGCACCACCGTCTCGTCGTCGAGCTGGGGCGCTCCGGCGGCAAACTCGACGGTGGCGTCGGCGATGGCGTCGAGGACGTCCTGGAGGGGGCGGTCGCGGAGCTCGGCGAGGAGCTTCACCAGGCGCTGCATGCCGAACTCCTCCTCGGCCGGGGAGGCGCACTCGGTGATGCCGTCGCTGTAGAGGCAGAGGAGGTCGCCGGGGCCGAGCTCGACCGTCTTCTTCTGGTAGCGGCTCCCGGGGAGGAGCCCGATCGGCACCCCGCTCGACCCCAACTCCTCGACCGCGCCGCTCCGGCGCAGGAGGAGGGCCGGGTTGTGGCCGGCGTTCAGGTAGTGGAGAGTGCCGGTCGCCGGTTCGAGCTCGGCCAAGAAGAGGGTGATGAACTTGTTGGCCGCCGAGGACTCCAGGATGTGGCTGTTCAGCCGCTCCAGGAAGGCCGGACCCAGGCCGGTGCGATCGAGGAGCAGGCGGAGGGCCGAGTGGAGCGTCGACACCATGAGCGCCGCCGGCATCCCCTTGCCGGTGACGTCCCCCACCACCAGGCTCACCCGCCCGTCCTCCCGGGGGAGGAGGTCGTAGTAGTCGCCGCCCACCTGGCGCGCCGGCCGGTTCCAGCCCACCAGGCGATAGCCGGCGACCGCCGGGGCGCCCTTGGGCAGGATCTGGCGCTGGATCTCGGCGGCGAGCGTCAGCTCGCGCTCCAGCCGCTCCTTCTCCAGGGCCTGGCGGTGGAGGCGCGCGTTTTCGAGCGCGATGGCCGCCTGGTTGGCGAAGAGGCCCAGGGTGCGCCGGTCGCCGGCCGGGAAGGGGCCGACGCCGCGCCGGCTCTCCTTGTCGCCCACGGCCAGAAAACCGCGCGGGCTCGATTCGATGGCGATGGCCACCGCCAGGACATGGCGGGCACCCGGCAGCAGGTCCGGCGGCGGCTCGGCACCCCCGGACGTGTCGACGAGGAAGGCGGCGAGCGCCGGGGCGTCGAGGGCGAATTCAGGCCCCGCCTCGCCGCCGAAGGTGCGGGCGGCGCGGTAACGGTTCCCCTCCAGGAGATAGAGGGCGCCGCGGCGGGCGTCCAGGAGCGAGACGGCGCGCAGCAGGATCTCCTCGGAGAGCGGCTCCAGGTCGAGGGTCGCGGCGACGGCGAGCCCCACGTCGTAGAGGGCTTCCAGCTCGACCCCGCGGTAGTTGACCTGGAAATGCTGCTCTTTGAGGCGCCGCTTCAAGAGGCTTCCCCGGGCGGCGGCGGTCAAGAGCAGGGTGAGCGGCTCGTCCGCCGCCGCCGCCGAGGGCGGCGCGACCACCAGGGCGCCGCCGGGGAGCGGCAGGACGGCCAGTCCGGCGGGTGGGCTGGCGGAGTTGATCTCGTCCGGGAAGTCGCGGTCGCCGGCGCCCACCTCCAACTCCAGGAGAGAGCCGCTCTCCAGGTAGAGGGCGGCGGCCTGGGCGCCATGGGCGGCGGCCCACAGCTCGAGGAGGCGGGTGAGGAAGGGGCGGTCGTTGGCCTCGTCCCGGGCGAGGGCCGAGAGCTCCTCCCAGGTCCGCCCGGAAGGCGCTCCGTCAATCGCGCTAGGACTGGAGGCCGGCGACGGCAGCGGGCTCATCGGGGAAGATCCGGGCATACTGGGCGAGACCCATGATGTGGAAGGTCTTCTCGATCGTCGGGGTCAGGCAGCAGAAGCCGAGCCGGCCGCCGATCTCGATCATCTTCTCGATGATCTCGATGAGGATCGAGATGCCGATCGAGTTGACGATCTTGGTGCCCGCCAGGTTGAGCAGCAGGACCTTGTACCCCTCGTCGAGGAGCTTGTAGGCCACCCGGGCGATCTCCTCGCCGCCCTGGTTGTTGATATATCCCTCCGTATAGACGACCGCCAGGCCCTCGCGGCGGTCCACGGTCACGTTCAGGCTTTCGGTCATCGACTCGCCCCCACGGTTGATCGCATTCTTAGCGCGCCTTGCTCATGACCACGGTCGTGCCGTCCGTCCCGGAGTGGATCTCCACGTCGTCCATCAGGCCGCGGATGATTTTGAGACCCCAGCCGCGCTTGCGCATCGCCTTCAGCTTATCCTCGATGTGGGGCTCCGCGATATCCTCCGGCTGGAAACCCACCCCGGTGTCGCGCACCGTGATCCGCAGGCTCTCCGGCTCCGTCTCCCCCAGCACCTCGAATTTCATGTAGACCTTACGGTCGGGCGAGTGGCTGTGCTCGAAGGCGTTGATGCACGCCTCGACGACGGCCATCCGGACCTCGTCGATTCTATCCGGAGTCATCTTCATGAACTCCGCCATGGCGGTCGCGGTCTTGCTCGCCGCGATCTCCATGTCGGGGATCATGGGGAGGGTGAGCGTGACCTCCCTCCAGGGGACGTTGCCGGCCATGTCCGTATCCGCGGCAGCTTAGAAGGAGAGGTAAAGCTGCAGGGCGTAGACGACGAGGGGATGGATTTGGTCGTGGGCCAGGAGCACCCCGAAGCTGGACAACACACCGGCGGAGAGCAGCAGCTTCACCGGGACGTGTGGAATGGCGACGTGCTTGCGAATCGTGTCTAACATGGCGATCCTCCCTCGACCTGCCCCTTTTCGCAAGGCTGCTGCCAGGGGTGGGTGCACCGGGAGAATTTCCCCTAAGCCCTTTGTTTCCAAGAGATCCTCTCAGCGTATGCACGCGATTCAGCGAACGGCGAACCGCCTCGCGAGACATTTTGACCCAGATAAGGCCGGCGCGCGAGGGGCGGCGTACCATTCCTCCCCGGAAAGGAGGCGGTTGAGACAAAAAGTCGCGCGCTATGCATTTTGTCGCAGCCCTGTAGAATCCCCGGACTTCGGAGGTATTGCCATGCCCAAGACCGTCCTCTCTCTCCTCCTCGCGCTCGTCCCCGTCGCTCTCCTGGCCCAGGGGAAGGCCGACGTGCTTCTCCACCGGGACGGCGCCCCCCCACGCTGGGCGATCGCCATCCACGGCGGCGCCGGGGTGATCCCGAAGACCATGCCGGAGGCGACCAAGCGGGAGTACTTCCAGTCGCTCGCCGCCGCCTTGAAGGCCGGGCAGGACGTGCTGGCCGGCGGCGGCACCAGCCTGGACGCGGTCGAGAAGGTGGTGCGCACCCTGGAGGACGACCCGCGGTTCAACGCCGGCAAGGGGGCGGTCTACACCCACGACGGCAGGCACGAGCTGGACGCCGCCATCATGCGCGGCAAGGACCTCGCCTGCGGCTCGGTCGCCGCGGTGACGACGGTCAAGAACCCCATCTCGCTCGCCCGCCTGGTGATGGAGAAATCGCCGCACGTCTTCCTCGCCGGAGGAGGGGCGGAGGCCTTCGCCGACAGCATGAAGGTGCCACGGGTGCCGAACTCCTATTTCGACACCGACCTCCGCTTCCAGCAGCTCCAGGAAGAGCTCAAGAAAGAGCGCGGCGAGGGACCCGGCAACCCCGACCCGAAGCATGGCACGGTGGGGGCGGTGGCGCTCGACGTCCACGGCGACCTGGCGGCCGCCACCTCGACCGGCGGGCTGACCAACAAGCGCTTCGGCCGCATCGGGGACGTGCCGATCATCGGCGCCGGCACCTACGCCAACAACCGCACCTGCGCCATCTCGTCGACCGGTTTCGGCGAGCAGTTCATCCGGCACAGCGTCTCGCACGACATCTCGGCCCTCATGGAGTACCGCGGCCTCACCCTCCAGCAGGCGGCCGACGAGGTCATCCATAAAAAGCTCAACCCCGGCGACGGGGGGATCATCGGCGTCGCCCACGACGGCTCGATCGCCCTGGTCTTCAACTCGGAGGGGATGTTCCGCGGCGCCGCGGACTCCGGCGGACGGTTCGAGGTCAAGATCTGGGAGTAGAGGGGGCCTCTTCCGGTCTGCCCTGAAACCCACCCCCGCCCGAAAGCGTAGGATCAAACGGATCGCAGGAGGGCACCGCCGTGCAAGACCTCGTCTATGGCTTCCGTCGCATCGTCCACAGCCCGGCGTTCAGCGCCATCGTCGTCGCCACCCTCGCCCTGGGGATCGGGGCGAACACGGCGCTCTTCAGCGTCATCGACGCGGTGCTCCTGCGCGCCCTGCCCTATGCCGCGCCGGACCGGCTGGTCACCGTCGAGCACCACTACCCTTCGCTCAACGACCTGCACGCCCCGGTCTCGGTGCCCGGCTTCCGCGACTACTCCGGCCGTGCCCACGTGTTCGAGAGCGTCGCCGTCGAGGACGGCTGGGGTCCCAACCTGACCGGGCTGGGCGAGCCGCAGCGGCTCGCCGGCTCTCTGGTCACCGGGCGCTACTTCGGCACCCTGGGCGTCCCGGTCGCCGCCGGCCGCCCCCTGGTCCCGGGGGACGATCAGCCCGGCCACGAGCGGGTCGTCGTCCTTTCCCACGGCCTCGCCCAGCGCCTCCTGGGCGGCGCGCGGAACGCGGTGGGCCGCAAGCTCCTCTTGAACGGCGAGAGCTACGAGGTGGTGGGGGTCGTGCCGGCCTCCTTCCACGACTTCTTCGCCAAGAACGTCGAGATCTGGGCGCCGCTGGTCTTCAAACCCGAGCAGTTCGCCGACAGCAACCGCACCAACGAGTCGCTCGCCTTGACCGCCCGCCTGCGGCCAGGGGTCTCGGTCGAGCAGGCCCAGGTCGAGATGCGCGGCTTTGCCGAACAGCTGAAACGCCAGTACCGCGACAGCTACCCGCCGGACTGGGGGCTCGTCGTCACCTCGCTCTCCGAGAAGGCGTCGGGCAAGGTGCGGGTGATGCTCCTCGTGCTCCTCGGGGCGGTCGGCTTCGTCCTCCTCATCGCCTGCACCAACGTGGCGAACCTCCTCCTCGCCCGCGCCGCGGGGCGAGCCCGGGAGATCGCCGTGCGCACGGCCCTGGGGGCGACCCGCTGGCAGCTGGTTCGCCAGCTGTTGATCGAAAGCCTCCTCCTCGCCCTCGCCGGGGGCGCCCTGGGGCTCGCCCTGGGCGCCTGGGCCCTGCGCGCCGTGGCGGGGGTCGATCCCGCCGGCATGGCGGGCCTGCCGCTCGGCGAGCTGCGCCTCGACGGCGCGGTCCTCCTCTTCACCCTCGGGGTGTCGCTCGCGACCGGCCTCCTCTTCGGCCTGGCACCCGCCCTCGCCACCGCCCGCGCCGACACCCAGCAGACGCTCAAAGAAGGGGGCCGCAGCGTCTCGGCCGGCCGCAGCGGGCAGGCGGTGCGCCGCGGCCTGGTGGTGGCCGAGATCGCCCTCGCCCTCTCGCTCCTCATCTGCGCCGGCCTCCTGGTCAAGAGCTTCGCCCGGCTGCAGGAGGTGAAGACCGGCTTCAATCCCCAAAACCTCCTGACCCTGCGCCTCGCCCTGCCGACCCCCCAGTACAAGACCGAGGAGGAGCAGCGGGCCTTCTTCGACCGCACCCTGGCGCGGCTCGCCGCGGTGCCGGGGGTGCGCGCCGTGGGGGCCACCTCGGTCCTCCCCTTCGGCGGCAACTGGTCGACCAGCGGCTTCGAGATCGAGGGGTACGTCCCCCCCGCCAAGGAGCCCGGTCCGTGGGGCGACGTCCGGCGGGTCTCCCCCGGCTTCTTCCACGCCCTGGAAGTCCCGCTCCTCCGCGGCCGGACCTTCACCGAGGCGGACGGCCCGGACGCGGTCAAGGTGGCGGTGGTCGACGAGGAGATGGTGCGCCGCTACTGGCCGCACGGCGACCCCATCGGCAAACGCCTGGGCTTCGGCGCGCCGCCGGGCAAGCCGCACGACTGGTTGACCATCGTCGGGGTCGTCGGCCACACCAAGCACGAGGGGCTGGACGCCGATCCCCGGGTCCAGCTCTACCTTTCCTACCGGCAGCGGGCCACTCCGGGGATGACCCTCGCCCTGCGCACGGCGACCGAGCCGCTCGCCGCCCTGGGTGGGGTGCGCGCCGCGCTCCACGAGATCGACCCCGGCCTGCCGCTCTCCGACGTGCAGACAATGACCGCGCGGGTCGAGTCCTCCACCCAGCAGCGCCGCTACTCGACCCTCCTGTTCGGGCTCTTCTCGGGCATGGCGCTCCTCCTCGCCTCGCTGGGGATCTACGGGGTGATGTCCTACTCGGTGGTCCAGCGCTCCCACGAGCTGGGGGTGCGGATGGCCCTCGGGGCGGCGCGGGGCCAGGTCCTCGGGCTCGTCCTGCGCCAGGGGATGGCGCTCGCCCTCGTCGGCCTCGGCTTTGGGCTCCTCGTCGCCCTCGCCGGCACGCGCCTCCTCGCCACACAGCTCTTCGCCGTCCGCGCGACCGACCCCGAAACGTTCGTCCTGGTGACGGCGATCCTCGCCGGGGTGGCGCTCGCCGCCAATCTCCTGCCCGCCCAGCGGGCGACGCGGGTGGACCCGGTGGTGGCGCTGCGGGAGGAGTAGGCCGCGAGCCGCGGCCCCCGCTCCGTAGTAGAATCCGGCCTCGTCAGCAATTTACGGAGAAACGAGGCCGGATGAAGCCCGCCCCCTTCGACTATGAGGCTCCCGATTCCCTGCCCGCGGCGCTCGACCTGCTCGCCCGGTATTGGGAGAAGGGGGAGGAGGCGAAGCTGCTCGCCGGGGGGCAGAGCCTGATTCCGGTGATGAATTTCCGGCTCGCCCAGCCGGCCCTCCTCGTCGACCTGAACCGGCTCTCTGACCTCGCCTATGTCCGCCGCTCCGACGCCGGGGGCCTCGCCCTGGGCGCCATGACCCGGCAGCGGCGGCTGGAGCGCGATCCGCTGGTCGCGGAGCTGGCGCCGCTCCTCGCCGAGGCCGTGCCGTTCATCGCCCACCCGCAGATCAGGAACCGCGGCACCCTGGGCGGCAGCCTCTCCCATGCCGACCCCGCCGCCGAGCTGCCGGCGGTGGCGGTGGCGCTCGACGCCCGCCTGCGCCTGGCGCGGGCCGGCGCCGAGCGCTGGGTGGCGGCCCGCGATTTCTTCGCCGGCCTCTTTACGACCGCCCTCGCCGCCGACGAGATCCTCGTCGAGGTCGAAATCCCGCCGCCGCCGCCGCGGACCGGCTGGGCCTTCCTGGAGGTCGCCCGCCGCCATGGCGACTATGCCCAGGCCGGGGTGGCCGCCCGGGTGTCGCTCGACGCCGAGGGGCGCTGCCGGGAGGCCGGGCTCACCTACCTCTCCGCTGGCGGCGCCCCGGTGGCCGCGCGCCAGGCCGCCGCCGTCCTCGCGGGAACCGCCCCTTCGCCTGCGGCGTTCGCGGCGGCGGCCGAGGCGGCCCAGGAGGAGATCCATCCGGTGGACGACGTGCATGCCAGCGCCCGCTTCAAGCGCCACCTGGCCCGCGTCCTGACCGTCCGCGCCCTCACCCTGGCGACCGCCCGGGCGCGGGGAGAGGAGATCGTTCGATGAGCTCCCGCTCCATCGCGGTCACCGTCAACGGCCGGCACCACGAGCGGCAGGTCGAGCCGCGGCTCCTGCTCTCCGACTTCCTCCGCCACGAGCTGGGGTTGACCGGCACCCACGTGGGCTGCGAGCACGGGGTGTGCGGAGCCTGCACGGTGCTCCTGGACGGCGAGCCCGTCCGCTCCTGCCTGCTCCTCGCCGTCCAGGCGGACGGGCACGAGCTGACGACGGTCGAGGGGCTGGCGCCGGCACCAGGGACTCTCCATCCTCTCCAGGAGGCGTTCCGCGAGGCGCACGGCCTGCAGTGCGGCTTCTGCACCCCGGGTTTCCTCCTCACCCTCGTGCCCTTCCTCGCCGAGCACCCCGATCCCTCCGAAACCGAGATCCGCCAGGCGCTCTCGGGCAACCTCTGCCGCTGCACCGGCTACCAGCACATCGTCGACGCGGTGCAGCTCGCGGTCGCGGCCCGGCGGGCCGGGTCATGAGCCTCCGGGTTCCAGAAGACGGGCTGGCGACATTGGCCGCGGCCCTGGCGTCGGGCGAGCTGCCCCTGCTGTCCTATCTCGACGCCCTCCTGGCCCGGATCGCCGAGCGCGACCCGGCGCTCCAGGCCCTCCTCCCCGAGGAGGACCGCGCCGGGCGGCTGCGGCGCGAGGCCGCGGCGCTCCTCGACCGCTGGCCTCATCCCGAGGGCCGGCCGCCGCTCTTCGGGGTCCCGGTGGGGATCAAGGACATCTTCCGGGTGGACGGTTTTCCCACCGGGGCCGGCAGCCGCCTGCCGACCGCCGAATTCGCCGGCCGCCAGGCGGAGGCGGTGACGATCCTCCAGGCCGCCGGCGCCCTGATCCTCGGCAAGACGGTCTCGACCGAGTTCGCCTACTTCGCGCCCGGGCCGACCCGGAACCCGCACGATCCCGAGCGCACCCCGGGCGGTTCGAGCAGCGGCTCGGCGGCGGCGGTGGCCGCCGGGCTCTGCCCCTTGGCCTTAGGCACCCAGACGATCGGCTCGACCCTTCGCCCGGCCGCCTACTGCGGCGTGGTGGGCTTCAAGCCCACCTTCGGCCGCATCTCCGTCGCCGGGGCGGTGCCGCTCGCGCCCTCGCTCGACCACGTGGGCCTCTTCACCTCTGACGTGGCGGGGGCCGCCTGCGTCGCCGCGGTGCTCTGCTCGGAGTGGCGGCCCGAGGCCACCCGTGGCAGCGGGAAGAGGCCGCGGCTGGGGATCCCCGAGGGTCCCTACCTGGAGCAGGCCTCGGCCGAGGGGCTGGCCGGCTTCCGCGCCGCCTGCGACCGCCTCGCCGCGGCCGGCTTCGAGGTCAAGCCGGTGCCGGCGATGCCTGACTTTGCGGACGCCGCCGGTATCGCCGGGATCGAGGGGATCGCCAACCGGCACCGCCGGATCGTCGCCGCCGAGGCGGCGCGGGTCCATGCCGGCTGGTACGGCCGCTTCGGCGTCCTCTACAGCCCGCAGATGCGGGACCTCATCGAGCGCGGGCGGACGGTCTCCGACGAGGACCTCGACCGCGCCCTGGCCGGCCGCGCCGCGCTGCGGCGCGAGCTGGCCGACCTCCTCGACCATCATGAGCTCGATTTCTGGATCTCGCCCCCCGCCCAGGGACCCGCGCCGCGCGGCCTGGGCAACACCGGCGACCCGGTGATGAGCATCCCCTGGACCCACGCCGGCCTGCCGGCCCTCAGCCTGCCCGCGGGCCGGAGCGCCGAGGGGCTCCCTCTGGGCCTCCAGATCGCCGGCCGTTGGCAGGAGGACGAGGCCCTCCTCGCCGCCGCGGCGGACGTCGAACGGGTCGTCTCGCCCCTGGCCGGAGGGGCCGGAGCCCGATGACCGCCCCGTCCGTCGTCCGTGCCGCCGTCCGCCCCGGGGCATTCCACGACTCGGTGATGCTGATGCGCCTCCAGGCCGCGCTCGCCGCCCTCCCCGGGGTGCTCGACGCCGGGGTGGTGATGGCGACCCCGGCCAACCTCGCGCTGCTGGCGGCCGGGGGGCTGCAGCTGCCGGAAGACCTCACGGCCGGGCCGGACGACCTCCTGGTCGCGGTGCGGGCGGCGGACGAGGCGGCCGCGGCGGACGCCCTGGCCCGGGTCGATCCTCTCCTCGCCGAGCGCGGAGGGGCGGGCCCGGTCCTCGGCTTCCGGCCGCGTGGTGTGAGCACCGCTCTGAAGCTCCTCCCCGCGGCGCGCTGGGTGCTGGTGTCGATCGCCGGCCGCCATGCCGCGGCGGTGGCGCGCGAGGCCCTGGACCTGGGAAAGAACGTCTTCCTCTACAGCGACAACGTGCCGCTCGCCGACGAGGTGGCGCTCAAGCGGACGGCGCGCGAGCGGGGTCTCCTCGTCCTCGGACCCGATTGCGGCACGGCGATCGTCGGCGGGGTGGGGTTGGGCTTCGCCAACCGCGTGCGGCGCGGGGGAATCGGCCTGGTGGGGGCCTCGGGAACCGGTCTCCAGGCGGCGACCAGCCACATCCACGACTTGGGCGGCGGGATCTCCCAGGCGATCGGCACCGGCGGGCGCGACCTCCAGGCCGAGCCCGGGGGCGCGACCGCGATCCAGGCGCTCGACCTGCTGCGCCGCGACCCCGAGACGGCGGTGATCGTCCTCCTCGGCAAGCCGCCGGCCCCCGAGGTCACGGTCCGCCTCCTCTCCTTCCTCCGCGCCGTCGGCAAGCCGTCCGTCGTCCACCTCCTGGGAGCGCCGCTCCCCGGCCGCCGGCAGGGCGATCTCCACTTCGCGGCCAGCCTGGCCGAGGCGGCAGAGATGGCGGTCGCCCTCTCCTCGGGGGCGGTCCGGCCGCACCCCACCTTCGGCGAGCCGGGGCCGCGGCGGTCCCGATCGGCGGGGGCGCCGGCGGGGCCGCGCTATCTGCGCGGCCTCTTCTCGGGGGGAACGCTCGCCGCTGAGGCCCTCCTGGGGCTCCAGGCCGGCCTCTCGCCGCTGTGGTCGAACGTCTCCCTCCCCGGCCTCGCCGCCGTCCAGCGTCTCCCCGATCCGCTGGTGAGCCAGGCCCATACCCTCCTGGACCTCGGCGACGACGCCTTCACCGTCGGCCGGCTCCACCCGATGATCGACCACGACCTCCGGCGGCGGCGCCTGCGCCAGGAGGCGGCCGATCCCGCGGTGGCGGTCCTCCTCTTGGACGTGGTGCTGGGGGAGGGCGCCCACCCCGATCCGGCGGGAGAGCTGGCGCCGACCCTCGCCCAGGTCCGCGCCGCGGCGGCCGCCGCCGGCCGCGAGTTGGCCGTCCTCGCCGTGGTGGTGGGGACCGAGGACGACCCGCAGAACCTGGCGCTCTCGGTCGAGCGCCTGGCGGCGGCCGGAGCGCGGGTCTTCCGCACTGTCGACGCGGCGGTGGTGGCGGCCCTCGCCCTCCTCGCCGAGCCCGCCGTCCTCGACGGCCCCGCCGTCCCCCTGGAGGCGATCCGCCCGCCGCTCGCCGCGATCAACGTCGGTCTCGAATCTTTCTACGAGAGCCTGGTCGCCCAGGGCGCCCAAACCGTGCAGGTCGACTGGCGGCCTCCCGCCGGGGGCGACGAGGCGCTGGCCAGCCTCCTGGCCCGGATGAAACAGCGCTGAGAGGCTGTGAAAGAATGATTGCACGCGGAAATTCCCGTAGAGACGCCCCAGGCGCTATCGAAATCCTTGCCGTTACCACGCCGTCGGGGCGTCTCCAGCGCCACCGAGATCTCAGGCGTCTGAGGCCTGCGGAGACGCCCCGACGTCCGTGGTTCCGGCAAGGTCCAGGAGGCCGGCAGGGGCGTCTCTACGGAGACCCGCCGGGTAGGAGGCCGATTTTTTCACAGCCTCTGAGGAGAGAGACCCTGTCATGAGCCACGTCGACGTCGACCGCGCCAACTCGATCGCCCTGGAACGCCTCCTCGCCGCGCGGCCTCGTCTCGTCGGCGTGGCGCGGGCGGGGGACGTCGTTCCCGGCCTGGGCAAGAACCAGCTCCGTCTCCTTCATGCCGGGCCGCCGATCACCTGGGAGCGGGCCTCGGGGCCGCTGCGCGGCGCGGTGATCGGCGCCCTCCTCTACGAGGGGCTGGCGGCGAACGAGGCCGAGGCCGTCGCCCGGGTGGAGCGCGGCGAGGTCGAGCTCTCCCCCTGCCACCACCACGCCGCGGTCGGCCCCATGGCCGGGGTGATCTCCCCGTCGATGGCGGTCTACGTGGTGGAGGACACCGCGGCGACCGGCGGGACGCGCCGCTTCTTCTCGAACCTCAACGAGGGCTACGGCAAGGTCCTGCGCTACGGCGCTTTCGCCCCCGAGGTGCTCGATCGCCTGCGCTTCCTGAACGAGACGGTGGGGCCGGTCCTCGGCGAGGCGATCGAGCGGGCCGGCGGCATCGACCTCCAGGCGCTCGTCGCCGAAGCCCTCCACATGGGCGACGAGGGGCACAACCGCAACCGGGCCGGATCGCTGCTCTTCCTGAAGCTGCTCGCTCCCCATATCGCCCGCGCCGCCTCCCCAGGCGGCGCCGCGGCGGTCCTCGACGCCCTGGGGGGCAACGCCCTCGCGGTCCTCAACCCGGTGATGGCGGCCTGCAAGGCGATGGCCGACGCGGCGCACGGCGTCGAAGGCTCGACCCTGGTCACCGCCATGGCCCGGAACGGCACCGACTTCGGCATCCGGGTGAGCGGCCTGGGGGATCGCTGGTTCACCGCTCCCGCCATCGTCCCCGAGGGGCTCTACTTCCCCGGCTTTTCCGGCGCCGACGCCAACCCCGACATCGGCGACTCGACGATCACCGAGACGGCGGGGATCGGCGCCTTCGCCATGGCCGCGGCCCCCGCCATCGTGAGCTTCGTCGGCGGCACCCCCGAGGACGCCAAGAATGCCACCCTGGAGATGTACGAGATCACCGCCGGCGAGCATACCCGCTTCACCATCCCCACGCTCGGCTTCCGCGGCACGCCGGTGGGAATCGACCTGAGGAAGGTCCTGGAGTTGGGGATCACCCCGCGCATCAACACCGGCATCGCCCACCGCGAGGCCGGGGTCGGCCAGATCGGCGCCGGCCTGGTGCGGCCGCCGCTCGCCGTCTTCCACGAGGCGCTCCTCGCCTTCGCGGAGCACTATGGTTTCTAGCCGGGTTTTCTGAGGAATAGAGAGGAGGAGCGATGTACGTCCCCTACGACATGAGCCGGGTGAGGGTCCTGGACCTCTCCCAGAACTTCAGCATGGATTCCCCGTCCTTCGCCTTCTACGAGGGGCCGACCGTCAAGTGGGTGAAGCGCCTCGCCTTCGAGGGGGTGAACGCGCAGTTCATCTCGACCACCAACCACATTGCGACCCACCTCGATTCGCCCATCCACTTCTACGACCCCGGGCCGGACATCTCCGGCATCCCGCTCTCCACCCTCTTCGGCCCGGCCTGCATCGTCGACCTCTCCCGTTTCGGCGTGGGCGACTACCAGATCTACGGGCCGGAGCACTTCGAACGCTGGGAAAAAGAGACCGGCATCACCATTCAGCGCGGCGACATCCTGGTGATCCACACCGGCTACCATCACTTTTACAACGAGGATTGGTACAAGGTCCACAACCAGGAGCAGGCCGATCTCCCGCGCGCCTTCCTGAAGCACCCCGGGCCGCAGAGCCGCTTCGTCGACTGGGTGCTCGATCGCGGCATCCGCTGGCTGGCGGTCGACTGCATCGCCGCCGACCACCCCTGGAACACCAACGTGCGCCGCGCCCGGCCGGACCTCATCCCCGAGGTCGAGGCGGCGCTCGGCATGTCGCTCGACGAGGCTTTCCCCTGGCCCAAGGACTACCAGTGCATGCACGTCAAGCTTTTCCCCCACGGCGTCTTCCACGCCGAGAATTTAGGAGGGCAGATCGACGAGGTGCTGGATCAGCGGGTCTGGCTGGGCTGTTTTCCCTTCCGCTTCAAGGGTGGGGAGGCGGCGTTTGCGCGGGTGGTGGCGTTCGTGGAGGAGAAGTGAGCGGTAAGCTGCACGCAGCGACCAGGAGGCCGATCAGCGGCACCACACATTCGCGAAGTCCGGCTAACGCTGATGCCGATGAGCGGCAGCTTTGCTGTCCTCTCGATCGGTCGGGTTGGCCGGCGTAGAAAACGGCCTAGAGCCGCCTACGAACGTGTGAATTCGCCAGACTCCTCTATCCTTCACGAATGCCCAAGTCGTGTAGCCTGTAAGAGTGAATACACTTTGAGCATCGGCTGGCGGTCGGGAGCCGCGGCCCTCGGCGATGTATTCCTCTAAGTGACGCGTTGTAGCTGTGGCGATTGCATTACTCACCTTCAGGTCGAGAATCTCTTCTCGGATGTGCAAGAAGCGGGTGTATCGGAAGAGGATGACATCTCGGTCTGTAATGTTATCGCATCCAGACCAATCGCGACCAGGCTCTCTGAACAGAGCGTCCTTTGTGAATAGAGAGACATGCCGAAATATATCCTTCTGAACCGCTGCCTGCCCCTCAGCTTCAATGAGGAGGCGGATCTGCTCCTGATCTGAAATCAAAGCGAGAGGGCGGTCTCTCGATAGTATAGGCGTGGTATCTCTCTTGCACAGGAGAGACTTCCAATAATCAACGTCCGATTGACGTTGGCTCACTATGAGAGGGCGGCTTGGAAGGATATTCTCTTTCTCCCTGATGGACGCACTCATCTGTTTTGGCAAAGAGATTAGCTCGACAACGGCCTTACCGAATGAGGCTAAACCAATTATGCAGACGCCAAGCATGATGACCCATGCAAGGAGAGGGTTACTCTTCAACTTTCCGATCAAGGCCTCTGCCAAGTTCTCTTCTTGCTTCATAAAAAACGCTGCCAGATGTAAGTTTCTTACTCAGCCGTTCGCTCGATCGGCAGTGTTAGCCGGCTGCGCTCGCTGAAAATCCCATCTCCCGTACCGCCATTGGCCATCAATTCGCGACTTGTCCACCAAGACTCCGACCCATGGAGAGGAGTCTCGGAAATTGTGTATTGCATAGTGACGCCCGGCCAGCCGCCCATCTTCCTCTTGCCTGCCAATCATGAGAAACTCGGAATCAGGATCGCTGTACACCAGCACGAAGTAGTCACCATGCACGAGAATGGAAGCCTCTCCTACATGCCACTTATCAGGATCAGAGAACTTGTTCCACCTCCCAGACCACTTCCCCTCCAAAGCAGTCAGCTTACTTTGGGATAACTGAGCGTGAGTGGCAGCGACCCACTGCTTTGAGTTGGGGTCCTCCGGCCCTCCACTGAGAGCGACCCGAGAGAGCAACTGCGTCACGTCCGGTCCATCCACCAAACTCATCAAACTAGAGTCTCCAACGGGGAATGCCTTGGTCGCTAGCTGAGCGCGAACACTCTTCGGTAGGCGCACTGTTGAATATTCATCCATTAGGTCCATAGCCCACCGACGCAGCCCGTCATCAGCTTCGGTCGTTTTGGACTTCGGCTCCTCCTTCAGGATATCGAGCGCGACCTCGGTCATCTTTACTCGAACGTCCTGTTCCTTCATAGAGACTGCGACCACATAGCTGGCGTAGGCAAGAGCAACCGGGATAGCCAGTTTAGCTATAATATCCGCTATGGCCTGCCACTGTTGGGCCCTGGTTAGCTTGGTGCTGGCGCCTTCCATTTTTTCCGTTGGCATCTTTCACTCCCTACTTCCGCGGAGGAGGCCCTCGCTACAGGTCCAAAGTATGCCGCAGGGCTTGCTCCACCTCTGCCATCTGCAGACGACCGACGATCCGCTGGATCTCTGTCCATGCGAGTGTGGCGAGATTGTCGGTCATTACGACCGAATCGGTAAGCAGGCCGGCCTGTCGCCCTGCGGCGGTCGCGCGGAGAACCTCTACGCGGCTCGGGTGGTCTGCCCGGAAGAGCTTGCTCGTGATCATCGCGACGATGACCTGCGACAGACCCGTCTTCAAGCCGTCCGCCTGAACGACCAGGACAGGGCGGAGCTTTGCGGTCCGCAGGTTCGAATCTGGAAAGAGTGCGAGAGCGACGTCACCCCGCTTGCAGCTTGGCCCTGGCGGTGTCGTAGTCGTCATAGGCGTCCATCTCCGCATCATCCCAGTCGGCGGCGAAGGTCTTCAGACGGGCCCGCAGGTCGGCCGCCTGGATCTCGTCGATTCCATGCGCCCTGAGGTCGATCCGGTGCGGTGGAAGAAACGTCACGAGGACCGGCACCTCGTCCCCTACGCCTTCTGGCCGCTCGGCAAGCTCGACCTTACCTTCCCTGTAGATGCCCTCGATTGTCTTCAGCATAGCTCTTTAATGATATCACCCCCGCGGTCTACGTGGTCGAGAGCAGGGACCACCCGTTGCAGTACCCCCTGGGAGCGCTGGCGTCCTCGCCGGCCTTCTTCTTCCCCCGCCCGGCCGGCGGGGACGCCAGCGCTCCCAGGGAAAAATCTGTCTCGCTTGTACAGATCTACTCCAAGCCAGATGTCTAGAGCCCCGAGGAGCGACGGTTGGGATGACCGCCGCCCCTCCGGGTTGACCTGTCTACCTTCAGGCCGTCCGCTCTCCTCCGACCAGCAGCCGCCCTGCCGTCTCCACGGCCACCGCGCCGCTCGCCTCGAGCACCCGGGTGAGGCACTCGGGGAGGCGGGTGAGGGCCTCCGCCGTGTGCAGGGCGGTTACGAGCTCGGGGTCGTAGTTGCACAGATACCCGACGACCTGGCCACCGGACTCGACGGCGTAGCCTTCGGGGCTCCGCTCGTGCTGGAGACGGAAGAGCCGATCGAAGCCGGTGCCGGGGAGGACCGCGGCGACGAGGAGGGCCCGCTCGCGGTGGTGGAAGACCGCTCTGGGGACGTCGCCGGCGGCCAGGCTCTCGCCCCGGCGGAGGATCGCCCAGCCGGGGCTGGGGATCGGCACGACGATCCACGGGCCGGCAACGTCGGCCTGGGCCGCGGTCAGCGGCTCGTCCTGCTG